>Ga0172376_10000027_pt1 | contig 164473 bp, 158 predicted proteins | sample Lak35m_FD_121114 | JGI IMG/M metagenome (GOLD analysis project Ga0172376, IMG submission 121114) | Freshwater microbial communities from Kabuno Bay, South-Kivu, Congo - kab_092012_35m | ecosystem: Environmental > Aquatic > Freshwater > Lake | place: Democratic Republic of the Congo...
CCGTCATGGCCGGTCGCACGCCAGTGCGAACCGGCCACCCAGGGATCACAGTCCCCATCATCACTTCCGCCCACCCAGCGCCTCAAACCAAACCGCCGGCCAGGCTGCAGCCAGCACCTCACCCACGATCCCTGGGTGGCCGGGTTGCGCTGCCGCACCCCCGGCCATGACGAGCTTTTTTTGAAAGGATTGGATGGCGTGAAGTGCCCGCATCCAAACGCCGCACGCCTCAAATAAAAACCACCCGTCATGGCCGGTCGCACGCCAGTGCGAACCGGCCACCCAGGGATCACAGTCCCCATCATCACGGCCGCCCACCCAGCGCATCAAACCGAACCGCCGGCCAGGCTGCAGCCAGCACCTCGCCCACGATCCCTGGCTGGCCGGGTTGCGCTGCCGCGCCCCCGGCCATGACGAGCTAATTTTTTAAATGGATTGGATGGCGTGACGTGCCCGCATCCACACGCCGCACCCCTCAAACAAAACCATCCGTCATGGCCGGTCGCACGCCAGTGCGAACCGGCCACCCAGGGACAGGATGAACCTACCCGCGCCGCACCCCGAACAAATTCGCCCCCTGAAGCGCGCCATCGCCCGCCATGTGCGTGATGTCGGCCGCGGCCAGGTTTGCGCCCGCAAGCTTGGCACCGGCAAGATTGGCATTCACCAGCCGCGTGCGAGAGCTCACACATGGGCAACCCGCTGGGCCGTCCCAAGTGATGTTTACGCAGTGTTTCTCGTCGGGAGAGGAGCGGTCAGCAGAGGAATCCCCCCAGTCATCGCTGACTGGGGGTACCCCTCAGCCATCACTGGCTGAGGGTAATCCTTCAGTGAGAAACTCACTTACCGTGGTTTCCCAACCGACTCCCATCGTCATGTTGTCCTAAAGCAGCCAATCTGTCAATATTGGCGATGCGCAAAGATTGGATCACTGAAGTCTCGAAGGTCACAGACGAGGACCTGATCCTGGGCATTGACCTTGGGATCTCATCTTGTGGTTGGGCACTCATCAGGGACCCCGAAAAGGGCGGCGGCATCGTAGCCCTTGGCGTCCGCATGTTCGATGCCCCCGAAACAGACAAGGAACGAACGCCCACCAATCAACTCCGGCGCACGCACAGAGGGCTGCGTCGGGTCCTGCGTAGGCGCCGGCAGCGCATGCGTGACATTCGGCAATTGTTCAAAGCACATCGGCTGATCGCTGACGATGATCGGGGTGCGCTGCGTATAGACCAACTGGACCCCTGGCAGCTCCGTGCAGCGGCACTGGAAAGGGAACTAACCCCCGCAGAGTTGGCAGTTGCTCTGGCGCACATCGCCCGCCACCGGGGCTTCAAATCGAATTCCAAGCGCGCTCAAGGTGCAAACGCAGCCGACGAGACCTCAGAAATGAAGAAGCAGATCGAAGGCAATCGCAAGCGCCTCGGTCAGTATCGAACTATCGGGGAAATGTTTGCGAAGGATGCGGAGTATAAAGATCGCAAGCGAAATCGCGATGGCAACTTCGACCGGTCGGTTCTGCGTGATGATCAATTGAGGGAAGTACGCCTCGTCTTTGATGCTCAACGGCACGCTGGAAATTCTCTTGCGTCAACCGAACTCGAAGTCGCGTTCATCGACATTGCCTTCCGACAATTGCCACTCCAGGACAGCGAGGATCGGGTAGGCTTTTGCAACTTCGAAGCGGGCGAACGTCGGGCGGCGAAACGAAGCCCCTCGTTCGAGCTCTTTCGTTTCCTCTCGCGTCTGACAACTATCAGACTCAAGTCGGGAAGGAATGAAAGGGCGCTGACGCCTGACGAAGTGGTCAAGGCCGCCCAGGACTTCGGCACACAGAACGGAATGACTTTCAAACGCCTGCGCGGCATCCTCGGCCTCGACGCAGAAACATTTGACGGCATCCCAAAGGATGAAGAAGGCAAGCGAGACATTGTAAACCGGACGCCATCGAATGGCTGTATGCAAGGCACTAACGCCATCCGCAAGTGCCTAGGCGACCCACTTTTTGCAGACTTGTCAGCGTCTAGCGACCAGTTGGACAGCGTTGCATTCGTCATCACATTCCGCGAAGACCTTGCTTCGATCAGGCACGGTCTGGAAGACCTGTCACTGGGCACGGATGCGGTAACAGCACTTATTAGAGGAGTAGAGGACGGAGACTTCTCAACCTTCAAGGGCGCTGGACACCTTTCAACCAAGGCATGCCGCGCCATCATTCCGCATCTGGCTCATGGAATGACCTACGACAAGGCATGCAGCAGCGCCGGATATGACCACAGTGCACAGGCCGAAACCAGCATCGATCAGATCGCCAACCCCATAGCACGCAAGGCGTTTACCGAGGCCCTCAAACAGGTGAAGGAAATTACCGACGAATACGGCATGCCTAGTCGGATGCACATAGAACTTGCCCGCGACGTTGGCAAGAGCCAGGAGGAGCGGAAAAAAATTCGAGAGGGAATCGAAAAGCGCAACAAGGAGAAAGACAGGTTACGAGAACACTTCAAGGCAACGGTCGGCCAAGAACCCACCAGCGCCGAAGATCTGATGCGCTTTGAACTATGGCGCGAGCAGAATGGCCGCTGCATCTACACGGACCGTGAAATCCACCCCGACGCGATCGTGGCATCTGACAGGACAGTCGAGGTCGATCACATCCTGCCCTGGAGTCGATCAGGAGACGACAGCTTCATCAACAAGACGCTTTGTTACGCCAGCGCGAACCAGCAAAAGAAGGGGCAAACGCCGTTTGAATGGCTCGGGTCGGATGCGGCCAAATGGGATGGCATCGTCGCAAGGGTCGAAACAAACAAGGCCATGAAGGGCCGCAAGAAGCGGAACTACCTGCTGAAGGACGCAACAATCCTTGAAACAAAGTTTAGGGACAGAAACCTCAACGACACGCGATATGCGACTCGCGTGTTGCTCAACACGCTGGCAAGAAAGTATCCGCGCGATAGCCGTGTTCATGTCTTCTCGAGACCCGGCCCTCTCACAGACCGCCTGCGACGCGGTTGGGGAGTTCAGGGCATGAAAAAGACGACGGATGGAGAACGACTGCCAGACGACAGACACCACGCGCTGGATGCCTTGATCTGCGCAGCTACGACACAGTCCGAGTTGCAGAAGCTGACACGCGCGTTTCAGGAGTCAGAGCGAGCAGGTTCCCATAGGGATTTTTCCAAACTTGACCCGCCCTGGCCAGGGTTCGTCGAAGAAACAAAGGCGCGAATGGCGGAAGTGTTTGTATCGCGCTCAGAACGACAACGAGCGCGAGGCGAGGGTCACGCAGCAACAATCAGAAGTATTGGTGACTACGAGCGCAAATCAATCACGGACCTCAAGCTCGCCGACCTCGAACGCATCAAGGATCCGGACCGCAACGGGACCATTATCGAATCACTTCGCCGCTGGATCGAGGCAAAAAAACCAAAGGACCAACTCCCACGATCCCCCAATGGCGATGTAATCAGCAAAGTCTCCCTGATCATGAGAATGCGCACACGAGGCGAAGTTCAAGCCACAATCGACGCCAGTATCAGCGAAAGCGAAGGCTCACCTGAAGTCTACGAGCGCAAATCAATTATGGACCTCAAACCCGCCGACCTCGAGCGCATCAAGGATCCGGAACGCAACCGACACATTGTTGAATCGCTTCGCAGCTGGATCGAGGCGAGAAAACCGAAGGATCAACTCCCAAGATCTCCAAAGGGTGATGTCATTCGTAAAGTGTCCCTGATCACCAGCAAGAAGATCGATGTCCTTGTACGAGATGGCGCTGCCGATCGAGGAGATATGGTTCGGGTTGATCTGTTCACCAAGCCGAACAAGCGCGGCAAACTGGAATACTATCTTGTGCCGATTTACCGGCATCAGGTTGCAGACAAGGTGGATTGGCCCACACCTCCAAACCATGCGGTAGTGGGCAACACGCCCGAGACCGACTGGCCGAACATGGATCGGGACTACTCGTTTTATGCGAGCATTTTCCCGATGTCCTTCATCGAGATTGAGCAGAAGGACGGCACGATCATCGATGGATATTTCCGGGGACTTGATAGAAATACTGGCGCGATTGGAATTTCTCCGCACTACTCGAACGGCGGCCTTACCAAGGGAATTGGTGCGCGGACACTGAATGCGTTCAGGAAATTTTCTATTGATCGCCTTGGGCGAAGGTTCGAAGTCAACAAGGAACACCGAACGTGGCATGGAAAGGTTTGCATCTAAGCAAGCCTGCCCGTCTGGCTCTTGATCAGAGGCAGATCAGAATTCGCATCGACGGCGAAGATGAAATAAGGTTACCCCTCGAAGACATTGCCTGGATCGTTCTGGATACGCCACAGGCAACACTGACCAGCGCCCTGCTCTCGGCCTGCATGAATGCAGGTATCGCGATTGTGTTCACCGACCAGCGGCACACGCCGTCAGGATTGGCCCTCCCATTTCATGGTCACTTCAAACAGGGCGAAGTTGCCAGAATTCAATCAGCAATCAGCCAGCCTCTCAAGAAACGATTGTGGCAGTCCATTGTCCGCGCAAAGATCCTGAATCAGGCTTCGGCACTCGTCACGGCAAGTCGTGAAGGCGCCAGCAGACTGCACGAGATGGCAAGGCACGTGAGGTCGGGCGACCCTGACAACGTCGAGGCGCGGGCCGCGCGCGCATACTGGTCGTGCCTTTGGACAGACTTTCGACGGGAAGATGAAGAGGACCTGCGCAACAAATTGCTGAACTATGGCTACGCTGTCGTGCGCGCCGGCGTAGCACGAGCACTGGTGGCATACGGATTGATACCGGCGTTTGGCTTGCAGCATGCAAGTGCCACCAACCCGTTCAACCTGGCAGATGACCTCTTCGAACCATTCCGTCCATTCGTCGATGTATTGGCAAGGGAAACAAGCGTCACTGAAACCAGAGTGGCGACGGAAATGACGATTGAACATCGCCGCACGATGGCCGCCGCACTCAATCTGAATTGCGTGATGAATGGAGAGGTAGTCTCGCTCCTGACAGCAGCCGAGCGCAGTGCCGCTTCACTCGTGCGTGCGATGCAGACAGGCAAAACCGAGGAATTGTTTCTTCCGGAGTTTCCAAGGTGAGTGCAGATGGAGGACGAGTTGTGTGGGTTTTTGTGTTTTTCGACTTGCCGGTTGGCACGAAGCCGGAGAGGCGCGCTGCCACACGATTTCGAACCTTCCTCAAGAACGACGGTTACATGATGCTGCAATGGTCTGTTTATGCTCGCGTGTGTCGCGGCGAGGAAGCGGTAGAAAAACACGTCGCTCGCGTGACAAAGAGCCTTCCAAAACGTGGCAGCGTCCGCGCGCTTCAGGTCACTGACAAACAATATGGCCGCATGAAACTGTTGCTTGGAAATGCAAGCAAAAACGAAGAAACGGCTTCTCAACAAATGGTTCGGCTCTGACTTTCGCTGCGAAGCTGCAGGGAAAATCAGAGCAAAAACAGAACCTTAGCACGTTGGGAGCCTACACGATGGGAGTCGGCAGGGAAACCACGGCTACACTTGGGAAGGCCAGTATGGCGACATCAGCCTACACGATGGGAGTCGGCAGGGAAACCACGGCACTGGGTCAGAAGCCTCGGTGTTGCCGATCAGCCTACACGATGGGAGTCGGCAGGGAAACCACGGCACAGGGTCCAGCCATCCATGTCGAGGAAGAAGCCTACACGATGGGAGTCGGCAGGGAAACCACGGCTGTGTTGCCCGCGTTGCCCGCCGCGTCCGTAGCCTACACGATGGGAGTCGGCAGGGAAACCACGGCATGACCCTTGTAGGCCTCGTTGTGTCGATTAGCCTACACGATGGGAGTCGGCAGGGAAACCACGGCTGGGTTCCTTGCGTGCCGTCTGCGTTGCTCAGCCTACACGATGGGAGTCGGCAGGGAAACCACGGCATGCGTCGTTATAGGGCGGAAGTCATGACTAGCCTACACGATGGGAGTCGGCAGGGAAACCACGGCCGCATCGACGTTTAGTAATCTGGTCATGATAGCCTACACGATGGGAGTCGGCAGGGAAACCACGGCAAGATTGCTACAAGCACTCCGAGGTGATAGAGCCTACACGATGGGAGTCGGCAGGGAAACCACGGCGTTCACCGAGGAGCTGAACCGATACTGGTTAGCCTACACGATGGGAGTCGGCAGGGAAACCACGGCCCTGGGCGGTGTAGGTTGCACCCGATCGCGAGCCTACACGATGGGAGTCGGCAGGGAAACCACGGCATACTGCAACCGGACAGCAGCGTGACAACTAGCCTACACGATGGGAGTCGGCAGGGAAACCACGGCCCTGCTAGAGCGCACTGAGCGAGACCATTGAGCCTACACGATGGGAGTCGGCAGGGAAACCACGGCCAATACCAAATACGTGACCTATCGCAAGGTAGCCTACACGATGGGAGTCGGCAGGGAAACCACGGCCTTGTTGCGCTCGCCCGACAAGGGGTGACGAGCCTACACGATGGGAGTCGGCAGGGAAACCACGGCGCGCGCGTCCTGCAAAGCGGCGGTCGGCAAAGCCTACACGATGGGAGTCGGCAGGGAAACCACGGCCAGCTAAAGATGTCGGTGCGGTTTACGTCCAGCCTACACGATGGGAGTCGGCAGGGAAACCACGGCGGTTGTCGCTGCAGCGGCTAGGACGGATTTAGCCTACACGATGGGAGTCGGCAGGGAAACCACGGCTTCAGCATTCTTGCCGCCTGTAATGGCAGAAGCCTACACGATGGGAGTCGGCAGGGAAACCACGGCAGCGTCGTTCCATGAGTTCGAAGTGGGGCAAGCCTACACGATGGGAGTCGGCAGGGAAACCACGGCGGCCATGGCTAGCCCCCCTCGAATACGCGCCTCCAACCTCATCACTGCCGCCACCCCGCGCGTCACCATCACGCGCCGCGCGCCCTGCCGCGACACTGAGGACGTACTGGGTGTCCGGGTTGCGCTGCCGCGCCCCCGGCCATGACGAGCTAATTTTTTAAATGGATTGGGTGGCGTGAAGTGCCAGCATCCACACGCCGCACCCCTCAAATAAAAAACACCTGTCATGGCCGGTCGCACGCCAGTGCGAAGCGGCCACCCAGGGATCACAGTCTCCATCATCACGGCCGCCCACCCAGCGCCTCAAACCAAACCGCCGGCCAGGCTGCAGCCAGCACCTCACCCACGATCCCAGGCTGGCCGGGTTGCGCTGCCGCACCCCCGGCCATGACGAGCTTTTTTTGAAAGGATTGGATGGCGTGAAGTGCCCGCATCCACACGCTGCACCCCTCAAACAAAACCATCCGTCATGGCCGGTCGCACGGCAGTGCGAACCGGCCACCCAGGGACAGGATGAACCTACCCCCGCCGCACCCCGAACAAATTCACCCCCTCGAGCGCCGCATCACCCGCCATGTGCGTGATGTCCGCCCACGCAAGGTTCGCGCCCGCCATCCTGGCGCCCGAAAGATTGGCATTCACCAGCCGCGCGCGGGAGAAATCTGCACCCTCAAGCACCGCCTCGCGCAGGTCGCAATCGGTCAGGTCGGCGCCCTCCAGGTTGGCACCGGCCAGATTCGCCCCGCGCAGATCCGCCCCCTGCAGGTGCGCGCGCCGCAGGTCGGCGCCGGCAAGCACGGCCTTCGCAAGCCTGGCAAAGCGGAAATCGACCCCCGCCAGGATCAGCCGCGCGCCGCCATCGAGGTCGGCAGGCTGTCCCCATAACCGCGTCTGCTTGCCCTGCGCGACGAAATCATAGCCGGCAAAGTCCGGGCGGAAATCCTCTTCGCGCCGCCGCTGGTTCCAGTGCAGCACGCCCTCGTCGACCAGCCAGTGATGCTGCAGCCCGCGCGAGACCCCCTTGTCGGGCGCATGGGCATAGAGCTTCTCCTCCGGGGCGGGCGCCTCGGCACCCGCCACACTGTCCCCGCTTTCACCGGGCCCCTCAACGCCGGGTGCAGCCGCCGCCGCGGGTGCCGGCGCGGCCTTGCGCCGCCAGCGGAACAGGCCCACGAGCCAGCCCACAAAGGTCATGATCCATTCCATGGCCCGAACCATTACCACGCCCCCGCGCACGGCCGCCTGCGCGCCGGCGGGCCACCCCGCAGAATTCCGAACCGCCGCGACAATAATGCCCACCTCCCAGCCTTGACCTGACGGCTCGATGTTCCTATTATGTTCATGACTGGCCAGTCACCCATGTTTGCCCGCGGTTCGCCCGCGGTCCCCTCCCCTTCCTGGGACGGGCCGCATCAAACCGGACCGGGGCGAATGCAAGGTCAACCACACCCTGCACGTAAACTGCAGGCCCGCTTACAGGAAGAACAGAATACAGAATAAAACCATGGCTTTACATGGTTAACCACCACGGGAAGTCATTCGGGCCTGCAGGTCTCTGCATTCCACGCAAGACCAGCCGCGACGCAAGGCGCCACCGCGTATCGTTAACAGGACGTTAACCGCAACAGGACAGCCTCAGGCCTCATGTGATTCTGGGGAACGTGCGATGTCGATGGTGTTTCGAGTGCTCAAGGGATCAGCGTGCCGGGGGATCCACCACCGGCTCGCGCTGGAGGCGCTTGCCCACCTGCGCGGAACAGACGGCGCCCTCTGGCGCAATCTCTTCCTGCGCCACGCCACGACCTACCTGAAGGGCGCCAAGGCACCCGACACCCTCTTCCGCGACTACAAGAACCACGTCCTCCACGTGCGCGAAGGCGACTGGGGCGGCGCTCCCGCGGCCGCGCGCGAATGGTACCGCCGCACGGTCCGCGCCCTCGCCCAGCAGGACTGGAAACAGGCCGCCTGGTGCGCCGGCGTGATGAGCCACTACGTCCTCGACCCGGTGAACCCCTTCCACACCGGGCAGACTGAAGAACAGAACGTCATCCACCGCGCGGTCGAGTTCAGCATCAACAAGAGCTACGACATGCTGCAGCTGATCCTCGTGCAGGATCTCGGCGGCTATCCCGACGTGCCGGTTCCCCAGGGCAATGACTGGCTCGAGCAGATGGTGCGGGCGGGCGCGAAATATGCAAATCCGCACTACGAGACCATGGTCGATCACTTCAGCTTCAACGAAGCCGTCAGGCGCCCGGCGCGCGGGCTCGACCAGGAAATCAAGGACATTTCTGCCCGCCTGCTCGGCTATGGCACCGTGATGCTCGCCCGCATCCTCGAGCGCGCCTTCATGGAAGCCGCCGTCCTGCCGCCGCGCGTGGGCCTCGGCTTCACCGCCATCAAGGCGGTCGCAGCCGCCCCCGTGCGCAAGTTCCTCGCCTCCATGGACCGCGAGCGTGAACACGACGCGATCCGCGCGATGCACCGCGAGTTCCGCCTCACCGGCAAGGTGCGCGAGACACTGCCCGAGGATGACCGCATGGTCCGCCGCCTGCACGCAATCGAAGTGCTGCGCGCGCCCCTCTCGAGCATCGACGCCCTCTGGCCGCGCGAGACCGGCACCGCCCATGGCACCGGCCGCCCGGCGCGCGAGACGAAAAAGATAAAGCCCGTCCGCGCCGGCAAGGCGGCCACGCCGAAGAAGGAAACCGCGCGCATCGAGCCCTCTGTCACGCTGCCGGCTGCGCCCAAGGACAAGCCTGCCGCTGCCATGTCGATCGCCGAACGCACGCGCCAGGTCGCAGCCCGCCTTGCCCCCGCCCGCGCACCCGAACCGGCAAAGCCCGCCGCAAAACCCGCGCCGGTGCCCGCAACAACAATGCTTCAGGATGACGCCGACCCTCGCCTCAGCCACGAGAGCCCCGTCGAGCGCGCGCCCTCGATCGGCCCCAAGACGGCAAGCCGCCTGACCGCGATCGGCATCCACACCGTCGACGACCTGCTCCAGGCCTCGCCCGAGGACGCCGCCAACCGGCTCAAGTTCAGGCACATTTCAGCCCGCGTGATCCGCGACTGGCAGGCCCAGGCGACACTCGCGCTGGCGATCCCCGAGATGGACAGCATCGCCGCCCAGCTCCTGGTCGCCGTCGGCGTGCGCGACATCGACGACCTCGGCAACGCCGATCCCGACATGCTGCTGAACATGCTCGACGAGTTCTGCGAAACCCCCGACGGCCAGCGCATCCTGCGTGACGCAACCCCGCCCGACGAGGAAGAGCTCAGGGGCTGGATCGAAACCGCGCAGGACCAGCAGGCCCGCGACGCCGAGGAAGACGGCGACGACAGCGACGAGGACGAGCGCTCCGCCGCCTAGCCCTTGACCGGCAGCACCGTCACCCGGCCCAGCGGGAACTTGCACTCAAGCCCGACGTCGCACTCGGTCGTGCCGATCGGGTCGGGCTTGTTGTAGTCGTCCCACTCGTTCAGCTCGATCGTGAAGGGCACATCCGGCACCTTGATCGCTTCGGTCGCGCAGCGGAAACGCCCCTGGCACGAGGCAAGCTCGGGGCTCTGCGGACCGAAGCACTTGCGGTACTCCGTGCCCTCGACGATGCAGACCTGCAGCTCGGGATCCATCATCGGCCAGTCCCAGTTCTGGCCGTTCGCCTTGTAGCGGCTGAACTCGATGTCGAGCCGCGCGCTGCGCCGCCACACGCCAGGCGTATAGTCGCTGGCCACGTTGATCCGCACCTGCGCGGGCTGCTGCTGCACATATTTGCGAAACTGCGTCGGCCCATAGGCAACGCCCACCGCGCCCACGATCACGCCGATCACGAACCAGCCAAAGCCAGACCCGCCGGATTGTCCTGCCATGATGTCCCTCCGCTGCCCCCGCAGCCACACCCAGAGTGCGCTGCGGTCATGGCCGGAGTCAATTTCACGCAATCATGGCAGATCAATGACGCAGGGCAGACCTTACGCCACCTTCGCCCGGGAATCCGCGGTGATCCGGCCGAACTGCAGCACGGCCTCGTCGTGCTCGGGGTCACGGAAATCCTCGGCGATCCCGCCCGCGTACCACGCGGCCATCCCCGGCAGGGCCAGCACGCGCTGCGAATAGGCGCTGGCCGCAGCCCCCAGCCGCAGGCCATAGGTCTGGATGCGGAACTGCACCGGCGCGAAGAACGCATCGACAGCCGTGAACGACGACCCGGCCAGGAACGGCCCGCCGAAGCGCTTCAGGCCCTCGCTCCAGAGCGCGTCGATCCGCTCGACGTCCTTCTGCAGCGCGGGCGCGATCTCATTGAGCGTGACGCGAAGCCCCAGGTTGAACGAACAGTGCTGGCGCAGGGTCTGGAAGGCGGAATGCATCTCGGCCGAAGCCGACCGCGCCCAGGCCCGTGCCAGCGCATCGGCGGGCCACACGCCCGGATGCCGCTCGGCCAGGTACTCCGCGATCGCAAGCGAATCCCACACGACAGTCGGGCCGTCATGCAGCGCCGGCACCTTGCCCGTCGGGGAAAAGGCCCGGAACGTCGCCCACGCGCCACCGGGCTCGAAGCGATGCAGCTTTTCGTCGAAGGCAATCCCCCTCTCCCGCATCAGGATCCACGGCCTCAGGGACCAGGACGAATAGTTCTTGTTCGCGATGTGCAGCGTGTACATGGCAGGCGCCCTCCGGTTTGCGCCCATATGCCAGTGGTTGCGCCCGCGCTGCAACGGACACACCGCCCCATCACCAGCGGTTGCAACAAGCCGCAAGGCTTGCGGACACGGCCTCTTTCACACATGACCTTGGTCGCGGCGTCAGTCAGGATGCGCCGGCGACTCACAAGCCCGACTGCCCACCTCCAAGGCAAGGACACCCGCGCACATGGCCCGGATCAGCAAACCCACGATCACAGCCACCCTCCTTGCAGGCCTTCTCGCCGCCACCGCGCATGCCAGCACCTCCACGCCCGGCAAGCCCGATGGCAATGGCCTGCCGCCGCTGGGCGACCTGTCGGGCCTCGGTCAGGCCACGGCCGGACTGAAGCCCGCACGCATCGAGGAAGCGCTGCGCAAGGCCCGCGCCGACACGTCCGGCGCGCTGCGCGCCAGCGCCTATGGACCTGCCGTCGGCGCAATCGGAAAGCCCGTCGCCCTCGTCGTGACACCCGATCGCCTCGGCTCGGCCACGCTGGTGACCGCGAGCGGCCGGTTCATCACCACCTGGACGCTCGTTCGCGACAATGCGCGCGTCGGCCTCATCTTCATGCCGACCGGTGATCGCGAGCGTCCGACCGAAGCCGACGCCGTGACGGCAACGGTGATCGCAAGCGATCCGGTCCGCGACCTCGCCCTGCTCGAGTTCCAGCCCCCGCCGACAGGCCTCAGCCCCGTCCGCTTCGCCACCAGCGCGCCGCTGCGCCGGGGCATGGCGCTGCGCATCGTGGGCCATCCCTACGGCGAGATCTGGTCCATGTCCGAAGGCAGGCTCAACACCGCCATCCGCAACCACACATGGACATCCGCCGGCGGCCAGGAACACAAGGCCAGCGTCATCCGCTTCCGTTCGAGCGGCGCCACCGGCAATGCCGGAGACCCGGTCTTCAACCCGAAGGGCCAGCTCATCGCCATCGACGTGAGCCCCGCCGACGCTCAGTCCCTGACCAGCATCGGCGTCACCGCAGCCGAGATCAGCCGCTTCATGTCTCAGCCCGTCCCCACCGTGACCCGCGACGCCGCACCGGCCCGCGCCACCGCGATGTCGAGGCTTGCACCTGAAGCTGCCCCCGCCTGCCGCCCCGCCAGCCTCGGCATCAGCCGCACGCCCAGGGCCGACGGCACGTTGCACGCGATCGACCTCGACTGCAACGGCAGCAAGGATGCGACCCTCCTCATGCCCGACGACCGCAAGGCCGCAAGCAGCCTCATCGTCGATGCCGACGAAAACGGTGTCCCCGAAACAACCTATCTCGACAGCAACCGCGACGGCCGCTTCGACGAGGCCCGCTTCGACACCAATGGCGACGGCAAGCCCGACCTGGTCGGGACCGACCTCGACCCCTCACTCGTGCCGCGGCGGACACGCGCGCTCGATCGCTAGCGCAAGCCCCGTGCGACAGACGCAGCCACGTCGACAACGATCCGGCGCAGCCCTTCTCCTGGCGTTGGCCCTCGCGCTGGCGGCACCAGCCCCGGCCGCCGCCCCACAGCAGCGAACGCCCGCCGAGGAAGTGAGCGTCCTTATCGCGCGCGGGCAATACGCCGCCGCCGAGCGCATCGCCCTCGCCCAACTGCGCAGGGAGGCCGCAGAAGACAGCCCGCGCAGCCTGCAGGCCGCTTTCTGGCAGAACCGCCTCGGCCAGGTGGCACAGCTCGACGGGCGCCACCAGTTGGCCCTCGACAGGTTCCGCCTGGCCTTCGACATCAGGCGCGTGCGCCTCGGCCGCAAGCACGGGGACACCTTGATCGCCGCTGGAAACCTGTCGCTTGCCCTCGGCACCCTTGGTCGCTGGCGCGAGGCCGAACCCCTGTTGCGCGAGACACTGGCCGGCAACCGCCGCCTGCTGGGTGACACGCACCCGCGCACCGTCACGAACATGACAAATCTCGGCCTGCTGTGCATGGACCTCGGCCGCCAGGAGGAAGCGCGCATCCTTCTCGAGGAAGCCCTCGCCGCAACGCGCAAGGTGCACCAGCCCCGCAGCACGAACCTCGCCACGTCGTTGTCGAACCTCGCCGCGCTCTACATCAGCGACATGGACTACGCCCGCGCCGAGCCGCTCCTCGACGAAGCCCTTGCAAACGACGAGGCCCGCTTCGGCAAGGAACATCCCGCCGTCGCCGCCACCCTCAGCAATCTCGGCCAGCTCTACCACGCAACCGGCCGCCACGCCGACGCAGATGAGGCCTATCAGCGGGCGCTGTCGATCGACGCAAGCACCCTGCGAAAGGGCCACCCTCTCAACGCGGGAACGCTGGTCAACCTCGCAGCCCTCCATCGCGACACGGGCGACCTGCAGAAGGCGCGCAAGTACCTCGCCGATGCGCAGGACATCGTCGCCCATAACACGGCTACCGGCAGCGACCCCGACACGCTCGCCATGGCGACGTTCGCCGAACTCCTTTCCGCCGACGGCCGCCACGCCGAGGCACAGGCCCTGCTCTGGAAGACCATCTCCATCATCGAGGCACGCCTCGGTGCAGGCCATCCGGCGACGGCGCCCCTCCTCATGCAACTCGCCGACACCCGGTTCTCAACCCGCAGCAACCCCAAGACGCTCGCCTTCAAGGCGCACGAGATCATCCAGCATACGCACGGTATCGACAGCGCCCGCGCTGCCCGCTCGGCGCTCGCCGTCACGCGCATCCTCATCAAGAGCGGCAATACCGAGGATGCCCTCACCTGGGCAAGCCAGGTCCGCACGCAGGTCGCCATCCATTTCGGCACGGCCTCCTTCGACCACGCCGTTGCCCAGCACCTTTTCGCGACTGCAGCCTTCAGTGTCGGCCGCAACAACGAGGCTGAGGCCGCCCTTGCGGGCGCCCTGCCCGCCCTCGAGCAGGCCCTGCCGGCACAGGCCGAAAGCGCTGCCAACGCCATGGTGCTGATGTCCCGCATCCTCAAGGCGCGCAATGACACAAGCGGCGCGTTCACCTGGGCGCGCAAGGCCGCGCGTGTCATCGCCGACATGACGCGCCATGACGCGCTCCGCCGCGGCCTCGCCCGGGATGGAGCGCGCGAAGGCATCGTGCGCATGATAAACCTCCAGGCCCTTGAGGCAGCCCTCGACGCAAGCCTGGTCGAAGAACCCGCAACACGCGCAGCGGCGCTGTCCTCGGCCTTCACAATGGCCGACACGCTTCTGGCGGGCCCCCTGCAGAAGTCGATCGCACGCGGCATCCTCGGCACGGCGCTCATATCCGGCGACACGCGCACCCAGGTCGACACGCTCGAGACAAGGCTCGCGGGCCAGGAGCAACTCGAGGCCCGCTACAGCCACGCGCTGGCAACGGGCGCACCGGCTGCAAGGATCGCAAGCCTGCGCGAGGAACTGAAAGCCCATCTCGACGCGGTCAGCGCCACCGACAGCGAACTGCAGCGCAACGAGGCCTACCGGCGCTTCCTGCAGGCCCCGCCCGCCAGCCTCGACGCGGCGCGCAAGACCCTGCGCGAGGGCGAACTCCTCGTCATCATCCTGCCGCTCGACAAGTCACACATCGTGCTGGCCGCCTCGAAAACCAAGCTCGCCTGGCACCGCCTGCCCGTCTCGCCCGGCGCGATGCAGCGCGACATCGATGCCCTGCGCGCCCAGCTCGACCCCACGAGGTGGAAATCCACCCTGTCCCCCTTCAGCCGTGCAGGGTCCCATCGCCTCTACCAGTCGATCTTCGGACCCGTCAGGGACATGATGCGCACCAGCAATCGCCTGGCGCTCGTCGTCGCTGGACCTTTGCGATCCCTGCCATTCGCAACCCTCGTCACGCGCCCGGTGCTCGATTCCGAACGCACCAGCACGTCGCCCGCCACGCTGCGCGAGACACCCTGGCTGGTCCGCAGCCACACGATCGCCACCTACCCCTCGCTGTCCTCCTTCATCGCCCTGCGCCAGCGCGCGCCCACCGGTGCGGGCAAGACCTGGAGGATCACGGGCGTCGGCGCGCCGGTGGTACCCGACAGCCTGAAGCTCGCCCCGTTGCCCCGCGCGCGCGAGGAACTCGAGGCGTTGCGCAAGCTCGGGCAGGCAACGCTGCTCGTCGGCGCGGCCGCCACCGAGGACGGGTTGCAGGCGCTTGATCTCTCGAAGTCACGGCTCGTCGCCTTCGCGACACATGCCCTCATGCCGTCCGCCCCCGGCGCCGCACCCGCCCTCGTGCTGACGCCGTCCGAGGGGGGCGACGGACGCCTTGACCCCGCCGGGATCGCCGGGCTGCGGCTGAACGGCAGCCTCGTCGTTCTTTCGGCCTGCAACACCGCCGGCAGCGGCTCTGCCGGGGCGGACATGCTCGCGGAAGCCTTCTTCAGGGCAGGCGCCAGCGCCGTGATGCACAGCCATTGGCCCGTCTTTGACGGCCACGCCGCAGCCCTGACGGCACTGGCGATGGCACGCTACCGCGAGGCGCCGGGCGAGGGCGAGGCCGCGGCCCTGCGCAAGGCCATGCTCGCGACGCTCGCCGACAAGGGCCACCCGCTCAACGCACACCCGGCAACGTGGGCGGCCTTCAGCGTCGTGGGCGAGGTCCTGGGGCGGTGAGAAAAAAGGGGTGGCGGATGGTGGTCCGCCAGAGTGTCCCCAAAACAGGATGTTAGTTGAGCGGTTCGTGCGGCGCGCGCTTCGTGCGGCGAAGCTCCTGGATCGCCTGGCCGATCGACCACCAGAGGCTGATGCCGCGCGTGTCACCGCGCTTGATCATCGCCTGCTGCTGGCGGGTGGCTTCGCGCATCGCGCGATCGCCATGATTGCGGATCATCAGCCATGCCGAGCGAATGACATCGGGATCCGGATCGATGAACGTGTTTTTCTTTGACATGAGCAATCACTTGTCAGTTCGTCGTGATTGTCATGCCCTGACAGAAAGGAAAGGACCACAGACCGGGGGTGGAAGTTTCTGAAAAAATGCGCAACTGACAGGGGACAGTTTCGACACGGAGTGGAATCCGTTCGATGCGCGACCGCAGCGTGCGTTAATTGATGCCAGATTCAGTTACAGGTTTAGGCGACGGCCCGGTCTACATCCACGCGAAGAGCATAGACCACAGTTTCGCGCTCGCGACCGCGCAACTGGCGTGCGCCCACAAGTTGCAGCGAGTCGACAAGCAAGGCATCCCGCAGCGCTTCTTCGCGTATGGCGTCCACAAGCGCATCGCTTGCAACCAGCGCGGTGCCGATCTCCTTGGAGAGAGACTGCAGCCGGCTGGCGACATTGACCGTGTCACCCACCACCGTGAACGTCATGACCCGCTCGCTGCCAACGTCTCCCGTCACGACCGGGCCATGGTGCAGGCCCACGCCGATATGGACCGGAAACTGGCCTCGGGCGAGGCGTTCCTCGTTCCACATGTCAACGCTTCTGATCATTTCCTGCGCACAGGCCAGCGCGTCACCCGCATCGCCATTTCCCCGGTCGGGAATGCCGAAGACAGCCAGCAACCCGTCGCCCAGGATCTTGTCGAGCGTGCCGCCGTGGCGAAAGATCACGTCTTCCATACGCGCATGGAATTCCCGAAGGAACGCGATCGCATCCTCGGGCGCCATCGCCTCGCAGCGCGTCGTGAAACCCCGGATATCGGCAAACAGGACCGCAGCCGACTGCCGCCGCGTGGCGCCGAAGGGCTGCTCGCGACCACTCACGGCATCGAGCACCTTGGGCGAGAAATGCCGGGCGAGGTTCGCCCGCGCCTTCTCCGAGGTCACGGCCGCCCGCACCAGTTCGCGCGAGCGCCAGACCGCAACCGTGATCCCGCCCAGGATGCACAGGAAGATCACGAAATCATAGGCGACCTTCGCAAGAGGCAGGTACTCCGGCGCCCCATAGGAAAGCCAGCCATTCCCGTCCACAGGCAGGCTGACGAATGTTCCCGCCGCCATCAGCGCCGCCCCCACGACCACGATCCAGCTCGCGATGATCCAGCCGCCCGTCCAAAGGATGAAGCGCGGCGAATGGCTGAACGCGCTCTGCACCAGGATCGCGATGTAGAAGAGAAGGGCGCCCTCCTTGACCGACACCGTCACCGGCGGAAGATCGGCAGACATGTCGTGTCGCCATACGATGAAGGACGTGAGCCAGACGCAGTCCAGGACAACGAACAGGTACTTGCTGCGCGTGTCATGGGGAAATCTCCGCAGCATTTCGAATTGCGCCAGCCCGATCAGCGCAAGCCCGCCGGCCATGGCAACGAGAACCAGCGACCCACCGCCGGTAAGCCCCTGCAGCGCAATGAATGCAACCGTCATCGCGCCGATTGCCCCTGCGCGCACGCCTGAGGCCAGCATCAGGCCCTGCCGCTCGGTTTCCCGGAACGAGGCAATCAGCCGTCCCGAAACCCCCGCATCCACGCGCCGGCCTTTCGCGCCCGAGACAAACCGGAGGACTTTCTGGACAAATGTCTCTGTGTTCATGTTCGGGCGCCCCAAGATTGTTTGCATCCTGTGCACTTGCATCCGCCGGATGCGTGGCGTCGCACACGGATGCGAATCGATCGGTAATTCGTGCACTGAAGCCATTGACGATATAGCACACATCGCTCCAATATGATGACGTTACGACGGTCAAGGGAACCCGGTGAAGATCCGGGGCTGCCCCCGCAACTGTAAGCAACGGCGCACTGGCCACTCATGCCACTGGTTGAATCAACTGGGAAGGCGGCCATCAGGTGAAGTGTTGCGAAGCCAGGAGACCTGCCGGCGTAGTCACCCCCTGAAGGTGCGGCGGGCGCCTGACGAGACGGATCCCTCCGGAGCGGTGACGTGGAACGGGCGTGCCCATGGTTCGGGCGCGACTGTTGACGCGCGCGTCGACAGGGAACGGCGTGCGCAGGACACGGAACGGTCAGGAGACCATCATGAAGTCAGTAACCGGCGCAACCTGCGTCACCATAATGCTTTCGGCATCGCTCGCCACGCCAGCTCTCTCCGCTGGCGAGATCGAGAAGATCGTCGTCACCGGCAACCGCATCGGCAACACCACCGAGGACCGCCTCGGCACATCGGTCACCGTCCTGACATCGGACGAGATCGCCCGGCGCCAGACGGTTTATGTCAGCGACATCCTGCGCGACGTGCCGAGCCTCGCGGTATCGCGCACCGGCGGGCCCGGCGGCGCCACGCAGGTACGAACACGTGGCAGCGAGGGCAACCACACGCTTGTCCTCTTCGATGGTGCCGAAGTGAACGATCCCTTCCAGGGCGAGTTCGACTTCTCGGGCCTTCTCGCCCACGACATCAGCCGCATCGAGGTCCTGCGCGGCAGCCAGAGCGCGCTTTATGGCTCCGACGCCATCGGCGGCGTGATCAACTTCATCCCGAAGCGGGGGAAAGGCCCGCTCGCGATCGGAGCCGAGGGCGAGCTTGGCTCCTTCAACACGGCCGCCGGCGCCCTCTCCGCTGCCTGGGGCGACGAGCGCTTCGACCTTTACGCCAGTTCCGCCTACCGCGTCACCGACGGCACCAACATCGCGCGCAGCGGCACGGAAGATGACGCCAGCATGGAACGCAGCTGGTTCCTGAACACGGGCACACGGCTCTCCCCGGATGTCGAACTGCGCGCCTTCCTGCGCAAGGTACTGACACGCGCCGAGGGCGACCCGCAGGACTTCGCATTCCTCTCGCCCACGCAGGGCCTCGCGATCGATGGAGACGACGTCACACGCACCGACAGCCTTTACGGGAATGTGCAGCTCGAGGCAGGCGCCTTCGACGGCCTGCTCGAGACGAAGCTCGCATGGAACTTCACCGATGGCGCCCGCTTCAACTATTCGGGCGGCACGGGAACCTTCTTCTCTCAAGGAAACCGCGACAAGCTGAGCGCTATCGCCGCCCTCAACCTCGCGACCGCCGGCATCAGCCACCGCCTGACCGGCGCCATCGACTGGAAGAAGGAAAGCTATCGCAATGTCGCGATCGGCGTCCCCACGCCCCTCAACGACAGGCGACAGCTCGAGAACACGGGCTTCGTGGCGAGCTACGACGTCGCCTGGGGCAACCTCGATGCAGGCCTCGCCTATCGTCACGACCGCAACGAGCGCTTCGACGACGCCGACACCTGGCGCGCGCAGGTCAGCTACCGCCTTGGCGACACACGGCTGCGCGCGACGTCGGGCGCAGGCATCAAGAACCCGAACAATTTCGAGCTCTTCGGCTTCGATCCCGCAAGCTTCATCGGTAACCCGTCCCTGAAACCGGAAAAGTCGATGGGCTGGGATGTCGGCATCGACCACTTCCTCGGGGACCGCAAGATCAAGCTGTCGGCCACATGGTTCGAGGCCACGCTCGAGGACGAAATCTGGACCGACTTCATCCCGCCTTTCTTCGTCGCCACGCCCAAGAACCGCGCGACCGACAGCCAGCGCCGCGGCCTGGAGCTTTCCGCCGACGCAACGCTCGACGCCTGGACACTTGCCGCGTCCTATACCTGGACCGACGCAGAGGAAAACGGACTTCAGGAAATCCGTCGCCCGGAACACGTCGGCTCGTTCAACGCCAGCTATGACCTCGGCGGCGCAAGCGTGGGCCTTGGCCTGCGCTACAATGGCGAGCAGCAGGACAGCGAGTTCATCTTCGCAACCCCGCAGGACACGGTCTCGCTCGACCCATACCTGCTTGTGAACCTCTATGGCACGTACCGTCTTTCGGACAACCTCCAAGCCTTCGCCCGCGTGGAAAACCTGCTCGACGAGCAATACGAGGACGTATTTTCCTTCCGTGCCCCGGGCGTGTCGGCCTATGCTGGCATCAGGTTCACAATGTAGCCGCGACACATGCTTGAAAACCGACTGAAGGCGGCGTGGTCATCGGGCCGCGCCGTCACGAATGTGTGGGCAGGGATCCCATCGTCCTACGCCACCGAGATCATCGCCCACCAGGGTTGGGATTCGATCACCGTCGACACGCAGCATGGTGCGATCGGCTATGCCGACATGGTGGCGATGCTGACCGCCATCACCACCACGCGCACGACGCCGCTCGTGCGCGTCGGGTGGAATGATCCCTCGCAAGTCATGCGTGCTGCCGATGCCGGTGCCATGGGCGTGATCTGCCCGACGATCAACACGGCCGGGGAATGCGAACGCTTCGTGGGCGCCCTGCGCTATGCCCCCATGGGCTATCGCAGCCTCGGCCCGAACCGGGCCCGCTTCCTGACCGCGGACTACGCCGCGCACGCCAACAGCGGCATACTGGCCATCGCACAGATCGAGACCGCTGCCGGCCTTTCCAATGTTGAGGCCATCGCGGCGGTGCCCGGCCTCGACATGCTCTATGTCGGTCCCTCCGACTTAGGCCTGTCGCTCGGCCGCGAGGGGCGCATGGACCAGACAGACCCGGTTGTCGTGAAGGCCATCGACCGGATCCTTGCGGTCGCCAAGGCGAAGAACCTGACCGCCGGCATCTATTGCGTGTCCCCGGATTATTCGCGCGCCATGTTCAGCAAGGGCTTCGACCTCGTGACCGTCGCCTCCGACACGGGCCTGCTTGCGCTCGGCACCGATCTTCGCACCCGCTTCAACCCCGACAGCAAGTGAGCTCCATGAGCGAACCCGTTCTTCTTGTCGACATCCGGGACGAGGTTGCGCTTGTCACCCTGAACAGACCGCACGCGATGAATGCGCTCTCGCGCGAACTGCGGGACGCCATCGCAGCCACCTTCACGCGCCTCAATGACGACCCCGGCGTGCGCGCCGCGATCCTGACCGGCGCCGGCAAGGCCTTCTGCGCCGGGCTTGACCTGAAGGAGCTGGGCCAGGGACGCGACAGCGTCTCGGCAACCGTCGAGACCGGTGATCCGGTCACCGCGCTCAACCGGTTTGCAAAGCCCGTCATCGGTGCCATCAATGGCGTGGCAATCACGGGCGGCTTCGAGCTGGCGCTGGCGTGCGACCTGCTGGTGTGTTCGCCCAATGCGCGCTTTGCCGACACGCATGGGCGCGTTGGCATCCTGCCGGGCTGGGGCCTGTCACAGAAGCTGTCGCGCACGATCGGCATCTACCGCGCGAAGGAACTCTCCCTGACCGGCAATTTCATGGGCGCGAGCCAGGCCCTCGACTGGGGCATGATCAACCGGATCGTGCCGGAAGAGGAATTAATTCCTGTATGCCGCAAACTCGCCGCCGACATGCTGACCCTCGTCCCCGCATGCCTGCCCGCCTACAAGAGGATCATCGACGAAGGCTACGCGCAGGACTTCGGCGCTTCCCTCGAAACCGAGCGGCGCATGTCGGGCGAAGCCAACCGCGCCGTGCCGGCTGACGCGATCGAATCCCGCCGCGAGCAGGTCCGCGCACGCGGCAAGCAGCAGCAGGAAGGCTGACGGATAGGCAACGCGCCCGTCAGTCCATCAGTTTCTGCGCAAGGTAGACATAATGCCGGGCCCACCGCTCGGCGTTGAGGGCAGGGTCCGCATCGTTCGAATGCCCGCCAATCGTGTTCTCGAAATAGAGATAGGGCGCACCCAGCTGCGCCAGCCGTGCCGCGTATTTGCGCGCATGGCCCGGATGCACGCGGTCATCCTCGGTATTGGTGGTGACATAGGGCTCGGGGTATCGCGTGCCCGGCACAAGCTTCTGGTACGCCGAATAGGCAGCGATGAAGCTGCGGTCGCCTGCAACATCGGGGTTCCCGTACTCGGCCACCCATGAAGCGCCCGCCGACAGCTTGTGATAGCGCAGCATGTCGATGAGCGGGCTCTCGACAACCACCGCGTTGAACAGGTCTGGTCGCTGCGTCATTGAAACGGTTGTCAGCACGCCCCCATTCGAACGGCCATAGATCCCGAGCCTCCGCGGCGAGGTCACCTTGCGCGCGATCAGGTCCTCGGCCACGGCCGCAAAGTCATCGAACGCCCGCTGCCGGTTCTCGCGCAGGGCCGACTTGTGCCAAGCAGGCCCGAACTCGCCGCCACCACGGATATTGGCAATCACATAGGCCCCGCCGCGCTCAAGCCACAGCTTGCCCATCTCCGGCAGGTAGGCCGGCGGCTTCGAGATCTGGAACCCGCCATAGCCGAAGAGCAGCGTCGGGGTGGAGCCATCCGTCCGCGCCGTCTTCGGCACCACCAGGAAATAAGGGATGCGCGTGCCATCCTTCGAGATGGCCCAGCTCTGCTCCACACGGTGCGTGCCCGGCCGGAAGCGCGCCGGCAGCGTCGCAACCATGCGCGGTGCCCCCCCGCTTACGTCCGCCGACCACAGCCGCGTGGGCGCAAGGAAGCTCTCCGACGACACGAACACGAGCGACCCGCTCTGCTGTGTCGCCCTGACAACGAGGGCGGACCCCACCGGCAGCGCAAGCCGCCGCCCGCGCCAGCCCGCCTTGCCGCGCGTGCGAACATCGACCGCACCCTTCACCGTATCAAGCAGCTGCACAATGACGGCATCGCGTGTGGTCTGCACGCCGTCAATCGTCTGCACCGCCGTCGGCTGCATCACGAGCTCGGCCGCCGTCTCGGGCGCGTCGGGGCCCTGGCGCACACGCGCCAGGTCGATCGCCACAAGCGCGCCCTGCCCGAAATCCTTCCACTTGTCCTGCACCGTGAAGATCATCCGCCCACCGACAAACCCGCGCAGCGACGCATAGGTGGGCAGCGCAACGCGCACCGGCTTAGGCCCATCGATCAGGTACAGCTCGACATCGAAGAACCCGACACGCCGCTCTGCAACAAGGCCCTCGACAGCCCCGTCCGCATGGCGCAGAACGCGCGCCGACACCATCGTGTCCTCGCGCGCCGCGCGGAAGACAATCCGCCCCTCGGCGGGCTTCTGCCCGCGCTTGACCTCGCGGATGACCGCAGCATAGCCCGACGTTGTTTCCTCACTTGCATCAAAGGCGCGCGCAAGCAGCACCGTGTCACGATCGACCCAGTCGATCGACTGCTTCGCACGCGACACGGCAAAGCCGCCCGTGACGAACCGGCGGGCCTGCGCATCGAACTCGCGGATCTCGATGGCGTCCCCACCGCCATCCGACAGGTTCACAAGACAGAAGCGGTCGTCGGGCGCAAGGCACTCGACACCCTTGAGAAACCACGTCTTGCCTTCGGCCTTCGAAAGGACATCGAGGTCGAGCAGTGTCGTCCACTTCGGCCGGCCACTGCGATACGACGCCAGCGAGGCATGCCGCCACAGGCCCTGCGGATTGCGCGCATCCTGCCAGAGGTTGTCAACGCCCCCGGCGCGAAACGAGGGCATGGCAATGCGGTCCTTGGATGTGAAGATCGCAAGCGCCTCGCGCCGATAGGCGTCATAGCGCTTGTCACCCGTCAGCCGCGCAAGCGACCGCTCGTTCTCCGCCTTGACCCACGCGAGCGCCTTCTCCCCATGGGTGTCCTCCAGCCAGACATTCGGATCGCCATTCGCATCGGTCATGGCGACACATGCCGACAGCAGGGACATCGCGACAGCAAGAAAGGCGAACTTTTGCATGGTGGGTTCCCGGACGAAGTGGCCGCGACCCTAGCCTCTCCGCGCCGGGTGAGGCAACCGCTCACCTTGCCGGCTCGGCGATCTCCTTCACATAGGAACGCCCCGCCAGGAAATAGTGATAGGCAGCCCAGACATTCAGGAACGACAGCGACAGCAGCGCATAGCGAAGTGAATCCTGCCCGAAGCTCGGCTTCAGCAGGTCGCTCAGGATCCCGACCGTCAGCGGTCCAAGCCCCAGCGCAATCAGGTTCAGGATGAACAGCATGATCGCCGATGACGTGGCACGGAGTGCCAGCGGCGAGAGGCCCTGCACCATCGCGAAGCTCGGCCCCAGGTAGAACCCGCCCAGCACCACGGCCGGCAGATAGAAGAGGAGCGCAATCGTGAAGTCATCGCTGAGGTAGAAGCCCACGATGAGCGGTGCTGCCGCCAGCTTTGCAGCGGCGATGATCCACCCGATCCAGCGCGGGTCACGCGCACCCATGCGGTCCGCCAGCCGGCCACCCAGCAGTGCACCCGCCCCGCCGAGGATGCCGACGATCGGACCCAGGATCAGCCCGATCTCGAGACCCGAGACACCGTGCGTGCGCTTCAGGAACGAGGCCGCGAACATGATCCCGCCATAGCCGATCAGCGCCGTCAGCGTCAGCCCGATCACCACGTGCCGGCACGCACGCGAGTTCCAGATGAACGCAAAGCCCGCGCCCATGCCATGGATGGCCTCGCGCAGCGTGGGCGCCTTGCCGACAGCCTGCGTCCGCCCATCGGCAAGCCCGCGCACCGGCTCATCGATGGTCAGCCAGATCAGGGCTGCGATGATGAGCCCGGGCAATCCGGCCACGAAGAACACGGACCGCCAGCCCCAGACCTCGGCCAGCGGCGCCCCGATCAGGAACCCCAGCATGCCGCCCGCATAGACGCCCAGCGCATAGAAGCCCAGCGCCTGCGAGCGTTCATGCGGCGCATAAAGGTCGGCGATCATGGAATGGGACTGGGGCGAGGAACCAGCCTCGCCGATCCCCACGCCGATGCGCGCCAGCAGCAGCTGGACATAGTTCGATGCCAGCCCGCAGAACACCGTCATGACGCTCCACACAGTGACGGACACGGCCACGATGTTGCGACGGTTCATGCGATCCGACAGGACGGCCAGCGGGATGCCCAGCGTCGCGTAGAACACGGCAAAGGCAAACCCGGTCAGGAGCCCGAGCTGCGTATCCGACAGCTGAAGGTCTTCCTTGATGTGCTCGGCAACCGCCCCGATGATCGTCCGGTCGAGATAGCTCGACGTATAGGCGATGGTCAGCAGGATCAGCACCCAGGTCCGCTTGCGCTTGACGTCGTCGGCGAGCTCGATGCGCGTTCCCGTTGCTGCCCCTGCAGCCTGGACGTCAGCCATGAATTCTCTCCCCGAGGCGAAACCGCGACCACGGGGCCACGATAAAGCTTCCCGGCCCCTGCGCAACAGGCATGAAAAAGGGCGCGGAGGAAAAACCCGCCGCGCCCTGCATCCTTGCTCCTCGGAGCCCTACTTCATGGCAGGCGCAGGAACCACCTCGACCGGCAGCTTGAGCTGGTCGAGCTGCGCCTTCACCACCGAGGCATCGCCCACGATGACCCACAGGATCTTCGACGGATCAAGCTTCGCACGCGCAGCATTGTCGAGGTCCGAGGCCTTGAGCGCCTGGTAGCGCGCCGCAAGCGTCTCGAAATAATCGTCCGCACGCCCGTAGTTGACGATCGTCTGCAGACCGCCCAGCACGGCGCCCGACGTCTCGAAGCGACCCGGCAACCCACGCACATTGCCGTTGACCGTGCGCGTCAGCTCCTCGCCCGTGACACCCTTGGCGCCAAGGAAGGCCTTCAGGTCGGACAGGAGCTCCTTCACCGAGTCACCCGTCCGGTCTGACTGCACGGGTGCGGAGATGTTGAACGGCGCGCTCTCGAGCGGGTTCAGCACCTGGCTGCGCACGCCATAGGACCAGCCCTTCGTCTCGCGCAGGTTCATGTTGATGCGGGACAGGAAGTTGCCACCGAACACTTCATTGGCAGCCCGCAGGACCACGAGGTCGTCTCGGCCCTTCGCATCCAGAAGCTGCGCGACCACGATGACCGACTGCGGCGACTTCGGCCGGTCAACGAGCACGATGCGGCTCTTGTGCTTCGGCGAGGCGACATCGAACGACTTCCTCGGCAGCGCCGTGGCCGGCGCCTTCCAGTCGCCGAAGCTCTTTTCGAGCGCGGCAACGACCTGCGCCAGCGATGCATCTCCCACCACGAAGAAGCGCCCATTGTCGGGCCTCAGCCACTGGCCATGGAACTGCGCCAGCTGCTCACGCGTCAGCGCCTTGACAACCGACGCCTCACCCGTCCCGGACGGCGGCAAGCCGTAAGGATGGTCCTTGCCGTAGAGGATCGGGAAAAGCGTCCGCGAGGCAATGGCATTGGGGTTGTTCAGCTCCGAGGCAATCCGCGCCAGCTGTTGACCGCGAAGACGCTCGACCTCCGAGGCCTCGAACTTCGGGTTGCGCACGATGTCGGCAAACAGGGCAAGCGACGGTCCCAGGTTTGTCGTCAGCGCATTGAGCGTGACCGACGTGCGGTCAAGCGAGGCACCGGTGCCGATGAAAGCCCCCAGCCGCTCGCCCTCTTCGGCAATCTGCACGCTCGTGCGCGAGGTCGTGCCTTCCGGCATGAGCTCGAGCATCAGCGACTGCGTACCAAGCGCATTCTTCGGATCGGCCGCATAGCCCGCATCGAACTCAAGCGAGACCTGCAGCACAGGCACCGACTTGCGCTGCGCGAAGACCACTTCCATGCCATTCGACAGCTTTGCCCGCTCGATGGACGGGAAATCAAGCGGCGATAGCGATCCAACCTCGGGGAACTTGGAACGGTCGATCGCGGCAAGCGGCGCCAGCGTCTCGTCGCCCAGCGCAGGGTCCTTGTAGAACGAGGGCGCCTGCGTCCCCGTGACCTTGAGCCCCGGATCACCCCCGCGCTGCGCACCCGTCTCGGTCCGCTCGCCAGGTTCCACGGTCAGCGAATAGACAGGACGCGACAGCCACTTCTTCGTCGAGGCCTTGACGGCCGCAGGCTTCAGCGCCGCCCAGCGCTCCAGGTCCTTCTTGTAGAAGGCCGGATCGTTCGAATAGAGCGCACCCTCTGCAAGCGCGACGGCCTTGCCGCCAAACCCGCCCACCGCTTCAAGCCCGCGAATGGTCGCCGAGATGGCAAGTGTCTTGGCCCGCTCCAGCTCATCGGTCGTCGGGCCTTCCTTGATGAACTGCGCAATGACCTCGTCGAGGCGCTTGGCTACAAGCGCGGCATCAACGCCAGGCTTCACGTCGACGCTGGCTTCAAACACGCTCGCCAGCTGGAAGGTCTGCACGCTTGCCGAGGCCCGCACGGCGATCTTCTCGCCGCGGACCAGCGCATTGTCGAGGCGCGAGCTCGACAGCCCGCCCAGCACCGTGCCCGCCGCCTGCAGCGCAACCGATTCCCGGTCATTGAGCCCAGGCACCGCCCACATCCGGTAGATGCGCGTGGTGGCGACCCGGTCCTTCATCACTTCTGTCTTGGGAGCAGACAGCGTCGGCAGCGGGGCGCTGACATCACGCAGCGGCTTGCCCGCCTTGATGTCGCCGAAATACTTCTCCACCAGCGGCCTCGCCGTTGCGGCATCAATGTCGCCAGCCAGCACAAGGACGGCGTTATTCGGTCCATAATTGTCGATGAACCACTGCTTCACGTCTTCAAGCTTGGCATTCCCGATGTCTTCCATCGAGCCGATCGTGGAATGGTGGTATGGATGACCAGGCGGGAACAGGCTTTCCTGCTGCGCATAGCGCACGAGCCCGTAGGGCTGGTTGTCGCCCTGCCGCTTCTCGTTCTGCACGACGCCGATCTGGTTCGTCAGCTTCTCCTGCGTGACGGCACCCAGCAGGTGGCCCATGCGATCGCTTTCGAGAAACAGCGCCAGCTCGATCGCGCCCGTCGGCACGTTCTGGAAATAATTGGTGCGATCCAGCCATGTCGTGCCGTTGAAGTCGGTAGCTCCCACCTGCTGCAGCGGGCCGAAGTAATCGCCGGGTGCATTTTCCGAACCGTTGAACATGATGTGCTCGAACAGGTGCGCAAAGCCCGTCTTGCCCTTTGGCTCGTGCTTCGAGCCGACGCCGTACCAGACGGACACCGCGATGATGGGCGCCTTGCGATCGGTGTGCACGATCACGCGCAAGCCATTGTCGAGCTTGAACGCGTCGTGCGGAATGTCGACGAGCTTGACCAGCGCACTCACGGGCGCGGGCTCGGCGGCCTGCACGGGCATGGTGGCGAATACGGACACGGCCATGAACACGGCCGACAGAAGGCACTTGCGCAACATCGGGAATTCCTTGTGGACAGGAAGGAGGCGGGGGCGGCAACTTAGCAGCGCCCGCGAAATTCTCAATCGCCCCTGACATCGTTAAGGCAAGGGCTAGCGCTGCGTGCATGTCCTGTTATTGTGAGCCAACAAGGAGAAATTCACATGAAGGACTTTGCAGGTAAAATTGCCGTGATTACCGGAGGCGGCACCGGGATGGGCCGCGAGCTGGCCAGGCAACTGGTCGCCGAGGGTTGCTCTGTCGCCATGTGCGATGTCTCGGCCGAAAACATGGCCGAAACGCAACGGCAGTGCCGGGCCGCAGCCCCCCAGGGCACCCGCGTGATGACGTTCGTGGCCGACGTCTCGGACGAAGCCCAGATCCTGAAGTTCCGCGATGCCGTGGCGCGCGAACTCGACACGGACCACATCCACCTCCTGTTCAACAACGCCGGCATCGGCGGCGGCCCCAGCTTCATCACATCCCCGCGGGAGGAATGGGAAAAGACCTTCAACGTCTGCTGGTACGGCGTCTATTACGCGACCCGCGCCTTCATCGGCATGATCCTGAAGGCAAGTGAGGCCCACATCGTCAACACGTCGAGTGTGAACGGCTTCTGGGCCTCCCTCGGGCCGCAGCGCGCCCACACCGCCTATCCCGCAGCGAAGTTCGCGGTCAAGGGTTTCACCGAAGGCCTCATCAACGACCTGCGCCTCAACGCGCCGCATGTGAAGTGCTCGCTCGTGATGCCAGGCCACATCGGCACATCCATCATGACGAACTCGCGCCGCATCCTCACAGGCCATGGCACCGAGAACATGAGCACCACGGAAATCGCGGAGGCCCGCAAGGGCCTCAAGGCCATGGGCATGCCGGTCGACATGATGACCGACCTGCAGATCACCCAGATGATCGCCGAGATGGGCCGCCAGTTCGAGACCAACGCCCCCACCACCGCCGCTGACGCTGCCACCATCATCCTCAACGGCGTGCGCGAGGAGAAGTGGCGCATCCTCGTCGGCGCCGATGCCCATGCGATGGACCGTCTCGTGCGCAGCGCGCCCGAGGAGGCCTACGAACAGGGATTCATCGACAAGCTGCGTGCCGAGGGCCACTGGCGCGCCTTCTAGCCGGCCACACCTCAAACTCAAGCGCGCGCGGCAAGCGACAGCGCCGCGCGCAAGCCACCCTCGAGCCGGTTCGAAAGCTGCACATCACCGCCATGCGCCCGCGCGACCGCGCGGGCCAGCGTCAGGCCGAGCCCGTGACCGGCAACCCCGTCACGCGCAGCACGCCGGAAGGGCTCGAACACGGCATCAAGCAGCGGCGCCGCAAGGCCAGGCCCATCATCCTCGATCACCACCAGGGCCCGCGTGCGGTCGCAAGTTACCCGCACGCAAGCGCCGCCCGCATGCTTCACCGCATTTTCGACCAGATTGCGAACCGCCCGGCGCACGTCACCCGGACGGCACCACACACGCACGGCCACACCATCGATGAGCGTCACATCGGCCCCCAGCGACGCCAGATCAGCACAAAGGCTGCCAACCAGGGCAGACAAGTCGACCTGGCGCACGGGTTCGTCGCCGATCCCGCCACGCGCAACCCGCAGCGCCGCCTCTGTCAGCGCCTGAATTTCGTCGATGCAGCCCGCAAGCGACTGGCGCAGTGCTTCGTCATCGATGAATTCGCTCTTGAGCCGCAACGCCGTCAAGGGCGTGCGCAGGTCATGCCCGACACTTGCGAGCACCGTCTTCTGCGCATCGACCAGGGGCAACAGGCGCTGTGTCATCCGGTTGAAGGCACCAACGGCGTCCTGCAGCACCCCCGGTCCCGAGAGTGCCGGCAGCGAAACGGCTTCGCCCATCTCCGCACGCGCCGCAGCCAGCGCAAGGGCTGTCAGCGGACGCGCCAGGCGCCGTGCCAGCCAGAGACTGAACGCAACCAGCAGCACGGCCGAGCAAAGCCCCGCCAGCAGCAGGCCCGGGACAAGCGAACTGCCGATCGGCCAGTAGAACTCGGCATTCAGCCACCAGCCATCCCCAAGCGCCACCGCGACGGCATAGCGCTCGAACTGCCTTCCGTTGCGCCGCTCGAAGAAACTGAATGAGGGCCGCCCCCGCTTGACGAGGCGCACCTCGCGCCCTTCGCCCAGCTGAAGCGTGCGGCGCAGGCGGTCCTCCAGATCGAAGTCCCGCGCGCTGTCGAAGGCAATGCGCGGCGTACGCGCCAGCCCGAGGCGCTCATACTGCGCCCCCGCTACCCGCTCCAGCGCATCCCGGTCCGCTGGCGGCAGCCGGCGATAGAGCGCAACAAAGGCCGCCATGCGGGCCTCGAGCGCCTGCAGACGTTCGGCCCGGACGGCAGCAACACGCTGCTGCTCGGCCACGGCCAGCGTCAGCACGTTCGACAGCACAAGCACCAGCAGCACCCCGGCCGAAATCTCGAGCCAGAGCGGCAGCGCCCGCCACCTCAAAGCGTCACCGGTTCGGCCGCGAACATGTAGCCACCGCCCCAGATCGTCTGGATGATGCGCGGGCAATGCGGCCTGACCTCGAGCTTGCGCCGCAGCCGCATGATCGCGTTGTCGATGGACCGATCATAGGGCAGCGCATCGCGCCCCGTCGTCAGGCTGAGAAGGTCCTCCCGCCGCAGGATGACCTTGGGTCGGTCCACGAACACCGTCAGCAGGGCATACTCCCCCGCCGATAGCGCAATGCCCATGCCCGTCTCGTCGATGAGTTCCCGCCGCACGCCGTCGAGGATCCAGCGATCGAAGCGGATGCGTGGTTGCGGGCGCGACTTCAGGCGCGGCGGCAGCGCATCCACGCGCCGCAGCACGGCACTCACGCGCGCCAGCAGTTCCCGCGGGCTGAACGGCTTGACGATGTAGTCATCCGCGCCAAGCTCAAGCCCGACGACACGATCGACATCATCCGCCTTTCCCGACAGGAAGATGACCGGCAGGTCCAGCGCATCGCAGAGATAGCGGCAGAAGGAAAGCCCGTCCTCCCCCGGCATCAGGATATCGAGGATCACGATATCGAACACATTGGTGCGCAAGAGCTTGCGTGCGGCAACCGGCCCTTCGGCTCCGGCAGCCCGCAGGCCGTTCTTCTGCAGGTAGCGCACAAGCGTTTCACGGATCTCGCGCGCATCGTCCACCACAAGGACGTTTGGAATCTTGTCGGTCATGGCTGTGCCGCTCTCGTTGGCCGTTTCAATGACGCGCGCAGTGTGAGCGCGATTATGTCAACAAAGAGACGTGCGTATGTCTTGCGACAAAGATGAGTGCGAACTGCCACAAACATGCAACAGCACACGCATGGACGCGGGCATCGAGTAAGTGTTGCGACAAACTCAAGGCATTCGTGCCACAAAAAAATCCAGACCTGCGATCAACGATCCCGCCTGCCGCACAGGAATCGCGGCGATCCCAAAACCGGCGCGACACGTGCCGGACAAACCACACAAGAGAGAAAGACCAAGACCATGGCTACGACCGCATGGACCGGACTTATCATTGGCACGCTTGCTGTCGCCGCAGCTGCCGCAGCCTACGGCTACACCACCATGTCGGACACGGGTGCGCGCAATGGAGCAAGTGCACGCACCTCTGGTTCGAACGAGGCACGGATGATGAAATACGACACCAATCGAGACGGGCGCGTCACACGCCCCGAGGTTGACAGCGCGCTGATGGAGGAGTTCCGACGCGTCGACACCAACGCCGACGGCAGGCTGGATGCCGCAGAGATCCAGCGCCACGCCGAAGCCCGTCGCGCCGAAAGGACGGCAAAACTGGAAGCCTGGCGCGCCAAGGCCAGGGCCGAGGGTCTCGATCCCCGCAAGCCGCCATTCGATACATCCGACCGGGACAACATCGACAGCCTGCGCTATGGCGACTGGAACATGGACGGTGCGATCACGCCGGAGGAATTCGGGGGCAGGATGCGATCCCAGTTCATGCGCACGGATCGCAACGCGGATGGTCTCATCACGGCAGATGAACTGCGCCGTTCACCAAACAATCGCTGAGAGAATTCCCGCGCCGGCATGCATGGCGCACCATCGATGCATCCGCACGCTCATCATCATGCAAAGCGAGTCCCGGACACGCTTTGCACCGAAAGCGCGAAGATCACGGCAGCGCGCACACCCACCGTGTCACCTCTTTGCGACGGTTCGCGACGAAGGGTATTTTTTCCTTCTTCGGTGACACGTTGCGCGTGACAAGCCGGAATGATTGCGATTAAAGCTATTGCCTGTCGCAGCGATGAGGCGGGACCGGAATGGCAAAAGCCGCCAGCCCCCCAGTGTCGCCTGACAGGAGGGCCGCAGGCGGCATCACAAGACGACAACCCGCGAGGGAAGCGATCAAACCTTGGGTTGAAAAATGTCCGCCAGCGCGGGCCATAAAAAAAAGCGGGCTCCTAGTGGTTCGGATAAATCGGATTTCGCTGGTGACGTGATCCGGCCGAAAATCCACTAGAGAGCCCGCGCCCCCCGCTTGTGGCGCGCGTTCGATGCGCCGTGGCGGTCAGTCGGTCGATTGGCGGCATCCCCACACCATCCAAGCGAACCGACGCAGATTCATTTTGATCTTTCGCCCCAAAAGATCAACGGAGCGTCCTGCAATTCGCGTCGCGCGTGTCAGTTTCGCCACCAAGGGATGGTGATCGCGCGATGCTCGCCTACCGTGTCTGGGGTGCATTTTTCACACGAACTAATGTTTAAACAAATAGGGGGGCGGGCCCACCCCGATGTATCTTCTGCGCGAACCCGAAGCGGAGAAAACCATCCCCTCGGGCAATCCAAGGTAGCGGCACCCGGCCTTCATCGCCGGGACTTTCGCCAGTGTCTTGGTAAACGCCTCCCCGCACGCCTGATCTGGAGAACGGACATGATCGAATACCTCACGCAGCTCGCCGCCGACCCGGCGGCATGGGCCGCCCTCGTGACCTTGGTCGCCATGGAGGTTGTTCTGGGCATCGACAACCTGATCTTTATCTCGATCCTGACGAACAAGCTGCCCGTCGAACAACGCGAGCGGGCGCGAAGGCTGGGCATCGGCTTCGCCCTCGGGATGCGCCTTGTTCTGCTCGGAACGATTGCCATCATCGTCCAGCTGACAGAGCCGGTCGTCGAGGTCTTTGGCCAGGGCCTGTCCTGGCGCGACCTGATCCTGATCGCCGGCGGCCTGTTCCTCGTCTGGAAGGCGACAAAGGAAATCCATCACAACGTGGACCCGAACCCAAACCCCGACATGTTTGACACGCGCGCGGCCTCGATCGGCTTCTCCGCAGCCATCGTGCAAATCCTCATTCTCGACCTGGTCTTTTCCGTCGACAGCATCATCACCGCCGTCGGCATGACCGAACATGTCCCCATCATGGTCATCGCGGTCCTCGTCACGGTGGCCGTGATGCTGGCCGCCGCAACCCCGATGGCCAATTTCATCAACGCCAATCCCACGATCATCATGCTGGCCCTCGCCTTCCTGTTGATGATCGGAACCACGCTGATTGCCGAGGGCTTCGGGGTCCATGTGCCAAAGGGGTACATCTACGCCGCCATGGCCTTTTCGGCGACGGTCGAGGCCCTCAACATGATGGCCCGCAACAGGGCGCGCAAGAAGGCCGCCCTCGCTGCCGCCGCAGGCGTGAAGCCCGAAAGCGGAACTGCATCGCATTGAAGTCATCGCCTTGAGGGTTTGCCAACCCTTTCATGAACCGGCGCAAGACTTCCTGCCGGCACCATGGCACGGTCAGGGTCTCTCGCGACCCGGACCGCGCCCTGCCGCGCAAGATGATGGAGGATGTGATGCGATATGCAGGCCTTGTCGCCTACGGACCGGAACTTTGCCGCCAGGCGATCCGCGCGGGCCGCTGCGCCAACGAGTCCCACCTGACGCTGCACGCGGTACTCGCGGAGATGCTGCAGGACAACATCGACGCGGTGCCCGAGCGCGACCTTCGCCGCCGGCTCGAGAAACGCTACCGCGCGCGCCTCAGCCTTCCGGACATGGAGCGCCGAGCCTGAGCCACGTTTCGGCGGCTTCGACGAACTTTGCGTGAAGCACGGGTGGGGCCGAGCGCTTGCCGCCCGGGGTCCACGCCCACAGCACCAATGGATCCGCCTTGAAGTGCTCGATGATGCGCGCACCCGAACGCCCGCCATTGCGTGCCGGATCCTTGAGGGCCTTGCACAATTGAGCCGGGCTGAGCCCCGTCCACCCCATGCTCAGCGGCGCCATGTGCCAGTCCGGCGCCCCAGGGACATTGCCCGCCGCCTGGTTGGTCGCCAGATGACAGGTCGTGCACTTCATGCCGGCCGAGCCGCGGCCGTCAGACCCGCGCAGTACGTTGAAGGTATGTCGAACTTGACTATCACCCTGCGTGGGCCAGTTCACGGTGGTGTGGCAGTTCATGCAGCGCGGATGTGTCAGGACGCTGTGTACGGTCCGGAACGCCGCCACTCCGGGCGGCTCTGCTTTTTGCGCGCCAGCGCCGGGAACAAGCATCGTTCCCGCCACAAGCAACAGGACTGCAAGCCTCGCCAGACGCATCACCCCATCTCCTCAGGCCGGCGTGAACTTCGCAAGGCGGAACGGCAGTGCCCGGACGCGAACACCCGTGAGGGCAAACAGGGCATTTCCGACAGCCGCTGCAACAGGCGCCGTGCCGGGCTCGCCCGCACCACCGGTACGCGCCCCCGACTCGATCACCTTCACCTGGTGCTGGGGCGCATCTGCCATGCGAACCATCTCGTAGTCCGGGAAGTTCTGCTCGACGACCCGTCCCTTGTCGACGGTGATCGCCCCGTAGAGCGCAGCCGACAGGCCGAAATTCGCACCCCCCTCGATCTGCGCCACGAAATTGCCCGGATTGACGACCTCGCCCGGATCGACGGCACTCCACACGCGGTGCACGCGCGCAAGCCCATCCGCACCAAGCGAGACCTCGGCCACCTGCGCGACGATTGACCCGAAAGCCTCGCGCATCGATATGCCGCGCGCGCGACCGGCGGGCGCAGGACTGCTCCAGCCGCTCATTTCAGCAACGGCATCAAGCACCGCGAGGTGACGCGGCGCCGATGCAAGATACGCACGGCGGAAGGCATAGGGATCCTGCCCCGCGGCATGCGCAAGCTCGTCCATGAACGTCTCGATGAAGAAACCAAGCTGGGTATGGTCGACGCTGCGCCACGCGCCCCACGGCAACGGGTTTGTGCCCGAGGCATACCGCATGGCGAGATTGGGAATGTCATAATTGATCCGCGAGGCCTCAGGCGGATCATGCCGCTCGGCGACCCGGCTCAGCCACGCGCTCACGCGCCCCTTGTCGTCAAGGACGCCTGTCATCTTCGCAACCGACGCATGGCGGAAGAAGCCGTGCGTCATGTCCTCCTCGCGCGTATAGACAAGCTGCACCGGCCCCTTGACCTGCATGCCGACCTTCACGGCCTGGACAAGGTAGTCCATGTAGTCCGGCAACCGGCGCCCAAAGCCGCCGCCCATGGCCGTGTGGTTCAGCGTGACATTGTCGACCGGAAGTCCTGCCGTCTTGGCAGCCAGCACACGCGCGCTCAGGCCATCCTGGAAACCGCCCCAGACCGACAGGCGGTCACCCTCGAGATGGACCGTCGTGTTCATGACCTCCATCGGCGAATGCGACAGGTAGGGCACCTCGTAACGTGCCTCGATCACCTTGCCCCCGCCCGAGAGGGCCTTGTCGGCATCACCAGCACCGTATTCCTCGCTGAGATCAGCCTTCGCGAGCGCGGCATCCATCCCCGCAATGATGGATGCGGACGTGTGGCTCGCATTCGCACCTTCGTCCCAGACGGGCGACAGCGCCGCCAGGGCCTCCTTGCCACGCCACGTGTTGTCAGCAACGACAACCACTGCATCCTCGAGCTTCACCACCTGGCTGACGCCACGCATGGCCAGCGCCGGCTTTTCGTCAACCGACTTCAGCTTTCCGCCGAACACAGGCGACGCCGCAATCAACGCGAACCGCATGCCCGGCAGGCGCTTGTCGAGGCCATACACGGCACTGCCGTTCACCTTCGAGGGAATATCGAAGCGCTGGATCGACTTGCCGACGATCTTGTAATCCTTCTTCGCCTTGAGCGGACAATCGACAGGAACGCTCTGGGTTGCAGCGGCTTCCGCCATCTCGCCATAGGTCGCGCTCTTGCCACTGGCTGCATGGACAAGCTTGCTGTTTCCGGTGGTAATCGAGGCTTCATCAACGCCCCACGCTGCCGCGGCCGCCTTGACCAGCATGAGCCGCGCCGCAGCACCCGTGCGCCGCATGCCTTCCACGCCCGTCCAGCGCACCGAGGTGCTGCCGCCGGTAACTTGCAGGTTCATCCCCTCGGCCGTCTTGCGAGACATGAAGTCAAGCGGTCCCGACAGGAACGAGGGCGCCGATCCCGTCAGATCTGTAATGAAACCGCGGGCGAGGCCCTGGTTGGCGAAGGCCATGTCTGCTGGCGCCTGCTCCATGCGAACCAGCGACCAGTCTGCATCCAGTTCCTCCGCGAGCATCATCGGCAGGGAGGTATGAACACCCTGCCCCATCTCCGAATGCGGAACGATGACAGTGACGGAATTGTCCTTCCCGATCCTGACCCAGGCGGCGAGCATGGTCTCGCCCTCCTTGCCGCCAATCTTCCGGGCCCGGTCAAGCGTCTGCCATGGCAGCGTTGCATACCCCACAAGCAGTCCACCGCCGGCAACAGCGGCACCGCCAAACATCATCAGCCTGCGCGTGATCTTGCCCATAGTCCGCTCTCCCTCAGGCCTTGGCCGCGGCGTGGATCGCCGCGCGAATTTCTGCATAGGCACCGCAGCGGCAGATATTGGTCATCGCCGCATCGATGTCCGCATCCGTCGGCTGCGGCTTTTCCTTCAGCAGCGCAACCGCCGCCATGATCTGACCCGACTGGCAGAAGCCGCATTGCGGCGCCTGCGCATCGATCCACGCCTGCTGCACCTTGTGCAGTGTTTCGCCCTCGGCCAGTCCCTCGATCGTCGTGATCGCCTTGCCCTGCGCCAGCACCGCCGGATACGAGCAACTGCGTACCGCCGCGCCATCGACCAGCACCGTGCATGCACCGCAGGCACCCACGCCGCAGCCATACTTCGTGCCCGTGAAGTTCAGGATGTCCCGGAGCACCCAGAGCAGGGGCATCGCCTCTTCCGCATCGACGCCATGCGCCTTCCCGTTCACCGTAAGCGTGATCATGCCCTGGCCCTCCATGCCGATTACCTGTGATGTGAAGTTTAGTGGATTTCCATGGCCTGAGGATGCCTATTGTCGGTGCCGGAACATCCCCATTGGAAGATGCCGGACGGCCAAATCGCCGGGAAGCTGTATCAGCCCGGCAGGATTCCCCTGGATCGGGATCAGTAGATCCACTTCAGCACGGCGCGCCAGTAGCCCGCGATCGCGCCCCACACGCCCTTGCCTCCCGCCGCTTCGTCAAGCCTGTCGAAGACGGCATCGATCCTGGGATCGAGGGCCCGCGCGGTCAGGAAGTCGGCATCTGCCCCGTCCTGGTCACCCAGCCGCTGCTTCGCTATCGCCCGTCCGTAATGAAAGCTCGCCTGGTTCGGCATGGCTTCGATCGCAGCCGAATAATCGAGGACCGCGGTCTTCATGAAGCCAAGGCGAAGGTAAAGGAACCCGCGACCGCCCAGTGTCTCGGGATCATTGGGTTTCAGCCGGAGCGACTCGTTGCAATCGGCGAGCGCCTCCTCAAGTTCCCTGTTGAGCACCGCCTTTGCCCAGCAGCGCTCATGCAACGCGTCGGAATTGTTCGGGCTCAGCCCAAGAGACGTAGTGTAGTCCTCGATCGCGCCGCGATAGTCGCTCTGCATCAGTCGCGCATTGCCGCGGTGATAATGCACGCGCGCAAGCTCGGCGCCGGCAACCTTGCCGGACTTGATCAGGTCATTGCATGACGACAGCCTCAGGTCGCTCCACACGCCCGTTCCGCCCCGGCAGTTGCTCAGCGTGCGTGCGGCATCATCTGTCTGGGCACGGGCAGGCGCAGTGGCGAGAACCAGCGGTAACGCCAGCACGAGGCCGATCTGGACGATTGCGCGAATCATCATTCCATCCCCATATAGGCCAGATATCGCAACCCCGCCGGGGGGTATCCACCAACCGGCGCAGGATACCAGTGCTGAAGGAACCGCCGCAATGTCGAGAGAAGGCCGGATTCTGGTCTATGGTGCCACAGGTTACACCGGAAAACTGACCGCCCGCACCGCAAAAACCCTCGGCCTTGCCCCGATCCTGGCCGGCCGCAACGAGGCGAAGGTCAGCGCCATCGCCGGCGAGCTGGGGCTCGCATGGCGGGCCTTCGACCTTTCCGACACCGCAAGGCTCGAGGCCGCACTCTCGGAAGTGGCCGTCGTCCTGCACATCGCCGGTCCCTTTTCGGCGACAGCCCGCCCGATGGTCGACGCCTGCATCCGCACCAACACCCACTATCTCGACATCACGGGCGAGATCGACATCTTCGAGGCACTCGCAAGCCGCGACGGTGAAGCGCGCCTCGCCGGCATCATGCTGCTGCCCGGCGTCGGCTTCGATGTCGTACCATCGGACTGCCTGGCCGCCCACATGAAGCGCCGCATGCCGGACGCCCGCGACCTCAAGATCTATATCGGCGGCCTCGGTGCCGTCTCCCGGGGCACAGCCAAGACGATGATCGAAGGCATTGCCGACGGCACACGCGTGCGCCGCGGCGGCGAACTCGAACGCCTCGAAGGCATCCACGAGGATCTCTGTGACTTCGGCGCCGGCCCGAAGCCGACCTTCGCCGTCAGCTGGGGCGATGTCGCCACGGCCTGGTACTCGACCCGCATCCCCAACATCGAGGTCCACTTTGAAGCCGTTCCCGAACTGCGCCGCATGGCGAAGATTCCGGGCATGATCAAGAGCATCCTCGGGCTTGGCTTCATGCAATCCTTCCTCAAGCGCCAGATCGACAGGCGCCCCGAAGGACCGACCGACGAAGAGCGCCGCAATGGCAGGGCAACCCTGATCGGCGTCGCACGCAATGAGCGCAACGAAGTCGTCCGCGCGCGATTGAAGACGCCGGAAGGCTACACGCTCACGGCATTCACCGGCCTCGAGATCGCACGGCGCGTGGCCAGCGGCGACTTCAAGCCCGGCTTCCAGACGCCGGGCATGGCCTATGGACCGGACTTCATCCTGCAGTTCGAAGGCGTGGCCCGCGAGGACCTCAACAGCTGAACGCTAACGGTTGCGCAGCATGCCAGCGCTGCTGTTGTTCAGGCCGTGCTGCACGGCCCAGATCGCAACCTGCGTCCGGTTCGTGGCACCGAGCTTTCGAAGCACCGTCTTGATATGAACCTTCACCGTCGCCTCGGTGATCGAGAGCGCCTTGGCGATCGACTTGTTCGTATGGCCATCGGCAAGGCTGCGGATGATGTCCAGTTCACGCTGCGACAGGGCCACGTCGCCCACGCGCACGCGGTCGACGGGGTTCGCAGCCTGCTGCGACTGCAGCGAGCCAAGGAAATTGGTGAGCACGCTCGGGAACACTTTCTCCCCCAGCATGACAAGCTTCAGCGCCTCCACCAGCGCCAGCGGCGAGATGCTCTTCAGCATGAACCCGTCGGCACCCGCACCGAACATTTCCGAGAGATAGACAAGTTCGGCAGCATCCGACAGCACGACAATGCGCGTCTTCGGCATGATCGACTTCAGCCGCGCGACGCCATTGCCACCAATGCCATACTCGACAACCACGAGATGCGCGCTCTGCCCCTGGGAGACAAGCTGTGCGGCTTCGTCGATGGTTGTCGCCTCAAAGGCGACCTGGAACCCGCGTCCATCAAGCTGTGCGCGAAGACCCGCGCGCAGCAGGGGCTGTGAATCGACGAGCCACAGTACTGCGTTATCCACCTTTGCCCCCAACTCATCCAAAAAGGTCTGGAAGATGCGCCCCGCCTACCCCGGAGGAGACACAACTGATACTCACTTAGTATAAGAAAAAATTCAGCCTTACTATACGAAATGATGGCCTCTCGGGAAATTGCGGAGGACCTCAACCCCCGATTGAGCGACAAACGGGCCAGCTCAACCGGGGACACGATTAACCACCCGGATGAGGCCTAGGCCCGGAACGACTGCATGACACCCATGATGAACGACCGGATCACGGCAGCGACGGCCTCTGGATTGTCGCGAAACGGGCCGTGGCCACACGCCGGAAACACATGCAACTGGCCCAATCCGGGTCGAAGCGCATTCATGATTTCCGAGGAAAGATGCGGTGGTGTGATCGGGTCCTCAGCGCCGGCAAGGACAAGCACCGGACATGAAACCCGCCCGAGCACGGCACGATAGTCCATGCGCCGGATCTCGCGGCCGGGAAGCGAGAAGTGACGAAAGACTTCGGGCCGCAGGATGGCGCGCGCGCGTGCTGCCTGCCCGTCCGCGGGAAGCGTCGTGTTGTAGAGCGGCATGCAGGCCTTCAGGTAGTCCGAAAAGGCATTGTCGTCACCGACATTCCAGAAGCGAGAGGCGATGGCATGCACGTCTGCACCACCCTTGTCGCGAAACCAGGACAGGCTATAGTCGAAATCCATCCGTGCCGCCGTGCTCGACAGGATGATGCCGGCCGCGTGTTCCGGATGACGCGTGGCATAGGCCTGCGCCACCATGCCGCCGAATGACTGGCCAAGCACGATCGGCCGCCTGATGCCCAGCGCCGCACAGAAGGCAACGATGTCATCCCCCCATTGCGCCAGCGTCCACGAAGAGGGATCACTCGGTACGCTCCGGCCATTGCCACGATGGTCGAGATACACGACCTGCGCGATGTCGGCAAAGCCGTCGAAATAGGGCCTGAGGCCCGTGTGGTCGAATCCGGGGCCACCGTGCAGCACGATGAAGGTCGGCCTCTCCTGCATCGTGTCCGCGCCGGGCGCAAGCTTGGCACCCACCGTGTCGAAGAAGACCAATTGCCCGCCGACATCGATGTGCATGGCTCAGCGATAGCCTTCGCGGGCGAGCCGCCGCAGCTTGTCGAGCGCGGTCTGCTTGTCTTCCTCGTAGGCGATCGTGCCAAAGAAGCGACCCTGCGAATCCAGCTGCACAATCAGCGCACTGTGGTCGACCGTGTATGATCCCCCGCCCGTGTCCACCTTCTTGAAATAGATCCCGAGCGACTTGGTCAGCTTCGCAATCTCTTCCGGCTTGCCCGTGATGCCGCGAATGCGCGGATCGAACGATGCAAGATAAGTGGAAAGCACCGCGGGCGTGTCGCGCTCGGGATCAACGCTCACGAAGAAGGCCCCGATCCGGTCGGCATCGGGCCCGAGCTGCTTCAGCAAGGACGTCATCGAAGCCAGCGTCGTCGGGCACACATCAGGACAATAGGTAAAGCCGAAGAACATTACGGCCGGTTTTCCAAGAACGTCCTCCTTGCCAATGGGCGCGCCGGCCTGGTCGGTCAGTGTGAAGGAGGCGATCTCGGGCCCGGCCCACGCGGTCACCGGCGCGGTCCTTGTCCCCGGACCGCTGGACCAGACGAACAGCAGCGCCAGCAACAGCACGAGCGAAACCCCGAGGGCAATGAGGGGATATCTGAGGTTCTGGGGCATCCATGCATCCCGATCTGTGCTAATGGCACGGACTTCTGGTGCAGGCACCGCTCGATGTCAATGCGCCAAAACCCTCTTGGCATCGAACAGGACGGCCCGGACCATGAGCGATACCAGCCAGCCCGCTCCGGCGCGGCGCGGTGCGGCATTCGGCTTCATCTTCATCACGATCATGCTCGACGTCCTCGCGATGGGGATCATCATTCCCGTCATGCCCAAGCTGATCGAAGGCTTCATGGAGGGTCAGCAGGCGGACGCCGTGCGTATCGGCAGCCTTCTCGCCCTTGTATGGGCGTTGATGCAGTTTGTCTGCTCACCGATCCAGGGAGCGCTGTCGGATCGCTTCGGGCGCAGGCCCGTCCTGCTCCTGTCCATGACCGGCCTTGGCCTCGACTACATTCTCATGGCGCTGGCGCCAAATCTGGCCTGGCTCTTCATCGGGCGGGCCCTCTCGGGCATGACGGCAGCAAGTTTCAGCACCGCCAATGCCTACATCGCCGACATCACCCCGCCAGATCGCCGCGCGGCCGCCTTTGGCATGATGGGTGCCGCCTTTGGCATCGGGTTCGTGGTGGGGCCATTGCTTGGAGGCTTCGCCGGCAGCGTCGATCCGCGACTTCCCTTCTGGATCGCCGCCGGCCTCTGCCTGCTCAACGCACTCTATGGCTTCTTTGTCCTGCCGGAGTCCCTGCCGCCGGACAAACGTGCCACGTCGTTTTCATTGACGCGCGCCAACCCCCTCGCCGCCCTGTCGTTCCTGTCTGCAACGCCGCAACTCGTCGGCCTCGCCGGCGCACAGTTCCTCTACGGGCTGTCACATCATGTCTATCCGACAGTCTTCAACTGGTTCGTGACCTACCGCTATGGCTGGAACGAAATCATGATCAGCTATGCCCTTGCTGCCGTCGGCGTAGCCAATATCATCGTGCAAGGCGGTCTGACCGGACGCGTCGTCAAGCGCATCGGCGAGCGAAAAGCGATCATTCTGGGCCTGTCCTGCGGCCTGACCGGCTTTCTGATCTACGCACTCGCGCCGAGCGGCAACTGGATCTGGTTCGCGGTTCCTGTCGCAGCATTGTGGGGCTTCTACGCACCCGCCGCCCAGTCCCTGATGTCGCAACGCGTTGACCCGTCAGAGCAAGGCCGCCTGCAGGGCGCGCTTGGCAGCATGAACGGCATCGCCTTCATCATAGCGCCGCTGCTTTACCCGCAGGTCTTTGCCGCGGCCCTGGACGTGCGCCACGTTGTGGGTGACTGGCCTGTACTGGGCGCACCGTTCTTTGTTGCATCTGCCCTGTTGGCGATCGCCCTTGTCCTGGCGATCCGCGCAACGCGGCCAGACAAGGCCCGCTAGCGTTCCGGCGCGAACGCACCCGCGCGCAGTTCCAGCAAGGACCATGTCTGCGCGTGGCCAACATGGGTGACCCCATGGAAGCTGAGGCTCGCATGCCAGATGAGGAACAGGATCAAGCCGCGCTGGTTTTCCTCATCGAACACTGGAAAGCCGGTGAGCTCGAACACGTCGTTTGTCCCGTCGGCCAGGCGGACAGGTGTCATCTGCCAGAGCCCGCAGGGACGCGTAAGCATCATGAACGTGCTGTCGAACGCCTCACCCTTCACCGCGGGATCGACAAGGTCAAGATAGTCTGTCCCCGTCATGGGATCGGCCTGCATGGCTGACAGGCTAGCGCCTGCATGCGTGATCGTCAGGCTGCGGAACCGCGCATCGGGATGAACCACCGCGATCCAGCCACTGAGTTCCGCATGCCGCTCCAGCGCGACATCGCTGAGTCGCGCGATGCAACCACCCCGGCTCGCGTCCCGCACCAGCGCCTCGAACCGCAGGCTGTGCGCGCTGCGCATAGAGGGCGAGACTGCCCAGGAATTGTCACTGAATGCAGGCTCGCGCGTGCGAACAACATCGCCGCGAGGCGATGAAAGCCCCGGCCGCGATGGCTGCCACTGGGTTGCAGAGCGATGGACCACTTTAGTCGACCCCCATGCCGGACGATTGCGGGGCGGGGTACACGGCAGGCAGACAACCCGCCTGCGCCCACGAAAACCCCACCCATGCTCTTTTGATAAGGCGCACCGGATGCATCATGCGCCCCTCATTTGCGGGGCAAGGAAGCTGACTGCCGGGACAGGTGCAGCGCCCGCGCAACACATGCACCAATCCCGCCTTGTGATTCTTAACCGTTGCACATCGTTTAGGAGAACATTCAGGCGCTTAGCGGGAAAGCCTCATTACCTGCATCAGCGCTCACATTCTCCCGCCGCGCTTGTCAGGTGCGCAGGAGGCATATACTCGCGAATCACCGATCCACGGGGAAATCAAACATGTCTCGCTATCGCCAGCGCCGCGTCAGGCTCAATTCATCCTCGCCGACATTCGACGTGTTCCCGCTCCTGTCGCTGCCGCTGATCTACTACAATTTCATGGTAATTGCCGTTCATGGCCTCGACCCGCAGCGCGTGAACGCCTGGCTGGGCGGCACCGCCTTCGAAGTCACGATGTTCTCGGGCATGGTCTGGTCGATGACCCAGTCCGACGTGATCGTTGCGGCAGCCATGGGGCTGCTCTTCATCGAGATCCTGAAATCCGTCGGCTCGCCTATGCTGTCACTCGTCAATCACGGCATCGCGGTGATGACACTGCTGATCTTCTCGGTGCAGTTCATGTCGTTCCCCGGCTACACGACCTCGACCTTCTTCCTGATCGGCCTCATGCAGCTCATCGACGTGATTGCCGGCTATACGATCACCATTGTTGCCACGCGCGGCCTCTCCCGCTAGTCGGGATCGGGCCGCAGCTCCAGCCGCGGCCCATTTCGGTTTCGCTCAGAACGGCGCTGCGAACTTGCCGTTCTTCGGCCAACCCTTCGGCGCAAGCCGCCCGGCCTGCGCACGGCCGCCGACATACTCCTTGAGCTCGGCCTTCTCCCATGTGCGCCCGTTATAGTCCTTCAGGCCGTCGGCCATGGTGAATAAAGCCGCATCGTTCAGGCCACCGTCCTTGAACTTCTGCAGCGCCACGCCCTTGCCGCGCGCCATCTCCGGGACCTCGCCGATGCCGAAGATCACAATCTTCCGGTTCTCGCCAATCAGGGCCACGTGATCGCCGGACACAGGCGTGCAGACACGCGCCTCTTCCAGCGGGTCGACATTCAGCACCTGCTTGCCGCCACGCTTCTGCGCCAGCACCTCGTCCTCGGGCACGATGAAGCCGCGCCCCGTGCTCGAAGCCACGAGCAGCTTGCGCCCGGGCTGGTGCACGAACAGCGCGATGATGTCCTGGTCGTTCTCGAGCTCGCACATCAGGCGCACGGGCTCGCCATGTCCGCGTCCGCCCGGCAACTGCGAGCAGTCGAGCGTGAAGAACCGCCCATTGGTCGACAGCACGAGAAGCTTGTCCGTGGTCTGCGCCTTGACCCAGAAGCGCCCCTTGTCGCCGTCCTTGTACTTCACGTCATCGCTGGGCTCGATATGCCCCTTCATGGCGCGGATCCAGCCCTTCTCCGAGCAGAGCACCGTGATCGGCTCCTTCTCGACCAGCGATTCAAGCGGCACGTCCTCGATCGCCGGCGCATCCGAGAAGGTCGAGCGGCGCTTGCCCAGCACCGTCTTCGCACCGAACCGCGCCCGCAACTCCTGGAAGCTTGCCTTCAGCCTGTCATTCTGCAGGTCTTCCGACTTGACGAGGGCCTTCAGGTCCTTCTGTTCCGCCTGCAACGACTTGTGCTCCTGCTGGATCTCCATTTCCTCGAGCTTGCGCAGGCTGCGCAGGCGCATGTTGAGGATGGCTTCTGCCTGCATGTCGGTCAGCTTGAACGCCTTGATCAGCTCGGCCTTGGGCTCGTCCGACGTCCGGATGATCTTGATCACCTTGTCGATGTTCAGGAAGACGGCAAGGTAACCCTCGAGGATCTCGAGCCTGTCGGCAATCTTGCCCAGCCGGTAACTCGCCCGGCGGATCATCACCGCGCGCTGGTGCTCGAGGAAGGCAATGAGCACCTGCTTCAGGCTCATCACACGCGGCGTCTGGTTTGAATCCAGCACCGTCATGTTGAGCGGGAACCGCGTCTCGAGGTCCGTCAGGCGGAACACATGCTCCATGAGCATCTCCGCCTCGACATTGCGGCTCTTGGGCACCAGCACAAGCCGGATGTCCTCGGCCGATTCATCGCGCACGTCGTCCAGCAGCGGCAGCTTCTTCTCGGAGATGAGGTCAGCGATCTTCTCGATCAGCTTGGACTTCGCAACCTGGAACGGGATCTCCGTGACGACGATATGCCACGTCCCGCGCATCCCTTCTTCCTTGGTCCAGCGGGCCCGAACGCGGAATCCGCCCTTGCCCGAACGATAGGCCTCGGCGATCGATGCCGCCGGTTCGACCACGATGCCGCCCGTCGGGAAGTCCGGCCCCTTGATATACTGCAGCAGCGTGTCGTCGCGCGCGTTGGGCGTGTTGACCAGATGGATCAGTGCCTGCGCGATCTCGTCGAGGTTATGCGGCGGGATATTGGTCGCCATGCCAACCGCAATGCCGGCGGCGCCATTGGCAAGCAGGTTGGGGAACCCGCCGGGAATGATGACCGGTTCCTGATCTTCGCCGTTATAGGTCGGACGGAAGTCGGTGCCATCATCATTCAGGCCTTCAAGCAGGATCTGCGCGATCTCGGTCAGCCGGCTTTCCGTGTAGCGCATGGCCGCCGCATTGTCGCCGTCGACATTGCCGAAATTGCCCTGCCCGTCGATCAGCGGATAGCGCAGCGAGAAGCCCTGCGCCATGCGCACCAGCGCGTCATAGATCGACTGGTCGCCGTGCGGATGGAACTGGCCCATGACGTCACCCACGACGCGCGCGCACTTCTTGAAGCTGGACTTCGGGTCGAGCCCCAGCCGTTGCATCGCAAACAACAGCCGCCGGTGCACCGGCTTCAAGCCGTCGCGCACATCCGGCAACGCGCGCTGCATGATGGTCGACAGCGCATAGGCAAGGTAGCGCTCGCCCAGCGCGTCCTTCAGGTCGACCTCACGCACGACATCATCGAGGGTCATCTTGTTTCCTGCCTGCCTTCATGAACGGGAAGGCGCCTGACTACCGACAGCCGCGACCGCCCGCAAGTGACCCAAACGGCTTATGTTCATGGACTTTTCTTGGGGAAAACCCCGATGCCTGCAGGCCGCAACACCCGGCTCAGGCCTTCTCCACACGCTTCCCGAAGCGCAGCCGCGCCTCCGGCAGGCCCTTGGCATGGGACTCTGCAAGGAAGCGCTCGAGGAAATGGGCCGTCAGGCCGAGGCCCTGCCCCACGGCCTCGCCATCGACCGGCGCCGACGCATCGAAGAGGAAGCCCGGCAAACGCAGCAACCGGTTTGCGAAAACGCCGGCCCCCGCCGCAGTGACGGCACGTCCCGACCGGGGCGAGACATAGGCAAGGTTCTCCCGCTCGCCTGTTACCGCACAGCTTTCGAGGTCAAGACCGAAGCCCAGGTCCTCGAGCAGCACCAGCTCGAAACGCACATAGGACGCAACCCATGCAATCGAAGGCTCGAGCACCATGTGCTGCAGCAATCCGTCAAGCGCCAGGAATACGCGCTCGTGCGCCTCGCGCTCCGGCAGCGTGGCGCAGGCCATCGCACAGGCGGCCGCAAGACCGTCGAGCTTGAGCCGGTCTGCGAAGAAATGCGCCGCCCGGGCCGCCGCTATCTCGGCAGAGAACGAACCAAGCTGGCTGTCCATCCGCGCACGCCACTGGACCGACAGCAGGTTACCCGGCTCAAGCGCCCCTCGCATGCCGCGCGACCCGGCCCCCCGCATCAACCCCAGGTGCCGCCCGTGTGCCCGCGTCAAGGCCTCGAGAATGGCCCCATGTTCGCCAAAGGGGCGCACGGCAAGAACGATGGCATCATCATTCCAGTCCACTGTCGACCCTCAAGGCTGGCGCCAGCAGCATGCCTACACCTCCGGCAGGTCCAGCCCGATCTCGCGATAGTGCATTGGATCGTCGGCCCAGTTCTCGCGTACCTTCACGAACAGGAAAAGATGAACCTTGTGGCCGAACTGCGCCTCCATTTCCTTGCGCGCGGTCTGGCCCAGAAGCTTGATGGTTGCCCCGCCCTTGCCCAGTACGATCGCACGCTGGCTCTCACGCTCGACATAGATCGTCTGCTCGAGCCGCGCGGACCCGTCCTGCGTTTGCTGCCACTGCTCGGTGATCACCGTGGTCGCATAGGGCAGTTCCTCGTGCAGGCGATCATAGATCCGCTCCCGCGTGATCTCGGCCGCAAGCAGGCGCATCGGCATGTCGGCAGCCTGGTCGGCAGGATAGGCCCACGGCCCCTCTGGCACGCGCGATGCCAGATAGGCAAGCAGGTCCGCCGTGCCGTCGCCCTTGGCAGCCGAAACCAGGAAAACCTCGTCAAACGCAGCACGCCCGCGCATCTGCTCAATCAGCGGCAGAAGGCGATCGCGCGCAACGGCATCGACCTTGTTCAGGACCAGGACCGCATGCTGCCCAGCCTCGTTGAGCCGCTTGATGATGCTGTCCGTATCCTGCGCCGACAGGCCGCTCGGCGATTCAATCAGCTCCGGCGCATCCACCAGCAGGCAAACGAGGTCCGCCTCCTCCGCACCGGCCCACGCCGCCTTCACCATCGCACGGTCGAGCCGTCGGCGCGGTTTGAAGATGCCAGGCGTATCGACAAGCACGACCTGCGCCGCGCCATGCATGGCAACACCGCGCACGCGCATGCGCGTTGTCTGCACCTTGCGACTGACTATCGACACCTTGGTGCCCACCAGCGCATTCACAAGCGTCGACTTGCCCGCATTGGGCGCACCGATGATGGCGACAAACCCGCATCGCGTCACTGCATCTGTCATGGAACCACCATCTTGAGGAGCTTGCGCGCCGCATCCTGCTCGGCTGACCGCAGGCTTGAACCCTCTCCCGACGCAGGCGGATGTGAGCCCACCTGGACCTCGACCGTGAAGCGCGGCGCATGGTCGGGCCCTTCGCGCCCGGTCACCCGATAGACAGGCGTGCCAAGCTTGTGCGCCTGCGCCCACTCCTGCAGCGCGTTCTTGGGGTCGCGCAGGTCACCGAGCACGCCGTCCAGCAACGGGGTCCAGTGGGTCAACACGAAATGCCGGGCCGCAGCGATGCCGCCATCAAGATAGAGCGCCGCAATCAGCGCTTCGCAGGCATCGCCCAGGATCGCTGGCTTCTGGCGTCCGCCGCCCCGCGCCTCGCTGGGCGACATGATGAGCACCTGGTCGAGGCCGCAGGCCAGCGCCACGCGCGCGCACGTCTCCATGCGCACGAGCGCATTGAGCTTCAGCGCAAGCGCACCCTCGGTCTCTCGGGGAAAGCGTTCAATGAGCATCTCGGCAATCAGGAAACCAAGCACGCGATCGCCCAGGAACTCGAGCCGTTCGTTATCCTCGCGCCCGGCGCTTGCATGTGTCAGCGCCCGCTGCAGCAGGTGCGGATCTCTGAAAGCGTGCCCGAAGGCCGTGGACCCGCTCATTCCGGGCGCCGTGTCGGCGCAGGCGTCCTCAGTGGATGCCCTGGAAGAATCGTCCGTACCGGATTGCGGCCGGCCACTTCCAGAATTCCCAGTTTTTCGCGGTGCCATCGGTCGAGAACAAGATGAGGTCGGCACGGCCAACCAGGTTTTCCTCTGGGACAAAGCCAACGCCGCTATTGGGTATGCGGCTGTCATTGGACTGGTCCCTGTTGTCGCCCATCATAAAGTAGTGGCCGGGGGGCACAACGAATTCCTGCGTATCATCCCAGCCCGGATAGTCAGGTTCCCGGCTCAGGACATAGTGGCTGACCCCGTTGGGCAGGGTTTCTCGAAAGCGTTCATAGCGCTCCTCCCCGCCAATGGGCGTCACCCGCACATAATCCGCGACCTGTTCCATGCCCACGGGAATGCCATTGATGTGAAGGATGCCACCGATCATCTGGATCCTGTCGCCCGGAAGCCCGACGATACGCTTGATATAGTCTTCCGACGGGCGCGCCGGCAGCTTGAACACCACGACATCGCCGCGCTCGGGCTGCCCGCTCCAGACACGCCCCGAGAACAGACGGGGCGACCACGGCAGGCTGTGGTGCGAATAGCCGTAGCTGAACTTGGTCACGAAGAAATAGTCGCCGACAAGCAGCGTGTTCTCCATCGAACCGGAGGGAATGTTGAACGGCTGGAAGATGAACGTCCTGATGACGACTGCCAGCAGCAGCGCATAGAAGACGACACGGAACACGTTCGCAGACCACCACACGCGAAGATCTGCCAGCCGCACCCTCATGACCGCGTGGCAATCAGTAGATCAGGTTGAGCAGGCGGCTGTACCGAATAGCAAAAGGCCATTGCCAGAACTCCCACAAGGCAGCCGATCCATCATGCGAAAAGAAGATGATCTGCGCGCGACCCACGAGGTTGGCAGCCGGCACAAAACCGACATCGCCCCGGCTGTCATTCGAATTGTCGCGATTGTCGCCCATCATGAAGTAGTGACCCGCCGGCACGACGAACTCCTCGGTGTCGTCGAAACGGCTCCCATCCTCACGGTCAAGAATGAAGTGCTGCACCCCGTTCGGAAGCGTTTCCCTGAGGCGCGTGATGGGCACTTCATCGCCATCCTCGCGGACCTCGATGCGGTCCTCGATCTTCTCAAGCTTCACGGGCTGTCCGTTGATGTGAAGCACGCCGCCGATCATCTGGATCCGGTCGCCCGGCAGGCCAATCACGCGCTTGATATAGTCCTGCGAGGGATCGCTGGGCAGGCGGAACACCACGACATCGCCACGCTCGGCCTCCCCGCCCAGGATGCGATCCTCCGAGGCTTGCGCCGGCGCAATCAGCGGGATGGAATAGACCGAATAGCCATAGGTGAACTTGGTGACGAACAGGTAGTCGCCCACCTCCAGAGAGCCCTCCATCGAACTCGAAGGAATGCGGAAGGGCTGGAACAGCAGGATCTGGACGAACGCGACAATGCCGACGATCGTGCCGAGCGACTTTGCCGTCTCGATCACGCTCTCTCTCTTCCACCAAGGCTTGCTGCTTGCGTCAGACATAGCGTCCCTGTCCCGCGTTTACCCAATCAATTTCTGGATATCAGATGGAGTTTACGGGAAAAAGTGTCAATGCAACGAGCGCAAAAAGCCGTTAACGCTCCGGGGGGAATCCGTCGAGACCTTACGCCGTCAGGGCGAACCCGCCGGCACGGCCGAAATGATGACAATGGCCTGCGCCAGCGGGTAATCGTCGGTGATGGTGAGGTCGATCTGCGCCTTCATGCCCGCCGGAACCATGGATTTGAGCCGTTCTGCCGCCCCACCCGTCAGCTCCATGGTCGGTTTCCCGGATTTGAGGTTCACCACCCCGAGATCGCGCCAATAGACACTCTTGCGAAACCCGGTCCCCAGCGCCTTGGAACAGGCCTCCTTGGCAGCAAACCGCTTGGCATAGGAGGCAGCCCGGTTATGCCGGCCCTCCGACTTGCGCTGCTCCGTCGGCGTGAAAAGCCGCTGCACGAACCGGTCCCCGAAACGCTCCAGGGTCGCCTCGATGCGACGGATGTCGATGAGATCGCTGCCGATACCGATAATCATCCGCAAACCTCCCCTCAGGCCAGACGGGTGCCTGCCCCGCCGCGCGCCTCGTCCATCAGCTGCCGCATGCGCCGGATCGACGCGTCGAGCCCCGTGAAGATGGCCTCGCCGACCAGGAAGTGGCCGATGTTCAGCTCCACGACTTCAGGAATGGCCGCGACCGGACCCACGGTTTCATAGTTCAACCCGTGCCCGGCATGCACCTCAAGCCCCAGGCGCGCGGCTTCCCGGGCACCCGCCCGAAGCCGTTCCAGGATGCGGTCCCGCTGCACCAGGTCTCCTTCGGCATGCGCGTCGCAATAGGCGCCCGCATGCAGCTCCACCACATGCGCACCCAGCGCCCGCGCGACGGCCAGCTGGACGGGATTGGCCTCGACAAAAAGCGAGACCCGGATCTTTGCCGCCGCAAGTTCCCGCACGAAGGGAGCAAGAAGATTGTGCTGGGCGGCCACATCAAGCCCGCCCTCGGTCGTGCGCTCCTCGCGCCGCTCGGGAACAAGGCACACCGCATGCGGCCGGTGCCTGAGAGCGATCGCGAGCATCTCCTCGGTGGCAGCCATCTCGAGGTTCAGCGGAAGCCCGATACCGTGGGCAAGGCGCTCGATGTCTCCGTCGCTGATATGCCGGCGGTCCTCGCGCAGGTGCGCCGTGATCCCGTCGGCCCCGGCCTCGACCGCCATGAGTGCGGCGCGCAGCGGATCAGGATGCCGTCCACCGCGCGCATTGCGGATTGTGGCGACATGGTCGATGTTCACGCCGAGCCGGAGATGGGGAAGCATCACGAAAGGCCCCGGCTGCCCGGCTTGACCGCCGGAATGCCCTTCAGGTGCTTCGGCAGCTTGCCGGCATCCCACGACGGCACCTTCAGCCGCGCGAGCGGCACGAAGGGCACGTCGAACTTTGCGTCCCCGCCCGACCGGTCGATCAGGCAGGCCAGCGCCACCACATTTGCACCGGTCTTGCGTACTGCCTCGATGCATTCGCGCGACGACAGTCCCGTCGAGACCACATCCTCGACGATAATCACGTTCATGCTCTTATCGAGGTGGAAATTCCGCCTGAGCTGGAACACCCCGTCCTGCCGCTCGACGAACATGGCAGGCAGCTTGAGCTGTCGCGCCGTCTCATAGCCCGGAATGATGCCACCCACCGCCGGCGAGACAATGGCATCGACCCGCTTGCGTACCTTGGTGCGGATCTTGTCGGCCAGAGCCTTGCACAGCCTGGCCGTCCGCTGCGGATACTGGAACACGAGCGCCTTCTGCAGGAACGTATCCGAGTGGCGCCCGGATGACAGGATGAAATGACCTTTCAGCAGGGCGCCGGCCTTCTCGAACTCGGCAAGCACGTCATCAGGCGTCATCGTCATTGTCTTCCTGTTCTCCATGGGGACGATCTACGGCGTGCACGGCTGGTGAAGCCCTGAGCGCCGCAGTGATGCTGGCAAGGTGTCGCGTGTCATCCACCTCGACGTCGACCAGCATGTCGAACACAAGGGGCGTGCGGTTGGCAATCTTGAGGTTGGTGATGTTACCGCCCTGCCGTGCAATGATCTCGCAGGCCTTGGCCAGCGTCCCCGACACGTTGTTGATCGAAATGCGCAGGCGCCCGACCTGAACCTCGTTGGCCGCATCCGGTGCCCAGCGCACGTCCACCCAGCGATCAGGCTGTTCCTGCACCTCGGCCAGGCGCTCGCAGTCAGCCGTATGCACCATCACGCCAGAGCCCTGGGTGATCACGCCGATGATGCGGTCACCGGCCAGGGGCTGGCAGCAGCGAGCCAGGTGGAAGGCAAGGCCCGGCTGCATGCTGAGGATCGGTATGGAACCCGATCGCGACTTGCGACTGACCAACCGCTCGAAGCTGCGCATGCTCGTATCCGGCACATAGGTGGGCACGGCAGCCGTCAGCACATCAACTGGCGAGATCTCGCCATTGGCCAGCGCCTGGAAGACGTCTTCCACCTTGGCATGGTTCAGCTTCTTGAGCGCGACGCCGATCGCCTTGTCGGAATACTCGTGGCCGGCATCGCTGAATGCCTTTTCGATGATCGCGCGGCCCATGCGCTGCTGCTCGACCTTCTCGGCATTGCGCAGGTACTTGCGGATCGAGGCCTGCGCCCGTCCCGTAACGACCATGCTCTCCCACCCGGCCGAAGGCCCCTGCTTGGGAGAGCGGATGATCTCGACCGTATCGCCATTTTTCAGGCGTGTCTGAAGCGGCATGTGGCGCCCGTTGATCTTGGCCCCCACGCAGGTATCGCCAACCTCGGTGTGCACGGCATAGGCAAAGTCGATTGGCGTGGCATCGCGCGGCAGCGTGATGAGCTTGCCCTTCGGCGTGAAGCTGAAGACCTGGTCCTGGAACAGGGCCAGCCGCGTATGCTCGAGGAATTCCTCCGGCGTGTCGCCATCCTGCAGCGAACGGATGAGTGATCGAAGCGATTCATAGGCATCGACGCTGGCTGCCGGTCCGCGCCCGCTCAGCTTGTCCTTGTAGCTCCAGTGCGCGGCAATGCCGCTCTCGGCAACCGCATGCATTTCGCGCGACCGGATCTGCAGTTCGATGCGCTGGCTTTCGGGCCCGTAGATCTCGGTATGCAGCGACCGGTAATTGTTCGACTTCGGCAGGGAGATGTAGTCCTTGAAGCGCCCTGGCACATGCCGCCACGACTGGTGCAGGATCCCAAGCGCGCGATAGCAGTCCTCGATGCTGCCCACAACCACGCGCAAGGCAAAGATGTCCGAGAGTTGGTCGAACGTGACCCGCTTTTCATCCATCTTGCGCCAGATTGAATAGGGTTTCTTCTCGCGCCCCGAAACCATGGCCTGCATCTGGTGTTCGTCGAGCTTGCGCAGCAGGGCCGCTTCGATGCGGCTCATGACGGCGCCCTTCTGCGCCTTGAGATCCGATAGCCGGCGGACGATCGAATCGCGCATGTCGGGATTGACTTCGGCAAAGGCGCGGTCTTCGAATTCCTCGCGGAAGTTCTGCATGCCCATGCGGCCTGCCAGCGGGGCATAGATCTCCATCGTCTCGGTGGCGATGCGCTTGCGCCGCTCGAGCGACTTGACGCCTGACAGCGTGCGCATGTTGTGCAGGCGGTCGGCAAGCTTGACGAGAAGCACCCGCACGTCGTGGCTCATCGCCAGCATGAACTTGCGGAAGTTCTCGGCCTGCTTGGTCTCTTCTGACTGCAACTCGAGTTGCGACAGCTTCGTGACGCCGTTGACGAGGTCGGCAATCTCCCGGCCGAACAGCTTCTCGATTTCCGCATAGGTCGCGGCCGTGTCCTCGATCGTGTCGTGCAGCAGCGCCGTGACGATGGCCGCGTCATCGAGCTTGAGGTCAGTGAGAATCCCGGCAACCTCGAGGGGATGCGAGAAATAGGGATCGCCGGAATCGCGCTTCTGGTTTCCGTGAGCCTTGATGCCGAAGACATAGGCGCGGTTCAGAAGGTCCTCGTCAGCGTCCGGCGCATACGCCTTCACACGCTCGACCAGTTCGAACTGTCGCATCATGACAGCTTGCCTCCCGCGAGGGCCAGGCTGCCGAACGGCGGATGCCGCCGCGTGTCAGGAGATGCGCACGCGGGCGTCGGCACAGGCGTCCTGTCAGACGTCGCCGTCGTCAACCTCTTCCACGACCTCTTGTCGCTTCACATCCGAGTCGGCACGCATCGCGCGCGCATAGTCTGCCTCCGAGATCTGGATGTTCTCGGGCGCGTCCTCGGTCTCGACCGTCGGCTTGTCGGCCTCGGGCTCGTCTGTTTCGATGTGACGCTGGAGGCTGGTCAGGAATTCTTCCTTCAAGCCATCCGGCTTGATGCGGGTCGACGCGATCTCGCGCAGGGCAACGACCGGGTTCTTATCGTTGTCGCGATCCACGAGCAGGCCCGAGCCCGACGTAATCGAGCGCGCCCTGTGGGCGGCGAGCAGCACGAGTTCAAACCGGTTCGGGATCTTGTCCACGCAGTCTTCGACGGTGACGCGAGCCATGAGGCGCCTTGTTCCTTGTCTTCGAGGGATCACCACACTCTAGGGTGCTGCGCCTGCGAAAACAAGGAACTTCAGCCGTTTTCCGGGTCAACCGGCAAGGGGAATAGCCCCTCTTCCCCAGCATTTTCGAGCAATTCGGCAATCGCGATACCCGTGTCAGGATGTCGCCACAAAGGATCGAGATCCATAAGAGGCCGCAAGACGAACGCACGCTCATGCAGTCGCGGATGCGGCAGCGACAGGACGTCGGTGTCCAGGATCAGCCCGCCATAGTCGATGAGGTCGAGGTCGAGGCACCGCGGCTCCCAGCGCGCCTTGCGCACCCGCCCGAACTGCCGCTCGATGGCAAGCAGGGCCTGCAGCACCTCCATCGGGCCCCGTGCCGTGCGGACCGTAACCACCGCATTCACGAATGCCGGGTCGGCCGGATTGGGCCACGCTGTCGACCTGTAGAACGGTGAAACCCTGATGATTTCCAACCCATGACCCGGCATTTCCGCGATCGCCGCACGCAGTGTAACCGCAGGCTCTCCCACCCGAGAGGGCACATTGGCGCCAAGACTGACATGGATCATGCAAGGGAATTCCTGGGGGATGAGGGGACCGCCCGCCGACGGGAGCCTGGGAAGCAAGCCTAGCAGACCCCGGGACGCCACGCAGCGCCCACGCGCCAGCCTGCACCGGCATGAGGCAACCTCCCCCAAATTGAACAGTTTCAGTGCCGCAATCCCGCTGGGAGCCAGCCGATCTTGCCAGTACTGTCAGGCTCAGGGACGCCGAAGGAAAGTACGGACATGACGACGAAGGCAACGCCGCGCAAGACGCGCGAGAACCAGGGATGGATTTGGGACTCCACCGCGTGGAACGGTTTTCCCTTCCGCAACGATGACATCGTCGTGGCGACATACGCAAAGACCGGCACGACGTGGATGCAGCAGATCGTCTTGCAGCTGATCTTCGACGGCGCCGAAATCGAAAACATCTCGGGCCATTCGCCGTGGCTGGACAGTCGACTGCCCCCGCTGCAGGAAAAGCTCGACCGGTTGGCGGCGCAGACGCATCGGCGCTGCATCAAGACCCATCCCGCGCTCGACTGCCTCGTCTACAATCCCGACATAACGTACATCTATGTGGCGCGTGATGGCCGCGACGTGGCGTGGAGCGCGCACAACCACTACCACAACATGAGCGATACCCTCATCAGCGCCTTCCTCGACGCACCGGGGAACAAGCGGATCCCCGACCCGCGTCCCGGACCCGATGCCCACGAATTCTATCGCACCTGGATTTCGGGCCGGTACGACATCGGCGGCGGGACGAGACCCGACTTCTTCGACCATGTTCGTGGCTGGTGGGACGCGCGGGACACGCCGAACATCCTGCTGGTGCACTACAGTGACCTGGTCGCCGACCTGCCCGGCCAGATCAGGCGCATCGCTGCATTCCTGGGCATCGAACCCTCCGACTGGGACATTGTCACCTCGCACTGCACCTTCGACTACATGAAGGAGAACGCGGTACGCATCGTGCCCTTCGGCGAGATCGGCTTCGTCGGCGGCTCGCGGACCTTCATCAACAAGGGAACCAACCAGCGCTGGCGCGATGTGCTGAACGAGGCCGAGGTGAAGGCCTACAGGCAGCTTGCTCAGGACCGCCTTGGTCCCGACTGCGCGGCCTGGCTCGAGGCGGGCTGGCAGGGCCTTGAGGCCAGGGCGGGCAAATAGGGCCGGAAGCAAGCCCCAGAGACATGGGCCGCACCCGCATTCACCATTGGGAACCCATTCCTCGGGTTTGAATTGGGCCACTTCCGTGCAATATTGTACGGAAATCGGGGTCTTTCAGAGGGGCTGCACGTGTATCGAGGAAGAATGAGTGCTGCGGTCGCAACCGCGGCGATCCTGCTGGCTGGCTGCGCGACAACGGGAACAGACCAGGCGGCCGATACGCGCAAGGAACCTTTCGCTTCAACCTACCAGCGCCTTCCCGGAGGACCGACGGCCTTGGTTGGCGCCACCGTGCTGACCGGCACCGGCACAAGCATCGAGAATGCAACCGTTCTCTTCAGCCAGGGCAAGATCGAGGCGGTCGGCCAGGATCTCAAGGTCCCGGAGGGCTATGCCTCCATCGATGCCAGGGGCAAGTGGATCACCCCCGGCATCGTGGACGCGCACTCCCATCTCGGCGTCTATTCTTCGCCAGGTGTCCATGCCCACAGCGACGGCAACGAGGCAACGTCACCCAACACGGCTGAAGTCTGGGCCGAACATTCGGTCTGGCCGCAGGACGAGGGCTTCAACGCAGCGCGCCGCGGCGGCGTGACCACGTTGATGATCCTGCCCGGTTCCGCGAACCTGTTCGGCGGCCGGACCGTCACGCTGAAGAACGTGCCGGCGACGACCATGCAGGCCATGAAGTTTCCGGGCGCCCCCTACGGGCTTAAGATGGCATGCGGCGAAAATCCGAAACGCGTCTACGGCAGCAAGGGTGCGCAGCCATCGACGCGCATGGGCAACGTGGCCGGTTATCGCGCTGCGTGGATCAAGGCCGCGCAGTACGCCAGGCAACTGAAGGCTGCCGCCGAAGGCAAGGGCTCGCCTCCCGATCGCGACCTGCGCCTCGAGACACTGGCCGGGGTGCTGAACGGCGACATCCTCGTGCAGAACCACTGCTATCGCGCCGACGAGATGGCGATCATGATCGACATCGCCGTGGAGTTCGGCTTCAACATTACAGCCTTCCACCACGCATCCGAAGCCTACAAGATCGCGCCCATGCTGGCCAAGCATGGCATCTGCTCGGCAACATGGGCAGGCTGGTGGGGCTTCAAGCTCGAAGCCTATGACGGCATCGAGGAAAATGCCGCCCTCCTCGAGAAGGGAGGAGCATGTGCCGTCATCCATTCCGATGACCCCAACCTGACGCAGCGCCTGAACCAGGAGACGGCGGCGGCAATGGCAGCCGGTCGCCGGCTGGGCATCGCCGTGCCGGAAGCTGTCGCGATCAAGTGGATCACCGCCAATGCCGCCAGGATGCTGGGCATTGCCGACAAGACCGGCTCGCTCGAAGAAGGCAAGATGGCTGACGTGGTCGTATGGAGTGCAAACCCCTTCTCGGTCTACGCAAAGGCAGAAAAGGTCTTCATCGATGGCGGCCTCGCCTACGATCGCAATGATCCCAAATTCCAGCCCAAGTCCGACTTCATGCTTGGTCGACCCAAGGGAGGAAACTGATGCGCCTGTTTTCGCTCATTCTGGCTTCGCTGTTCAGCATCTCCCTCGCACGCGCCGAGACGATCGCCATCGTCAACGCGCATGTCTTCACCATGGGCAAGCAGGGAGAGGTCAAGGACGCCACCATCGTCATCGACAGGGGCAAGGTCGTGGCCGTTGGCAAGGGGATTGCCCGGCCCGGCCGGGCACGCGTCATCGATGCCAAGGGCGCTCCCGTGACGCCGGGAATCTTCGTCGCGGGCACGAATCTCGGTGCCGTTGAAGTCGACCTGGAATCCAGCGCGAACGATGCCGCAACGTCATCGATGACCATCAGCGCCGCGTTTGACGTGGCGCACAGCATCGATCCCATGGCGTCCCCCCTGCCGCGCGCACGCGCAGGCGGCGTGACCCATGCGGTTGTCACGCCAGGATACGCCGACGCCCACGACCGCGAATTCCTGTTTGCCGGCCGCGCGGCGCTGATCGCCCTCGACGCCTCGGCGACACCCGTGATCCGGCCGCGCGTGGCGATGTTCATCAACCTCGGCAACGAGGGCGCGACGCGCTCCGGCGGCGCCCGGGGCTCTGCCTTCGAGGCCCTCAGGGCTGACCTCGACGATGTGCGCCTCTACGCACGCAAACGCAGCAGCTATGACGCCGGCGCCGCGCGCAACATGCGCCTGTCGACAGCGGACCTCGCCGCACTCGTGCCCGTCGTGCAGGGGCGTATGCCGCTGATCGTCAGGGTGCACCGCGCAGTCGACATCAGGTCCGTGCTCAGACTGGCCCGCGAACAGCGCCTCAAGGTGATCCTGAATGGCGCAGAAGAAGGGTGGATGCTTGCGGGCGAAATCGCAGCCGCCGGCGTTCCCGTCATCCTGAACCCGAAGGAGAATCTGCCCAACTCGTTTGAGACACTCGGCGCCACGATGGAGAATGCCGCCCGGCTGCACGCCGCTGGCGTCAGGATAGCCTTCACCAACGGCGATGACGGCCATCGCATCAGGGAGGTGCGCTATGACGCAGGCAATGCGGTCGCCCAAGGGCTCCCCTACGAAGCGGGGCTGGCTGCGATCACGATCAACCCGGCGCGGATCTTTGGCGTGGGAGCGACAACAGGGTCGATCGAGCGTGGCAAGAGTGCCGACATCGTGGTGTGGAACGGCGATCCGCTGGAGCCGTTGAGCCAGCCGCAGGCCGTGATCATCGCAGGCCGCCAGCAACCACTTGACAGCCGCGCGGAAGACCTCGCCCGGCGCTATCTGAAACTCGACGAACCGCTGCCGCCCGCCTACCGCTGATTTTGGTGACAGTGCACACAAGCCGGCGCGCGCCCCAGAGGCGCGCGTTTGAGTTCAGGCATACGGAAATTCAGTGGCCCGAAGAGGGGTAGACAAAGCGCCGCCACATCGCCGCGTTGCGGTCGAAGGGACGCCACTCCCGTTCCGGCAGCGCAAGCCGGTCAGCGACCGCGAAATAGACCGCCGGGTTGACGCCCAGCCCGCAATGGCTCGCATAGACCTCTATGTTGTCCGTCATCGACGAGCGCTTCTCCACGCAGGTCTGCCACGCCACGACCCCATCACCCTTGGAGTAGATCGCAGTCGTGGGAATGCCCGTGGGCGCCTTGGACAACTGCCGGAACGCATCAGCCATGGCCTTGGGATTGATCTCCTGGCCAGTCAGCCCCTCATAGATGCGCCACGCGTGGTTCGCACGCGGGTTCCCGCCGAAAGGTGAACCCAGCGAGATCACCTGTCGCACATACTGCGGATAGCGCTTGGCAAGTTCCCGGGCCATGACGCCACCCAGGCTCCAGCCCACCAGGCTGATCTTGCGCTTCATCTTGCGGTGGATCGACTCAAGCCGCTGCCCCAGCAATTCCCCCTCGGGCCCTATGGCCAATGGCCCCAGATTGCGTCCGAGCCCCCAGCAGAAGGTCTCGTAGCCCTTTGACACAAGAAAGCGCCGGATCGGTGCCGTGGTCCCCCCGGCTGCCAAAAAACCAGGCAGCACCATGACGGGATGTCCGTCGCCCGACGGCGCATAGCCCAAAAGGGGCGAGGCCCCCTGCAGGCTCACGTAATCAGCCATCGCCCGCCCACCCTCGGTGAGCGCAAGGAGCCATGATGGCGGCTTGATGCCCGGAAGCGGTGCAGAACCGGCGTCGACGACTGCCATGGCAACCTCGATGCCCCCTGAAGGGGCTGGTGGACGGCAGGTCCTGCGGACACGCAAGACAGAACGACCGTCAACATCGACGCTAAGTGGAAAACACCCGCCTTGCAAACTGAAATCGCTTGACGAAAGCCCGATAAATCAAGGACTTGAAGGACCGAAACTTGCCATTATGGAGTAGGCTCCATAATTGGATGATAAGAGATGCAAGGGCGACCGCGAGCAACAGGATGGTACTGGATCCGGAACACACGCTTTCGCGACGCGAGCGAAAGAAGCGCGAGACCCGCAAGCGCATCCTCGAAGCCGCCATGTCGCTGATCGCAAGGAAGTCGTACGATGATGTCCGCATCGAAGACATCTGTGCGGCCGCCGATGTCGCGAACGCCACGTTTTTCCTGCATTTTCCGAACAAGCCCGCGCTTGTGCGCGCTTTCGGCGAGGAGATAACCGAGCGCCTCAGCACCGGCATGATGGAACCCGGCCTGAGCGCTTCCGACCAACTCGAAAGGCTGCTGGCGAGCTACATCGAGCAGTGGCAAAGCCACCGGAACCTGATGCAGCAGATCGTCCTGGAGTTCGTGACCCGGCGCGACCCCGCCCCCTCGTTCAATGAGGTCGCTCCCGGACTGCTGGATCTCGTAGCCCGAACAATCCGTAAGGGACGGCAAACGGGCGAATTCTTGGGCAGAATTGAGCCGGAAATTGCAGCATTGTCCCTTGTCGCCGCATGGAATGCGATCGCCATATCAGCATCGAGGTCCCACGACCTGCAGCCAGCCTCAAGTGCCCTCTGGCAGATACTGGAGCTCTTCCTCGCCGGTCTGAAATCCTGCGGCCAGCCGCCGCAGGCCTGACTCTATCGAAATCCAGCACTTGAAATATGGGAATAAACGGCTGATATGCAAGAGTATGCAGGCGCAAAATGTCCTATTGTGCACTGCACCATTGACCGGAACTCCATTTCCTTATATGCACAAGCGAAATGAATTTGTGCGTCGCACAAAAAGCGATGCACAAGGTTAACCGATGAACCGGTAGGATGATATCTTCCGTTCAAATGAGTCAATAAAGCCACAGCCGACAAACCTGGCAGGGACCAGGACGAAAAAAGGGCAGGAAAAATGGAACAGCTCAGCGGTCTCGACTCCGCCTTTCTCTATCTGGAAACATCGCGAACCCCGATGCACATCGGCGCGATCGCGATCTACGACCCGTCCACGGCGCCGAATTCATTCGTGCGCTTCAAGGACATCCTCGGCTTCATCGAGCAGCGCCTGCACCTGGCCAAGAGTTTTCGCCGCAAGCTCGCCAACGTGCCGATGAGCCTCGACTATCCCTACTGGATCGACGACCCCGACTTCGACCTCGAATATCACGTCCGTCACATCGCGCTGCCCCAGCCCGGTGACTGGCGCCAGCTCTGCATCCAGGCTGCACGCCTGCACTCACGCCCGCTCGACCTGTCGAAGCCCCTGTGGGAATTCACGGTGATTGAGGGCCTGAACAATGTCCCCGGCGTGCCGAAGGGCTCCTACGCGATCGTCTCGAAGGTCCACCATGCCGCGATCGACGGCGTTTCCGGCGTCGACATCACCAACGCCCTGCACTCGCTCGACCCGGCTGGCAATGTTGCCCCGCCGGACAAGCCATGGATTCCGGAACGCACACCCACATCGGCCGAGCTTCTGGTCCGTGCGCAGCTCAATGTTCTGAACACGCCGCTGCGCCTTGCCCGCACCGTCACGAACTCTGCACCAGGCCTTGCCCGCATGGCTGGCGACCTGATGCGTGGCCGCGTGCGCACGACCATTGGCAGCGTCCCGCGCACCCGTTTCAATGGCTCGGTCGCCATGAACCGTGTCGTCGACGGGCGCAATTTCTCGCTCGCCGAGATCAAGGAAATCAGAACCAGGCTCCCCGGTGCCACCGTCAATGACGTGATCGTCACCGCAATCGGCGGCGCCATGCGCAGGTACCTCAAGACGACAAACGAACTCCCGCGCGAGTCGCTGGTCTGCATGGCGCCGATATCGGTGCGCACGCCCGGCGAGAAGAACACGCTTGGCAATCAGGTCAGCGCCATGACGATCCCGATCGGCACCCACATCGCTGACCCGTTTGGCCGCCTGCAATATGTCCACGAGGAAGCCGAGAACTCCAAGGCCCTGACGAATGCCGTCGGCGCCCGCCAGCTTTCGGAATACTCAAGCTTTATGCCCTCGACGCTGACCGGACTCGCCGCGCGCCTGTATGTGGGCTGGGGTCTGGCCAACCGCGTGGCGCCGATGTTCAACACGGTCATCACCAATGTTCCCGGCCCGCCGGTGCCGCTCTTCATGAACGGCGCCCGCCTCGTGACGCAGTTCGGCCTCGGCCCCCTGTTCGAGGGCGTCGGCATCTTCCACGCCGTCTTCAGCTATTGCGGCAGCATGACCGTGACCTTCACGTCGGATCGCAGCCTGATGAACGACCCGGAGCATTATGCCAACTGCCTGCAGGAGTCGTTCGACGAGCTGAAGGCCGCTGCGATGCAGCGCCCGATACCGGCACCCAAGCCCGAGCCTGTGCCCACGCCGGCCCCGGCGGAAGCCAAGGCTGACGCCGCACCAAGGAAGAGCCGCCCGCGCAAGCGCAAGCCCAAGCTGACCATCGTCTCGGCGGCGGAATAGCAAAGCCCGGTGTCATGCCTCAGGTCTCAGCAAACAGGCTCATGATCGAATATGCCGAGCACGGCCCGAAGGACGGGCCGGCAATCGTCATGATCATGGGCCTCGCGGGGCAGATGACATTCTGGCCCGATGCCCTCGTCTCTGAGCTCGCCGGCGCAGGCTACCGTGTCATCACCTTCGACAACCGCGACATCGGCCTGACGTCGAAGGTCCACGGCGCGCGCGCCCCCCATCCCGTAGCCCAGATCGCAGCCCGCGTCATCGGTCGCAACCTGGCGCCCTACACGCTGCACGACATGGTCAGGGATTCGCTGGGACTGATGGATGCCCTTGAGATCCGCAAGGCCCACATCGTGGGCGTCTCGATGGGCGGCATGATCGGACAGCTCCTGTCAGGCACGCATCCCGACCGCGTGATTTCGCTGACCTCCATCATGTCCGGTACGCTGAACCCGCTCCTGCCGGGACCAAGCCTGCGCGTGACAGGCCCGCTGTTCCTCTCACGGCCAAAGGGTCAGTCACGTGATGCGCTGATCGAACGATCGATCGCGATGTGGAGCCTGATCCGCACCAACGATCCGGCGGATGACCACAGCGAACTGCGCAACAAGATCGCGAAGGGCTTCGACCGGTCCTACTATCCATCGGGCGTACGCCGCCAGCTGGCAGCGATTCTGGCAACAGGTGACCTGCGCCCGCATATTCGCAAGATCACGGCACCCACGCTGGTCATCCATGGCTCGAAGGACCCGCTTGCCCCCCTCGCGGGTGGCCGCGACTCCGCCTGCAACATTCGCGGCGCACGCCTCGAAATCATCGAAGGCATGGCCCATGACCTGCCAAAGAAGTTTCTTCCGCGGATTGCCGGCCTGATCATCGATCATGCCCGCACCGCGTCAGAAAAATCGTCACGCCCTGAAGCGGCGTGACAAAGCATAACCAGAGAACGGAGACGACTGAAATGACAAAGACACGCAAGACGACAGGCCGCTCGAAGGCCAAGGCCGAAGCCAAAGTCGAAACGACCGGCTTCCGCGTCCCGGTGAACCAGATGGTGAACCGCATGCAGGAAGGCTTCCGCGAGGCAGGCGACGCCCTTCGCGAGGCCGGCGAGGCGATGAGCGACGAGAGCCGCAAGGTGGCCCTCACGCTGGTCAACCACGCCCAGGACAACGTCGTATGGAGCTTCGACGCCCTGCGTGAGACGATCCAGGCCGGCAGCTTTGCCGAAGCCGTGAAGGTGCAGCAGCAGGCGATGACGGAACTCTTCCGTCGCTCCGTGCGCCAGTTCCGCGAAGTCAGCGAGATCGTGGGCGACAGCTCGACGAAGACGATCCGCCCGATCTCGCGCTTTGTGACCTCGTTGCGCGACGCGCGCCGCGCGGCCTGAAGAAAAGAACCGTTCTCTGGCCTGCTTTCCCGCGTGGGTGTCGCGCCCGCGCGGGAAGCCGGGAACCATGAACGGACACGGGACATGGCGAAAAGCCGCCGCACCACGCCGGACCTGAACGGCAGTCGGAAGACGAGAAAGAAGAAGCTTGCCCTCATGGGCGAGCGGCGCCTCGGACGCGTCCTGATCACCGGCGCATCCTCTGGCATTGGCGCTGAACTTGCACGCGAGTTTGCCAACCATGGTCATGCTTTGGTGCTTGTCGCGCGCAGCAAGGATCGCCTTGATGCGCTGGCGGCCGAGCTACACGCAGGCCACGACACCGACTCCATGGTCTTGCCTGCGGATCTTTCGAATGCTGAAGAACTCGTCTCCGTCGTCGAGACCCTTGAGCAGCGCGGCATCGAGATTGACATCCTGGTGAACAATGCAGGCCTGATCGACGTTGGGCCCTTCGCCGACGCCCCGCCCGAGCGCCTGCAGCAGCTCATTGCAGTCAACATAGCAGCAGCGACAGCCCTGACTTCACTCTTCCTGCCGGGCATGCGCGAACGCCGCTTCGGTCGTATCCTGAATGTGGCCTCGCTCGCGGGCTTCCAGCCCATACCCTCGATGGCAGTCTATGCCGCCAGCAAGGCCTATGTTCTCTCCTTCACGGAGTCGCTGGCAGAGGAACTGCGCGGCACCGGCGTCAGCGTGACCGCCCTCTGTCCCGGCATGACCGAGACAGGCATGGTCCAGTCGATCCGCGACGCAACGCCGGCAGTCGGCTGGGCACCCTCGTTTCTCATCGCTGACGCCCGCGCGGTCGCGCGCCAGGGCTACACCGCGCTGATGACCGGCCAGACCGTGATCATCCCGGGGTGGCCGAACCAGATCGCAGCGACCTGGAGCCAGATGACACCCCGCTGGATCACGCGAACCGTGACGGGCTTCGCCATCCGCCAGGCCAATTGGCTCAGGCGGGACGCCTGACGGCTGCCGACGCGGGATAACCCGATCACCTCACCTTACACCGCAGGACGTCCTGCGATAGAGGAAGGTCGGTCCAAACGAACGGGAACACCCCATGCGACTGGCGGCCCCCATGGCCCTCGCAGCAAGCGCTGAAGCCCCTGCCGACTGCAGTCTCTGTCCGCGTCTCGTCGGCTATCGGGACGCCAACCGCAAGGCCCATCCCGACTGGTTCAACGCCCCCGTCCCGAGCTTCGGCCGGCTCGACGCACGCCTGTTGATCCTCGGACTGGCCCCCGGCGTCACAGGAGCTAACCGCACGGGTCGCCCCTTCACCGGCGACTACGCGGGCGACCTTCTTTTTTCCACTCTTCTGAGGCACGGTCTTGCAAAAGGAACCTATGCCGGCGCGAAAGACGACGGGCTTGAACTACTCGATTGCCGCATCTCCAACGCCGTGCGCTGCGTCCCGCCGGAGAACAAGCCCACGCCCGCCGAGGCCGGCAACTGCCGCATTTTCCTGAACGCAAACCTTGAGGCGATGACCAAGCTGAAGGTCATCGTCGCCCTTGGCCGCATCGCGCATGACAACGCCATACGCGCGCTGAAGTTGAAGGCCGCCGACCTGCCCTTCGCCCACGCGGCAGAGCACGCGCTTCCCCGCGGCATGACCCTGGTCGATAGCTACCATTGCTCCCGGTACAACACGAACACAGGCCGCCTCACCGTGCCCATGTTCGACGACGTCTTTGCCCGCGCACGGCGCCTCATGGCCAGAGCGTGACGCCCTCCAGGCCCAGTGTCTCAGGATGGCCGGTCATGATGTTGGCGTTCTGGATCGCCTGTCCTGCAGCACCCTTCCCAAGGTTGTCGCAAGCCCCCATGGCGATGACAAGATTGCGCGTCGGATCGCATGCGTAGGACACAAAGACAAGGTTGCTGCCCATCGCCCACTTCGTGTGGGGTGGCTTGTCGGTAACGCGCACGAAGGCGCGACCCGCATAGAATCTGCGCGCAGCCTCGAGGCATTGCTCGGTGGTAACCTTCCCGCGTGCATAGATCGTGGACATGATACCGCGCGTCATGGGCGCCAGATGCGGCGTGAACACGAGCCCCTCTGATTTGGTACCGGAGAGCCGGTCGATTGTTCGGGCCATCTCCGGCATGTGAACATGCTTCAGCAGGCCATAGGGCGCCAGGTCCTCGTTGACCTCGGCGTAGCCCATCGTGCTCTCGCCGCCACCACGCCCGGCACCACTGACGCCGGTCTTGGCATCGATGATGATGCCGTCCGGGTCGATCAGTTTCGCCGAAAGCAACGGGGCAAGTGCGGCCAGGCTCGCCGCCGGATAGCAACCGGGATTGGCCACGCGCGAGGCACCGCGAATGGTCTCGGGCCAGACATCGGCAAGCCCATAGGCCCACCCGTCGACGTAGCGGTGGTCGCCACCGATGTCGACGATCTTCACCGCGGCAGGCACCCGCGCAAGCGCATCCTTCGACTGTCCGGTGGGAAGCGACGCAAACAGGACATCAAGCTGCGGCAGGGCCGCTGGATCCCACTTCTGTATCTCGAGGTCACCGAGTAGCCCAAGACCTGGATAGCGTTCGACCAGCCGCTGCCCGACGGAACCCTCGCCACCCGCATAGACAAGGTCGAAGGCCGGATGCGTTGCGCACAGGCGCAGCGCCTCTCCGCCGCCATAGCCGCTGACGCCGACGATACCGACCCGCAAACGCATGCTCATGATCCCTGTGTCCCCATGTCTCCGGCACAAGCCGCGGGCTTAGTCATAACGCTCTTCCTTCCACGGATCACCTACATTGTGATAGCCGCGGACTTCCCAGAAGCCGGGCTTGTCGTCGCGGGAAAACTCGATCCGGCGGACCCACTTCGCGCTCTTCCAGAAATAGTAGCGGGGAATGACGACCCGCACCGGCCCACCGTGGTTGCGCGTCAGGGGATAGCCCTCCCACGAGTGCGCCAGCATCACATCGGCCTCGGAAAACACATCCAGCCGGACATTGGTGGTATAGCCGTCATGGGCATGGAAAATGACATGGCGCGCCTCGTCCTTCGGCCGGACAAGGGACAGGATCTCCCGCGAGGCCACGCCCTGCCAGTAATTGTCGTACCGGCTCCACCTGGTGACACAATGAATGTCCGAGACGCTCTCGGCCTGAGGCAGCGCCTTGAACCCTGCAAAGTCCAGCGTAACCGGATTGGCAACCAACCCATCCAGCGTAAGCTTCCAATCCTCTGGGCGCACGTCGGGTTGGATGCCGAGGTCGAGCACAGGCCAGTTCTTCACCTCCTGCTGGCCTGGCGGCAGGCGGTTCACACGCTCAGGGTCCGTGACACCGGTGATCAGGCGCCTCTCGCGCGCCCAGCGTTCCTTGGCGGCAATCAGCTTGGCCCGGATGGCGTCCTTTTCTGCCTCGGAGTAGGGCTCGTCGCTCAAGGCCTTCAGCCCTTATCCCGGATAAGGCGGCCCTTCTCGCGCTGCCAGTCACGCTTCTTCTCGGTATCGCGCTTGTCATGGAGCTTCTTGCCGCGGGCCATGCCGAGTTCGATCTTGGCGCGCCCCTTTGCGTTGAAGAAGGCCTTGAGCGGAACGATTGTCATGCCCTCGCGCTCCACGGCCTTGGCAAGCTTTTCGATCTGCCGCTTGTGCAACAGAAGCTTGCGGATCCGGCGCGGCTCATGGTTGAAGCGGTTGCCTTCGGTGTATTCCGGAATGTAGGAATTGATAAGAAACATCTCGCCACCCTTGGGCTGCGCATAGGACTCTGCAATCGTGGCCTTGCCGCCACGCAACGACTTGACCTCGGTCCCTGTCAGCTGGATGCCGGCCTCGACAACCTCTTCGATGAAATAATTGAAGCGGGCCTTGCGGTTCTCCGCAACGACCGTCCTCTCGTCATCCTTTTTCTTGGCAGCCATCGCGCTTAGTTGGTCAACCCCGCCCTGCCGAGGGCCGCGCGCACCCTGGCCTTCGAAGCCTCGCTCAGGGGCGCAAGCGGCAGGCGGCACTGGGGTTCGCACTTCCCCAGGACGCTCAATGCATATTTCACCGGCGCCGGACTGGTCTCACAGAACAACTCCTCGTGCAGCGGCATCAGCCGCTCATGCAGCCCACGGGCCTTCTTGAAGTCGCCGGCAAGGGTCGCAGCCTGGAATTCGGCGCACAGGCGCGGCGCCACGTTGGCTGTCACCGAAATGCAACCCACCCCGCCATGCGCGTTGAAAGCAAGGGCCGTTCCATCCTCGCCCGAGAGCTGCACGAAGTCCGGTTCACACGCAAGCCGCTGCTGCGTCACGCGCTGGAGGTTGGCAGTGGCATCCTTCACACCAACCACATTGGCAAGACGTGAAAGGCGGGCCATCGTATCCACAGTCATGTCGACCGCCGAACGCCCCGGGATGTTGTAGATGAAGATCGGCAGCTTCGTGGCCTCGGCGATCGCCCGGAAATGCAGGTAGAGCCCTTCCTGCGTGGGCTTGTTGTAGTAGGGCGTCACGACAAGGGCCGCGGACGCACCCAACTTCTGGGCGAGCTGCGTCGTTTCGATGGCGTGCTGGGTTGAATTCGAGCCGGTTCCGGCGATGACCGGCACATCTCCCTTGGCAACCTTCACGGCCGATGAAACCAGTGCCGAAAACTCATCCACGGACAAATTCGGACTTTCCCCGGTGGTTCCACAGGGGACAAAGCCATTGGTTCCCTCGGCCAGCTGCCATTCCAGAAATGCCTCAAAGGCCTTGATGTCGACCTTGCCATCCCGGAAAGGGGTGATCACCGCTGGAAAAGATCCCTGAAATAGGGCGAGGTCGTATGTCATAACTTTGCCGGGTCCGGTATGTTTACACGGCGGAAACTAAAGCCTCGGTGCCTTTCGAACAAGCCGGGTTAACTGGATGCTTCCGCAACGCATGTGATAAGGATCCACACGGACTTTGTACCCGCACCGGGGCATGTCATCGGCATCCCCTCCCCCGGGCCCGCGCGCAGGATGGTTGAACTTGAGATTTGAGCCCCGAATGGTCTGGACGCGTTTCTTCTGGCGCATGACAACCGCACTGACGTTGGGCGTCGTGGGAGCCGGCCTCGTGCAGGCCCAGACGCAGGCCCAGACAATGTCGCCGATCTACGACGATGATGGCGCGCGCAGTGTCCGTCCGCACACGCAGTTCCTCTCAGCGTCCGACCTCTCGACCCTGGAGCGGGCATTCGATGCCGCAGACCGCAAGGACTGGGACAGGGCCCGCGAGATTGCAGCCGGCATCTCGAACGCGCCCGCACGCGATCTTGTCCTCTGGAGATCCTTCGTTACCAAGGACAACGGGGCACCCTTTTCCGAAATCAGCCGCTTCATCGCCACGCACCGCGACTGGCCCAACCAGCGCGGGCTGCAGGCCCGTGCCGAGGAAGCCATGCCGGCCGAAGCGATGCCCGCGTCGGAAGTCATCGACTGGTTCCAGGGACGGGAACCCGTGTCTGGCGAAGGCATGTTCAAGCTCGGCGACGCCTATCTGCGCAAGGGCCAGGAAGCCACGGGACGCACATGGCTGCGTCGCGGCTGGGTCGAAGGCAACTTTTCGCTCGATCGAATCTCTGTGCTGTCATCGAAATATGGCAGCCACTTCTCGACTGACGACCACAGGAAGCGCGCCACACGCCTTGTCTGGGCGAACGAATACAGCCAGGCCAACGCGATGGCGAACTGGTTGCCTGCAGATGTCGAAGCGATGATCGACGCCCGCATCAAGCTGCGCCAGGCCACCCGGGACGCCGACGCAGCCTATGGCCGCGTGAAGCAGGACCTCCAGCAGGACGCGGGCCTCCTCTTCGACCGCGCACGCTGGCTCCGCAAGCGCGACCGTATTGCAGACGCCCGTCCGCTGTTGCTGCAGTCCTCAGCGAATCTTGACGGGCCCGCACCCTCCGCCGACGAGTGGTGGACCGAGCGAAACTATCAGGCCCGCGAGGCCCTCGATGACGGTAACCCCCAGCAGGCCTACCAGATCGCGTCAACCCATGCGATCCGGAAGGACGCAGTCATAAATTTCGCTGAGGCCGAATTCCTCTCGGGCTGGATCGCGCTGAGATACCTCAACAAGCCCGACGCGGCCTATGATCATTTCGTGCGCCTGCGCGAGGCCGTCACCGCCCCGATAAGCGCCGCGCGAGGCCACTACTGGGCCGGCCGCGCTGCCGAGAAGCAGGGCCGCAGTGCCGAGGCGACGCGCCAGTTCAATGCCGCCGCCCAGTTCCCGATGACCTTCTATGGCCAGGTTGCTGCAGCGACGCTGAACCCCAAGGCCAATATTGACCCTCCGTCCCAGCGTGGCACATCCGGATCGCGACAGGCCTTCAAGGACCAGGGTCTGGTGCAGGCCATGCACGCCCTCGCTGACGTCGGCTCCGAGGGCCTGCTGCGCACCTTCGCACTGGCAGCCGCCGAGAACTTCTCCGAGCGGGACCAATACGTGTTCCTGGTCGAGTATCTCAGGCAGTTGAACCAGCCCGCCCTCGCACTGCGTGTTGCGAAGCGGGGTATCCAGAAGAACCTGCCGGTGCTGGACATCGCCTATCCCACGATTGCACTTCCGGCCTGGCGCAGCGACGGCACGGTCCCCGAAAGTGCCCTGATCATGGGCCTGACCCGGCAGGAAAGCGAGTTTGACCCCGAAGCCCAGTCAAGCGCGGGCGCACGTGGCCTGATGCAACTCATGCCGGCAACCGCAAGCCTGACGGCTCGCCGCCACGCCATCGCCTATGGCGGCAAGGCAGACCTGTTCACGCCCTCCACGAACCTGCAGTTGGGCATGGCACACGTTTCGGACCTGCTGGTCGACTTTGCCGGCTCATATATCCTGTCGATAGCGGCCTATAACGCCGGCGGCGGGCGCAGCAACCAGTGGATCGGGACCTACGGCGACCCCCGCAACGCCAGCGCCGATGCCCTGGACTGGGTCGAACGCATTCCTTTCAGCGAGACCCGCAACTACGTCCAGCGCGTGCTCGAGAACACCCAGGTCTACCGCGCCGTCCTGGCCGGTAGGCCGGTGCCAGTCGGGATGTTGAACGACCTGCGCCGCGGCGGGTTCACAGAGGTGGCGTCAAACGGGGCGCAATTCTCCTCGACGGCAACCTCGTCATCGCCACCCGAGGCGGCAGCGGCAGCAGCGGCAGCGGCAGCAGCGGCAGCCGCCGCGGCATCGCCCCAGACCCCGGCCAAGTCCATCGTGGCTTCATCGCCTGTTTACGATGACGACGAGGTCGTCGCAAAACCAACGAAGAAAAAGACTGCAACCAAGCCGACCAAGAAGAAGAAAAAGAAGAAGCGACGCAGCAGCTAGCCGCACGCCACGCCCGCCAATGGCACCACGTGCGCCTCGCAAAAAATGATGTCATTCATCATGGCTGTTCGAAAAGTCTTAAGCCTCGTGGACTAGCCTTTCGCCAACAACACACAGTTCCTGCTGGCGGTGGTTTCCATGAGTAAGCTCGGCTTCACGGCGTTCCTCTTTTCGTGCGGCCTCTTCGGATGGGTGTTCGCGGCCCTGATGTCGGTGCCAGCCTACATCTGACCGTCAGGCGGCTTCGCCCTGTATCGACCGGATGAGCCGCTTCAGCAGCGAGTTGAAGCGCGCCGGAGCCTCCAGTCCCGGCATTTGCGCCGCGCCTTTGATCAGCGAAAAGTGTGACCGCCGCCCCAGGGCCGCCATCTCCCGCGCACGGGCAATGGCATGCGGAAAGTCGAAAGCCCCGCAGACGAAGGCCGCCGGATGCGAGAGCCCCGCGAACCGGCGAAACCGGTCAGCTGCCGCCATGTCATGCAGCCCGTTCGACCGCCTCAGCGCCATCGTAACCATGTCCTGAAACAGGAAACGTGTGTTCCCGCCGACCCGCCCCTCTGTCTGTGCGGGCCCGTCGAGCAAGGCCCGCGTCATGAGCCGGTTGAGCCAGGCCATGTCGCCGGCCCGCCGGGCAAGCTCCATTTCGTCGACCAGCCGCTGCAGCGCGCCCTGCGGCGATGTCTCGGGCGGCAATCCACCCGTAACGGGCGAGACGAGAACAAGCCCGTCGACCCGCCCGGGATGAGCGCCCGCAAGGTCGATCGCGATCCGGCACCCCTCGCCGCTCGCCACCAGGATGGCGCTGTCGGCATCGAGCGTCTCGAGGACCGCCTCAAGGTCTTTCACATGCGGATGCGCCGGGCCAGCCGGCGACGACTCCCCGTACCCCCTCCGGTCGTAGGCAACGACATGGTAGCGCCCCGACAGGGCACCAAGCTGCGCCCACCACATGCGGCGGTCGCAGACGGCGCCATGGAGAAAGACGACAAGTCGGCCGTGACCGGCCATGCTGACGGCCAGTGTCCCCCGGCCCGCGCGCATCGCGACATGCGACAGCGCATCCCCGGCAGGCCGCCTCGCCCTCAATGGAGCGTGGCCTCGGGGTCGCGGCCTCCGATCAGGATCTGGAGCCGGCTCTGCGCATCGCCCTCGGCAAAGCAGCGGGCGAGCGCCTTCGGGCTTGCATCGGCCGCATCCTGGACCCGTCCCTCGGCCGCCAGGCGCAGCAGCCGCTTGGTTTCCGAAACAGCCACCGGCGACAGGGACACGAAATGAGAGGCAAGCTGCTGCACGGCAGGCCAGAAGTCAGGCGTCGTCGCCACATTCGACACGAGGCCCAGCATGAAGGCCCGCTCGGCCGTCACCACGCCACCCGTGAGCGCCAGCGCAGCAGCCGACCCGATGCCGCTGACGCGTTGCAACCGGCCCAGCGCCCCGCCGCCCGAACTCAGGCCCACGTTGATGCCCGGCAGGCCGAACCTCGCATCCGAACGGGCGAGCCTTATATCGGCGTGAAGCGCGAGTTCGAACCCCGCCCCGAGGCAAGAGCCCTTCACGGCCGCAATCACCGGCACATGCAGCGCCGTCAGTCGCTCGTGGATCCCGCGCAGCTGCAAGCCGACCTGCTCGATGTCTGCCGGCATCATCGTGGCAAGCTCGGCGACATCCATGCCGACCGAAAACGGCTCGTCGCCGGCGCTCGTCAGCACGACGACACGCAATCCCCTGTCCCCCGCAAGCTCATCAAGCGCACCGGCAAGCACACGGCGCAAGTCGCTGTTGATGGAATTGGAGGCCTCGGGCCTGTTGAAGGACAACGTCGCGATCCCGGCCTGCTTTTCGACCGTCAGGACCGTGTCGCGCCCGCGTCTGGAAGAAGCATCGCTCATCGTAGGCGGGAATATAGCCGATCCCACCCTCGCGGTTGTCAAAAAAAAGCGGAGCCGGGACATCCCGGGCTCCGCCAATGGCCTCGCATGCCGTAAGGTCTAGTGCGCGGTTTCCTGCAGCCAGAGCCGCGCCAGGCGCTGTGCCTCGGCGATGTCGTTCGACGACATCTGCTGCGCAAGCTCGGCACGCCACAACCGCGCCTCCGAGACACCCTTCATGGCGGCAAGGTTGAAATACTTGTGCGCATGGACAAGATCCAGTTCCACGCCCTGCCCCGTCGAGTAGCAGAGCCCCAGCTGGTACAGGGCCTGCGGCTTGCCAGCCTTGGCCTCACCCTCGAAATTTTCCACCGTGTTGATGTCCAGCAAAGCCACGTCGGTTCACTCCCCACATTCGCCGGCGAAATTGTCTCGCAATCCGCTCGATCAGTCATGCAAGGATGAGGGGTTAGGCTGAATGCAACGTTAAAGTAAGAGGCTTATATTCCTTAAGCAGGGACATCATGCGGTGAGTTAAGGCGATGATTCCAAAAGCGATGAAACCCGCTGAATTGAAAGATTCCACGACTTAACGATAGATTCGGGGACGTGTTAACAGGATGGGGCCCGCAGATTTTTTTTGCTCGCTTTGGCAGGGCAGGACTGTCCCGTTGCAGGGCAGGCACCTGCCCAAACGCAAACCGGGCGCACAACCCGCTCCAGAGGGAGTTGCACGCCCGGCTGAACCCCGGAGGCCGAGACCCCGGGGCCCGCAAGGGGTCCCGGATCCGCCTCCATCATGCAGCCCGCGCGGGGCTGCACATGGGAACTACTTCTTCTTCGCGGCCTTCTTGACGGCGGCCTTCGGCTTCGCAGCAGCCTTCGTCGCGGTCTTCGCTGCCGGCTTCTTCGCCTTCTTCTTCGCTACCATTGGCATGTCAGTAACTCCTACGTTACGGGTGAAAGCGCACCGCGCGCCTTCAGACGTCTACATATTGGTGCGTTTGCGCATGCAGCGCAACATCTCGTATCACTGCAGGTGATGCACGAAAGACACGCCATCATAAAACCGTTAAAAACAAAGGCTTTCGTGCAATCATCAGTACACAGAATATTTCCCATGATCCGCACCACCGACGATACCTCGCAGGTCAAAACGCGCGAATCAGGGCGAATCGCCGGCGCATCTCATGCAAATCCCGCCCGGTCCGCAGCACCATGGACCGAGATCTTCTCGCCCGACACATACGAGTTGCGATCCGACACGAGGTACCGCACGACATTGGCGATGTCTTCGGGCGCACACACATGGCCGAAGGGTGAATTTGCATCCAGGTCATGGATCTGCTGCACGCCACGCGACTTGGCAAGGCGCTGCCCCATGTCGGTATCGGTCAGCGGCGGCGCAACGACATTGACGCGGATGTTGTGGGGCCGCTCTTCCTTGGCAAGCGTGAACGCAAGCGCCTCGAGCGCGGCCTTTCCCATGTTGTAGGGGGCACCACGCGCCGCAAACGCCAACGTTGCCACGCTTGAGATCATGATGATGTCGCCCCGCTTCTGCCGTCTCATCTGTGGAAGCACCAGCTTCGACATGTAAAACGGCGCCAGCGCGTGCACGCCGATCACCCGCTGCATCTCCGCCGGATCCGTATCGGCAACCATCATGCCACGGCTAGCAATCCCGGCGTTGTTCACGAGGATCGACACGGGCCCCAGCCCCGACCCGACCACCTCGACCATGCGCCCGCAGGCCTCGGCGTCATCGACCGATGCCTGCACCACCATCGCCCGCCGCCCCAGCGCCCGGATGTCCGCCGCCGTGCGCTCGGCCTCCTCCTGCTCACGCCGATAGTTGACGGCGATATCCGCGCCATCCGCAGCCAAGCCGAGCGCAATGGCCCGCCCGATCCCGCGACTTGCACCCGTGACCAGCGCAATCCTTCCTGTAAGTGACATGCACGCCTCCATCCCTTGATTGATTGAAACCCGGCAGCAGCCAGGCCGCGTTCAGGCACTAAAGCCCGATCTCGGCAGCGCCAAGCTGGAACGGACCGCCGCCACCACGCGTGACGGGCCCAAGCAGCCCCATGGCCCGGGGCAGCAATTGCTCGGCGAAGAACTGTGCAACAGAGATCCGCGTGGACAGGAAGGCCGCATCCTGCCCCTCTTGTCCCATGAGGCGCCGCGCCTCGATGGCACCCCGGGCAAGATAGAAGCCTCCGGCCAGGAGGCCCATCATCTGCAGATAAGGCTGCGAGCCAGGCAGCGCCTCATAGGGAGACGAGCGCATCGTCGCCTGCAGCCAGGCCGTGGCCTCGGCGCAAACACCCTGCACGTTTGCAAGCTGCGACCCAATGGACGCGAGCACCGGGTCACCCGCAGCACACTCGGCCACGGTCGCCGCCACATCCTCAAGGAAAGACCGCACCGCACCGCCGCCATCAAGCGCCAGCTTGCGCCCGATCAGGTCGATCGACTGGATGCCGTTCGTTCCCTCGTAGATCGGCGTGATGCGCGCATCGCGGAAGTGCTGGGCGACGCCCGTGTCCTCGACGAAACCCATCCCGCCATGGATCTGGACGCCCAGCGACGTCACTTCAACCGCCATGTCCGTGCTCCAGGCCTTCGAGATCGGGATGAGCAACTCCTCGCGCGCCTTGGCCGCCGCGCGTATCTCGGCGCTCTCGCCGTGCCGGGCCAGGTCGATGGCGACCGCATTCGCAAGACAGATCGCGCGCGCCGCCTCGATCATCGCCTTCTGCGTCAGCAGCATGCGCCTCACGTCCGCATGGAAGATGATGGGCACCATGTCTCGCGCCTCGTGCTGCAGCCCGAAAGGCTTGCCCTGCCGGCGCTCGCGCGCATGGGCAAGCGACTGCTGGAAGCTGCGTTCAGCGACACCAACGCCCTGCATCCCGATCGCAAGTCGGGCCGAGTTCATCATCGTGAACATGGCCGACATGCCCTTGTTTTCGGCGCCGATCAGGAAGCCGGTCGCGCCGCCCCCGTCCCCGAAGGCCATGACACATGTTGGCGACCCATGTATCCCGAGCTTGCGCTCGAGCCCGACGCACCGAAGGTCATTGCGCACGCCCGGCCGCCCGTGTTCGTCGGGCAGGTACTTCGGCACAAGAAAGAGCGAGATGCCGCGCGTGCCTGGCGGCGCATCCGGCAGGCGCGCAAGCACGAGATGCACGATGTTCGCCGCCGCATCATGCTCGCCCCACGTGATGTAGATCTTCGTACCAGTGATACGGTAGGTACCATCGGCCTGACGCACAGCCCGCGCCTTGAGGGCGCCCACATCCGATCCGGCCTGCGGCTCGGTCAGGTTCATCGTGCCCGACCACTCGCCACTCACCAGTTTGGGCAGGTACAGGCGACGCTGCGCGTCCGAACCATGCGCCATAAGCGCATCGATAGCGCCCTGGCTCAGAAGGGGGCACAGCCCGAAAGCCATGCTCGCCCCGTTCCACATCTCCTGCACCGCAAGCCCCAGCGCATGCGGCAATCCCTGACCGCCATGCGCAACAGCCCCCGTGACGCTTCCCCATCCGCTGGCAACGAATTGACCATAGGCGTCCGCGAAACCCGTCGGCAGCAAGACACGCCCATTCTCCAACCGGGCGCCCTCGACATCACCGTTGCGATTGAGAGGCCCGATCACCTCGCTGGCAAAGCGGCCCGCCTCCTCGAGAATGGCCGACACGACATCCTCGCCAAAGTCCCCATAGGCAGCATTGCCATGGAGCGCGCCAATGCCGGCAATCGAATCGAGGGCAAATCGGATTTGTCGAACGGGGGCTGCATATGTCATTTATGGGACCCGGGGCCTGCGCGGTGTGACCGCACACTGCGACAGGCCGGGCAAGGCAATCAAGGAGATTTGCATGCGCTGGCTTCTGATAATCGCGATGGCTGCGTCACCCTGGACAGCCGCACAGGCAGATACCTCGCTGAACCCGAAATCCGCACCCAAGGGGACGTACAGGCTGGATCCGCGCCACACCCTGGTCCAGTTCTGCATCCGCCACATGGGCCTCAGCGACTACTGCGGCCGCTTCAGCAAGGTTACGGGGACGCTGACCTTCAACGGCGCCCAACCCGAGAAAAGCTCTGCGCGCATCGAGCTCGACGTGGATTCGATCGACACACTGTCGAAGGAACTCGACGAAAAGCTCAGGACCCAGTTTTTCGAGACGGCCCGCCATCCGACGGCACGCTTCACGACAACCAGCATCCGCGTCACGGGCGAGCGCACCGGCGTGGTCGCCGGCACGCTGGAACTGCATGGCATCTCCAAGCCCGTCGAAGTCGCAGTCACCTTCAATGGCGGACTGATGCACCCCTTTGCCAACGCCTATGCGATCGGCTTCTCGGGCTCCACGACGGTTGCGCTCAACGACTTTGCTTTTCCGGAAGTCTCCTGGCGCCCCTTTGTGGGCGATGACGTGAAACTTACACTCGAAGTCGAGTTCATTGCGGAGAAATAGCGATCATGACTGACACGGCGCGCTACAACACCATCGCCATGGCCCTTCACTGGCTCATGGCGCTTGCGATCATCTCGCTGATTGTCGTTGGCAAGGTGATGAGCGACCTGTCGAACAGCGATCCCCTTAAGTTCGAACTCTACCAGATGCACAAGTCCGCCGGGCTCACGATCCTGGCGCTCGCCGTCTTCCGGATCCTGTGGCGCCTGCTGCACAGGCCGCCGGCGCTACCAGCCACCATGAAGCCCTGGGAACGTTACGCTGCGGGCTTCAACCACGTGGCCTTCTACGTCCTCATGCTCGCAATTCCCCTGACGGGGTGGGCGATGGCATCCACCTCATCCTCAGGTGTGCCGACGCTCTGGTTTGGCCTGTTCGAGGTACCAGCCCTTCCCGGTCTTTCCGGCAGCGAGGAACTGCATGACATCCATGAAGCCTCTGAAGAGGCGCACGAGCTCCTCGCAAATCTCACGATCCTTCTGCTATTGCTCCATGTCGGTGCCGCCCTGAAGCACCATTTCTGGAACCGAGACGACGTTCTCATGCGAATGCTCCCGTTTGTCCGCTAGGAAACAAGACCTCATGATCAAGTTCATCAGCTCGATGGCCGTCACGTTGCTTCTGGTGCTGGCCCTGCCCGCAGCAGCCGCTCCGGATTGGACGGTCGACGCAGCCAAGAGCCGACTGACCTTCAAGGTCACAGTGAATGGGCAGGTCGTCGACGGACGGTTCCCGGGGTTCGGCGCCGTCATCCGCTTCGACCCCGCCGATCTTGCCTCGTCGTCGGTTAGGATCACGGTCGACACGACCGGTATCAGGACAGGTGACGCCACGCGCGATGCCATGCTGCCGAAACCGGCCTGGTTCAATGTGCTGGGCTTTCCCCAAGCGACCTTCCAGAGCACACGCTTCCTCGTCGACGGCCCGGGCCGCTTCATCTGCGAAGGCAAGCTGACCATCAAGGGCATCACGCAGGACATCAAGCTCCCCTTCACGATCGACATCCGCGGCAACAGGGCCGTGGCCCGCGGCACGGGAACCATCCGTCGCCTCGACTACAGGATCGGTGAGGGACCGGACTTCGCAACCGGCACGCCGGTTGCCCTCGACGTCAAGGTGCTCTTCGACGTCACGGCGACACGCAAGAACTAGCAGGTCGATCCCATGGCCATTCGCGCGCCGACGGCAGAGGCCCTGCATGAGGCCGCGCGCATGTTGCGCCAGGGCAATCTCGTCGCCTTCCCGACGGAAACGGTTTACGGTCTGGGCGCCGACGCGACGAGCGATACTGCCGTGGCGGCCATCTTCAGCGCAAAGGGCCGCCCGCAGTTCAACCCGCTGATCGTGCATGTGCCTGACCTGGCCGCAGCCGCGCGACTGGCCGACATGAGCGACGTCGCGGGAAGGCTGACGGAACGCTTCTGGCCAGGCCCCTTGACGCTTGTGCTGCCCAGGCGGGTGGACTGCGGAGTATCTTGGCTTGCAACCGCCGGTCTGGATACCATCGCCCTGCGATGCCCCGCGCACGGTATCGCGCAGGCGCTGTTGAACGCATTTGGCGGCCCCATCGCTGCACCCAGCGCCAACCCCTCAGGAACCGTCTCCCCGACAACCGCTGATCACGTCAAGGCGGGCCTCGGCAACGCTGTATCCATGATCCTCGACGGCGGGCCAACTCTCCATGGCCTGGAATCAACCATTGTCGGCCTGTCCTCAGAACATCCCGTGATGCTGAGGCCAGGCGCGGTGACGCGCGCCGAGATCGAGCAGGTGACAGGCCCCTTGCATGCGGCCCGGGACACGCAAGGCGCCCCTCTCGCTCCGGGACGCCTTCAGCGCCACTATGCGACGACGAAGCCTCTGCGCCTCAATGCTGCGAGCATCGGCGCCGACGAAGCACTTCTTGCATTTGGTCCACCCCTGACAGGCGCACGTATCTGCTTGAACCTGAGCGGGACCAGAAGCCTCATCGAGGCAGCTGCGAACCTCTTTGCCATGCTGCGGATGCTGGACACCTCCGATGCCCGTGCCATCGCCGTGATGTCGATCCCGCACGAGGGCCTGGGAGAGGCAATAAACGACAGGCTGGCGCGTGCCGCCGTGCGCGAGTAGGTGAACAACATGCCGCCCCGACACCCGCCCGCGACCGAAACCCTGGAACGCCTGAAACAGGCCGCAGGCCCGGGCGGCTTCACCGAAGATCAGGCGCTGATCGCCCCACATCTGCGCGAGTGGCGCGATCGTTTTGTTGGCCGCACACCATTGCTCCTGCGTCCAGCCACGACCGAGGCTGTGGCCAGGATCGTGACCATCTGCAACCAGACGCGCACACCGATCGTGCCGCAGGGCGGCAACACGGGCCTCGTGGGTGGCCAGATTCCCAGTGCTGACGGCGCAGAGATACTCATCTCCCTCACACGTCTCAAGAACGTGCGGGGCATCGATACAAGCGACGGATCGCTGACAGCCGAGGCTGGCTGCATCCTCGATGACATCCGCAATCTGGCAGACAGCCACGACCGGTTGTTCCCGCTGAGCCTCGCCTCCGGCGGCAGCGCGACAATCGGCGGGCTGCTGTCGACCAATGCCGGTGGTACCGCAGTACTCGCCTACGGCAACATGCGCGACCTCGCCCTGGGGATCGAAGCCGTGCTGCCCAACGGACAAGTCTGGAACGGGCTGCGCGCCCTGCGCAAGGACAACACCGGCTACGACCTCAGGAACCTGCTCATTGGTGCGGAAGGCACGCTGGGGATCATCACGGCGGCCGTCCTCAAGCTCTTCCCGCGCCCACGCGAGATGGCAACGGCGATCCTGTCAGTCGACAGCGTGCAGGCGGCCCTGCGCCTGCTCAACCGCCTGCGTGACGCGGGCCTCTTCGTGACGTCTTTCGAGTTGATGTCCGACACGGGCCTCGACTTCGTGCTCCGCCACATCCCGGGCACGCGCCGACCTGTTTCGCTTCATTCACCATGGCACGTTCTCGTCGAAGTCTCGCTGTTTGACGCAGCCACCGCACAGGCCGCGCGGCAGGAACTGGCCGCCGCAGCGACGCTTCCGGGCGTGAGGGATGGCGCAATCGCGCAGTCGCAGGCGCAGCGCCAGGAATTCTGGCGCCTGCGTGATGCCATGTCGGAAGCCCAGAAGCCCGAAGGCGCGAGCATCAAGCACGACGTCTCCGTGCCCGTCTCGGCGATACCATCCTTCATCGCCGAGGCGTCCGCTGCCGTGTGCAATCTGGTCAAGGGTGCAAGGCCCGTACCCTTCGGTCACCTGGGCGACGGCAACATTCACTTCAACATCAGCCAGCCGGAAGGTGCCGACCCGGCAGGCTTCCTCGCACGCCTGCCCGACGTCAACACCGTCGTGCACGATATGGTCCACCGCTACGGCGGATCGATCAGCGCCGAGCACGGGTTGGGCCAGGCCAAGGTGGACGAGATCACGCGGTACAAGTCAGCGGTCGAAATCGAGGCCATGCGGTCAATCCGGCAGGCACTCGACCCGAACGCCATCATGAACCCCGGCAAGGTGATCCGTATCTGAGGGCGGATCAAGGATGGCGCAGGGCCTTGAGCCCGGCGGCCGCGTAGACGCCATCAAGAACTTCCTGCTGCATGATGATGGCCTCCCCCTCGGTCGGCAGCGGCATCTGCGCCTCCAGGGCATAAACAATCGTGTCGAGCTGCCACGTATAGGTCGAGATGCGGCTGATGCGGGGCGACAGGGTCTTGGGCCCGGCCTTCAGCGTCAACACGCCTCCATGATGCGGCGCCAGCGGATTGATGAACAGGATTTCGCCCTTCGATCCTTTCACGTGAAGGCGCGCTTGAAAGGCCTCGCCCGCTGCCATTGACGCCGAAAGCCGCGCCGTGACCGCGCCGGGAAAGGTCAGCGTGGCGTCCATCTTCTCGTCAACGCCGCGCGGCGTCAGCGATGCCTTTGCGTCGACATGGACGGGGCGCATTCGCAACATGTTCAGCGTCCAGCTCAGCGGATAGCAGCCGAGATCCATGAAGGCGCCACCGCCGGTTTCAGGCAGGTGTCGGATCTCGGTACCGCCGCGATCATCAATCCCGATATTGAACACTGCATCGACCGAGCTGACGAGGCCGATCTCGCCGGCATCGATCCAGGCCAGCGCCTGCAGGAAGCCCGGATGATAGCGATAGTGAAAGGCCTCGATCACACGCTTGCCAGCCGCCCGCGCCGCGGCAAGCACCTGCGCGGCCTCTCGCACATTCATGGCGAAGGGCTTTTCGCAGATCACATGCTTTCCAGCCTGGAGCGCCCGGATGCTCCATTCGGCATGCAGGTTGACAGGCAGTGCGTTGTAGACGACGTCGACGTCGGGTGCGCTGACCAGCGCGGCATAGTCGGCATCGTGCCTCTTGAAGCCATGCGCCTCTGCAAAGCTGCGCGCCCGGGCAGGATCGCGGGCCGCGATCGACTGCAGCACCGCCCCCGGCCGCACCCGCACAGGGTGGATAATGGCGTTCGGCGTGATCCGCGCCGCGCCGAGGCAACCTATTCTCATGCCTGTGGTCCTCCCGGATGCGCGCGAGCAATGCCGCTTGCGACGGTTTTCCAGTTGATACTTGTCAATTGCAAGCGTTAAGACGGTGGCTAATCTACTTGCGACCGATTTTCAATATATCAGAGACCCCGGAAAGCCCAGTCGATGAAGCTCCACGAACTGAAGGCCCGGCAAAAGGCACGGATCCGGTCGATCGCCGCCGGCAACGAGCAGATGGACGTGAAGCTGCGCGAAGTGGGCTTCTCCGAAGGCGACGAGGTCGAGATGGTTGGAGCAGGCCCACTGGGCGGACGCACACTCGCCGTGCGGCTGAACCGCTCACTCATAGCCTTGCGTACCTCCGAGGCGGAACTTGTGGAGGTCGAGCCGGCGTGACCACCTTCCGCCTCGCACTCGTCGGCGCGCCAAACTGCGGCAAGTCGACCCTCTTCAACGGGTTGACCGGCGGGCGCGCCAAGGTCGCCAATTATGCTGGCGTCACCGTCGAGCGGCGAAGCGGGCAATTCCAGACACCCGCCGGCCGCGACGTGGAACTGATCGATCTGCCGGGGATCTATGGTCTGTCTGCCCGCTCGCTCGACGAGCGGATCGCCGTGGACGTGATCAGCGGAACGGAGGGCGCTGACACCAGGCCGGACGCACTGCTCGTGCTCATGGATGCGGCAGACTTGCGCACCCATCTCCACCTGGCCCTGCAACTCAAGTCGCTCGGCCGTCCGATGCTGCTGGTCCTCAACATGATCGATCTCGCAACCCGCGATGGGGTCGAGATCAACGTGCCTCGGCTTGAAAGCCTGCTGGGCTTTCCCGTAGTCACCGCTTATGCCACCCGCAAGGCCGGACGCACCGCCCTGCTCGAAAGGCTGGACGCGCTGATCAGCGCACCGGTACCACCTGCCGCAACTGACGACGAAACCAGCCTCGCAACCATCCAGCGTTCGGCGCGTGCGATTGCACGCGAGGTGATCGTGCGCGAACCCCCGATGAACGCGGTCACCCGCGCCATCGATGGCGTGGCACTCAACCCGTGGTCAGGCCCCCTGCTGCTCGCCACCATTCTCTTCCTCGTCTTCCAGGCGGTCTTCAGCTGGGCCGAACTTCCCATGACGTGGATCGAGAACGGCTTTGCCACCCTCGGCCATGCAGTGGCAACCCACGTCCCTGAGGGCTGGGTGCGCAACCTGATCGTGGACGGCATCATCGCCGGCATCGGCAGCGTGATCGTCTTCCTGCCGCAGATCGTGATCCTGTTTGCCTTTATCCTCGCGCTCGAGGCCTCGGGCTACATGGCACGCGCCGCGTTCCTGATGGATGAACTGATGCTGCGTGTCGGCTTGAACGGTCGCGCTTTCATCCCGCTCCTGTCATCATTTGCCTGCGCGATCCCAGGCATGATGTCGGCACGCACGATCGAAAACGAGAGCGACAGGCTGACCACGATCCTCGTGGCGCCACTGATGACCTGCTCCGCACGCCTTCCCGTCTATACGCTCATCATCGCAGCCTTCATTCCGCCAAGCGCCGTGGGGCCCTTCAACCTGCAGGGCCTTGTCATGTTCGGGCTCTATCTGGCAGGCGTCATGAGCGCCGTGGGAATGGCCTACCTGCTCAAGCGCACACTGACCCGGGGCAAGCCACAGCCGCTGCTGATGGAGATGCCCACCTTCAAGCTCCCCGACCCGCGGGATTTCGCGATCAACCTCTGGCTTCGCGGAAGCGCCTTCGTCTTGCGCGCCGGGCGGTTCATCTTCTTCGTTTCCATCATCCTGTGGTTCCTTGCCGCCTTCCCGTCCGATGCCCATGGCATACGAGAAACCTGGGCTGGAATGCTCGGTAGCTGGATCGAACCCGTCCTGCGTCCGATCGGGTTCAACCTGGAAATCGCAATTGCGCTGGTGCCCGGCTTCGCCGCGCGCGAGGTGGCCGTGGGCGCACTTGGGACGGTCTATGCGATCCATGGTGACGACACGACGGGGCTGGCGACAGCCCTTCAGGGCGCCTGGTCGCTCCCGACGGCGCTCGCCTTCCTGGCGTGGTATGTATTCGCACCCCAGTGCATGGCAACCCTTGCCGTTGCCCGCAGGGAGATGAACTCGTGGCGATGGACCGCCTTCATGTTCATCTACCTCTTCGCGCTCGCCTATGTCGCAGCCGGCCTGACCTACTGGACAGCCCTCTGGATCGGGCTCTGAACGCGCCGCGCCTCGCTGGCGTCAGATCTACTTGATCTTGACAAGTTCGACGTCGAACAGCAGCACCTGGTCGCCCTTGATCGTGGCGCCCTTGCCGCGACAGCCATAGGCAAGTCCCGAGGGGATGGCGAGTTCGAACTTGTCGCCTTCGCGCATGAGCTCGAGCGCCTCCTGCCAACCCTTGATCACCTGGCCAGCTTCGAACTCGATCCCCTGGTTCTGGTCGAACACGGTGCCGTCGATCAGCGTGCCGCGATAGTTCACCACGACCTGCGAGGCCCACGTGGGCTGGCGCGTGCCCTTACCCTTGCGCACGACCTTGTACTGGAGACCGCTCTCGGTCACGACAACATCCGGCTTGGCCTTGTTGGCATCGAGGAATCCCTGCATCCGCGCCCAATTGGCTTCGTCGCGGGGTGGACACGCATCGACGGCACGAACCTTCGGCTTGGCATCCTCGGAAGAAAGATCAAACACACAACCCGTGAGAGACAGTGCCGCCACGGCAACAAGGGCAAACCGGCCGAACATGGATCCAAGAACCTCCTGTTGAAAAGAGGAGCGGAAACTGCCCCGACGCCCCTGTCAAATGCAAGCGGCTTGTGCGACCTAAAGGCAAGGACAGGCATCGGAGGGCAGCATGACAGGGCAGCAACGGAAGGCCATCTTTATCACGGGTGCCGCCTCTGGCATGGGACGGGAGACAGCGCTGCTGTTCGCCGGCAAGGGCTGGTTCGTGGGCGCGACCGACGTGAACCTCGATGGCCTGAAGACGCTCGAGCAGGTGCTGGGATCCGAAAACTGCTGGATCCGCAAGCTTGACGTAACGTCCAAGACCGACCTCGAAACGGCAATGGCCGATTTCTGCGCCAGGTCGGGCGAACGCCTCGACCTGATGTTCAACAATGCCGGGATCGGCGAATCCGGCTGGTTCGAGGACGTGCCCTACGAGGCGGCCATGCGGGTGGTGCAGATCAACTTCGTCGGCGCCCTGAACGGAGCCTATGCAGCCCTTCCCTGGCTGAAGAAGACGCCCAATTCGCTGCTGTTCTCGACATCCTCGTCGTCTGCGACCTACGGCATGCCGCGCATCGCGGTCTATGCCGCCACCAAGCACGCCGTGAAGGGCCTGACCGAAGCGCTGTCCATCGAATGGGCACGCCACGGCGTCAGGGTTGCGGATGTGCTGCCCGGGCTGATCGACACGGCCATCCTCCGCTCGACACCGAACCGCACGGGCGATGCCCCAAAGCCGACGGAAGAGCAGTTCTACGCCAATGCGCCAAAGAAGGGCATGATCCGGCTGATGCCGGCCTCAAGCGTGGCCGAGTGTGTCTGGCAGGCCTACCACGGCAATCGCCTGCACTGGTACGTGCCCGCCGAGATTGCCTGGATCGACCGGATCAAGGGATTTGCGCCCATGTTCATCAGGGCGCAAATCCTCAAGCTGTTTCCCGCGCTGTCCGCCAGGAAGCCCTGAAGGCTCAGAGATGGCGGCCCGGCAGCGGGCGATAGAAGATGTGAGTGCCGATTTCGGCCACCTTGATCATGCGCGAGGCCCAGGACGGGCTCACATAGTCGGCATGATAGAATGTGGCGCCACCGGCCACAGGGTTCACCTTGCCGCCTGTGCGCATGACGTTTGCCGCGATGCGGGTGGCCTGCCGCCATGCATCCCGGTCGCGCACCCGGTCAGCCACGCCATCGCAGGTGAACGAGAACTGGCAACCGGTCTTGCGGTGCGAGCCTTCATAGACCACGCCACAGATCGTCCGCGGCCGGCCTGGCACGCGGGTCCGGGCGACAACGACTTCGGCAACCGCCTTCTGGCCCAGCGTGCTCTCGCCCCGCGCCTCGAAGTAGATGGCCGTGGCCAGACAATTCTTCTCGCGGACATAGGTCTGGTAGGATGGCCGGTTGACGAGATTGCGCACGACCGTCCGGGGCGTCGCAGCCACGGCAGACTGGGTCGCCGCCGCCAGTGTCGGGCGCATGACCGCGGGGGCCACGGCGACTTCGACACTGTTCGTCTCGTTGCCGACCGGCAGGTCGGGCATTACCGGGATCGCCGCCGCAAGCGCGCAGGCATAGACAAGCGAGCCGCCAAGCGCGGTCGCCAGGATCCGGTTGTTCCGGCGCAGGCGCGCCAGGATTCCATACGTCTTCGCCATGTGACCTCCATGGTTAGGAAGGCGTTCACCCCTTGGTTCACTCAGGACCCCTGAAGGGGTCTCTTGTTGTCGGAGGGCTACTTGCAGCCTTTGGGCCAGTAACCACTCCGGCAGTTGGCCGGGTACCTGTTGCCGAGAAATAAGCCGGTCCAGAACACAACCGTTGCGAGCATCGTTAAGGATGCTTGCAGGGAACGGGTAGTTCCTGTCCCGCTGCGGTGCAACAAACCGCGAGTTGTATAGGCATGAAGTACTCACGTGTCAGCCCGGCACACACGCAAAACTCTATGTCAAGCTGTCGCACGAAGCACACGGTTACCAACACATATCATACTGGTTCAAATAAGTATTGAAACAATAAAATTTGTAAACTGTCCTGTAAGAACGAAAAACAGATTTGATTCTGAACTTATCAACGTCGAATTGTGATGCCGAAAAGCGACATGGTTTCAACAAGGTCATGAACACGATTTAATGGGGAAATCCGCCAACCCAACACCTGCTGGGACGCGAAATCCCTCCCGCCGGGGCCCTCAGGGCCGGGCACACCAGAACCGCCAGCCAAGAAAAAATGGCTCAAAAGATGGATTTTATGGAGAGGTGCCTACGCCAGCGCCGCCTGGGCCGCTGCCAGACGGGCGATGGGCACCCGGAACGGTGAGCACGACACATAGTCCAGCCGCGCCGCCTCGCAGAACCGGATCGACGCCGGGTCACCGCCATGCTCGCCGCAAATCCCGAGCTTCAGGTCAGGCCTGGCCTTCCGCCCCCGCTCCTCGGCGATACGGATGAGCTCGCCCACGCCTTCCGTGTCGAGACTGACAAACGGGTCATTGGGCAGCAGCCCCCGGCTGACATAGTCCGGGAGAAACTTGGAGGAGTCGTCCCGGCTGAGCCCGAAGGTGGTCTGGGTCAGGTCATTGGTCCCGAACGAGAAGAAGGCTGCCGACTGCGCGATGTCGCCGGCCCGGAGCGCCGCCCGCGGCAACTCGATCATGGTTCCTACCAGATAGGAAAGCCGGCGCCCGGTCTCGCCCTCGACAGCCTTGGCGACCGCATCGATGCGCGCCTTCAGGAAGTCGAACTCCCCGCGCATGGCCACCAGCGGGATCATGATCTCGGCGGTCAGGGTCTTGCCCGTCTCGGTCTCGACCGCGACCGCCGCCTCGAAGATGGCCCGCGCCTGCATGTCATAGATCTCCGGGTACGACACCCCCAGCCGGCACCCGCGATGCCCCAGCATTGGATTGAACTCGGACAGGTCCTCCAGCCGGTTGCGCAGCTTCCCCGCCTCGATCCCCAGCGTCCCGGCCACCTCGTCAACCTCGTGCTCCTTGGGCAGGAACTCGTGCAGCGGCGGATCAAGCAGCCGGATCGTCACCGGCAGCCCGGCCATGATGCGGAACAGTTCCACGAAATCCTTGCGCTGATGCGGCAGCAGCCGGGCCAGAGCCGCATCGCGGCCCCCCTTGGTATCGGCCAGGATCATGCGCCGCACGTCGTTGATGCGCTCCTCGTCGAAGAACATGTGCTCGGTCCGGCAGAGCCCGATGCCCTCGGCCCCGAAGTCGCGCGCATGGCGCGCATCCGCGGGCGTCTCGGCATTGGCACGCACCTTCATGCGGCGGAACCCGTCCGCCCAGCCCATCAACGTCGCGAAATCACCGGAGAGCTCAGGCTGGATCGTGGGTACCCGCCCCTTCATGACCTGCCCCGTCGACCCATCGATGGTGATGACCTCACCCTTCCTCAGCGTCTGCCCGGCGGCCGTCACGACCTGCCGCGCATAATCGATACGCAGGCCACCCGCACCCGAGACGCAAGGCCGCCCCATACCGCGCGCCACCACGGCAGCATGGCTTGTCATGCCCCCACGGGCGGTCAGGATGCCGCGCGCGGCATGCATGCCATGGATATCTTCCGGGCTGGTCTCGATGCGCACGAGGATGATGTCACGCCCATCACCCGCCAAGCGTTCGGCCTCGCCCGCATCAAAGACGATCTCACCGGAAGCCGCCCCCGGCGAGGCCGGCAAGCCCGAGGCCAGAACCTGGCGGGGCGCCTTGGGATCAAGCGTCGGATGCAGCAACTGGTCCAGAGACGCAGGATCGATCCGCTTGACCGCCTCCGCGCGCGTCAGCACGTTTTCCGAGGCCAGATCGACCGCGATCTTGATGGCGGCCTTCGCCGTGCGCTTGCCATTGCGCGTCTGCAGGACCCAGAGCCTGCCTTTCTCGATCGTGAACTCGATGTCCTGCATGTCCCGATAGTGCGCTTCAAGCCGGCGCACATGATCCTGGAACTCCCGGAAGACCGAGGGCATCTTCTCCTCGAGCGACAGGTCCTGCGACCCGCTCACCGTGCGCTCGCGCTTCGTCAGCGCCTGCGGCGTGCGCAAGCCCGCCACGACGTCCTCGCCCTGCGCGTTCAGAAGGTACTCGCCATAGAGTGAGGCATCTCCCGTCGAGGGATTGCGCGAAAACGCAACGCCGGTGGCCGAATCCTCACCCATGTTGCCGAACACCATCGCCTGGATGTTCACGGCCGTACCCCAGTCATCCGGAATATTGTGGAGCCGTCGATAGGTATTGGCGCGCGCATTCTGCCACGAGCCGAATACTGCCCCGATCGCACCCCAGAGCTGCTGAACAGGATCCTGCGGGAAATCGGAGCCAAGCTCCTCGCGCACCTTCTCCTTGTACTGCCCGACAAGGTTCTTCCAGCCGTCCGCGTTGACCTCGGTATCAAGCGACAGGTCATTCTCTTCCTTGTAGGACCCGAGTAGCTCCTCGAAATGTTCGTGCCCGACGCCAAGCACCACATCGCTGTACATCGTGATGAAGCGCCGATAGCTGTCATAGGCAAATCGCTCGTTCCCGGTCTCCCGCGCGATGGCCGCCGCCGTCTCGTCATTGAGACCCAGGTTCAGCACCGTATCCATCATGCCCGGCATCGAAGCGCGCGCGCCTGAGCGCACGGAAACCAGCAGAGGGTTGGACACGTTACCAAACGTCCGCCCTGTCAGACGGCCGATTTCGACGAGCCCCGCCTCGACCTGCGCCTTCAGCGCCTCAGGATAGGTTTTGCCGTTCTTGTAGAAATGGGTGCAGACCTCGGTCGTGATGGTAAAGCCGGGAGGCACTGGCAAACCAAGGCTCGCCATCTCCGCAAGATTGGCCCCCTTGCCACCCAGGAGCTCCTTCATCTTCGCGCTGCCGTCAGCCTTGCCGCCGCCGAACCCATAGACCCATTTCGTCATGGCTGGACCTTCCAATTCTGAGCTGTGCATCAGGCTTTGCCATGTGCAATGCAGCATGGCAAGCGGGAGCAATGCCGAATATTGGAAGCGCTACCCCTCGACCCGCGAAAAATCCGCCACGCTGTGCATGGCCGCGCGGATCTCGGTCAGGAGCTTCAGGCGGTTCGTTCGAAGCGCCGGATTGTCGGCATTGACCGTCACCTTGTCGAAGAATGCATCGACCGGGGCACGCAGGCGTGACATCGCGCGCATGGCCTCCTCGAAGCGCTCCTGCTGCACCTCGGCAGCGACAAGATCATTGGCGATGGCGAGCGTCTTGAAGAGTTCGACCTCCTGCGGGGCCTCAAGCAACGCGACGTCGGGTTTGCCGGTGAAGCCGGCAAATTTCGCATCCTTCTTCTTTTCCTTGCCTTCCTCGATCTTGAGGATGTTGACCGCGCGCTTGTAGCCCGCCAGCAGGTTCCGCCCGTCATCCGAGCCAAGGAATCCTTGCAGCGCCTGCACCCGGCGCACGACAAGGGCAAGGTCATCCTGCCCCTCAAGCGCGAACACGGCATCGATCAGGTCATGCCGCACACCCTTGTCGCGCAGCGCCACCTTCAGGCGATCAACGAAGAACTCGACCAGAGACGGCACCCACGCGCCATTTCCGGGGAACGATCCACCTGCCATCCGCGCCGCCTGCACCAAGGGCAGCCGGAACCCGCCATCGAGCACGATGCGGATCACGCCCAGCGCCGCACGGCGCAGCGCGAAGGGATCCTTCGAACCCGTGGGCTTCTCATCAATCGCAAAGAACCCGGCCAGCGTATCGAGCTTGTCGGCAAGCGCGACTGCCACGCTGACTGGCGCTGTCGGCGCCTCATCGCCCTGTCCCTGCGGCCTGTAATGGTCGGCCAGCGCCTCGGCCACGGCGACATCCTCGCCATCGTTCAGCGCGAAATAACGCCCCATGACGCCCTGCACTTCCGGAAACTCTCCCACAGTTCCCGACACAAGATCAGCCTTGCACAGATGCGCGGCACGTCGCGCCTGCGTTACGTCTGCGCCAACGATAGGGGCAATCTCGCCGGCCAGCTTCTCGATACGGGCCACGCGCTCGAACTGAGTGCCGAGCTTGGCATGGAACACGATGTCCTTGAGCTGCGCGATGCGCGCCTCAAGCCGTGTCTTGCGATCCTTGTCCCAGAAGAATTTCGCGTCCGACAGCCGCGCGCGCAGCACGCGCTCATTGCCCGCGACGATATTCCGGCCGCCATCCCTGGTGACCATGTTGGCGATGACGACAAAGCGGTTCGAGAGCCTTCCCGTCGCCGGGTCACGCAGCGCGAAGTATTTCTGGTTCGCCCGCATGGTCGAGATCAGGATCTCCTGCGGCACATCGAGGAACCCGCGATCGAACTGACCGATCAGCGCCACCGGCCACTCGACCAGCCCCGCCACTTCATCCGCCAGCGCATCGTCGGCAATCAGCTCGAGGTTCTGGGCATGGGCAAGTTGGCGCGCCTCATGCAGGATCTGCGCCTTGCGATCGGCCGCATTCAGGATGACATGGGCCTTCTTCAGCTTCTCGACATAGTCATCGAAGCGCCAAGCCTCGAACATGTCATTGCCGAGGAAGCGGTGCCCCCGCGTGCGGTTACCGCTGCTGATCCCACCCACCTCGAACGCCACGACCTCGCCATCGAACGTGCAGAGGATCGAGTGCAGCGGACGAACCCAGGTCATCTCGCCCGCACCCCAGCGCTGGGATTTCGGCCACGGGAAGCTGCGGATCACCTCGGGGACAAGCTCGGCCAGGACTTCGGGCGTCGGACGCCCCTTGCGCTCGGTCACGGCAAGATAGAACTCGAACCCCTTGGGATCCTTCTGCTTGCGGAGTTGATGCAGGTTGAGACCCGTCGACCGCAGGAAGCCCTGGATCGCAGGCTCCGGCGCATCCACGCGCGGTCCCTTGCGCTCCTCGGTGACGTCGGCCTGTTGCGCCGGCAGCCCCTCGATCACCAGAGCAAGCCGCCGCGGCGTGGCGTAGGAGCGCGCGCCTTCATTCAGGAAACCGCGATCGGTCAGTCCGCCAACCACAAGCCGCTCGAGGTCGCGCGCAGCCTGCGCCTGCATGCGCGCCGGGATTTCTTCGGAGAAGATTTCAAGGAGCAATTGGGGCATGTCAGCGCATCCCGCTCAGGCCGGCGCCGGCCGTCATGCCCTGCGGGCTGTCGACCCAGGCCTGCGCGCACTCGCGCGCAAGCGCCCTGACGCGCCCGATATAGGCCTGCCGTTCGGTGACGCTGATCACGCCGCGTGCATCCAGCAGGTTGAACGTATGGCTTGCGCGGATGCACTGCTCATAGGCCGGCAGCACGTGCCGCCATTCCGGATGCTCGGCCGAGCGCCCGACCTTTCGCGACAACAGCTTCTGGCACTCCGCCTCGGCATCCTTGAAATGCTGGAACAGCGCGTCCGTCGTCGCATGCTCGAAATTGTACCCTGCTTGCTCGACCTCGTTCTGGTGATAGACATCGCCCCAGCGCATGAAATCCGGCGATGAGCGATCCATGGTATTATAAGCAAGGTCGAACCCGTTATCGACGCCCTGCACATACATGGCCAGGCGCTCGAGCCCATAGGTGATCTCTGCCGACACGGGCCGGCAGTCAATGCCACCGACCTGCTGGAAATAAGTGAACTGCGTCACTTCCATACCGTCGCACCAGACCTCCCATCCAAGCCCCCACGCACCCAGCGTCGGCGACTCCCAGTCATCCTCGACAAAGCGGATATCGTGTTCGTCCGGAGAAATTCCCAGCGCCTTCAGGGACCCCAGGTAAAGCTCAAGCACATTGGCCGGCGACGGCTTCAGGATCACCTGGAACTGGTAATAGCGCTGGAAGCGGTTGGGATTGTCGCCATAGCGCCCGTCCTTAGGCCGGCGCGAGGGCTGCACATAGGCACACTTCCAGGGCTTCGGCCCCAGCGCCCGCAGCGTGGTCGCCGGATGAAACGTGCCCGCACCCATCTCCATGTCATAGGGCTGCAGCAGGACACAGCCCTGCTCTGCCCAGTAATGCTGCAGCGTCAGGATCAGCCCCTGAAAGGAACGGTCGGGCTTTTGGGACATTTATCTTGCCACTCGATTTTCCAAAAGTTTCATCACGCAGACTGTAGAAATCAAAAATCTCCCTCACGAACGTGAGGGAGTACCTGCGCACCGAAGGTGCTGCCGGGGAGGGAGTGCCCTCCAGTTGGCCTCGGCGCCGGAAACTCCATCCCCTGCAGCAGGCTTCGCCTGCGCAGGTACTTCCTCACTGCGTGAGGAAGACAAGAGCACCTCAACCTTCGCGCCCATCTTCAAGTAGTCGAACAGCGGCAGCACCAAGCTAAATCCCCAGCTTCTTCTTCACCAGCTCGCTCACCGCCTGCGGATTGGCCTTGCCGCCCGTCGCCGCCATGACCTGACCGACAAACCAGCCGGCCATCGAAGGCTTGGCCTTGGCCTGTTCGACCTTCTGCGGATTGGCAGCAATCACCTGGTCAACGGCAGCCTCGATGGCGCCCATGTCGGTAACCTGCTTCATGCCGCGCATTTCGACGATCGCAGCCGGATCGCCACCCTCGGTCCACACGATCTCGAACACATCCTTGGCAATCTTGCCTGAAATGGTTCCGTCGCTGATGAGCGACACGATCGACCCCATCGCCGCGGCCGAGACAGGGCTCTCGCCGACGGCCTTGCCTTCCTTGTTCAGGCGTCCGAACAACTCGTTGATGACCCAGTTCGCGGCAAGCTTTGCATCTCGGCCCCGGGACACCTGTTCGAAGAAGTCCGCACTCTCGCGCTCGGCAACAAGCACGCCTGCATCATAAGAGCCGAGACCATAGTCCTTCATGAACCGGTCCTTCTTGTCATCCGGCAACTCAGGCAGGGAAGCCTTGATGCGGGCAACAAATGCATCGTCGAATTCGAGTGGCAGAAGGTCGGGATCCGGGAAGTAGCGATAATCATGCGCCTCTTCCTTCGACCGCATCGACCGCGTCTCACCCTTTTTCGAGTCGAAGAGCCGCGTCTCCTGCTTGATCGTGCCCCCGCCCTCAATGATGTCGACCTGGCGCCGCGCCTCATAGTCGACCGCCTGCGCCACGAAGCGCATCGAATTGACGTTCTTGATTTCGCAGCGTGTACCCAAGGGACCACCTGGCTTGCGAACAGAGACGTTCACGTCGGCACGCATGGAGCCCTCCTCCATGTTGCCGTCGCACGTGCCCAGGTAACGCAGGATCGCGCGCAGCTTCTTGAGGTAGGCCGCAGCTTCCTCTGCCGAACGGAGATCCGGACGCGACACGATCTCCATCAGCGCGACACCCGCGCGATTGAGATCGACAAAAGACTGATCCGGATGCTGGTCATGAAGCGACTTGCCGGCGTCCTGCTCCAGATGCAGACGCTCGATCCCCACCTCGATCGTCTTGCCACCGGGTAGGTCGACAAGAACGATCCCCTCTCCCACCACGGGCTGCTTGTACTGCGAGATCTGGTAACCGGACGGCAGGTCCGGATAGAAATAGTTCTTCCGGTCGAAGACCGAGGAATTGTTGATCTGCGCCTTCAGGCCCAGCCCCGTGCGCACCGCCTGCTCCACGCAGAAGCGGTTGATGACAGGCAGCATGCCCGGCATGCCGGCATCGATGAAGCTGACATGGGCATTGGGGTCAGCGCCGAATTCGGCTGACGCGCCCGAGAACAGTTTCGCTTTCGACAGGACCTGCGCATGGACCTCCATGCCGATGACGATTTCCCACTTGCCGGTGGCACCGTCGATCAGCGGACCGGTCTCCGTTCGTGTCGTGACCATGGCCTACACCTCCCACCAGGACTGCGGACGCGGCGTGGCGCCGGCAGCCTTCTCGATCACCTCGCCCACACGGAACAACGTGGATTCATCAAACGCCTTGCCGATCAGCTGCAGTCCGAGCGGCAATCCCTCGCTGTTGAGCCCAGCTGGCACCGACAGGCCCGGCAGGCCCGCAAGATTGACGGTCACCGTGAACACGTCGTTGAGATACATCGAGATCGGATCATCCGTCTTCTCGCCGATGCCGAACGCGGGCCCCGGCGCCGTCGGCGTCAGCAGCACGTCGCACCTGGCATAGGCCTCCTCGAAGTCGCGCGCGATCAGCGTGCGCAGCTTCTGGGCCTTGATGTAATAGGCGTCATAATAACCGGCCGACAGCACATACGTGCCGATCAGGATACGACGCTGCACCTCGCGCCCGAACCCGGCAGCGCGCGTGTTCTCGTACATCGACGTGATGTCTTTGCCAGACACGCGAAGGCCGAAGCGCACGCCGTCATAGCGGGCAAGGTTCGACGAGGCCTCGGCGGGCGCCACGATGTAATAGGCAGGCAGCGCATGTTTCGTGTGCGGCAGGCTGACATCGACGATCTCGGCGCCCGCATCCTTGAGCCACGCAATGCCCTTCTGCCATAGCGCCTCGATCTCGGCGGGCATCCCGTCGATCCGGTATTCCTTCGGGATACCAACCCGCAATCCCTTGATGTTTCCCGTCATCGCCGCCTCGTAGTCAGGCACAGGCAGGTCAACGCTGGTGGAATCGAGGGGGTCATGGCTTGCCATCGATTTCAGCATGATCGCGCAATCGCGCACGGTACGCGCCATGGGTCCCGCCTGGTCCAGCGACGAGGCAAACGCCACGATGCCCCAGCGCGAACAGCGTCCATAGGTCGGCTTGATGCCCGCAATGCCCGTGACGGCCGCAGGCTGGCGAATTGATCCACCCGTGTCCGTGCCGGTCGCTCCCATGACAAGCCGCGCCGCTACTGACGCGGATGATCCACCGGAGGAGCCACCGGGCACCAGCTTCGTGTCCGAGCCCTTGCGCCGCCACGGGTTGATGACGGGACCGTAGTAGCTCGTCTCGTTGGACGAACCCATGGCGAACTCGTCCATGTTCAGCTTGCCGAGCATCACGGCGCCATCATTGAACATGTTGCGCGTGACCGTGGACTCGTAAGGCGGCTTGAACCCGTCGAGGATGTGCGATCCGGCAGTGGTGAGCACGTCCTTGGTGCAGAACAGGTCCTTGATCCCCATCGGAATGCCTTCAAGCGGGCGCATGGCTCCGCTGGCAATGCGCTTGTCGCTCTCCGCGGCGGCCGCACGCGCAAGCGCCGGCGTCTCGGTGACGAAGGCATTGAGGGCACGCGCCTTCTCGACGGACTGGATGTGCGCCTCGGTCAGCTCGACCGCGCTGAAGGCTTTCTTCTTCAACCCATCGCGCGCCTCGGCAATGGTCAGATCCGTGAGCTTGCTCATTCGACCACCTTCGGAACCGCGAAGTAATTGTCTTCGCCCGCCGGCGCATTTCGCACGACCTCGGGGGCCCTGGACCCGTCCGTGACAGCGTCCTCGCGCATCTGCAGCGACACCTTGACCACGCTGGTCATGGGTTCGACCTTGGACGTGTCGACGGCGTTGAGCTGTTCGACCCAGGCAAGGATTCGGTTGAGCTCGCCCGCCATGGGTACGAGCCGTTCTTCAGGAACCGCGATCCGCGCGAGCCGCGCGACCCGCCGTACTGTCTCTTTGTCTACGGACATGGCATCAATTTCTTGTGGCGAAACGGCCGCTTTGCTACCAACCCTGCCTGAACCTTGCAAGGCAAGGAGGGGGCGAGACAGGCGTGATCGTGAAGACACCAGCCGAATTGGCCGACAACCTCAGGGCTGGTGAGCGCCTGCTGGGGCTGGATCTCGGCGAAAAGACCATCGGTTTGGCTCTGTCAGACGTTATGCGCATGATTGCCACACCCCTGGTGACCCTCGAACGGACCAAATTCTCGGCAGATGCCCAAGCCCTCATCAGCATCATCGGGAAGAACGCAGTGGGCGGCCTGGTGATTGGACTGCCGCTGAACATGAACGGGTCCGAAGGGCCCTCGGCGCAGAGCGCCCGGGCATTCGCGCGCAACTTCGAGGGAAAGCACCCCCTGCCGATCCTGTTCTGGGACGAACGCCTCTCGACCACCGCCGTCACTCGCACGCTTCTCGACGCCGACATGTCGCGCGCCCGCAGAAAGGACGTTGTGGACAAGATGGCAGCAAGTTTCATCCTGCAGGGCGTCCTCGACGCGATGAGAAGGACCTCCTGATGCCGGGCCAGCTGTTCCGACGAATCTATGTGCGTCCACCCGAACCCATCCCCTCGGACCAACGCCGTCTGCTGGTGCTGGTTGGAGCGGCCTACTTCATCGCCGGATACGACGTGAACATCTACGGGTTTGCGGTTCGCCAGATCCAGCAGACCTTCCAGATCCCCGAATCCGACATCGGCCTCGTGATCGTGCTCTTCAGGCTGGGAATCATTCCGGCCCTCGCGCTGGCCTGGCTTGCCGACCGCATCGGTCGCCGCAAACTTCTGATGATCACGCTGGCGGGCGCAGCGCTCTCGACCGTCTGGACGGCGTTCGCCCAGTCCCTGACCGAATTCATCGTCGCCCAGACCATCGCCCGCATCTTCATCTACACCGAGGAAATCCTCTGCATGGTGGTGATCGCCGAGGAATTCTCCGAGCGCACGCGCGGCTGGGCCGCAGGCCAGTTGGGGGCACTGGAAGCCCTCGGAGGAGGAGCCGCCGCCCTCGTGTTTGCCTTTGTCGAGATGCTGCCCTTCGGTTGGCGGGCGATCTACGCGCTGGGCGCCATTCCGTTGCTCTGGCTGGTCTGGGCACGTCGATCGCTCCCCGAGACGCGCCGCTTCCGGGAGCGCGACCCGAACGAGAAGGTAAAACCGTTCTCCAGCCTCATGCGAAACTACCCGGGAAGGCTAGGCCTCCTCGTTTGCCTCTGCCTGCTTTTCGGCCTTGCCATCGGCGCCACCGTTCCCATGGCGTCGGCATATCTGCAGGGTACCCACCAATGGGCACCATGGCAGGTCAGCGCGCTCACGCTGGGCGCTGGCCTGGTCTCGATCCTTGGCACGACCACCGCGGGCGCCCTCAGCGACCGATTCGGACGCCGCGCCGTCATTGCCGTGACCGTGGTAATGGCAGGGCTCAGCTTCGCCCTGTTCTACAGCTGGGCTGAAGGTATCTGGCTGGTCCTGACCTGGACCACGGGACTCTTTGCGATCCTCGCGGCCAACGTCCTCATGACAGCACTCGGCGCAGAGCTGTTCCCCACCTCCCACCGCAGCCTCGCAGCGTCCATCCGCATGATGGCAGCCCTCTTTGGTGGCCTTCTCGGCCTGCTGGTGGAGCGTGAACTCTTCCTCGCCTTCGGCCAGCACGGCCCCGCCATCGCGACCCTCGCCTTGCTGGCGCCGCTGTGCATCGTGCCGACCTGGTTCCTGCCCGAGCCGGCGCAGAAAAAGCTCGAAGAGATTGCAGCAGAGCGCAAATGACGGAAGTCCTCACGGGCCTCATCCCGGTGTTTGCGATCATTGCGCTGGGAGCAGGGCTGAAGCAGATTGCCATCCTCGACGAGGCAGGCTGGCGCGCAGTCGAAAGGCTTACCTATTTCGTCCTCTTTCCCTGCTTCCTGTTTGGCGCCATAGCGTTCGCGGACTTCGGTGGCGCACCCATCGGCCGGCTTTCCCTGGCCCTCGCCATAGCCATGCTTGTCATGGCGGCCATCACCTTCGCCTGCAGGCCCGTGCTCGCACTTCACGGACCTGCCTTCACAAGCCTCTTCCAGGGCGCCGTGCGCTGGAACAGCTACGTGGCACTCGGCGCCATCGCGGCAATCCTCGGCCAACCCGGTCTGGCACTGATTGCAGTGGCCATCGCCGTCATGGTGCCCCTGGCCAACACGCTCTGCGTGATGGTGCTCATGCGATATGCCAGCAACCACCGCGCAAGCCCTGCCATGCTTGCCGGACAGGTCGCGCGAAACCCGCTGATCCTTGCCTGCGCGGCCGGCGTCGTGGCCCAACTCGTGGGCCTCACTGTCCCCGAAACCCTGGCAACGGGCATCGACCTTGTCGGCAAGGCAGCCCTGCCGCTTGGCCTGCTCGCCGTCGGCGCAAGCCTCGACTTTGCCGATCTCAAGGCGCGGATCAACCCGCTGCTGGCGGCAAGCGTTCTCAAGCTGCTTGTGATGCCCGTCCTCGCAGCAATGCTTGCCAACCTGATGGGGATCACAGGCCCGGCCCTGGTGGCTGCAGTGATCTGCACGGCGGTCCCGGGCGCCCCCTCCTCCTTCATCCTGGCGAGGCAACTGGGCGGCGACGCCCCCTTGATGGCCGGAATCACGACGGTCCAGACCGTGGCGGCCCTGATAACCATGCCCCTAATGTTGTGGGTTCTGACCTAGTTCAGGCTTGCGCAGCCACACCCTGCCGCCTATAGCCTAGCCCGCGATGAACGGTCATCCCACACGCCAGCATCTGCTCGCGATCGCGCCCCTGCAGCGCCACCAGATCGAATCCCTCCTCGACCTCGGCAACGAATACGTGAATCTGAACCGCGAGGTTCAGAAGAAGCGCGACACGCTGCGGGGCCGGACCCTCATAAACCTCTTCTTCGAGCCCTCGACCCGCACGCAGAGTTCCTTCGAACTGGCCGGCAAGCGCCTGGGTGCCGACGTCATGAACATGTCGGTCGCACAAAGCTCCGTCCGCAAGGGCGAGACGCTGATCGACACGGCCACGACCCTGAACGCGATGCGCCCTGACATCATCGTCATCCGCCACCAGGACTCCGGCGCCGTGGCCCTGCTGGCCGACAAGGTCTCATGCGCGGTCGTGAATGCCGGCGACGGTGCCCACGAACACCCGACGCAGGCCTTGCTCGACGCCCTGACGATCCGCCGCCGCATGGGCCAGATCGAAGGCCTGACGGTGACAATCTCCGGCGACGTTCTCCACAGCCGTGTTGCCCGTTCGAACGTCCATCTCCTGACCAAGCTCGGCGCCCGCGTCCGCCTCGTGGCGCCCCGTACGCTGCTGCCCGCCGGCGCGCGCGACTGGGGCGCAGAGGTCTTCACCGACATGCGCGCGGCCCTGAAGGGCGCCGACATCGTCATGATGCTGCGCCTGCAGATGGAGCGCATGACAGGTTCCTTCCTGCCCTCGCAGCGTGAGTATTTCCACTTCTATGGCCTCGACCGCGAGAAACTGGCGCTCGCAAAGCCTGGCGCCTTCGTCATGCATCCAGGACCCATGAACCGCGGCGTCGAGATCGACAGCGATATCGCCGACGACATCGACCGCAGCCTCATCCAGGAGCAGGTCGAGATGGGTGTCGCCGTCCGCATGGCCGTGCTCGACCAGCTCGCCAGCAAGCTGCCCAACGCGGAGCGCAACGCATGACGCAGCGCGCCGCCTTCATCAACGCACGCCTTGTCGATCCGGAAACGAACCTCGACACCCCGGGCGCCCTCCTCGTCGAGGACGGCCGCATCGCCGACATGGGTCCGCGCCTGTTCAATGACGGACGCCCGCAGGGTGCCACCGTCATCGACTGCGCGAACGCAACGCTTGCCCCGGGCCTCATCGACATGCGCGTGTTCACGGGCGAACCCGGCGCCGAGCATCGCGAGACCCTTGCCTCCGCTGGTGAAAGCGCCGCCGCCGGCGGCGTGACCAGTTTCGTGATGATGCCGGTCACCGAGCCCGTGATCGATGACGCGGCCCTCGTCGACTTCATCCGCCGCCGCGCGGCCGCAACGGCAAAGGTGAACATCCTGCCCGCCGCCGCCCTGACACAGGGCCTCAAGGGCGCCCACATGGCCGAGATCGGCCTGTTGCAGGAAGCAGGCGCCATCGCCTTCACCGACGCAGACCGCACGGTGACCTCAAGCCTCATCATGCGCCGCTGCCTCGCCTATGCATCGAACTTCGACGCACTCGTCATCGCTCATGCCGAGGACCCCGCCCTCGCCGCCGTCGGCCACATGAACGAAGGCTCGCTGGCCAACCGCATGGGCCTCGGGGGCATCCCGACGGCAGCAGAAGCCATGGCTGTCGAACGCGACATGCGCCTCGTGGAACTGACCGGCGCACGCTATCACCTCGGCCAGGTTTCCTGCGCAGCCGCCCTCGAGGTGATCGCGGCGGCAAAGGCCCGCGGCCTTCCCGTCACATGCGCCGTCTCGGCACACCACCTCGTCCTGAACGAGAACGACGTCGGCGAATACAAGACCTTCGCCAAGGTCTCCCCGCCACTGCGCACCGAGGAAGACCGCAAGGCCATGGTCGAGGGTGTCCGCGCCGGCATCATCGACGTGATCGTATCGAGCCACGACCCCCAGGCCGCCGAGACCAAGCGCGTCCCCTTCGCGCAGGCAGCCTACGGCGCCGTCGGCCTCGAAACCCTTCTGCCGGCAGCCCTCTCGCTGCACCACGAGGCGGGCCTGCCGCTGACCGATGTGCTCAGGCGCCTGACATCAAACCCCGCAAGGGTACTGCGCCTGACGGCCGGACGCCTGGCAATAGGTGCCCCCGCCGATCTCGTCTTGCTCGACCCCGGGACGCCGCGCCGCATCGACCCGCAGTCTTTCCGCTCCCGTTCGAAGAACTCGCCCTTCAAGGGACGCTTGCTGCAGGGTGCCGTGTTGCGAACGGTCGTGGCAGGCAGAACCGTCTTCGAAGCTCAAGTCTCATGATCTTCCTGTCCGCCATCGCCTTCGCCATCGGATATGCCCTGGGATCCATTCCTTTCGCCTATCTGGTGACCCGGCTCTTTGGCCTCGGCGACATCCGAAACGTTGGCTCCGGCAATGTCGGCACCACCAATGTCCTGCGCACCGGCAACAAGATCGCAGCAGCGCTCACTCTCGTGGGCGACGTCGGCAAGGGCATCGTCGCCGTGCTGCTCGCACAGACTTTCGGCGAGATCGCGGCCATGGCAGCCGCCCTCGGCGCCTTCGTGGGCCACATCTTCCCGGTCTGGCTGAACTTCAAGGGCGGCAAGGGCGTGGCGACCTATCTGGGGATCCTCGCCGCGCTCAACCTGCCCGTGGCCCTCATCACCGCAGCCACGTGGATCATCACGGCGCTCGTTGCGCGGATCTCATCGCTGTCGGCGCTGGTCGCCGCCGCCCTGTCACCACTCTACATGCTCCTGATCGGCCCGACGGCCTACGCCGTCGGCGCCGCGATCCTTGCAGCCCTGATATTTGTCACCCACCGCGAGAACATCGCGCGCCTGATCGCCGGCACCGAACCGCGCATTGGCGAGAAGCGGGAATCGCCCGGACCGTCACAAGACTGAAACAAAATTGCGGAAGTCTGGCGATGCCACAGGAGCCGGACATGTTTGAAGCACAGGCAGCCACGATCAGGGATATCTACCTTTCGCGGGGGCAAGCAAAATACGGCCTTGAAGGCATCTCGCAGCTTGAGCATGCGCTCCAGGCTGCATGGCTTGCCGAGCAGCAAAAGGAACCTCCGGCCTTCGTGCTTGCGGCCCTTCTGCATGACGTCGGTCATTTGACAGCTTGCATGGGAGATAACCCCGCCGCTGAAGGCCTCGACAACAGGCACGAGATCCTGGGTTCAGACTGGCTTGCCGCGCGGCTGCCCGCTTCGGTATCCGAGCCGGTTCGGCTGCATGTCGAAGCAAAGCGCTTTCTCTGTACGACCGTACCGGGATACCTGTCATCACTCGCGTCAGACTCCGTTGTCAGCCTGCAGTTGCAGGGAGGACCTTTCAGCATGGCCGAGTGCGAAGCGTTCCTGAGAAGGCCCTTCGCCCGCGACGCAATAAGGCTGCGACAGATCGACGACGCATCGAAGCGCGAGGATTTGGAAACCCCGCAAATAGATCACTTCCTGCGGTATCTCGAAAAGATAAAGCCTGATCCGGTGTCGAACGTGGCACGGGAAGAGTTTCGCCGCAGGGGCTTCGTTGTCCTGCGCGACTTTTTCAGTCAGGCGGAAATCAGGGAACTCGACAGTGCCTCCGCGGCATTTGGCAAAGCCGCTCAGGAATTGCAGGGTCACGCCCGATCGGAAGGAGTTTCGCTCGCAACGCTCGCCCAACAGTTGACCCAAAGCCTTATTGTCGTGCCCGAGGCCGGGAACCATGACCAGATATGCCGCTTCGAATACCTGCTCGGCAGCAACCCTGCCTTCGCGCAACTGTTGAAGTCGCTGGTGGAGCCGGTCATCAACTCGCTGCACGGCGAGCCATTCCTGCCATTCAAGGACAAGGAAAACGAGAAACTCCCTGGCTCAGGCGCATTCAGGCCGCACCAGGACTTCGCCGCGTATCAAGCCTTCGGCCCTCGCTACAATGCAACGGCGATGATATCGATCGACGCGCAGACAATCGCCAATGGCTGCGTCGAATTCGCATCAAACTTCGAGGAAATCGCCCGCAACCCATCAGCTGTCGTGGACACGTTCGAGGGTCGGCCATTACTGCACCACCACGTCGGCGGACCCATGAATGGCGATATTCACGAGGATGTGGCCCAAGCCATCGAGTGGATGCCGGTCGAATTGGCACCCGGCGATCTCGTCGTGTTCGACTCCTTTGTCCCTCATAAGTCAGCCGCAAACCGGACACACCGCCCGCGGCGGGCGATGTTCATCACCTATGCACCTCAGCGCGACGGCCCTTGGTACGACAGGTACTACGACGACAAGCGCCGCAATTACCTCGACCCGAAGTTTCACGTATCGACACCCACCCACAGCATGGCCGGGACTGACCCTGCCTGATGGCGACGCAGGTTATTGTTCGCGACGCTCGGTGATGCGGGAAACCGTGAACAGTGTAACAAGGAACACCGCGACCGCGACAATTGCAGCATCAAAGACCAACATTTTGCCTGTTTCCATCTTCATAGGGCTCTGGATTGAGCCGATGCCGGAAGATGATGCGCAGAGGCCCGAACCGCATTGATTCAGGTCAACCCGCATGCAAAGCGAAGAAACCCGGTTAAGCCTTCCTGAAGCCGAACGCGTGGCACGCCTGCGCCTGCTCAGGACCCCATCCATTGGACCCGCAACCTTCCACGCCGTGCTCGGACGGTTTGGCACCGCCACGCAGGCCATCGCGCACTGGAGCGCCATGGGCAAGCGCCTGCGAAGGACCCAGCCCCCGCCCCTCGCCGGCACCGAAGCCGCAAAAAGGGAGCTCAAGGCTATCGAAACGTGCGACGCCTTCATCATCGCCCATGACGAACCTGCTTATCCTGCCTTGCTGGCGGCGACCGATAACCCGCCCCCCTTCATCATCGCCAAGGGACGAACGGAACTGCTCGGGCGCCCGTCACTCGCGATCGTCGGTTCACGCAATGCATCCGCCATGGGGCAGCGCTACGCGCGCAACATCGCTGCCGACATTGGCGCCGCCGGCCTTGTCATCGTGTCGGGCCTCGCACGCGGCATCGACACTGCAGCTCACAAGGGATCACTCCAGACCGGCACGATCGCCATCATGGCTGGCGGCATCGACGTCATCTACCCGCCCGAGAATGAGAGCCTCCACGCCGAGATCTGCGAGGCAGGCCTTGTCGTGAGCGAAGTCCCCTGCGGGCAGCAGCCAACCGCGCAGCACTTCCCGCGGCGCAACCGCATCATCTCGGGCCTGTCGCACGGCGTGCTGGTCGTTGAGGCAACGCTCAATTCGGGTTCGCTGATCACGGCTCGCCTCGCAGGCGAACAGGGCCGTGACGTGTTCGCCGTTCCCGGCTCTCCCCTCGACCCGAGGGCGACCGGAACCAATTCACTGCTGCGACAGGGTGCAATCCTGACGGAAACGGCCGATGATGTGCTCCTCGCCCTGACCTTCGAGCAAGCCAAGCTCCGCCCGGCTCGCTCACACCTACCAACCTTCGCGCCAGCCCCGGAAGCTTCGCCGCCACTCGAAGACCTGCAGGCAGAAATCCTGTCGCGCCTCGGTGCCACGCCGGTGGAAACCGACGAGCTTGTCCGCCAGACCGGAGCCTCCGCAGCCAGTATCTCGGCAGCCCTTCTCGACCTTGAATTCGCGGGTCTTTTAACCCGGCATCCCGGACAACGCGTGTCCTCAAGCCAGAACGGTTAACCAACTAATTCATTGATTATAAGTGTATTTTGGCGACGATGATGCCGTCTGTCGTGACGGTCGGTTGACTTTGGGCCGGGGATTGGACCACTGTCCGCCCCCCAAACGGGACCCCCAACCCAAGGATCAGAACCGCCAGTGCCCGCCAGCAACGTCGTGATCGTCGAGTCCCCTGCAAAGGCCAAGACGATCAACAAATATCTGGGTTCCGACTACAAGGTTCTGGCCTCCTACGGGCATGTCAGGGACCTTGCAGAAGAGGACGGCTCCGTTAAGCCTGACCAGGACTTCGAGATGTCGTGGGAGGTCGCGGATCGCGCGGCCAAGCACCTCAATGAGATCACCTCGGCCGTCAAGGGCGCCCGCAAACTGATCCTCGCCACCGACCCCGACCGCGAGGGCGAGGCCATCTCCTGGCACCTGCTCGAGGTCCTCCGGCAGAAGAAGGCCCTCAAGGACGTCGCGATCGAGCGGGTGGTCTTCAACGCCATCACAAAGAACGCCGTCCAGGAAGGCATGGCCCACCCGCGCCAGATCGACCAGGAACTCGTCGACGCCTATCTCGCGCGCCGCGCGCTGGACTATCTCGTCGGCTACAACCTTTCGCCGGTCCTCTGGCGCAAGCTTCCCGGTTCCAGGTCAGCGGGTCGCGTCCAGTCGGTCGCCCTGCGCCTGATCTGCGAACGCGAACTCGAGATCGAGCGCTTCAGGGCCCAGGAATACTGGACCGTCGACGCTCTGCTGAACACCCCTTCACGTGACACGCTCAAAGCCCGCCTGATCAAGCTCAACGGCGAGAAACTCGAGAAATTCTCGCTGCCCGACGAGGCCTCGGCAAGATCGGCCCGCAAAGCGGTCGAGACCGGCCAGTTTTCCGTCTCAAGTGTGGAATCCAAGCCCGCCCGGCGGAACCCCTATCCCCCCTTCACGACGTCGACCCTCCAGCAGGAAGCATCGCGCAAGCTCGGCTTCTCGGCCAAGGACACGATGCGCATCGCCCAGCGCTTGTATGAGGGCGTCGACATCGGCGGCGAAACCGTGGGCCTCATTACATACATGCGAACCGACGGTGTCGACGTGGCGCCGGAAGCCCTCGCCCAGACACGCAAGCTGATCGCCAGCCGTTACTCGGCACGTCACCTGCCCCAGGCCCCACGCGTCTACAAGTCGAAGACCCGCAACGCCCAGGAAGCCCACGAAGCCATTCGCCCGACGGACATCGAACGCACGCCCGACAGCCTGCGCGGCCTCGACAGCGACATGTTCCGTCTCTACGACCTCATCTGGAAGCGCATGGTCGCAAGCCAGATGGAAGCTGCCGAGTTCGAGCGCACGACGATCGACATCGAGACGCGCGACGGACGCACCGGCCTGCGTGCGACAGGGTCAATCCTCACCTTTGATGGGTTCCTCGCCCTCTACCAGGAAGGCCGCGACGAGCCAGAGGACGACGAAGACAGCGCCCGGCTGCCCAAGGTTTCTGCCGGCGACGCGATGGCTGTCGGCGAGGTCAAGCCCGAACAGCACTTCACCGAGCCGCCGCCGCGCTTCTCCGAGGCCTCCCTTGTGAAGAAGCTGGAGGAACTCGGCATCGGCCGTCCCTCAACCTACGCTTCCACGCTTCAGGTCCTGCGCGACCGCAGCTATGTCCGCATGGACAAATCGCGCTTCGTGCCGGAGGACCGAGGCCAGCTCGTCACCGCATTCCTGACAAGCTTCTTCCGCCACTACGTCGAGTACGACTTCACCGCAAGCCTCGAGGACCAGCTTGACCAGGTCTCGGAAGGCAAGCTGAACTGGAAGAAGCTCCTCGCCGACTTCTGGCGCGACTTCCACGCAGCCCTCTCGGGCATCTCCGAACTGCGCATCCGCGAGGTACTCGACACGCTTGACGAGGTCTTGGGACCCCACGTGTTCCCTGTCGCGGCCGACGGCGTGGATCCCCGGCAGTGCAAGCTCTGCAAGACCGGCCGGCTCGGGCTGCGCCTGGGGCGCAACGGCGCGTTCATTGGCTGCTCCAACTACGGCGCCGAAGGCGAAGAAAAGTGCAGCTACACAAGGCCCTTCGCCAGCAGCGGTGAGAACGCGGTCGAAACCCGCGTGCTCGGTGTCGATCCCGAAACGGGCCTCACTGTGACCCTCCGGCCCGGCCGCTTCGGCCCCTACCTGCAGCTGGGCGAGGCCAGCAAGGAAAAGGACGCTCCCAAGCCTCGCACGGCAAGTGCGCCAAAGGGCGTGGACCTGTCGGCACTCACGCTCGAGGATGCGCTGAAGCGCCTGTCCCTGCCCCGCACCATCGGCATGCACCCCGAAGACGGCAAGCCGATCGAGGCAAATTTCGGACGCTTCGGGCCCTACATGAAGCACGACGGCGTCTACGCCAATCTCAAGGAGCAGGATGACGTCTTCACCATCGGCCTGAACCACGCGGTCACGCTTCTTGCCGAAAAGAAGGCAAACCCCAAGGCTGCCTTTGGCCGCCAGAAAGCCGCGCCGCTGAAGGAACTGGGCGAGCATCCCGAAAGCAAGGCCGCCATCAAGGTCATGAGCGGCCGGTATGGTCCCTATATCACCGACGGCGAAACCAATGCGAACGTGCCGAAGGGAACCGACCCCCGGGCGGTGACGCTCGAGCAGGCTGTCGACCTTCTTCGCCAGCGCGCCGAGCAAGGCGGCGGCAGCAAGAAGAAGCGCAAGGCAAGGGCCGAGCCCAAGGCGCCAAAGGCTGCAGCCACCAGCAAGGCCGCAAAAGGCGCAAAAGCCATGGAGCCTGCAAAGCCCGCCCGCAAGTCTCCGCCCAGGAAGAAGAAAGAACTCGAAGCGACGTGAAGAGGAAGCAGCGTCACACCGGCCAACCGAAAGATGACGCCCTCATCTCGCGCGAAGCCTTGCTCGAGTTTGTCTCTCAGAACCCGGAAGCAACCAAACGCGACATTGCAAGGCACTTCGGCATCAAGGGCAACGGCAAGATCGAACTCAAGCGCATCCTTGCCGAATTGGCCGACCAGGGCGAACTGAAGCGCGAACGTGGCAAGAAGCTCCTGCGCGCCGGGCACCTGCCCGAGGTGAGCGTCGTCGAGGTCACCGATGTCGACACCGACGGCGAGATGCTGTGCCGCCCGGTGCAGTGGGACAGCGACGAGCCTCCACCCAACATCGTGCTTGCACCCGGTTACCAGACCCGGGACGAAGGACTGAGCCTGGGGATCGGCGAACGGGCACTCGTGCGGCTTCGGCCGGAAGGAAAGGCCTATGTCGCCCAGATCATCAAGCGCCTTGGAGCGACGCCAAACCGGGCAGTCGGCATGTTCCGCAAGATGGGCCGCAACGGGCGTGTCGAGCCGGTCGACCGCAAGGCTCGCCACGAATACTTCATCCCGGAAGCCGACATCGGTGGCGCCCGCGAGGGCGAGATCGTCGTGCTCGAGGCCACCCGGGATCGCACGATGGGCTTGCCGCGGGGCCGGATCGTCGAGCGCGTCGGCAAGGCATCCGAACCCCGCACGATAAGCCTCATCGCCGTTCACGCGCATGGTATCCCCGACAGCTTCCCGCAATCAGTGCTCGATGAGGCCGCAAGGGCTGCAAGCCCCCAGCTCGGCAACAGGACGGACCTGCGCGATGTCCCGTTGGTGACAATCGATCCGCCCGACGCGCGCGACCACGACGACGCAGTCTGGGCCGCGCCCGATGATGATCCGCAGAACAAGGGCGGGTTCCGGGCCATCGTGGCCATCGCCGACGTATCCCACTACGTGCAGCCCGGTTCCGCCATCGATCGCGAGGCACAGCGCCGCGGAAACTCGGTCTATTTTCCCGACCGCGTGGTACCCATGCTGCCGGAACATCTCTCAGCCGATCTCTGTTCGCTGAAGGAAGGACAGGACCGCGCCATCATCGCCTGTCACTTCAGGTTCGGTTCCGACGGACGCATGAAGTCCCATCGCTTCGAGCGGGCCCTGATGCGCTCGGCAGCAAGGCTCACCTACAACGAAGTGCAGGACGCATTCGACGGTCAGCCGAACGAACGCACGAAACCATTGCTCCAGCATGTGCTGAAGCCGCTTGAAGCCTGCTACAGGGCCATGTGCAAGGCGCGCGACCGGCGCAGCCCCCTTGACCTCGACCTGCCCGAGCACCGCATCGAGCTGGGCGAGGACGGTCGCGTCAAATCCATCGGCACGCGCGAACGCCTCGAGGCGCACCGCCTGATCGAGGAGTTCATGATCCAGGCCAACGTCGCTGCCGCCGAGGCCCTCGAGCAGCGGAATTGCCCGCTGGTCTACCGGATCCATGCCCCACCCTCGACGGAAAAGCTTCAGGCGCTGGGTGACTTCCTCGAAACCCTCGGCATCAATCTCGGCCAGGCGCAAACCATCACCACCGCAATGCTGAACACCATCCTCAAGGCGGCAGCAGACACGCCCAATCGCGAACTCGTCAGCGTCGTGATGCTGCGCTCGCAGAGCCAGGCTGAATACAATCCGGACAACATCGGGCACTTCGGCCTGTCGCTGAAACGCTACGCCCACTTCACCTCGCCGATCAGGCGCTACGCCGACCTCATCGTTCACCGTGGCCTTGTGCGCAGCTTTGGCCTTGGCGACGGCGGTCTCGCGCAGAAGGACATAGACCGCCTCTCGCGAACAGCGGAGGAGATTTCGGCATTCGAACGCCGCGCCATGGCCGCTGAGCGCGACTCGACCGACCGCTACATTGCCGCCTTCATGTCCGACCGCGTCGGCGCCGAGTTTCCCGGCCGCATTTCCGGCGTCACGCGTTTTGGTTTGTTCGTGCGCCTGAGCGAGACAGGCGCCGACGGCCTTGTTCCCGTACGCTCGCTCGGGCGGGAATTCTTCCACCATGACGAGCGCACGCACGCCCTTGTCGGCGAGAAGTCGGGCCTGACCTTCCGCCTCGGTGACAGGGTCAGGGTGCGCGTCGATGAAGCAACACCGCTCACGGGCGGTTTGCGCTTCGCACTGGTCGAGGGAGGAACCGCCGGTGCGCCAAGGGCAAGTGCAACCGGCCCCAGGCGCAGCGCACGCGGTGGCTTCAAGGGCGTGAAGCGCGGCAAGCGCCGCTGACGCTGAAAGCACAAGGAACGAAATCCACCCTTGCGAAACCCGACGTCAAGCATTATGTGCTTTTGCCTCTCAAGACGCATAACGCACGTGCCACTGGCCACCTCTTCAGGTTAAGCAACGACGGAAGCGTCCTTTTCGATCAAGCCGGCAAGCGCCGGGTCCTAAAGGGTGTTGACGATGTTGGCCAGTGCAAGGGGCGCCCGCGCCCGCAAATTCCATTTCGATTCCACTCCGTCCACGCAAGCCACGCTCCCCAGCGCACCGGCTGAACGCGGAGGCCTGCCGCCGCGAATCGCCGACTACCTGAAAACAGCGCGGTTGCCCTCACCCTGCCTCGTGGTCGACGTCGACCTCGCCGCCCGGAACTACGACGACCTCGTGGCAGCCCTGCCCGAAGCGCAGGTCTACTACGCCGTGAAGGCAAATCCGGCCGACGAGATCCTGTCGCGCCTCGCAGGCAGGGGCTCGAGTTTCGACGCCGCCAGCATCGGCGAGATCGAGATATGCCTGCGCCATGGCGTCGAACCCTCCCGCATCTCCTTCGGAAACACCATCAAGAAGCAGCGCGACATTGCGGCCGCTCATGACCACGGCGTCAGCCTGTTCGCCTTCGACAGCGAGGAAGAGTTGCGCAAGATCGCAGGCGCCGCGCCGGGCGCGCGGGTGTTCTGCCGCATCCTCGTCGATTGCGAGGGCGCCGAGTGGCCCCTGTCCCGCAAATTCGGTTGCGAGCCGGCGATGGCATCAGACCTCCTGGTGCTTGCGCGCGACCTCGGTCTCGTGCCTTGGGGCATCTCGTTCCATGTCGGATCGCAGCAGACGCGGCTCGACCAGTTCGACAGGGCGATTGGCCAGGCCAGCGAGCTTTTCCGTGACGTCGCGGCTCGGGGAATCGAGCTGCAGATGATCAATGTGGGTGGCGGGTTCCCGTCGCGCTATCGCAGCGACGTCCCGCACATCCGCGACTATGCGGCCTCCATCAGGTCTGCCCTGCACCGGCATTTCGCTGGCAAGCCACTCGATGTCATCGTCGAGCCCGGACGCTACATTGTCGGTGATGCCGGTGTGATCCAGGCTGAGGTCGTGCTCGTCTCGGACAAGGGCGGCGCCGACCCGCGCCGCTGGGTTTACCTCGACATCGGCAAGTTTCATGGCCTGATCGAAACAATGGACGAGGCCATTCGCTATCGCATCATGACCCCGCATGACGGCGGCGAGACGGCGCCCGTGATCCTCGCAGGACCAACCTGCGACAGTGCTGATATCCTCTACGAAAAGGCGGATTATCGGCTGCCAAAGGCACTCAAGGCCGGTGACAGGGTGCTCATCCTGTCGACCGGGGCTTATACGACAACCTACTCGAGCATCGCCTTCAACGGCATGCCGCCGCTTGCCAGCGTCTGCATCTGAGAAAGGCGCCGCATTGCCTCCGGGCCGCCCCGTCGTCTACACCGGACGCGTGAGGAGCCCGGACGCACGCCCGCATGGACCAGAAACCAGTCAAGCCAAGGCACGCAGCCTCCCTCGTGCTGACGCGTCGCATCGGCGGCACCCTCAACGTGTTGATGGGCCGCAGGCCTGCACGCGCCGTGTTTGGCGAAGCTTGGGTCTTCCCCGGCGGACGGCTCGACAGGGGTGACACCCGCATCGCCCCCAGCGCTCCGCTCAGCGACGACACAATGCGCGAGCTCTGCAATCGCGGCGGCTGCACGCCGGCCATGGCCCAGGGGCTCGCAACAACAGCCATCCGCGAAACCTACGAGGAGACGGGTCTCCTCCTTGCCGGAACAGGCCACCCGGGCAGCAATGTGGGCGCCTGGTCCGACTTCGTGCGCGCCGGCCTCGCACCGGCGCATGACCGCCTTCAATTCCTTGGGCGCGCGATCACGCCGACCTCGGCACCCGTCCGCTTTCACGCGCGGTTCTTTCTTGCCGACGGCGAGGAACTCACCGGAGAGATCCGCGAGAATGGCGAACTCCTCGGGCTCGACTGGTATCCGCTTCATGTCGCCCGGGAATTTCCCGCCATCGACGTGACCCGGTTCGTGTTGGCGGAGCTGGCCGCGACAGACACCGGCGCGACCCGCACCACCCCCTTCTTCCGCTATCGCCGCAACAAGCCCGTCCGTCCCGCATGACGCCGGACAGCCTGTCACCGCGCGACCTCAGGGGAAGCCTGGGTGCTGTTTATGCCTGCATCTTCGCAAACGGCCTTGGCATGGGACTGTCGCTGCCTCTCTTTTCCCTGCTGCTTGAGCGAAACGGGGTGTCGGCAACGCTGATCGGCGCCAATGTGATGACCGGCGCCGTGGCGATGATCCTGTTGACACCCTTCATCCCGGCGCTGGCGGCACGGTTCGGAACGATCCGCTTCCTTGTGGCGTGCTACGCGATCGCCGCCGCCTGCCTGATAGGCTTCAGGGCCGCAGACAGCCTGCTGCTCTGGTTCGTGTTTCGCTTTGTCCTGAACGCCGCGTTGCAGGGCCTGTTTGTCGCCAGCGAGGTCTGGATCAACCAGATCGCGCCGGAAAGGATGCGCGGGCGCCTGATCGCTATTTATACTGCCATCTTCTCCGCAGGTTTCGCTCTCGGACCCGGGATCATCCAGCTGCTGGGCACGCAAGGCTGGGCTCCCTTCATCGCAGGGTCCATCACCATGCTGGCCGCACTGGTCCCCTTGCTTGTTGTCGCCCGGCGGCTGGTACCGGTCATCGAGCATGCCAGGGCCGGGGCCATGTTCGGTTTCGTCTTCGCCTCGCCTTCGGCCGCCGCTGCGGCACTCTGCTACGGGGCCGTCGAAGCCTGCGCCGGTGCCTTCCTTGCAATTTATGCGGTTCGCCAGGGCATCGCTGAAACCCAATCCACCCTGCTCATCGGGGCGCTGGGCCTCGGCAACATGCTGCTCGTGCCGTTCATTGGCTGGCTCGCCGACAAGACCGACCGGCGCCATGTCCTGATCGGTTGCGGCATCACCTGCATTGCAGCGGCCGCATTCCTGCCATTGATCCGGGCCATCGGACCCTGGGAACTGGGCATCGTGCTGCTCTGGGGTGGCGTGATCTCGGCGATCTACGCTGTCGGCCTCGCCCACCTCGGCGCCAGGTTCCGCGGCGGCGAGCTGGCCGCGGCCAATTCCGCCTTCGCCATCATTTACGCGACGGGCACCATGGCCGGCCCCTCGCTGGGTGGACTGGCGATGGATCTGTGGAATCCTCATGGCCTCGTGGTTGTTTTGGCGCTGATTCCCACGATTTTTGTGATGGTGACCGCTTGGCGGGCCGCGACCTTCCGCACCCCGGCAGGCAGTTGACTTCCCCCCGCCAATGAGTAGTTTTGCGGCCTCCTGAAGCCCGGCCCGACCTTGGGACGGCACAGATACCCGACGGAAGACCGCCATGGCGAAGCCAACAACCATCAAGATCCGCCTGAACTCTTCGGCAGGAACGGGGCATTTCTACGTCGCGAAGAAGAACTCGCGCACGATGACCGACAAGTTCAAGGTCCGCAAATACGACCCCGTCGTGCGCAAGCACGTCGAGTATGTCGAAGGCAAGATCAAGTAATCACCCCTCAGGCGGCGTCAGCCGCGACGCGATTGCGCCCCTCACGCTTTGCCCGGTAAAGCGCCTGGTCTGCACGCTTGAGCAGCACCTCGGGCGTATCGCCGCTCTGGCTGGCCGCTACCCCGATTGAGATCGTCACAGGCAACTGACGGGTTTCGCCATTCAGAACGAATGGCGCATCGGCAACCGACTGGCGCAACCGCTCCGCCACAAGATAGGCAAAGCTCAGGTCGGTATCGGGCATCACGACCACGAACTCCTCGCCGCCGAACCGGCAGGCAAGGTCGATGCCGCGCACATTCGCGGATATGCGGTTGGCGAACTCCTTCAGCACTTCGTCACCCACGTCGTGGCCATAGGTGTCGTTGATCTGCTTGAAGAAGTCGACGTCCAGCATCAGGAACGAGACGGGCTTCGACCCTTCGGACAGCAGCGTGCTCAGGTGGCGCGACATGTAGCGACGGTTGAACAGCCCGGTCAGCTGGTCGGTGATCGCAAGCTCAAGGCTCAACTGCAGGGACTGCTTCAACCGCTCGGCATAGCGGCGCCGGCGCAACTGCGTACGCACACGCGCACCCAACTCGTGCCGCTCGGTGGGGCGCATGAGATAGTCATTCACACCGATGTCGAGCGCACGCACCATGCGCTTCGTATCGCCCTCATCGATCACGGCAAGAATCGGTGTCTGCCGCGTTGCTTCAAGGCTGCGCAGCGTCGCGCAGAAACGCAGGCCATCCTGTTTGTCGAGCGCAAGGCTGACGATGACCAGGTCGTAATCACCGCCCCTGGCGCGCACGACGGCCTCGGCCGTCTGCGACACCAGATCGACATCATGGTCTTCCGCCAGGTTCTCCAGGACGCGGGTAGCACTCTGTTCGCGATCTTCCACCACGAGGATGCGTCCGCGGCCTGGCGGCTCGTTGAACGATCGTGTTGCGGCCTCCCCCAGGCCCATGCTCTCGCCGGTTGCCTGGCGCAAGCGCAATTCATCGACCATGGTTTTCAGGCGGACAAGGCTGCGCACGCGGGCAAAAAGGGCAAGGTCGTTGACCGGCTTGGTCAGGAAATCGTCGGCACCGGCTTCAAGTCCCTGGATACGGTCCGAAATCTGGTCGAGTGCCGTGACCATGATCACCGGCAGATGGGCCGACTCCGGGTTCGACTTGATACGCCGGCAGACCTCGAAACCATCCATGCCCGGCATCATGACGTCGAGCAGGACGATGTCCGGTGCTTCCTTGGCGATCCTGGCAAGCGCCTGTTCACCGGAGTTCGCCGTCGAGACTTCGAAGTACTCCGCGCCAAGGCGAGCCTCAAGAAGCTTCACATTGGCCGGAATGTCGTCGACGACAAGGACGCGCGCGGTCATTCTTTTTCTCTCTAGCGCAGGAACTTGCGAACCGTCTCCAGGAACTTCATGACCGAGATGGGCTTCGAGATGTAGGCCTCGCATCCGCCCTGGCGGATTTTCTCCTCGTCACCTTTCATGGCAAACGCCGTCACGGCGATCACCGGGATCTGCTTCAGCTCGCCGTCTTCCTTCAGCCACTTCGTAACTTCCAGTCCCGAGACTTCCGGCAACTGGATGTCCATGAGGATCAGATCCGGTGAGTGCTTGCGCGCAAGGTCGAGCGCTTCCAGCCCGTCGCGGGTCTGTATCGTCCTGTAGCCGTGCGCATCGAGCAAGTCATGAAACAGCTTCATGTTGAGTTCGTTGTCCTCGACAATCAGAACTGTCTTCGTGCTCGCGTCCATGATGCCCTCCGAACGGGTGGCCTCAGCCCCCGCTCCCTGTTCCTGCACCCTTGTCATCCGCACCCCCGGTGCAAGAGTCTGGTTTTTCGCGTCATATTTCACCTGAACAATGTTAAATAAGCTTTTCGGATTACCGCAAAGCCTGCAAAGAAAAGCAACCTAAGTCGGTCAAATTGGGACAGCCGCCACCATGCAACGCAGACTTGCCCTCGACATCGCCGAGCGGGCCTTGATTTTCCTCGCCAATCGGCCCGGCGACATACAGAATTTCTTAACGGCAAGTGGCCTTGATCCCGACACGCTGCAGGCCCGCAGCAATGACGAGGTGATTCTCGCCGCCGCCCTGGGCCATCTCGCTGCAGACGAATCACTTGCCCGCACCTTCTCGGAGGATGAAGGCCTGAAGCCCGGGCAACTCCTCGCAGCCTTCGCAACGCTGGACCCTCACGGATCAACCGCATGGTAGAAGGTCTCCGCATCGATCCTGCGCAACCCCTCATCATCTGCGATGCGGATGAAGTCCTCATCGAGTTCATCAAGGGACTGGAGCGATTCCTCGCCCGGCAGGAACTCGAACTCGACCTCGTCTCGTTCCGCATCCACGGAAACGTGCGCCACCGGACAACCGGGCAGGCCATCGCCGACGCGACGGTCACGCGCCTCATCGAGGATTTCTTCGCCACCGACACTGCGCATCTTGATCCTGTCCCCGGAGCAGCCGCCGCTTTGGCCGCACTTGGGGCGCAGGCCCAGGTCATCATCCTGTCGAACCTGCCCGCGACCGCGCGCGAGGCAAGGGCCGGGAACCTCGCCCGTCACGGCATGCCCTATCCGGTGATCGCAGGCAGCGGACCCAAGGGCGATGTCATCAGGCCGATGATCGAGCACATGCGCGCGCCCGTCGTCTTCATCGATGACCTTCCGCCCCACCACGCATCAGTCGCAGCAGTGGCGCCGCATGTCTGGCGCCTCCACTTTGTCGCCGACGCGCGCCTGGCACGGTTGATCGGCCCGAGCCCTCATGCCCACGCCCGGCTTGACACATGGCCCGAGGCCGCCGACTGGATCCGGCAGGCCCTGACGACCGCCTAGGTCCCGCCATGCCCACCCTGTGCCGGGATTGCATGCAAGTTCTGCCGGAACCCGCCCCAAGGCGCTGTCCGTCGTGCCGCAGCCCCCGACTGCTGGCCCATTTGGAACTCCAGGACATGTCCATCGCACATATCGACTGCGACGCCTTCTATGCCTCGGTCGAGAAGCGCGACAACCCCGCGATCGCCGACCAGCCCGTGATCGTTGGCGGTGGCCGGCGCGGCGTCGTGGCCACCTGCTGCTACATCGCCCGGACATTCGGCGTGAAGTCGGCAATGCCGATGTTCAAGGCACTCGCCGCCTGCCCTGACGCGATCGTCATACGGCCGAACATGCAGAAATACCTGGCTGTCAGCCGCCAGATCCGCGACCTGATGCTGGCCATTACCCCGCTCGTCGAGCCGCTCTCGCTCGACGAGGCCTTCCTCGACCTGACCGGCACCGAACGGCTGCACCGTGCATCGCCAGCCCAGACCCTCGCCCGCCTCGCACGGCGCGTGGAGGACGAGATCGGCATCACCGTCTCGATCGGTCTCAGCTTCAACAAGTTCCTCGCAAAAGTGGCCTCCGACATCGACAAGCCACGCGGCTTCTTCGTCATCGGTCGCGCCGAAGCGTTGTCCTTCCTCGGCCCGCGGCCGGCAACGCTGATCCCGGGTGTCGGCCGGGCCTTCGCGCAGTCGCTGGCCCGCGAGGGCATCTACACCATCGCAGACATAAGGGCACGCAGCCTGAAGGAAATCACCGCACGCTTCGGCTCGAGCGGCGCGTGGGTCTGGCACCTGGCCAACGCAGACGACACAAGGCGCATCGAACCGCGCGCACCGGCAAAGGCCATTTCCGCCGAAACGACGCTCGACAACGATCTCGCGGGCCGCGAGGCGCTTGAAGCCATCCTTTGGCCCCTATGCGAAAAAGTGTCCGCCCGTGCCAAGGCCGCAGCGACGGGCGGGGCAACCGTGACACTCAAGCTCAAGGACACGCAGTTCAGGACAATCACCCGGCGCACAACCCTCGAACGCCCTACCCTCCTGGCGCATCGCCTCTACGAAACCGCCTGCCGGTTGCTCTCGAACGAAGCCCGCGGCACCCGATACCGTCTCATTGGCGTGGGCCTGTCAGGCCTCGTGCCCGAAGCGCAGTGTGACGAGGCCGATCTCATTGACGAGGAAGCACGCCGCAGGGATGCGGCAGAACGGGCGATGGACAAGGTCAGGAACCGGTTCGGTTCAGGCGCCATCAGGAAGGGGCGCTCCCTTCAGGGAAGCAAGGACTAGAGGCGGCCCACGGGCCCGCAGGACGACCGGCAACACGCGCGAACCCCGTCTGTCAGCCACCTGCACCACAGCAAGGCCAAGCAGCGGAACCAGGGCGGGCAGCGCGCTGCCAGCACGCACGCCTGCGCCATGCGCCAGGGCCGTGCAGGCTATCAGGTGGCAGGCACTGCCGGCTTCATGCTCGCCCTGTGCAGGCCCGTCAACCGGAACGCGCTTCAGCCCTTCCCGGGTGCAAACCTCTACATAAGTCACGCCATCCCCGGCCATGACCATGGGCAAGCCCGCACGGGGGCCCACGGCGAGGACCATCAGTACGCCGATCGCCACGCGCAAATGCAGGTTTCGGACCAACATGGTTTCATTGTATCTGTTCGGCCCGTCACCCGATTGACTTGGGTCAAGGGGATGTCCCGCCGGAACTGCCAGCATGGCGCAACTCTGGCAGGGTGAGCCCGGACCGGCACCGGCCGGGCCCCTCAACATGAAGACAAGGATCGGCAGGAACCATGGGCATCCGACACCTCATCGCCATCATGCTGGCCACCGCAGCTCTTGCAGCCTGCATTGATGACCAGGGCTTCGACAGCACGGGTTCGGCAGCAAGCCAGGCGATGATCGAGGATGGCCGGGCCCTCGCCGAGGCAAACTGCGCCTCCTGCCATGCCATCGGGCGCACCGGAAACAGCCCGAACCCCAAGGCGCCGGCCTTCAGGACCGTGCTGACGCGCTACAGCGCCGAGATGCTTGGCACCGAGCTGGCCGAAGGCATGCGTGTCGCCCACGGACCGATGCCGCAGTTCCAGTTCCGCCCCGAGGCCGTGGACAGCCTGATCGCGTATCTGCACTCGATAGAAATCCGCGGCGGCGGCCAGGCGCTGGTCGAGGCAAACTGCGCACGCTGCCACGCCATCGGAAAGACCGACACAAGCCCCTATCCCGGCGCCCAGCCATTCCGCAACCTCGGCCAGCGCTGGCGCCGCGACCAGCTGCGCGAGGCGCTCCAGACCGGCATCATCGCCGAGCACGACAAGGCAGAGATCCGCCTGCCACCCATGAAGCTCTCGGCATCCGAAGCCGAGGAATTTCTCGGTTACCTGGACACGATCGCCACCCCGTCCAACCCGGCACCACGCTGAACGACAAAGGGGCGCCACGCCGGGCGCCCCTCGCATGTTTCTGGCCCGAGTATCCTCAGCCGCCCCAGCCGCACGTCTTGCCCCGGTTCTGCTCCTTCAGATACCCCATGAGCGGCTGGAAATACTCTATCAGCGCCGAGCCATCCATCTCCGTGCCGCCGGTGAGCCTCTGCAGCGTCTCGGGCCATGGCCGTGAGGCACCCGCCTCAAGCATGTCCATGAAGCGCCGCCCGGCCTCCTTGTTGCCATAGACATCACACTCATGCAGCGGACCTTTGAAACCCGCAGCGTCGCACAAGGCCTTCTGGAACTGGAACTGCAGCACGAAGGCCAGGAAGTATCGCGTATAGGGCGTATTGCCGGGAATGTGATACTTGGCGCCCGGATCAAAGTCGGCCTCGCTGCGCGCGACCGGGGCCGAAACACCCTGGTACTGCTCACGCAGGCTCCACCACGCCGCGTTGTAGTCGGCGGGCTTGATCTCACCGCTGAACACTTTCCAGCGCCATTGGTCGACAAGCTTGCCCCACGGCAGGAACACGATCTTGTCCAGTGCCCACTTCATCTGCGAATTGACCACCGCCTGCGGATCAAGCGTCTGCGCCGGAACAAGCCCGATCTTGTTCAGGTGAGCAGGCGTCAGCGACAGCGTCACCGTGTCCCCGATCGCTTCGTGAAATCCGTCATGCGCACCCGACTGGAACATGGGTGGCTGCTTGTTGTAGCTGAGGTCATAGTAGATGTGGCCAAGCTCATGGTGGATCGTGGTGAGCGAATCCTCATCCGGCTCGATGCACTGCTTGATGCGAACATCGCCTTCCATGTTCATGTCCCACGCGCTGGCATGGCACACGACCTCGCGGTCGCGCGGCCGGGTCAGCAACGATTTCTGCCAGAACGAGTCCGGCAGCTTCTGCATGCCCAGCGACACGTAGAAATCCTCGGCCATCCGCGTCATTTTCACCGAAATCGCCGCATCGGCCCTGTAGGAAAGCTCGGCCACCTCTACCGGTCCTGCAGCCTTCGGATTTTCGGCCTTCAGCCTGGCAAATTCCGCCTCGCGCAACCGCTTGAGGGAACTCGACACATCAAGGCTCGCAACCCCCTTGTAGGGCTCCACCAGCGGGTAGATGTTGGACCATTGCTGCGCCCACATGTTGCCAAGCAGATGCGAGGGTATCTTGCCATCCCTCGGAACGACGGAATCCCCATAACGCGCATTGAGCTTGCCGCGTACATAGCAGTGAAGCTGCTCATAGAGCGGCTTGACCTGCCCCCAGAGGCGCTCCGTTTCATCGGCGAAGGCGGCTGGCGTCATGTCATAGCCGCTCCGCCAAACCTCGCCCGCGTCCGCAAACCCCATCTCCTTTGACCCCGTGTTCACGATTTCCACGAAGCGCTGGTAATCCTTGCGAATCCCGCGCGCCGTCTCCTGCCAGCCCTTCCAGGCCGCGGCCCGCGCCTCGGGTGTCTCGGCCGGATCATTGATGATCTTCTCGATCTCGGTCAGGTTCAGGCAGTCGGTAGCTGTTCGGCACCACTTGGCAGCACCATAGTTCGCCTCCATCTTCGAGAGGATCTTCGCAAGCTCCGACTGAAGCGCCGGATCGCTGGGCGCTGGGGCTGGGACATTCTTCAGCAGCATCAGGGCCCGCGCGGTCTCCGGCTTCAGGTCTTTCAGGTCCTTGAAGCGCTTGGCCTCCTCGACCTTGCGCGATTGCCAGGCGAGAACCTCCTCGCTCGCGCGCGAGGCGATCATCTGGGAATCATCGGTAATGTATGTCGCCTGCAGCCACGCCGCCGAACTCTGGTAGGGAAGCATACGGCGCAGATCTGCATTCAGGCCTTCAACGAACTTGTCAGCCTCCTCGGCTGTAGGCGCACCGTCCGAACCTGAACCGCCACAGCTCGAAACCAGCAAGGCGCAACCAAGCAGGAGCGCTGAACGCAACTTCCTCATCCTGAATTCTCCGATGTTCATGTCTGTGACGGGGTCAATAGCACGGATTGCCGGCGCGCCGCGAGTACACCGCATGCTGTAGCCACGAAAGACAGGGGATCAAGGTAACATCGCCGGAAGCGGCCATCACTTGGGTCGCGCAGGCGCCGGGAACCCGTCAAGCGTCAGAAGGGGTCCGTAGAGATCAGGCCTGCGGTCACGGAACATCCCCCACGACCGGCGCGCACGGGCGATCTCGTCCAGGTCAACAGCGGCAGTGATGATGGCCTCGTCGTCGCGCCCTGCCTCGGCAAGGACCTCTCCCGTCGGCCCAGCGATGAAAGAGGTTCCATAAAACGTGATCTCGCAGCTCTCGCCAGCCTCGCGGCCGATCCGGTTCGATGCGATCAGGGGAACATAGTTCGCCCCCGCATGCCCCTGCATGACGCGTCGCCAGTGTGCCGCGGAATCAACCGGTGGCGCCGGCGGAGGCTCGCTGCCGATCGCTGTCGGATAACAAAGGATCTCGGCCCCCTGCAGCGCCATGGCCCGCGCGCACTCGGGAAACCATTGGTCCCAGCAGATACCGGCACCGATACGGCCGAACCGCGTATCCCATACCCGGAAGCCGGTATCGCCCGGGTTGAAATAATACTTCTCCTGGTAGCCGGGGCCATCCGGGATGTGGGACTTTCGATAAAGCCCGAGCACCGACCCATCGGCATCGATCATGGCGAGCGAGTTGAAATGCGCATTGGTTGCCCTCTCGAAGAACGAGAGTGGCAGCACCACGCCAAGCTCGCGCGCCAGCGCGGAGAAGGACGCAACCAGCGGGTTCCCCTCGAACGGACGCGCCAGCGAGAAATGGCTGGCCAGTTGGTCCTTGCAGAAATAGGGCGTCTCGAAGAGCTCCTGCACAAGGATCACCTGTGCCCCCCGGGCATGCGCTGCGCGCACGAGCTTCATCGCCCGCGCCACATTTTCCCCGGTGTTCCACGAACAGGCCATCTGCGTGGCGGCAAGTGTGACCTTCCTCATGGATCAGATCCTCTCGGGAGAAAGCGCTTCGCCGGACGGCTGCTGCATGGTTATGCAGTGCAGCCCACCGCCACCTTCCAGGATGTCGAGCGCCGGCACCTGAACGACCCGGCGATCCGGAAACACCTTCTGCATGATCGAAAAGACTTCGTCGTCGCAAGGATCGGCAAACGCGGGCACGACCAGTCCGTGATTGGTGAAGCACGAGTTGATATAGCTGAGCTCCAGACGCCGGCCATCATGGCGCAGCCTCTCGCCGGGCTCGGGAACCTCGATGATCTCGAATGCCTGCCCGCGCGCATCGCGCGCGGCCGCAAGACGCTGGATGTTGTCCCGCATCACCCGGTCGTTGAAGTTGCCATTGGCCGCTGGCTTGTGAACCAGGACACGCCCCGGCCCGGCAAAGCTTACGATGTTGTCGACATGGCCATCCGTCTCGTCATCCTCAAGCCCTTCGCCCAGCCATACGATCCGGGTCACGCCAAGGTAGATCGCGAGCCGCTCCTCGATCTGCTGGCGTGTCAGGTTCGGGTTACGGTTCGGATTGAGCAGGCACTGCTCCGTCGTGATGAGCGTTCCCAGTCCATCGACGACGATGGAACCGCCCTCAAGCACCATTGGCCCGGCATAGCTACGCATGTCGAGAGCCTCGAGCAGGCTCTCGGCCAGGGCTGCATCCCCATCATGGGGATGGTACTTGTTGCCCCACGCGTTGAAGCGCCAGTGCACGCCGGCAATCCCGCCTGCCCCATCCGTGACAAAAAGCGGACCGGTGTCACGCATCCATGAGTCATCGATGCGAAAGCCAGCGAAATCGATCCCGTTGCCGCAGGCAAGGCGGGCCTCGTCATGGTCCTCCGGACGAACCACCATCGTGACCTTCTCGAACCCGGAAATGGCGCGCGCCGCGGCAGCATGGGCCACCCGCGCGCGCAGCAGGCCTTCAAGCGATCCCCACGGCTCCGGCCGGCAGGGCCAGGCCATCCACGTCCGGCTATGGGACACCCACTCGGCAGGCATGTAGAGCCCGTCACGAACCGGGCAGCGGTCATCAGCGTCGAGCCGTCGTGTCATGGTCCGGAAGGATCCCCGAGTTGCAAGCCCTTGGACAATTTGCGAGTTTCCCCTTCTCGCACGGCCCGACTGAAACCGCAAAGCCGTAAAAGCCGTAATGGGAACAAAGCCCCGAAAGGAGATCCAATGTCCGGCCGCATCGACACCCGCCTCAAGGAACTTTCCATCACCTTGCCCAAAGCGTCCCCGCCGGTGGCAAGCTATGTGCCCTACGTGATCAGCGGCAACCTGGTCTTCATTTCCGGACAGGTGACACTAGGCCCCCAGGGCCTCGAATACGTCGGACAGCTTGGCAAGGAATTCAACGTCGAACAGGGCCAGGCTGCCGCACGCCTCTGCGCCCTGAACATCATCGCCCAGCTGCGTGAGGCCTGCGGCGGCAACCTGGACCGGGTGACGCGCTGCGTGAAGGTCACGGGCTTCGTGAACGCGGTGCAGGGCTTTGCCCAGCATCCCGAGGTGATCAACGGGGCGTCCGACACGATCGTCCAGGTGTTCGGTGACACTGGCCGTCACGCCCGCGCCGCAGTCGGCGCAGGCTCCCTGCCACGCAATGTCGCCGTCGAGGTGGAAGCCATCTTCGAGATCGCATGACCGCACCCGAGGGGCCGCGCCAATGGCGGGTATGAATGTAAGGCTCCACAGCTCCATCACCGCAATCGGGCCCGGGGCGTGGGACAGGCTTGCCTGTCCACCGGGCGCCCCCATGAACCCTTTCGTGACGCACGCATTCCTCCTGGCGCTGGAGGAGAGCGGGTCTGCGACCGTCGGGACCGGATGGGAACCCGCGCATCTCACGCTCGAACAGGGCGGCGTCGTGATCGGCGCTGTGCCGGCCTATGCAAAAGCGCACTCCTATGGGGAATACGTGTTCGACCACGGCTGGGCCCACGCCTTCGAGCGGGCCGGAGGCTCTTACTACCCCAAGCTCCAGGTCTCGGTCCCGTTCACGCCCGCAACCGGACCACGCCTGCTGACAGGCAATGACCCCGTGCACAGGCCCGCACTCGCCGGGGCACTCAAGCAGATCTGCCAGCGCCTCGAACTGTCATCCGTACATGTGACGTTCGAGACAGAGGACGAAGCCAGCGCCCTCGGCGAGGCAGGCTTCCTGTTGCGCAACGACCAGCAGTTCCATTGGACCAATCAGGGCTACCGCACCTTCGAGGACTTTCTTGCAGGCCTGTCCTCCATGCGGCGCAAGAACCTCAGGCGCGAACGCCGCCAGGCGCTCGAGGCCGGCATCGAAGTCGAGCACCTGACGGGAACCGACCTGCGCGAGGAACACTGGGATGCCTTCTTCGCCTTCTACATGGATACCGGCAACCGGAAATGGGGGACGCCCTATCTCACGCGCGACTTCTTCTCGCGCGTGGGAGCCACGATGGCGGACACGATCCTTCTTGTGATGGCACGTCGCAATGGCCGCTACATCGCAGGCGCCCTGAACTTCATCGGCTCCGACACGCTTTATGGCCGCAACTGGGGTGCCATAGAACACCATCCGTTCCTGCACTTCGAACTTTGCTACTACCAGGCCATCGACTTTGCCATTGCGCGAAACCTGCGTACGGTCGAGGCCGGTGCACAGGGCGAGCACAAGCTCGCTCGGGGCTACATGCCCGTTCGGACATGGTCATCCCACTGGATCGCCCATCGCGGCCTGAGCGACGCCGTCGAGCGTTACCTTGTTGCCGAGCGCGCACGGGTCAGCGAGGACATCGAGGCTCTCAGGGAACACAGCCCCTTCAGGAAGCATAATCAGCCAGGAGAAAACTGATGGCCTATGACAACCAGAACATCTTCGCAAAGATCATCCGGGGCGAGGCACCCTGCTTCAAGGTGTACGAGGACGAGCACACGCTTGCCTTCATGGACATCATGCCCCAGACTGAGGGCCACACGCTTGTGATCCCCAAGGAGCCTGCCGAGAACATCTTCGACCTCAGCCCCGAAGGCGCGGCTACCCTGTTGAAGTCAACGCAGAAGGTCGCGGCAGCCGTGAAGAAGGTAACCGGTGCGCCCGGCGTCATGCTTGCGCAGTTGAACGGCGCTGCCGCCGGCCAGACCGTGTTTCACATTCATTTCCACATCATACCGCGCGCCGCCGGCCTTGTCCTCGCCCTGCACGCGCGCGACAAAGCCGACTTCACGAAACTGAAGGCCCTCGCGGAACGCATCGCGGCCGCCATCTGAGACGGAGATCCAGACCATGACACGCATCGCCATCATCGGCGCCAGCAAGGGCTGCGGCCTCGAGACCCTGAAGGCAGCATTGGCCCTTGGCTGGAATGTCAGCGCCGTCGCGCGCAATCCCGACCAGGCCGGTGTGGCGCATCCGAATGTGGCCTGGTACAAGGGCGACGCGCGCAACGAACTCCTGATCGAGCAGGCGCTCCAGGGCTGCGATGCGGTTGCGGTCACCTTGTCCGGTCCCGTCGGCAGCAACAAGCCCGTGACCATCTTCTCCGAGGCGATGCAGACGATCCTGACCGTGATGAACAGGATGGGCATCAAGCGCCTCGTCTTCCTGAGCGGGCTCGGCGCCGGCGACACGAAGGGCAAGGGCGGCGCCCTGTACAGCCTCTTCCACCGCCTCATGCTGAAACGGAACTACGAGGACAAGGAACGCGCGGAAGCCCTGATCATGAAGTCCCACAAGGACTGGACGATCCTGCGCCCCGGTCGCCTGACCAACGGCAAGCGCCGCGGCAAGATAACGGTCATCGTGAACCCGGCCGAGTATCGCGGCGGCAGCATCAGCCGCGCCGATGTGGGCCATTACCTGTGTGCATGCATCAGGGACGGGCTCAACATGCACCAGCTTCCGGTGCTCGTTTACTGACCATCGGGATCAGTCGATCAGGGCAACCGCGATACGCGTCTTGCCACCGGCCTCGGGCGTATACATGACGAGGAACTTCCGCGTGATCTCGCAGGCCGTGGCAGACCACAGTTCCTCCCAGGCCTGACCGGGACGGCGCGCCTTGCGCACCGACGTATCAGCAAGGAATGCGGGATCTTCGCATCCAGCCCGCATCGCAATCCCGTTGGCTTCACGAAACACAAGCTGCATCGCCTGCTGCTGAAGCCGCGGCCCGGCAACCGAGCGCCCCGGAACGCCGGCGCGCAGTTCCGCCGGCTGGATACCGCGCGGATAGACGAACACATTGTGCACGCGGTCCGACCAGCATCCGCGCCCCAGGATCACGAACCGCCAGACGCCGGGCCTGGCAGGATCGACACGCACCGACAGGTCACTCTCATCGACATGATCCGCACCGGCGAACTCGAAGACCCGCTTCATGCCGCAGGGCGGTGCGATCATCCGATCGAGATTGATCAGCAGCACCGCAATGCGGTTGGCCATCTGCGGCGTCGTTTCCCCGCGCGCCAGCAACTGGGGGAAGTTGCCCCGGATGCTGACATTCTCATCGCTGGCCCAAGCCGGACCAACTGCGATGACAAGGGCACACAGCGCCGCGAGGATCCGCATCATTTGACGAGCGCGGGCTCCTTGGACCCCGACCCTTCGCTGCCATCCGCATCACTGTCCGCCGCCACGCTGACCGGCAGGGGCGGCGCCTCGATGATCTCGAAGGCAAGGCCGCTGGCATCCGCGTTGAGCATGACCCTGACGGTCCCACCCCGCAGCAGCCGGCCGAACAGGATCTCGTCGGCCAGCGGCTTCTTGATCGATTCCTGGATCAGGCGCGCCAGCGGACGGGCACCGAACGCCTCGTCATAGCCGCGCTCCGCCAGCCACCGCGTGGCTTCCGGCGCGAGCTCGAACGTGACATTGCGATCCCCCAGCTGCGCCTCGAGCTGCAGCACGAATTTCTCGACCACGCGCTCGACCACCTCGGGCCCGAGCGCCCGGAACGGAACCACTGAATCCAGCCGGTTGCGGAACTCCGGCGTGAACAGCTTCTTGATTGCCTCGCTGTCCTCGCCCTCGCGCTTGCCACGACCGAAGCCGATGGACTCTTTCGCGGCATCTGCCGCGCCGGCATTCGTCGTCATGATCAGCACGACATTCCGGAAGTCGACCTTCTTGCCATTGTGGTCCGTCAGCTTGCCATGATCCATGACCTGCAGGAGCACATTGAAGAGATCCGGATGCGCCTTCTCGATTTCGTCCAGCAGCAGCACGCAATGCGGATGCTGGTCGACACCATCCGTGAGCAGCCCACCCTGGTCGTAACCCACATAGCCCGGCGGCGCGCCGATCAGGCGGCTCACCGAGTGGCGCTCCATGTATTCCGACATGTCGAAACGCAGCAGTTCCACGCCGAGGACCTTGGACAACTGACGGGCCACCTCGGTCTTGCCGACACCCGTCGGACCCGAGAAAAGATAGCAGCCGATCGGCTTCTCCGGATCGCGCAAACCGGCGCGCGCCATCTTGATGGCGGCCGAAAGCGCCTTGATCGCGTCGTTCTGCCCGAAGACCACGTGGCTGAGGTTCAGCTCCAGGTCGCGCAGCGACTCCGCGTCGTTCTTGGAAACGGTCTTGGGCGGAATGCGCGCCATCTTCGAGATCACATCCTCGATCTCGGGCACGTCGATCACCTTCTTGCGCTTGCCTTCCGGCAGCAGCATCTGCGAGGCCCCTGTCTCGTCGATCACGTCGATCGCCTTGTCGGGCAGCTTCCGGTCATTGATGTACTTCGCGGCCAGCTCCACCGCAGCCTTCACGGCCTCGTTGGTGTACTTGACCTTGTGATACTCCTCGAAATAGGGCTTCAGCCCCTTGAGGATTTTCACGGCATCCGCGACCGAGGGCTCGGCCACGTCGATCTTCTGGAACCGGCGCGCCAGCGCACGGTCCTTCTCGAAGTGCTGCCGGAATTCCTTGTACGTCGTCGACCCCACGCAGCGCAGGCTGCCCGACTGTAGCGCCGGCTTCAGCAGGTTCGAGGCATCCATCGCACCACCGCTCGTCGCGCCCGCGCCAATCACAGTGTGGATCTCGTCGATGAACAGGATCGCGCCCTTGAACTGCTCAATCTCCCGGAGCACGTTCTTCAGCCGCTCCTCAAAGTCGCCACGATAGCGCGTACCCGCGATCAAGGAACCCATGTCGAGGGAAAAGATCGTGCAGTCACGCAAGACCTCCGGCACCTCGTTGTTGATGATCTTGCGCGCAAGGCCCTCGGCGATGGCCGTCTTGCCGACGCCCGGATCGCCGACGAGAAGCGGGTTGTTCTTCTGGCGGCGGCAGAGGATCTGGATCGTCCGGTCGACTTCGGCTTCCCGCCCGATCAGCGGGTCGATCTTGCCCGTCCGCGCCTTCGCATTGAGGTTGACGCAGTAGGCTTCCAGGGCTTCGGTGCCCTGCTTCACGGGCTTCTCGCCATCTTCCTCCTCGTCAGCGCCCCTGACAGGACGGCCTTCGCCGGCACCCGGACGCTTCGCAATCCCGTGGCTGATATAGCTGACGAGGTCATAGCGGTTGATGTTGTGCTCGCCGAGGAAGAACACGGCATGGCTCTCGCGTTCGGCAAAGAGCGCAACGAGGATATTGGCACCCGTGACCTCTTCGCGCCCCGAGGACTGCACGTGGATCACGGCGCGCTGCACGACACGCTGGAAACCGGCCGTGGGCTTGGCGTCCTCGCCGTCATCGACCACCAGGTTCGAGAACTCCGTGTCGATGTGGTTCGTCACGCTCCGGCGAAGGACCTCGACATCCACGTTGCAGGCCCTAAGGACGGCAACGGCATCCTGATCATCCATCAGCGACAGGAGCAGGTGCTCCAGGGTGGCATATTCGTGGTCGCGCTCGTTGGCGAGCGCCATCGCCCGATGAAGGGTGGCCTGCAGGGACTTCGAAAAACTCGCCACGTCCGTCGCCTTTCTTCAAATGGTCTGGTCCGGCACTGCCCCTCCTGCCCGACCAGTCTACAATATCACTCTTTTTCCAGCGTGCACTGCAGCGGATGCTGGTGGCGCTGCGCAAACGCAATCACTTGTGCAACCTTGGTTTCCGCGACCTCGTAGGTATAGACCCCGCAGATACCAACGCCCTGCCTATGCACCTGCATCATGATGACTTCGGCATCTTCGCGCCCCTTGTTGAAGAAACGCTCAAGCACGTGCACCACGAATTCCATGGGCGTGTAGTCGTCATTCAGCATCAAGACCTTGTAAAGGCTTGGCTTCTTGGTTTTCGGGCGCGGCTTGGTGACCAGGCCCGTGGAGGGGCCCCGGCCGTCCCCTTCGCCATTCTGCTGTGTCATGCAGGCACTGCCGTGTTGTTGGACATTCCGGATACCAGCTTATTAGATATGTCATGACCGGGAAATTGAAAGGTCGCCAGCCGCGCCGCCAAATGCGGCCAACTTATGGAAAACTAACGCAAAACCGGCTCCGCGAAGGCCGCCAGATCCCCGACCCAGCCCAGAACCCGCTTGCGGTTCACGCCAAGGTCCGAATGCCCATAGACCGACCGGGAATAGACCGCGAGAGTCGATTTCCCATCTCCGACATCCATGAAGCGCGCCGCAATCAGGTCCGGAAAGCGCAGGAGCGCCGATCGCACGACCAGGTTGTCGTAAAGCCCGACGTCGTCGGACAGCACATGACTGACCCGGGGTCCGGCCAGCGCGACCCTCAGGAACGCCTGCCGGAGCCGACCCGCAGGGAGGGTGTAAACCGATGCCGTCCGGTCCGCGCGGCTGGCCGTGCACAGGCCATCCGGCGCCAGCAGGAACGTATTGGGCGTGCGCGGGCGCACCAGCGAAGGAAAGTCGACGCGTGAAAGCGGATCCATGTGATCAAGGCCCCTGGCTGGAATGGCATGGCCGGAAACAAAAAGGCCTGCCGATCGTAACCGGCAGGCCCCAGGAATTCACCTGAAACGATGAGGCTTATTCAGCCGCGCGCACCGACGGGCCCTTGAAGTCCTGCATCTTCTCGGTCATTTCGGCAAAGCGCGAGGTGAACGGTTCAGCAGCCTGCTTGGCCGCATCGAGCCAGAGGTCATTGAGCTTCGTCGCCTGCGCGACATAGGCGTCCAGCGCCGACTTCGCGAAATCGGTCTGCAGCTCCCAGGCCTCGTGGACGCTCTTGGCACCCGACACGGCCTTGAAGGCGGCAACGCCGTCTTCCATCTGCTGCTTCGAGAAATTGAACATCTCGCCGTTCACCCGCTCAAAGGTCTTGGCGAAGACGGTGGCGGCCTGCACGTAGGCCTCCAGGCCACCCTTGCCGAAAGACGAAAACTGCTCGAAGCCCTTCGTCATGCCCTCAAATCCGTTTTTCATGGTCTTTCTCCCGATGTTTGTACGCCAGCGACTTGCCTGATCCCGGAAACGCTGAGGTTGACCAGGCCCGCCGGCTCATTGATCCGATCTCTGCAGCCGGCACGACCGATTAATTGACCGCGTTGTTATGCTGCAGTGCAACATGTTTCTTATAATACCCGACCTGCCGCGCTGTCAAGGAATTTGTGCACTGCACAATAGGAAAGAATGCCTCAAAACCGGACATTTTTTACCATCCGGCAACCTCCCGCGTGAACGATGAGGTCCCCAGCCTGCGACCGGCGCCGAACACGCCATCGCAGTGCAGTCCCGGACCAACCAGCAGAAGGCATGATGTTAACCCTTCCCAAACCTACAAAATATGACAGACTGATTGAAGCGACGTCGGTGAGGGGGCCGACGCGGAGGGTGGCCTGTTTCTTGCTGCCGAAAGACCGGTTCAGGTTGCCTTGAGCAAAGGGATTTGTGACGCATCATGACAGCGCGCGTACGGCCACTGCATCTGCTCGTGACATTCCTGACCCTGCTCGCGCTGGTTCTGGCCACCGCTCCCACGGCCGATGCGGCCCGGAAAAAGAAAAAGAACCGCTCGGTACCCCGTCCGCCGGTCGTCTATGTCGAAAAATACGCCGCCATCGTCGTCGACGCTGAAACAGGCCGCGTGCTGCACGAGGAAATGGCGCAGGAAAAGCGTTACCCTGCATCCCTCACCAAGATGATGACGCTGTACCTGCTTTTCGAGCAGATCAATGCCGGCAAGGTCTCCTTGTCGACCGCCTTGACGGCCTCCGCCTATGCTTGCTCCCAGGACCCGACAAAGCTAGATTTGGAACCCGGTCAGACGCTGACAGCAGAAGAGGCGATCAAGGCCCTCATCGTGCGTTCCGCCAACGACGTGGCCGTCGTGGTCGCCGAACACATCGCCGGGTCCGAGTACCGCTTCGCCCAGTTGATGAACGCCAAGGCCAGGTCCCTGGGCATGACGAACACGAACTTCGTGAACGCCTCCGGCCTGCCGGACGAAAGCCAGCGCTCGACAGCCTTTGATCTCATGCTTCTCAGCCGTCACCTCACGGACGACTTCAGCGAGTACGCGCCCTATTTCCGGCAGCAGAGCTTCACATGGGCCGGGCGCAGCTACGAGGGTCACAACAATCTGCTCAAATTCTTCGACGGCGCCGATGGCTTGAAGACGGGCTACACCCGCATGTCAGGCTTCAACCTTGCCAGCTCCGCAACGCGCAAGGAAAAGCGGCTGATTTCGGTCGTGATGGGCGGACGCACGGCACGCGAGCGCGACAACAAGACGGCCAAGCTGCTCGAAGCAGAGTTTGCAAAGCTCGGCCTCGGGCAGCCTGCGCCGGTCCTCATGGCGATGTCGCCGCTTGTGCTCGATGATGACGAAGCCGCAGCGGCAGCGGCAAGCGAACCGGCAAGCGAGACCCGCCCCACGGACGCGCCCGCAGCCACCGCGGCGGCGGCACCCGCTGCGCCCGTCTTGGCCGGCATGCTGCCCGTGTCGGAACCGCGCGAGACCGGACAGGGTGACTCGGAAGAGCCGATGCGGGCGACCCCACCCGCCGAAGCCGGCCTTTGGGGCATTCAGGTGGGCGCGCACGCGTCAAAGGAAAACGCCGAGACCCAGTTGGGTCAGGTCCGCAAGCAGATGCGCGATCTTCTCGGCAATGCGCGCGATGCCATCGTGCCGCACAGCATCCAGGGCAACACCCTCTACCGGGTGCGCTTCGGCGCCTTCACGCCGCGAAAGGCCGAGCGCCTGTGCGACCAGATGCAGGGCCGCGGGGTCAGTTGCCTCGTCGTGACAGAAGGCGGCTGGAACCAGTCCGGCACCGCCGCGAGCCGCCCGATCTCGGTACGCTAGCCCGCCGCCAGCGCCCGCCCCAACTGGGGCAGCCTGAGCGCCGACACAAGCCCGCGCACCTCGGCCCGCGCCGCGATCTGCGCCATGGTCAGCCCGCGCGACTTGCCGTCGATGAGGTCCAGCACCGTCAGCCCCTTGGGGAACAGCTCGCGATAGATCACCCGCTCGCTCAGGCCCGGCGCCAGCCGGAAGCCGATGCGCTGGGACAGCCTGGTCAGCGCATGCGTCAGCCGCTTGCGGTTATGGGTCTCCTGCGCCGTCATGCGGTTGCGCACGACCAGCCAGTCGATCGTCCGGCGCCGCTCGACCATCTGCCGCTTGCGGCTTTCCCAGACGAACTCGGCATAGATGCTCGGCGCCTTGGCCTCGAAGGTTTCGGGATCGACGCTGGCCAGCAGGTCGAAATCGACGAAGCTGTCATTGAGCGGCGTCACGATGGTCGTCGCCAGCGCATGTGCAGCCCGCCCGAGCGGCGTATCCGCTCCCGGACAATCCACGACAACCACATCGCATTCCTGCGCGAGCTGTTCGAAGACCGAACGAAAGCGCTCCGCGTCCTCGCTTTCGGCGATCGAGCGTGACTCAGCCATGGACGGCGAAGGCGTCACCAGCTTGGGCAACGCCAGGGCCTTGCCTTGAAGTTCGGACCAGCGCACGCGATTGGCAAAGAAGTGCGTGAGGGTCTGCTGGCGAAAATCCAGGTCAATCACGCCCGTGCGCAATCCCGCTGACATGAGGCCGGACACAAGATGAAGGGCGATGGTCGACTTGCCCGACCCGCCCTTCTCGTTTCCGACCACGATCAGTGATGTAGGAAAGCCCGCCATACCCCGCACTGCACATCCCGGGAAGCCTGATTCGCTTCGCTGTGGAAAACTAGCATTGCGTTTCCCGAAAGGGAAAACAGTCGCAACGGTGAGGTGGAGGACCGGCCCGGCATTACACCACGCCCTGTCCTCCAATGCGAACACGTTCTACATGGCAGCCTTCTACATGGCAGCCTTGGCTTCTGCAGGGGACACCATGCCGTCGCCATTGGCGTCCGCCATGTCAAAGCCAGGCACCGGCGCAGCGCTGAACTCCTGCCGGGAGACTTTGCCATCGCCATTGCCATCGAACTGGGGGAACAGCATCGGCAGCATCATGCGCCCCCTCAATCCGGGCGCCGCCGCAGCCATCTCGTCCCGGACCAGGAACCCGTCCCGGTTGGCATCAAGAACGTCGAAACGCGCGTCCCGCGCCGCGATGAACTCGGCCTTGCTTACAAGGCCATCACCATTGGCATCTGCCGAAGCAAACAGGGAGGCCGGATCAAGGGCGCCAGATGCGCTGGCGATGATGAAGAGCGAAAGAACGGGAAGTGACATGCGGGATTCTCCTGCTTGTTGTGTTGAAGGTCAGCGTGCGAGGCGGGAAACTTCGAGATCGAACTTCGGATCTATCGTTCCGAACAGCCGGTCCCAGATCAGCGTGTAGAGGCCGAAGTTCACACGGAACTTCCGGTGATGCGTGTTGTGGCTCGTCGCCGAGTTGATCCAGCGCATCGGGTTCCTGGACAGCAGGCGTACTGGAAAGAACTCGTAGCCAAGGTGACCCGCGACATTGAAAACGAAGGCGAGAAAGCTGAACGCGATGAAGCTCGGGAGCGACATCGGCAGGATCGCGACGACGAGCAGGAAACCCGCAGACTCCAGGATCGCTTCCAGCGGATGAAATGCGAAGCTCGCCAGCGGAGACGGGTTCGTTGAAAGGTGATGCACCTTGTGCACGACCTCGTAGATGCCGGGCACATGCGCCGCGCGGTGCATCCAGTAGAAATAGAAATCATGCAGCAGCAGCGCCACCGGCACGGCAATGACGGTCCAAAGCCACTCGGCAGCGTTGGCAGGCATCGAAAAATCGAACAGGCCGCCATCCACGCTGCTCACCACAAAGGCCAGCGCGCCGAAGACCAGGATGCTGAGCAGTGAGTAGCCGAACTCGCGCCGGTACTGCTCCAGCGTGAAGGGAATCTTCTGGATGCGCTTCGAAATGATCCGCGGCGCAAAGATCGTGATGAACCCCAGCGCACCACCGGCGATCACCACATAGCGCGCCAGAAGGAAAAGCACTGTCGCCACGGCAATGATCAGCGGCACCGGAACGCCAAGCTGGCTGGCCAGCAGGGCGGCATCGGTGGACGCTTCAACGGGCGGCGCTGAAAGGGTCTGAAAAACTGGATTGGTCATGGCCAACTCCTGTTCCGAATTGAAGGGGCCGGCAGTCCGCTGCAGAAAATCATGCGGGCGGACCGCCGGGAGGAAAGCAGGCAATGCCTGCTCAGGCACTTGAGGACACGCGATCAGCGCGTCGGGCAGGCGATGACATTGCCGGCCGCGTCATAGCAGGTGTGCGTATGCTGCGCGCCATTCTGGCTGTCATAGGTCGTCTGTCCCTGCACCGAGTTGCCGGTGTTCGAGTTCGTGGCCGTCGTGGTGCGCCGACCCTGAACCGTTCCGTCCGCGCTGCGGGTGAAGCCGCCCTGCGTTTGCGCCGAGCCGTTCTGGCCCTGCGCAGCGGCACCACCCTGGTGGTTCACCGAACCATCCGCATTGACCGTCGTACCGCTCCCACGGACCGCGCGGCCGCCGTTCGGCCCACGCACCGCGCCACCCGAGGCGGCGGCACCGTTACCCTGTCCGTCCGTCACGACGACGGCACCGCGGGCGCCTGCCCCGCCATTCGGACCCTGGTGTGCGGCGCCAGCACCGGCGGTCGTGCCGCCGGCTGCGTTTTCGTGGGCGCCACGATAACGTCCTCCAGCTTCAGCCGCGGAAACGGACAGGACAAAAAGGGTGGCAACGGCGGCGCCGGTCATCAGCTTGCCGATAAACGATGTTGGATCAATCATGTAAGTCTCTCCTTTGGGTCTTCTGGTTCGCGGGGGTGAACGAAGCCTTGGCTTCAAGTCCGCGAACTCGATGGGAGGAGAATGGCCCTCCGCTGTTTCAGCGTGATGTCGCCAAAGCCCGATGTTGTGACGAGCCGTTACAGCCGGATTTCCGGTGTTACACTTTGTAACAACTCGCCAGATTCCCTTTACCGGCGGCCTGCTATGCTGCGCACGCCATCAGGAAAAACCTCATGTCCAAGCCGGTCCGGACCATCGTCGTCGATGACGATCAGGAAATGCGATCCCTGCTCCAGCGCTACCTCTCGGGCGAAGGCTACAGCGTGCGCAGTGTCGCGGATGCGAAGGCGCTCGACACCGCGCTGCAGCGTGAGCCGGCCGACATCATCATCCTGGACCTCATGATGCCCGGCGAGGACGGCCTGTCGGTGTGCCGACGGCTGCGTGCCACCGGCGACACGACACCGATCATCATGCTCACCGCGAAGGGAGACCCGATCGACCGCATCCTCGGCCTCGAGATGGGCGCCGACGACTATCTGCCGAAGCCGTTCACGCCACGCGAACTGCTGGCGCGCATGTCGGCCATCCTGCGCCGCGGACAGGGCGCAGCACGCGCCGAGCAGAGTCAGGCCATTTGCTTCGGCCCGTTTGCACTCGATGTTGAAGCGATGGTCCTCAAGCGTGACGGTACCCAGGTCGAGTTGTCGTCGCGGGAATTCGCTCTCCTCAAGGCGCTGGCGCTCCAGAAGGGAAAGCCCCTCAGCCGCGCACGCCTCATCGAGTTGGCACTCGGACGCGATGCCGAAGTCACGGACCGCGCTGTCGACGTGCAGATCTCGCGGCTTCGCAAGGCCATCGGTGACGATCCGGACAACCCGCACTGGATCAAGACGGTGTGGGGCGTCGGTTACGTTCTTTCAGCGGGTGAATGATGACAACGGCAGCAACACCCTCACTGTGGCAAAGCCTGCGTGCACGGCTTGATACAACGGCCGTCCGTGCGACGGTCGTGCTCGCCGTGCTTCTCGCACTCGCGCATGCACTCACGCTGTTCCTGATGACCGAGTCCATCATGCGCCCGCAGGCCGAACGGCTTGCCGCCATCATGGCCAGCAATGTCGAGGCCATCGTGGAATCCGCTCGACGCATGCCGCCCGACCAGCAGGAGCAGTTCCTGAAGAACCTCTGGAACTCCCCCTACCTGCGGGTGCATCTGGATCAGGAGGTGACGCCCGAAGACACAGGCTCGCCCTCGATGCTCGAGACGCTGTTCATGACAGCGCTATCGGCGAGAATTTCCGAGAGCCAGCACTTCGAATGGCGGCGCGGATCGGCCGGACGCATCTGGATTGCCATCGATGTCGGCGCCAAGCGCCTGTGGGTCTCGACACGCCCGCCGAGCTCGCTCAATCCCGAAGTGGCTATCGTTCTCGCGTCGGGATTCAGCCTTGCACTGGCCGTCCTCGCTGGACTTGCCCTTCAGGGATGGATGAACAAGCCGCTTCAGCGCCTGAACAGCGCAGCGCGCCGACTTTCACTGCGCACGACGGATGAACGCGTTCCGGTTGAAGGTCCGATCGAGTTCAGGACTCTGGCCGAAAGCTTCAACCGCATGATGGAACGTCTCGGCCAGGGCGAGCGCGAGCGCAACCTCATGCTCGGCGGCATCAGCCACGACCTGCGCACGCCTTTGTCCAAGATCCGGCTCGCCATCGAGATGATCGACGAGAAGGCACCGGATCCGGACCTCAAGGCCATGATCGTCCGCCAGATCGAGACCATGGACGGCATGCTCGCGCAGTTCCTCGACTTCGCGCGCGGCATTGACGAGGAAGAACCCGTCATCACCCAGCCGGATGTTATGATCGCCGAACTGTGCGCCGACACCTCCATGCCGGAGGTCCACTTCGTTGAGCGCGCCGACGCCAGCATCCGGGCAAAGCCGATGGCCCTTCGCCGCGCCGTGCAGAACCTGCTGCAGAACGCGATCAAGTACGGCGCCATGCCCGTGGAACTGCGAACGCAGGTGTCCGACAGCACATGGACCGTAGAAGTCTTGGATCACGGCGCGGGACTTGGCTCGCTCGACGGCAGCAAGGCGGTCGAGCCCTTTGTACGCGGCGATGAAGCCCGTGGCGGCGCGCAGGCCGGAACGGGTCTGGGCCTCGCCATCGTGGCGCGGATCGCGCAGTCAAAAGGCGGCAAACTCGACCTGTCCAACGCACCCGGAAAAGGCGTCAGGGCGAGACTGTCATTGCCCCTTCAGGGCTGAAGGCATCAGGCCGCGCCGTCACCCAGCGACAGCAGGCTCGCATTGCCGCCAGCCGCTGTCGTGTTGGTGCACGCCGTTCGCTCGACCGCAAAGCGGTGCAGGTAGTGCGGCCCACCGGCCTTCGGGCCCGTGCCTGAAAGCCCCTCGCCACCGAAAGGCTGCACGCCAACCACCGCACCAATCTGGTTGCGATTGACGTAGAGATTGCCAACCCGCGCCCGCGACCGGACGAAATCCGCCGTCTCCTGAATGCGCGTATGAACGCCCAGCGTCAGCCCGTAACCCGTCTGGTTGATCGCCTCGAGCACCTTGTCGAGATGGCTCGCCTGATAGCGCACCACGTGCAGGATCGGTCCGAACACCTCGCGCTCGAGCGCGCCGATGGATTCGATTTCGTAGGCACGAGGTGCGAAGAAATAGCCGTCGCCGGTTTCGTTGCTGAGCGTTGCCTCGACAATCGCGCGGGCCTCGCGCGACATGCGGGCCGCATGGGCCTCCAGCATGGAGAGCGCATCGGCATCGATCACCGGACCGATATCCGTGTCGAGCTTCATCGGATCCCCGATCTTGAGTTCGGCCACAGCACCGGAAAGCAGCTTCAGTACCTTATCGGCGATGTCGCTTTGCAGGAACAGCACCCGCAGCGCCGAGCAGCGCTGCCCGGCACTGTCGAAGGCCGACATCACCGCATCGCGCACCAGCTGCTCAGGCAGCGCCGTGGAATCCGCGATCATCGCGTTCAGGCCGCCGGTCTCGGCAATGAAGGGCGGGATGGCACCATCGCGATCGGCCAGCATTCGGTTGATCCGGCGCGCCGTGTCGGTGCCACCCGTAAAGGCAACGCCTGCCACATGTGGATCGCGCACCAGCGCCCCGCCAACAGACGGCCCGTCACCCGGCACGAAGTGAAGCACATCGCCAGGCACACCCGCCTCATGCAGCAGCCGCGTCGCGACATAGGCCGCAAGCGGCGTCTGCTCGGCAGGTTTCGCGACAACCGCATTGCCGGCCGCCAGCGCCCCGGCCACCTGACCCGTGAAGATCGCAACGGGGAAGTTCCAGGGGCTGATGCAGGCAAAGACGCCCCGCCCATGCAGCGACAGCTCGTTGCGCTCGCCCGTCGGACCCGGCAGCACCTTGGCCACCGAAAATTCCTCACGCGCGAGGTTCGCGTAATAGCGCAGGAAATCGACGGCCTCCCGCACATCCGCGATGCCATTCGAGACGGTCTTTCCCGCCTCCCGCACGCACAGGCCGATCAGCGTCGCCGCATCGCGCTCGAACAGGTCGGCCGCACGGTTCAGGATCTCGGCGCGCCCTGTTCCGCCAAGCCGGTCCCACTCACCCTGTGCCGCCACCGCAGACTGAGCCGCGCGCGCCGCAACCTCTGGCGTACCATCGACGCAAGAGCCGATCTGGCGCGACCTGAGGGCAGGATCGAACATCGCACGCGCCGTGCCCGAAACAGCCTCTCCCGCAACCAGCGGCGTTGCGTGCAGCGGTGCCGCAACGGCCTCGCCGATCGCCTTCATCAGGGGCGCGGCCCGCGTCGGATCGCTGAGCAGCACGCCGCGGGAATTCAACCGGTCAGCAAACAGGTTCACCGGCAGGGGAATGCGCGGATGCGATTTCTGTGTCATGGCTTCAACCTGCTCGACCGGATCGGCAATGATGGCTTCAAGGGGGGCCTCGTCATCGGCGAGGCGATTGACAAAAGAGGTATTCGCGCCGTTCTCCAGCAGGCGGCGCACCAGATAGGCGAGCAGGTCCTCATGCGCACCAACCGGCGCATAGATGCGGCACTGCGCGCCAAGCCGGTCGGAACCCACCGCCTCGTCATAGAGCTCCTCGCCCATGCCGTGCAGGCGCTGGAATTCATAGTCCCCGCGATTGCCCGCAAGCGCGCGCACCGCAGCAAGCGTATGCGCGTTGTGGGTCGCAAACATCGGGAAGAACGCCGCCGGATCGGCCAGCAATTTCCGCGCACACGCAAGATACGACACATCGGTCGACGCCTTGCGCGTGTACACCGGATAGCCCTCGAGACCCGCTTCCTGCGCCCGCTTGATCTCGCTGTCCCAATAGGCGCCCTTCACGAGGCGCACCGGCAAGCGGCGCTGGTGGCGCTGGGCAACACCGGAAAGCCAGTCGATCACCGCCGGCGCGCGCTTCTGGTAGGCCTGGACCGCAAGGCCCAATCCATCCCAGCCGCGCAGCTCCGGCGCACCGGCCAGGGCCTCGAAGATGTCGAGCTGCACCTCAAGCCGATCCGCCTCCTCGGCGTCGATCGTGAAGCCGATGCCGGCTTCCTTCGCAGCGAGGCACAGCGGCATGAGCCGTGGCAGGATCTCGGGCATGACGCGCCCCATCTTGAGCGCCTCCAGCCGCGGATGCACGGCCGAGAGCTTCACCGAGATAGAGTTGCGCGTGAAGATGTCCCCGCCACGTCCGCGCTCATGCGCGGCGATCGAGGCGATCGCATCGGCATAGGCGCGGGCATAGCGCTCGGCATCCTCGCGCGTCATCGCCGCCTCGCCCAGCATGTCGAACGAGAAGCGAAACCCGCGCCTGGCCGCATCGCTGCCACGCTTCAGGGCCTCCGCAATCGTCCGGCCCAGCACGAACTGCCCGCCCATGATGCGCATGGCCGTCGTCATGGCCTGGCGGATGATGGGCTCGCCACTGCGCTGGACAAGCCGACCCAGCACCGCCGACCAGTCCTGCGGACCATCGCCCAGCTTGACCACATGGCCGGTGAGCATCAGCGCCCATGTCGAGGCATTGACGAACACGGAATTCGATTGGCCCAGGTGCCGGTCCCAGTGCGCGCTGCCGATCTTGTCGCGGATCAGCCTGTCGGCCGTCTCGGCGTCGGGCACCCGCAGCAGCGCCTCGGCAAGGCACATGAGCACCACGCCCTCTTCGGTCGACAGCGCGTATTGATGCAGGAAGGCATCGAGCCCCCCGCGCTTGCGCTGCGCACGCACGCGCCGCACGAGGTCGCGCGCCACCGCTTCGGTCTCCGCACGCTCGCGCGCACTCAGGCGCGCCTGCGGCAGCAGCGCCTCGACGGTGGAAGCCTCGTCGGCAAGATAGAGCCGCGCCATCTCGTGGCGCGCATGGTCCATGGTCATGGGACCGGACAATCCTACGTCAGGGGCACCCGATGCAAGGTGCCGGGACAAAACGTGTCACCGCTCGAAAATGATGATCGGGGCGCCGCCATACACGGTACGTGCAACCTCGCCATAGCCATTTTTCCGGGCAACCCGCAGCGACGGCGCGTTGTCGGGACTGATGATGCAGCACGTGGTCCGGCCACTGAAATGATCGTCGCCCCACAGGAGAACGCGCGCCAGCGCTTCGCTGGCATAGCCCTGCCCCTGCGCCCACGGAAACAGGGCCCAGCCACTCTCCGGCTTTCCGGCGAGGGAAGGCTGGATGTCGCGCCGGGAGTCGGAAAACCCGATGTCGCCAGCGTAGCGCCCGGAGGCTTTTTCCTCGATCACCCAATAACCATGCCCCAGCAGGGCCCAATGCCCGGCATAGCGCAGCAGGCGGAACCAGGCCTCCTGGGAGGACGCCGGCACACCGCCGATGAAGCGTGTTACCCCCGCATCCGCCCAGAGCGCCGCACAGGTCCCATGGTCATCCGCCCGGTGACCGCGCAGGACAAGCCTCTCCGTCTCAAGGACCGGAGCTGCAGACACATGGCTCATGCGAGGTGCCCCCGGCAGGACAGCGCGCGGAAACAGGCAACAAAAAAGCGCCGGATCGCCCTAAGCGGAGTCCGACGCTGTTCATCTACAGCGCCGAATATCGCCGAAAGCGCCGAAAACAAAAAGTGAACAAATTGTCGCAGGGCGGGAATCAAAGCAATCCGAGCTCTGCCAGTTCCCGCCGCAACCCCTCGGGCATGTCATCCCCGCCGACCGACCCGATATCGGGCGGAGCGTCCTTGGGTTCGAGATAGCGCCATCCCTGAAAGGGCCGGCGCGGCCGCGGCGCGACCGGAATGAGCTCGGGCTTCAGCACGAGATTGCACCGCTGCACACCGTCATGGTCGGTAAACGGCCTGATGTCCGCAAGCACCTGCCGCACCGCCGTCGATCCCTTGATCACCCAGTAGAGCGACCCGCCATCAAGCACCTCGTCGCGTCGCTTCGGGATCATGCGTGTGGTGTGGCACTGCTCGGCCTTGAGCCCGCGTTTGCGCAGGGCCGCAAGATGGCTCTGCTGCCAGTCACGCAGGTCGGCAACCGAGTCGGCCCCAACGCAGAGCTTGATGATGTGGAGGGCCAGGATCAGCGCCCTCTCTCGCTGGCCTCGAGCGTGCCGTTCCTGTTCTTGTCCAGCGCATCGAAACCGGCCACCTGCCCGGCCTGGAACTCCTCGACCGAGACCTTTCCGTCGCCATTCGTGTCCATGGCGCCGCGTTGTTCATCGGTAAGCTTGAACTCGTCCGCGTCGATGAACCCGTTCTTGTTCTTGTCCGCAGCAAACGCAGCCTTGGCCGCCTGGTTCCGGAACTCCTCGCGGCTGATGGCACCATCATCGTTGTAGTCGCCGGCCGGCCCGGCAGCCATTGCAGTCATGGCGAGGGAGGCAATCAACGGAATGGAGGCCAGGATCAGCGCGTGTCTCATGTTCATCTCCGTGATGTTTCCGCAGGAATGCGGGAATTACGGTTGGGTCAGGCTGTGCTCTTACCACGGCCTCCCGGGCCTGCACAGGCTTGCAAAGCGCCTTGCGAACAGGATGTAATCGGCGCTTCAGACGGCTGGAGAATCGAACCATGAAACTGAAACCGGTGATGACCGCGGCCTCGGCTGCGGCAGCCATTGGCCTCTCGCTCGCCTTCGCAGCGCCGGCAGCCGCCGACGAGCTGCGCTGCGGCTCGCGTCCCGGCGCCAGCAACTACTGCAGTGCCGACACGTCACGCGGCGTGGAACTGATCTATCAGCACTCGTCCTATGCCTGCTACTACGATGACACGTGGGGCTATGACCGCAACGGCATCTGGGTCGCCAACGGGTGCAGCGCCACCTTCCGCCTCGGCAAGAAGGACAAGGGCAAGGGCGATACCGCAGCCGCCATTGGCCTCGGGATCCTGGCGCTGGGCATTCTCGCCGCGACATCCAGCGATGACGGCGACCCCAACCGCAACGAACCACCGCCGCCACCACCAGGCTATGGCCCGGGGGGTTATCCGCCGCCGCCACCTCCGGGCGGCTATCCGTCGGGCAGCTACCCGCCACCACCGCCTCCAGGCAGTTACGGACCCGGCGGCTATCCGCCGCCGCCACCTCCCCCGCAAGGCGGATATTACAGCCGGCCACACAAGGTCGTGTCGTGCAACTCGAACAAGAACAAGTACACCTATTGCGCCGTCCGCGTACGCAGTGACGTCGAACTGATCCGCCAGCGCAGCACCAGCTCCTGCCGGTTCAACACGTCCTGGGGTTATGATCGCAAGGGCGTTTGGGTCAACAAGGGCTGCCGTGCTGACTTTGTCGTGTACGACTATTGACCACGGACGACAGCGTGAACCCGCTAGAAGGGCGCCCGCGTGGGCGCCCTTTCTCTTTCACGCGCCCTGGCTCTCGAACGAGACGATTGCGACGCCTTCGTTGACCTGGTCACCCGCCTTGAACGGCACGGCCTTGATCGTGTGATCGCCGGGCGATGAGAGCGTGTGCTCCATCTTCATGGCCTCCAGCACGGCCAGCGCCTGCCCCTTGCGCACGCGGTCTCCCGCCTTGACCAGAACCTGCGAGACCTTGCCCGGCATCGGTGAGCGCACCTCGTTGGCACCGACATCGCCCGTGTCAGCGCTGCCCAGCGGATCATGCACCTCGACGGCGAAAGTCTGTCCGCGCAGCAGAACCGCAAGCTGGAAGCGTGATGCGACCACGCTGCCGGTCACCCGCCGCCCGTCGATGATGGCCTCGATACGATCCCCATCGACGACCCGCGCCGCAACCGCGGCACTGCGGTCACCCTCGACAAGCCGCCACGCACCAGCGCCATGGACGACGGTCACCACGCGCGCCTTGCCCGCAAGCTTCAACTGCAGCACTTCCGTCTGGCGCTGCCCGCCCAGCCGCCAGCCATCGAGCGCATCCCACGGCGAACCCGCCGCACGACCGCGCGCACGCGCCAGCAACAGATGCACCACCGCAAGCCGCAGCGCATCCTCGCCAAGTCCCTCGGGAACCGCGACCAGCGCCGCCTTGTGGCGATCGATGAAGCCCGTATCGACATGCCCGTCGATCATCGCCGGATGGCGCAGGGTCGAAACCAGGAAGCCCAGGTTTGTCCGCACGCCGGCGACCTCGGCGGTCTCCAGCGCATCGGCAAGGGTCCCGAGCGCCGCCTCGCGCGTGCGGTTCCACGCAATGACCTTGGCGATCATCGGATCGTAGAACATCGACACCTCGCCGCCCTCGGCGACACCGGCATCGACCCGCACATGCTCGCCCGCCGAAGGCAGGCGCAACCGCGCAAGCCGCCCTGTGGACGGCAGGAATCCCTTGACCGGATCCTCCGCATAGAGGCGCACTTCCACCGCATGGCCCTCAATGCGAAGCCCCGCCTGGTCGACAGGCAGGCGCTCGCCGGCAGCCACGCGCAGCTGCCACTCGACCAGGTCATGGCCCGTGATCATCTCGGTGACAGGATGCTCGACCTGCAGCCGCGTGTTCATCTCCATGAAATAGAAACCGTCATCGACAAGGCCCTTCGAGCCATCGACGATGAACTCGACCGTCCCCGCCCCCCGATAGCCGATCGCCTTGGCACACGTGACCGCCGCCGCGCCCATCCGGGCCCGCAGGCTGTCCGGCATCCCGGGCGCAGGCGCTTCCTCGATCACCTTCTGGTGGCGCCGCTGCAGCGAGCAGTCGCGCTCGAACAGGTGCACGGCATTGCCGTGGCCGTCGGCAAAGACCTGGATCTCGATGTGCCGGGGGGTCGAGACATATTTCTCGACCAGAACGCGCGCATCGCCGAAGGCCGACAGGGCCTCGCGCTGCGCGCCTTCCAGCGCCTTGACGAAGTCCGCCGCGGCATCGACCCGCCTCATGCCCTTGCCGCCACCGCCGGCCACCGCCTTGATCAGGACCGGATAGCCGATGCGCGCCGCTTCCCGCGCCAGGTGCTCGGGCGACTGGTCATCCCCGAAATAGCCGGGCACCACGGGCACGCCGGCCTTCATCATCAGCGCCTTGGCCGCATCCTTGAGCCCCATGGCCCGGATCGCCGACGCCGGCGGCCCCACGAACACGATACCCGCCCCAACACAGGCATCCGCAAAGGCCGGGTTTTCCGACAGGAACCCATAACCGGGATGGATCGCCTCGGCGCCGCTCGCGCGCGCCGCAGCCAGGATCGCATCGCTGCTGAGGTAACTCTCGCGCGCCGGCGCAGGCCCGATCCGCACCGACTGGTCTGCCATCGCCACATGCGGGCTGCCGGCATCGGCGTCCGAGTAAACGGCAATCGTGCGCATCCCGAGACGCCTGGCGGTGCGCATGACGCGGCAGGCAATCTCGCCCCGGTTGGCGATCAGGAGTGATTTGAACATCGGTCCCCTACTCGGCCCAGCGCGGCTTGCGCTTCTGCAGGAAGGCCGACAGGCCCTCCTTGGCCTCGTCGCTCGCCCGCCGCTCGGCGATGCGCCGCGAGGTCTCGGTCCTCAGGCCCGCATCGATCGGCCGGCCCTCGACCACGCGGATCAGGTCCTTGGCGGCATCGATGGCGCCCGGCGCGCAGGTGAACACCTGCTGCACGATCCGCTCGGCTTCCTTTGCAAGCCCGTCATTGTCCTCGACCAGCACATGGATCAGCCCCAGCGCCCGCGCCGTCTCGGCGTCGAACCGCTCGGCCGTCAGGAAGTAACGGCTCGCCGCCCGCGCACCGATCGCACGCATCACATAGGGCGAGATCACCGCCGGAATGATGCCGAGCCTGACCTCCGAAAGGCCAAACGACGCCGAGCGCGTGGCAATCGCGATATCGCAGGCCGAGACCAGCCCGCAGCCTCCCGCCATCGCCGCTCCATGCACCAGCGCGATCGTCACCTGCGGCAGCGTGTGCAGCATGTGCAGCATGCCCGCCATGTCGCCCGCGTCTGCGCGATTGTCGTCGCTGGTGTAATCCGCGGCGGCCCGCATCCACGCGAGGTCCGCGCCCGCCGAGAAGCTGGGCCCCGCCCCTTCGAGCAGCACGACCCGTACCCCATCCGCACCCTTCAGCGTCTCGAAGATGTCCTTGAGGCGCGTAATGACGTCCGGATTGAAGGCATTGTGCACCTTCGGCCGGTTCAGCGTCACGACGGCAACACCCGCCCGGGTCGTATTGAGCAGGACGGTAGCTTCAATGGCCTCTGTCACGCACAAACCCTCTCTGTTTCGGAGACAGTGCACTTGTCTGACATGAGCGCACTGTCACCGTAATTATCAGTGATGACCGGCATCGCCGGCATGCCCCTCGGCCGGAGCACGGCGCACGACGAGCACCTTGAAAAGGAAGAACAGCGAGATCACGATCAGGTAGCCCGCGCCCAGTTCAAGCGCGCGCTGCCAGAACGTCAACTCGACGATCGGTGGCAGGCGCAGCGAGGCCCCGTTCGACAGGACCGGCAGCAGCACCGCAAAGGCCACGTGCACCAGCACCGCCAGCAGGGTCGATCCCGGCAGCTGCCGCCAGCCCGCCATCATGTAGGCAAAGGCAGCCCCGATCACGAGCCCCTGCACATTGTTCACCGCATAGAACCCGATCCGGAAATAGCTCCAGACCAGGTCAAGAATGCCCAGCGCCTGTTCCATGACTTACTCCTCGTTTCGCGGCCAGTGACCGCGCACATCCAGCATGCGGGCCTCGCGGCTGCCGCAATGGCTACGCCGGACCTCGGCCGAGCATGCACGCGGGCGCAACGCCTTGTCCAGACATACCCGGACCTCGGCAATCTCGCGCCGCCGGCAGGTCACCACAACGCCAGACGCCTCAAGCCCGGGATTGGCCGCAACAAACCTGTCCCGCACGGCGTCGGCCGTCGTGGCCAGCGGTTTCGCAGGCTGGACAAAGGCCTTGGGCACGCGCAGGTCGCCCACCGCCCGCGCCGTCGTGCGGAAATAGTCGGCCTGGCTCAGGCCCGAACAGGTTCCGTGCTTCTCCCATTGATGCTGCACCAGCTGGCGCGAAGGCGAAACCTTCATCGCAGCCTCCATCACGTCAGACGGAACCCGGCGCGGCGCGCCAGTCTCGCAATGGCTGGGCCAGCCGCGCTGGTATTGCGGCCACAGCCCATGCGCGACGAAGCCGAAGGCGCGCCCCGACCGGCATTGCAGGTCATCATCGCGCCCCTGCCCCGTAGCGCCAGAGCAATGCGTGGGCGACCACGACAGCGCCAGCACATAGAAGTCGAAATCTCCCGCAGCGACATGGTCCGGCGCCGGCGAGGACACCGGACGCGCATCCGCGCGCACCTCTGCCGGCCGCCCTCCGCCGGTGCCCTGCTGCTGCACCAGCGCAAACCCCACCATCAGCAGGATGGCAACAAGCGTCTGCATCATGGCACGAGGACTGCGCGGCACGACACCCTCACATCCTGAACACGCCGAACCGCGTCTTCGCGATCGGCGCATTCAGCGTCGCCGAGAGCGCCAGCGCCAGCACGCGGCGCGTGTCACGCGGTGCGATGATGCCGTCATCCCAAAGCCGTGCGGTGGCGAAATACGGATTGCCTTCATCCTCGTAGCGTGCGCGGATCGGCGCCTTGAAGGCGGCCTCGGCCTCGGGACTCCAGCTCTCGCCGCGCGCCTCCATGCCGTCGCGCTTGACCTGCGCCAGCACGCTGGCCGCCTGCTCACCGCCCATCACCGAGATGCGCGAATTCGGCCACGAGAACATGAAGCGCGGCCCATAGGCCCGCCCGCACATCCCGTAATTGCCCGCCCCATAGGACCCGCCGATGACAAGCGTGATCTTCGGCACCTGCGCACAGGCCACCGCCGTCACCATCTTCGCCCCGTCCTTGGCGATGCCGCCCGATTCGTATTTCGAGCCGACCATGAAGCCCGAGATATTCTGCAGGAAAAGCAGCGGGATGCCGCGCTGGCAGGCCAGCTCGATGAAGTGCGCCGCCTTCAGGGCCGACTCCGAGAACAGGATCCCGTTATTGGCCAGGATCGCAACCGGCATGCCCCAGACATGCGCAAAGCCGCAGACCAGCGTCGTGCCATAGAGCTTCTTGAACTCGTCGAACACCGACCCGTCGACAAGCCGCGCGATCACCTCGCGCACGTCATACTGCGTCGACAGGGACTGCGGCACGACCCCGTCGAGCTCGTTGATGTCGTAGGCCGGCTCGACCGGGTCGCGCATCGCGACCTCAGGCCTCTTCTGCCGGTTCAGCGTCGTCACGATGCGCCGCGCGATCGCCAGCGCATGCGTGTCGTCCTGCGCATAATGGTCGGTAACGCCGCTGCGCCGCGAATGGACATCGGCACCGCCAAGGCCCTCGGCGCTGACAACCTCGCCCGTCGCCGCCTTCACCAGCGGCGGCCCGCCGAGGAAGATCGTGCCCTGGTTGCGCACGATCACCGTCTCATCCGACATGGCCGGCACATAGGCCCCGCCCGCCGTGCACGACCCCATGACGACGGCGATCTGCGGAATGCCCGCAGCCGACATGTTGGCCTGGTTGTAGAAGATGCGTCCGAAATGCTCGCGGTCCGGAAAGATATCGGCCTGGTTGGGCAGGTTCGCCCCGCCGGAGTCGACAAGATAGATGCACGGCAGGTTGTTCTCGCGTGCAATCTCCTGCGCCCGCAGGTGCTTCTTCACGGTGACAGGATAATAGGTCCCGCCCTTGATCGTCGCATCGTTGCAGACGATCACGCACTCCTGCCCCTCGACCCGCCCGATGCCGGTGATCATGGAGGCCGCATGGATGTCACCTTCATACATCCCGTAGGCCGCCAGCGGCGACAGCTCGAGGAACGGCGTCCCCGGATCAAGAAGCCGGTTGACCCGCTCGCGCGGCAACAGCTTGCCGCGCTCGACGTGGCGCTGGCGCGAACGCTCGTCGCCGCCAACGGCAGCAGCCGCAAGCCGCCCCTGCAATTCCTCTGTCAGACGCGCTGTCGCGGCGGCATTCGCCTTGAAGCGCTCATCGCGGGTTGAAATCGCACTTTCCAGCCGTGACATGAAACATCCTGAACGGAAACAATCGACCTGCGAAACAGGCCCCGAGTATTGCGCTTCTTGTTGGTTTTGGGGAAGCTCAATGCAAGACAAAAATGAACGCGAGGGAACGCAAATGGAAGCCTTTCTGCACGACCTGTCCTGGGTCCCGCCACTGCGCAGCGATCTGCTGACCCATGTTTTCAACGGCTTCACGTTCCTGGGTTACCTGCCCTTCTTCCTCATCTTCCTGCCGATGGGCTATTGGCTGGGCGACAAAGGGGTATTTACCCGCCTGGTGGTCCTTGTCGGGATCGTCGCCCTGACCAATTCCTTCCTCAAGGACCTGTTCCAGGATCCGCGCCCCGACCTACAGTTCGCCATCGACAAGCGCGTCGGGAATTCCTTCGGCTTCCCCTCCGGTCACGCGCAGATCGCCGTAGCGATGTGGTTCTGGCTGGCCCTCGAGGCCAGACGCACATGGGTCTGGATCCTGGCCACGATCGTGGCCGCAGGCGTCTGCTTCTCGCGTCTCTATCTGGGTGTCCACGACGTGGAGGATGTTCTGGGCGGCGCACTTCTGGGCGTGGCCACCGTCGTGATCTACGCCGGGTTCCTGTCGCCTGAATTCGAGCGCTTGCAGAAACTTCCGCTTGTCGTGTGGCTGGTGGCCATCGCAGCACTGGTCCCGATCCTCTGGAAGATCTGGCCCCACGATCCCCTCTCCGAGGCCGTCCCCGGCGTGGCAGCACTGATGCTGTTCTGGCTGCTCGGCCACAGGATCCAGGTGTCGTTCATCGGCTACCAGCGGCACGCGAACACCATTGTTGCCTTCATTGCCTCTGCCGCAGCCGTCGCCGCCATGTTCTTCGGCTTCGTCCAGCTGGGCAAATTCCTCGCGCTCCACGGCGTCGACCGCATGCACACGCTGGTAATCCAGATGGGCTTCATGGCGCTGGTGGCAACCCTCGTGGTCCCGACCCTGTTTCGCGCCGTAGGCCTCTCATCGGCCGCCGATAAATCATGAGGCGTTTGGGCAACGCCTGAGGGTTCGTCACGCAAGGTTCACGCACGGCGCCCGGATCGGCGCTACCCTGACTTCAGCCGAATGATTCGGATGGAGTCACAGCGTAGGTGACCGTTGTCTGGTGTATCATCGACGACCGACGCACAGCCCAGGCGGGCTCTGCGAACAGCAACGCGCCATCCCCCTTTCTTCCAGGTTCATCAGGTTTTGTAGCAAGGCCCGCGATTGCGCCTTCACGCAGTCGCGCGCCCCTTTGGAGGACTGTTGCAGATGGGAAAGAAGACTGCACGCCGTCGCTTGGGCGAAGAACTAAATGAAAATCCGAAGATAAGGGCACTGTTCAGCAAGGGTCAGAACTGGTCACCCCTGCAGCGCGACATGGGTGAGCGCAGCTACTCGAAAAACATCAAGCCCTGCTCCGACAACCAGCGCCGCCTGATCGAAGCCATCGATCAGCGCAATCTCGTGGTGGCCCTCGGCCCCGCAGGAACGGGCAAGACTTATCTGGCCATCGCCAAGGCCGTCGAGGCACTCGAAGCCGGCAAGGTCTCGCGCATCATCCTCTCGCGCCCCGCTGTCGAGGCCGGTGAAAGCCTCGGCTACCTGCCCGGCACGCTCGAGGACAAGCTCGCCCCCTATCTGCGCCCGCTTTACGACGCACTCACCGAAAGGCTCGGCGGCAAGCGCCTGAAGGCACTGATGGCCGAGAACATCATCGAGATCGCTCCCGTCGCCTACATGCGCGGACGCACGCTCAACGGCGCCTTCATCGTCATCGACGAGGCGCAGAACTGCACCTATGTGCAGCTCAAGATGATGCTGACGCGGCTGGGATGGAAGTCGACGATGGTCATCACCGGCGACCCCGACCAGACCGACCTGCTGACAGGCCTTTCAGGCCTCGGGCCCATCGCCGACCGCCTTTCGGCACTCGAGGACGTGGCCGTGGTCAGGCTCGAAGAGCGCGACATCGTCCGTCACCCGCTGGTGGCGGCCATGCTGACGGTGCTTTAGGCGCTGGCGACAACCTGGGCTGTGACCAGCAGGCCCAGCATCAGGCAGGCGAGGTAGGCAGCATAGGTCGTCTTGCTGCGATAGCTCCGGGGCCGCGTGGCAATCGCGCGCGCGGCCTCGATGAAACCCATGTTCTCGCGGGCAATGAACTGCTGGCCCGTAAAGATGATGACGATGGCAGCCGCGAGGAAGAACGCATCCCGCGGGGCGATCTGACCCACCTCGAACATCACGAGGACGGCGATCATCAGGCCGGCGGCCATGACACTGGCAATACGATCGAACATGGCACTGATCTCAGAAAATGTTGCAGTTGCGAACGGAGATAGGACGACCCCGTCGGCATTTCAATAAAAAAATGACGCCTGCGTCATTAATTTACGATGAAAGCGCCCAAGCACCTGAAAAAGCTGCAATAATGCCCATGCCCAGCACCCCAGCCCACACCACCGAAAAAAAGTAGATCACCGCTACGTATTCCCAAGGATACTCCCTGAGGCGTCCCAGCTTGCGTGCAGCTGCAGCAAGGATATGCGGCCCGGCCAGCACCATCAGCCCCACGACTAGCAGGCGTGGGACGTCCCCCCGCTCCAGATCAACCAACTCGCTGAGCAAACGAAAGAACTGGGCAAACAGGAGGGAAAAGACCGATCCTGCAAGCAGCGCGGCCAGACATGTCTCAATTCCGAACGCCATGCGGTTCGCCCCCTCCAGAGGGAGGTTCAATGCACAGAGGATGCCAATCCCCCGGAGAGACGCCAGCGTGTGTGCCCCGGACGCAACGGCCTGAAATTTCAATGCCACACCACCCCAAATTCCAGGTCATCCGAAATCGAGTCTGCGCAATAGTCAGGCCATGAAGATCGATGAAAAGGCAGCAAGAGACGCACTCGGCGACGCCGAAGTCCGCAAGTTCTCGAGCTGGACGATACCTCTGGTCGTGTTGCTCGTGGCAGCCGCGATCGGCATGGGCATCTTTGTGTTCCTGGCCGGCCCCACCGTTGAAGAGGTGCAGGGCAACATCCAGGGCAACACATACTCGCCGACCGCGGACACCTCGCGCGTGCGCATCACCATCGACGGTTCAGACTTCTCGATTCCGGCGAACTACACGATGCACCGCCGCTCGAGGAAGAGCGGTGACCACGAGAACGTGCCCATGCACGCGCTGTTGCCCGACCTTGAACCCTGGTCCGCGGCCAGGGCCGGTGAGTTCACAAGCAATCTCGCTGAATCTCGCGTCGTCCGCTTCACGCTCTCGGTTGACCGGGACCGCCTGCCTTACGAGGAAAAGTTCAACCGGGGCATCCGCCCGCGGGCCGACAATGAAAACGGCGAGCCGGGCCCTTTCGGGCTGACCAGCTACCGCTTCCAGCCAGGCACGGGTTACGAAGGGACAGAGTGGTACTCTGCTGCCATGCCCGGTGGGAAGATGCTGGTCATGCGCTGTGATCCCTCTGCCAATGCAGATTTCGGTTCAACCTGCATCCGGGTCACCCGCCTCGATGACGGGATTGGGCTGACCTACCGGTTCAAGCGATCGCAGCTTCAGTACTGGAAGGAAACCGATGCGCGCATCATGGCGCTTATAACCTCGTTCCGCCCGAGGAAGTAGGGGCTCAGGGCTTCTTGAGGACGGCACTCGCCGGCGGCAGGTCCATGTCGAGGATCGCCATCTCGAAATGATAGGTGGTCTCGCCGTCCTCGGTGTCCTTGAAGATCACGCCGATGAACTCGTCGCCAACCATGACCTCGACCGAATCCTTCTTGTTCGGCCTCGCCTCGATGCGGATCGTGTCCAGCCGGAAAAGGGACCGCAGGTACTTCTCGACACGAAGGATTTCAGTCTTGTCCACGAGACCTTGGCTCCAGTTGAACGGTGATGCACACAGCCACCACCTTAATCTTCAACCAGATAGCCCTGCAACCACAAGCGCCCAGTTATTTCGTCCCCAGGCTTGGGAATATAGCCTTCGGGCAGGATATGCTCTGCCGCATAGAGCGCAACATCGAGCATGGACTGCCCGCTCCGGCCTACGGTGACACGCATCCGGAACACGGTACGCCCGGCGACGCGCATGGGATAGACATGCTGCACGGTTGCCCTGAAGTCATAGTCGTCACTGGCACCACTGCGCGCAGGCTTCAGAACATCGGCGGGCACCGGGGTTTCGCCACTACCCTTGACCAGGCGCAGCCCCAGGGGCCGGGCACAATAGGCAAATGCGGAAAGGGCAAACTGGTAACTCTCGCCCACGCGATAGGCTGGCGCATTCTTGAAGAACAGCGCATCGAAAAAGGCGATCTCGGCACCTTCCGCCGTGCGTCCCCGGATCAGGCCCTCCGCACCCGAGCCAGCGACCTGTTCGATGCGAACGGGATGGGTGATCGCACCCGCCGCAAAGGGGAAAGCCGCAAGCACGCACCCCGACGCCGATGTCTGCTCTGTCAGCAGCAGCACCATGTGCCTCAGCTCGCCGTCGCGTTCAGTCATGGCCGTCAGCGTGTCCGCATTCACGCCATTCGGCATCAACTGCTTCTCGGGAAGGGGTATCTGGGCAATGATGCTGGAATGCGAAACGACGTCCTTGATGCGCGCACGAATGTCTTCGGGCGCATCGGGATAGACCGAAGCCCAGTGCAAGGCATGCGCATCAAGGACGGCGTTGCTCTTTTCCATTCCGGCTCTGCGTTGATCGCGTCTACTTTCGGCAGGGGCACTATGCTACGTTCGCGCAATCGGTGAAAATATCGCGCCCGAGAATTCCCATGTCAAACACATCGGCAGGCTCCTACTACCAGGCAACGGCCATAGGCCTGAACCATCGACCAACGCTGGCAGGCTCGCCGCGTGCAGACGTGTGCATCATCGGAGCTGGATACACGGGACTGTCCTGCGCGCTTCACCTCGCGCAGGCAGGACTGAAGGTGATCGTGCTCGACGCCGAGCACGCGGGTTTCGGCGCCTCGGGACGCAACGGCGGCCAGGTCATTCCGGGGCAGCGTATCGACCAGATCGAACTCGAGCGTCGCTACGGCGTCGCCCATGCCCGCAAGCTGGCAGACCTTGCCCTCGAAGCCCAATCACTCGTGCGCACGCTTGTTACAGCGCACGAAATCGATTGCGGCGTCAAGTCTGGCCATCTCACAGCCGCAATTCGCGACAGCCATGCGCGCGAACTTGAGCACTATGTCGAGCATCTGGAGACGCACTACAACTACAAGTCCGCACGCTACATTACGGCGGATGAAATGCCCTCGCTGGTCAATACCCAACGCTACCGCGGAGGCTTGCTCGACCGCGATGGCATGCACCTTCATCCGCTGAATTACGCCCTCGGCCTTGCCCGCGCCGCCGAAACGGCGGGCGCAACATTATTTCACGGATCACGGGTCCGCTCGATCGATGACACACCAACCCGCCGCGTAAGGACCGAGGCGGGAGAAGTGACAGCCAGCTTCGTCGTCTATGCCTGCAACGCGTATCTCGAGGGACTGAACAGGCAGCTTGGGGCAACCATCATGCCCATTTCGAACTATGTCGCGGCCACCGAGCGCCTGTCACCCGACGCCGCACGCGCCCTGATCCCCTCCGACGCCGCAGTTGCCGACACGAAATTCGTGCTCGACTACTACCGCCTCTCGACCGACAACCGGTTGGTCTTCGGCGGCGGCGAGACCTACGGCGCCAGCGACGCCAGCGACGCAGCCCATTTCGTGCGCCCCTGCATCGAGCGCGTCTTTCCGCAACTCAAAGGCATAAGCATCGACTACGCCTGGGGCGGAAGGCTCGCCATTACCATGCCCCGCCTGCCGCATGTTGGCAGGCTCTCGCCGACGACCTATTTCGCACAAGGTTACTCGGGACAGGGGATCGCCATTGCAACGCTTTGCGGAAAGCTGATTGCCGAGGCCATACGCAACCAGTCCGAACGGTTCGATGTCATGGCTAACCTCCGCATTCCGCGCCTGCCAGGCGGAATGCTGCTGCGCAAGCCGCTCCTGCAACTGGCGCTAACCTGGTACGCACTGCGGGACCGGTTGGGTTAACGCAAGATTCTCCTCGACGGGACCCTGGCTTCATGAGATTCTGTGCAGGTCTGTAACCAACGAGAGGAGGTGATCCGATGTCGAGTGGGAATTTGGTGCTGGTTGAAAGCCTGAAAGTCACGCGGACAACGGAGCAGCCTCCAGGTTACGCATGGCTTTGAAGATCGGTTGATCAGGGCTTGAAACCAGCCCATCTCACGGAGGGCCGCAGGAGTGCGGCCCTTTTTGCGTCTGCGGGCACACGCGCCGTCAGATCTGGTAGTCGCCGTTATAGTCCTGGATGAGCTGGTTCATCTCGTGCGCAGGCTTGTCGCAACCGGCACATCCAATGACCTTCGCGGGCACGCCGGCAACGGTGCAACGTTCCGGAACAGGTGCCAGGACCACGCTTCCCGCGCCCACCCGGCTATAGGCACCCACCTCGATGTTGCCGAGGATCGTGGCACTGGCGCCGATCATGACGCCCCGGCGAACCTTTGGATGCCTGTCGCCTTGTTCCTTGCCCGTGCCGCCAAGCGTCACGCCGTGCAGCATGGAGACATCATCCTCGACGATTGCCGTCTCGCCGATGACGACGCCTGTACCGTGGTCGATCATCACGCCGCGCCCGATGTGGGCCGCCGGATGGACATCGACGCCGAAGACCTCTGAAATACGGCTCTGGAAATGCAATGCCATCGCCTTGCGCCCCTTGGTCCAAAGCCAGTGCGTGATGCGATAGGCCTGCAACGCATGGAAGCCCTTGAAGAACAGGAAGGGTTCCACATAGGAATTGACTGCAGGATCCCGCTCGAAGATCGCAGACAGGTCCGCGCGCACGTCATCGCCAAGGGTCGGCGCATCGGCAAATGCCTGATCGTAGACAAAACGCACCTGCATGGCGCCTACGTCATCATTCCCCAGCTTCTGCGCCAGGTGATAGGAAAGGGCCTCTTCAAGCCGCTCGTTGTTGAGCACCGTTGCATGCACGAAGCTTGCAAGCGCAGGTTCGGCTGCAGCCAGGCGCACGGCCTCCTCGCGCAGCGCCGACCACACCGGATCGCAGGTCGCGAATGTCTCGGCAATGACAGGTATCGAGCGTTTTTCCATCCGTGCAGTCTAGCACAATCGCCCTGTAACGGTTAGTGAATCCGCCTCGGTTTCAGCCACATTAACCTCAGGGAGCCCGTGCAATGTCCGATCAGGGATTGAACAGACCAGCCCCCCAGGCACTCGACCTGCTCCAATCCCGCCGCTCGGGTTCAGCCAAGGCCATGGTCGGGCCCGGTCCCTCGGACGAGCAGATCCGCACACTGCTGGCATGCGCCACGCGGGTGCCCGACCATGGAAAGCTCGTACCATGGCGCTTCATCCTCTTTGCAGGAGACGCCCGCGCCCGGGCGGGTGACGTTCTCGCCACCGCCATCGCAAGCGCAGACCCCGCGGCAGGCCCGGAACGGGTGGCACAGGAAAGAGGGCGTTTCCAGCGCGCCCCGCTGGTCATCGGCGTAGTCAGCAAGCCAAGGACCGGGGTGCCGATCCCCGAGTGGGAACAGGTGCTGTCTGCCGGCGCCTGCTGCCAGACCTTGCTTATGGCGGCGCATGCCATGGGCTTCGTCGCCAACTGGATCACCGAGTGGTACGCCTATGATCGCAACGTGCTCGCAGCCATGGGACTGTCACCCGAGGAACGCATCGCGGGGTTTATCTATGTCGGCCATCCGAGGGAACCGCTGGTCGAGCGTCCGCGCCCTGACCTTGCATCCATTGTGACGGCCTTCTGACAATGCAGCGTCAGCCGCCCGAGCGCTCATAGACCACCGCGTTCCAGTACTTGGCGCGGTGTCGACCGCCATAGCGCCGCCATCCCTTCTTGCGCAGGACACGACCCACGATGGCATTGAAATAGCCATGCGCGACAAGGACGGCGATCCCGTCCTCCTGTGCCACGCGCGAGAGCATCTCCACCGATTTCTCGGCGCGATCCTTGGCATCGCCGAAATCCTCGATGCCACCATGATGCCCCGCGTGCCACGCCACGCGCGCAAGAATGGCCCAGGCCGCGGGCCGGAGCCGGACAAGGGGCAGGCGCGGTGACTTCAACTGCGCCTCCATGAAGAGCGGGCTCTGCTGCACATCGGCGTGCGGCGCCACCGCCCGCGCGCTTTCACGCGCCCGCGGCCGGTCAGAGGCAAAGACCCGGCGCGCATCGCCCACAAGCTCCATCAGCCACCGGGGCGGCCGGTTCTCGGGATCAAGCCCGGCGCGTTCATAGTGGTCGATGAATTCCTGGAATTTCCTGTGCGAAAGCCACGCAGTCCGACCGATATCCGGCTTGCCGTGGCGGATCAGAACTATTCTGATGGGATTGTCCTCGGGGCGCAGCCGGCGCCTGCGCACCTTCAGCTCTTTCACACCCACAGGTTCCATGGTTTCAAAACTCATCACTGATCGACGCGGAACGACAGCCTATCTCGTACTCAACACACCGTCACGGCGCAATGCCATCAGTCTCGACATGTGGCAGGCAATCCCCGGCATAATGGCACAACTCGGGCAGGATCGGGAAATCCGTTGCATCGTGATCACCGGGGCCGGGACAGAGGCCTTCGCGGCAGGAGCGGACATTTCGGAATTCGAGGCCAACCGCGCAACCGGGGACACGGCCCACGTCTATGATGCGGCGACCCATGCCGCCATTGCAGCGATCATGGACACCGGCAAGCCCGTGGTTGCTGCCATCCGCGGCATCTGTTTCGGCGGCGGCGTGGCCATCGCGATGGCCTGCGACCTGCGCATCGCTGCAACCGACGCGCGATTCTGCATACCAGCCGCCCGCCTGGGACTGGCCTACGGCATCTCGGGAACAGCAAACCTTGTCTCGAGTCTCGGTATGGCAACGGCGACGGAGATGCTGCTGACAGCAAGGACCTACGCCGCCCACGAGGCCCTCCTGCGGGGCATCGTCCATCAGGTGGCGCCCGCCGCCGACTTCGATACCGTCGTCAGCGGCTATGCGGGCGCGATCGCCGCCAATGCTCCCTTGTCGATGACCGCCGCGAAGCGCGCAATCCGCCTGGCCGTCACGGGCGACGCCGGTTGGCGCGCCGCCGCCGAGGATGCAGCCGCGGCGTGTACCCACAGCGCCGACTACACCGAGGGCCGACGCGCATTTGCAGAAAAGCGCAAGCCGCGCTTCAATGGCGCCTGACCAGATGAACCGCCAGACACCTCGCAGGGAAAAGCATCAATGCAGCTGAAAGACCAGGTCGCCATCGTCACCGGATCCGCAACGGGAATCGGAGCCGCCTGCGCTGAACGCCTCGCCGCGCTGGGCGCGCGCGTCGTCGTGAACTGCACAAAGTCCGTCACCGACGCAGAAGCCACGATCGGCCGGATCCACGCAGCCGGCGGCGAGGCGCTGCTGGTCCAGGCGAACGTGGCGGAGGATGCCGACTGCCGCCGCATGGCAGCTGCCGCCGTCGAGAAATGGGGACGCATCGACATCCTCGTCAACAACGCGGGCACGACACGCTTCGCCGACCACGCCAGGCTGGACCTGCTCTCGGCAGACGACTTCATCGCGATCTATCGCGTCAATGTCATCGGCGCCTACCAGATGGTAAGGGCTTGCGAACCGCAACTGAAGGCGTCGGGCTTCGGACGTGTTGTCAACGTCTCGTCGATCGCCGGTGTCCTCGGCGTGGGTTCATCGATCGCTTACGCAGCCTCGAAGGGCGCGCTGAACACGATGACGAAGTCGCTGGCCCGCTCGCTTTCTCCTGAAATCAGGGTCAACGCCGTATGCCCGGGCTTTGTGGCCACGCGATGGTTTGCCGACCAGTTCGGCCCGGAGGCCTATGCCCGCATCGTGGAGCACAACACCAACGCCGTGCCGCTGCATCGCGCCGCGACCGCCGAGGACGTCGCAGAAGTTGTCGCCTTCTTCTGCGGTGAAGGCGCCCGCCACATCACGGGCGAGACAATGCTGACCGACGGCGGCCACCACCTCGCGATCGCCGGCGTGGTCCGCCGCTGAGCTTGGGTTGAATTCAAAAACGGTGCGTATGCAGAGGTGTAGGCTGCAGAGCCACACCTCGCGGGAATTTGCGCGCACGCCTGCTCAACCGATGGCAACATGTCACACTCGTCGTAACGCCTCAGTGATTCGCGCAGCCGACACAAAACAGCTCACCACTGTGGCTCCAGGGAAACGCCCCATTAAGGCCTTGTCAACCAAGCGAATGTTTGAGTGCAGGCGCAACTCCGAAGATCCGGCCCATGGAAACAGCGGAGCGTCGCAGAACTCGTTCAGCGGCATCGCAAGAGAGTTTCTTAAAGAAAGCACGAGGTAAAGCATGCGAGTGACTAAACTGAAGACAGCTTTGCTGGGCGTCCTTGCGATGTCCGTCATTGCACCGGTTGCCCAGGCGGAAGATGCCGCGTGGGGTCCGTTCTCGGCCGGCGTGTCCCTCACGTCGGACTATCGTTTCCGCGGCGTCAGCCAGTCGGACCGCAATCCGGCCCTGCAGGGCTGGGTGCAGTACGACCACGCCTCCGGCGCGTTCGCGAACGTCTGGGCGTCGTCGATCGACTTCAACGACGAGACAACCTACGACTCGGGCGTCGAGATCGACCTGACCGCGGGCTACAACTTCAAGCTCGGCGAGAACACCTCGGCGACCGCGAAGGCCGTGTACTACTGGTACGCAGACGCCGACACGCCTGCCAGCCTCCCGGACTACGACTACTGGGAGTTCATTGCCGGCGTCAGCCATGACTACGGCAAGATCGGCGTCAGCGCCGAGCTCGCCTACAGCCCGGACTTCTTCGCAGAATCGGGTGATGCCACGGCCCTGACGGGTGGCGTTTCGGCACCGCTGATGGAGAAGTTCCTGTTCTTCACCGGCGGCCTCGAGGCATCCGGTCATCTCGGCTATCAGTGGCTCGACGTCAGCGAAGACTACCTGTACTTCGACGCTGGCTTCGGCACATCGTGGAACCAGATCGCACTCGACGTGCGCTGGGTCGACACCGACATCGACGACGCGGATTGCGGCGACGACCTCTGCGAAGGCGGCGTTGTCGTCTCCGTCTCGGCCAACCTGCCGTAGTCGCAAAGGCAACTCTTGCCAAAGGACCTGCCGCGGGCAACCGCGGCAGGTCTTTTCTTTTGCACATGCCGATGCGTCAGACTGCGGCAAGGAAGGCCAGCACAGCCGCCTTGTAGGCCTTGTCGCCCACGGTGGTCATGTGGTCGCGGTTGGGCACCATCACCACCTCCGAGCGGGGCAGAGCCTCGGCAAGCGCACCCGCCGGTCCCGTGATGTTGTCCTTGTCACCCAGCACGATCAGGGCCGGGGTGTCGACATGACGCATCTCTGCAGCCGAAAACGACCGGCGCGGCCGCGTCATGCAACTGGCCAGCGCCTCGAGGTCATTCTTGCCCTGCTCGGCAAAGACGCGGAAGAGGCGGGGGACCGCGCCAGTGATGCTTGCCGGATCAGGCGTGCGCATCGCGGCAGCGATGGCATCGGTCTCAAGCACGCCGCGCCCGTAATAGTTCTCGCCGACACCCGCGATGACCGCGCGGCGCACGCGCGCATGATGGTCGTGAAGCAGGCGCATCGTGATGAACCCGCCCATCGAGTAACCCATCACATCGGCCTGCCGGTGCCCGAGGTGATCGAGCAGGCGCAAGATATCGCAGGCAAGCTCGCCCTCGTCATACGCTGCCGTGTCATGCGGCTTGGAACTCTCGCCGTGGCCCCGCATGTCGACCGCAATCACCTGCCGGCCGGCCGCCGTCAGCGTTCCATACCATCCCGGCGTTCGCCAGTTCATGCCCCGGCTCGAGGCAAAACCATGCACCAGCACAATTGGCGGTCCATCACCGGCGACATCATAGGCAAGCCGTATGTGTTCATTCACATCAAGGAATGGCATGGCCTCACCCGATCACGCCGGAGAATCCGGCACGCCGGCAAGGAAGTCCATCACCGCAGCCTTGAACATGGGCTGCGTCAGGCAATCCATATGGCCACAGCCAGGAACCTGCTTGCCGCGCGCATTGCCAAGGCACCGCGCAAGCCCCGGCGCCGAGCCGGCAAGGGCGTCACCAGAGCCCGCAATCACAAGGATCTCGTTGCGGATCAGGGACAGGCGTTCGGCCGTCCAGGTCATCGGCGCAGCATCAAAGGCGCGCGCGCAGGCTCCAAGTGCCTTCAGGTCCTGCCCCTGCGCCTCGGCGAACTGCCGGAACTGCCGCGCAAGGCCTGCAGGCACGTCATCGGCCGAAGCAGCCTCGAAGGCCTCGACAAGGCCCACCTGAGTGCGCGCATCGCGCGGCGTCAGCAGTTCCTCGCCAACACCGCACAGCACGCCCAGCAGGTAGCGCTCGGGGCGCCGCGACAGCACCTCCAGCGCGACCCGCGCGCCCAGCGAAAATCCCACAAGGTCGGGCTTCTTGACCTGCAGGTGCTCGGTCACGGCGACGACGACATCGGCAAGGCCACGGATGGAATAGGCGCCCGGATCATGCGGCTTGCCGCTGTCGCCATGCCCTGGCAGGTCGATGGCAATCACCCGCCGCCCGGCCCGGACCAGCATCTGCACCCAGCCGGACTTCTCCCAGTTCTCCCGCGCGCTCGCAGCAAAGCCGTGCACCAGCACGATGCCATCCCCGGCTCCCTGGTCGGAGTACGCGATCGCACAGCCATCCAGCTCAAGATGCGGCATGGCGGTCAACCGGCGCCGGCAAGCCGCTTGGCGTCGTCATCGGCCTGGGCGGCAGCCCGCGCCTCGATGATCCGGCGCAATTCGCGCTGCTTGGCTTCGTCAAGCGGGAAACGCCACATCACCACCGCGATGCCGAGCGAGATCAGCGTGGGCGGCACGACATAGAGCAGCATCATGCTCGAGATCGTCTCCGGCGCATTGTTGCCCTTGCCGTCGAACCCGATCCAGGCGAGCACCGCATACGAGAAGAAGATCGCGCACGAATAGCCAAGCTTGTTCGTCAGGGCGAGCAGCGCGAAATAGACCCCCGCACGCGCCTGGCCTGTCTCCACGTGATCATGGTCCGCGACATCCGCCATGATCGCGCGGAACAGGAAGGGGCCGACCGACATGTTGAGCCCCAGCAGCGTCCACAGGATGAGCGCCGGGACAAACTCGCCCTTGGGCAGGAAGAAGATGCAAGGGATCATGATGGCGTTGGCAAGGCAGTGCAGGACAAAGGTCTGGTGCTTGCCCCGGCGCCGGCTGAGCCAGACCATCGGCGGAATGGCAAGCGCGCCCATGACGAAATAGACAAGCAGCAGCCAGTTCGCCTCCTTGGGCAGCTCAAGCCCGAAGGCGACCATGGGCAGGAACAGGGTTGCAACGATACCGCCCGAGATCCCGGCAACCAGGTCGCTGATCAGGACATAGCGCAGGGGCCTGTTTGTCAGGATGGCCTTCAGCGCAGGACCCAGCGGCAGATGCTGTGGCTCGTGATGCGGGTTCTCGGGAATGGTCCACACCGCGATGGCCACACCCAGGGGAAGGGTGAGGATCACGAACCAGCCCATGGATGCGATCTGCTCGAACTTGTCGCCCCCTTGCGCCTGGATCAGGGCAGGCAGCAGCAACACGCAGATCATGCCGATCAGGTAAGCTCCTTCGCGCGAGGCGGTGATGCGTGATCGCTCGTGGTAGTCGCCGCTGAGCTCGCTTCCCCATGCCAGGTGCACGATCGACAGCATCGTCCAGCCCACGAACAGGATGATGATGGACGTGACGACATATCCTGAACCGACCCCGGGTTCCGGCATGAAGACCAGATAGGAGGCAAAACACATGATGGGGATCGAGGCGACCATCCAGATGCGCCGGCGTCCCCAGCGCGTGCGCGTCCGGTCGGACATGACGCCCATGACCGGATCGAGAAAGACGTCGAGGAACCGCGCGGCACCGAAGATGATGCCTGTGATCATCCAGCCAAGCCCGATCTCCACCGCATAGAAGGGTGGCAGGTGCACGGCCAGCGGCAGCGTCATGGCAGCCAGCGGCAGGCCGGGAAGCGAATAGGCAATCAGCCAGGAAGGCTTGACCCGGTCGTTGTTGCTGGCGTTGACAGTCATTCGCCTCTCGCTCCCCATGATGGCCCGCGACCCCATGGGTGGGAGCAAGCAAGTTGACTATGGACCGAACTGTCGAAAACGCCAAACACCAGACGATCCCGCATGGGTGGACAATAGATCATGACAAGCGGAATCATGGGGAAGACCCGGCGTCGCATGGCAGAAAGGGCAACAGCACTTGCCCATTCAAGATGTGACAGGCAAACAAAATTACGACTTGGAAAGGCAGAAACAGTTTTATTTGATCGATCATGCAGGAGCGCGCTTGAATTTCTGGGATAGTATTCTCTAATACTACGCGACCATCGCAACCTGAACTGAAAGAACCCGGCGCCACGCGCCAAAGAGAGAGAAAATGGCCAAGAAAGCAAAGCCGGACGCAACAGAAGCCGAGTTCGTTCCTGCAGCAACCAATGATCATCTAGTCGATCTGACGGCCAATCTTGTCTCCGCCTATGTCAGTCGAAACCAGGTGCCTGTCACGGAACTGCCGGCGCTGATTGCAATGTTCCATAACTCGCTGCGCCAGGCCGCAGGCGGCTCGATCGAGGCCGAGACCGAGCGCAAGCCCGCCGTCCCCGTGAAAAAGTCCGTGGCCGAGGACTACATCGTCTGCCTAGAGGATGGAAAGAAGCTGCGCATGCTCAAACGCTACCTGCGCACGCACTACAACATGTCCCCGGAAGAATATCGCAAGAAGTGGGACCTGCCGCACGACTATCCCATGGTCGCGCCCGCCTATGCGCGCCTGCGCTCGGCCTTCGCCAAGAAGATTGGCCTCGGCCGCGTTCCCTCCGTCAGCCGCGGCCGCCGCGCCAAGAGCGCCTGAAGAAACGCGGGGAAGCTGGTGGCCCCTGCCGGACTCGAACCGGCACGCCTTGCGACGACGGATTTTAAGTC
>Ga0172376_10000029_pt1 | contig 162004 bp, 119 predicted proteins | sample Lak35m_FD_121114 | JGI IMG/M metagenome (GOLD analysis project Ga0172376, IMG submission 121114) | Freshwater microbial communities from Kabuno Bay, South-Kivu, Congo - kab_092012_35m | ecosystem: Environmental > Aquatic > Freshwater > Lake | place: Democratic Republic of the Congo...
CGGGCGACGCCTACCCGGCCATGAGCAGCGCCAGCCAAAGCCTCACCGTCAACAGGCAGGATGTGATCCTCAGCGGCGCGCTTGCCGCGACGACAATTCCCTACGGATCGACCGTGCCCCTGAGCAACGCCTCGATCGCGCCGGGCATCAACCCGTCATCCATCGCCTTCAGTCCGGCCATCCAAGCCGTCGACCTGTACGACGGGCAAACCTTTGTGGCCCAGATTCCATTCAACGACGGCTTCCGCACGCTGCTGCTGCCCACCACGGTGCTTGACGCGGGCGTTCACAACCTCCAGCTCCGGTACGCGGGCGACGCGAACTACCGCCCCGCCACGCTGTCCCTGCTGCCCGCGCTCACCGTGACCCAGGCGGGCGCCAATGTCAGCTTGTCCGCCTCGGCGACCAGCCAGAAGGCCGGCCAGCCATTCACCTTCACCGCCCAGGTCAGCGCCGCCCAGTCCGGCCTGCCGACCTCGCCGTCGGGCACCGTGCTGTTCACCGTCACCCTTGCCGGCGCCCAGGTCGCCGTGGGCCAGGTCGCCGTCGGGTCACTCGGCCAGGCCTCGTTCACCTACACGCCGTCGGCCGCCGGCGCCTTCGTCGTTACCGCCACCTACTCGGGCGACAAGAATTTCTCAAGCGCCAACGCCTCGGCCAACCGGACCGTGGTGGCCTCGGCGCTCACCATGGGCGCGATCAGCCCGGCGGTGGTCAACCTTGGCGGACGAGTCACCCTGTCGGCGCTCATGGCACCCGCGGATCCAAGCGGATTCGGCCAGAACGGCACCGTCGACTTCGTGCTTCCCAACGGAACCTTGGTGGCCCGCGCCACCATCGCCGACAGCCAGGTGACGGCCAGCGGCAGGCTCTACACCAAGGTTGTCGACACCGGGATCGCCGGCAACAACCTGCGCGCCGGCACCGCCTCCATCCGCGCCGTTTATGTTCCCGGCCCGGGCGACACCTATCCGCAGATCACCACCGATCCGCAGTCCCTCGTCATCAACAGGCAGGCCACCGACACCCTGCTCACCGCCTCGCCGATGACCTCCCTCGCCTACGGCACCCCGATCACCTTCACCATGAGCACCAGCCCGCGCGTCGCCCCGGGCTCCGCCGACACCACGATCCCGTTCGCCAGCGGCGGATCCCTGTCGCTGTTCAGCGGCACCAACCTCTTGCAGAGACTGCCCGTCTCGGGGAACTCGGCCACCGCGACCTTCACCATCCCCGCGCTCAACAGCGGCGCCCAATCCTTCACCGCCGTCTACTCCGGCGACTCCATCAACTTCAACGGGTCAACCGCGGCGGCCGTCACGCTTAACATCGCCAAGGCCTCGACGGCTATCACCCTTTCGCCGGCCAGCGGCGCCTCATTCCAGGTCGGCACGGCGGCGAAGTTCACGGCGACGGTCTCGACCCCTGTCACGGCCACAAGCCCCTCAGGCACGGTGCAGTTCCTCATGGGCGGCGTCGCCATCGGCTCCCCCGTCGCCCTGTCCGGCGGTTCGGCGTCCATCAACTTCACGCCCACCCGCTCGGGCCTCGGCGCCCTCACCGCCACCTTCTCGGGAGACGGCAACTTCAGCGCCACAACCGCCTCGTCGAACCTCCAGTTCCGGGCCCGCCAACCGTTCTTCGTCGTGGCGTCGCAGGCCGGCTCGACCTTCATGACCTACGATTCAAGGACCCGCCAACAAATTTCCATCTTCCAGCCCCTTGGCCCCTCCTATGCGGGCGGATTCCGGGTCGCCACCGGCGACATCAACGGCGACGGCGTCGCCGACATCGCCTACACCACGAGCACAGGGTCGTTCGTCCGGCTCATGGACGGACGCTCCGGCGCCAGCCTTGGCGGCTTCACCGCCTACGCCACCAACTACACGCGCCCCGTCAACCTCGCCATCGCCGACATCAACGGCGACGGCCGCGGCGACATCATCACCGCCCCGGGCGGCGCCGGCCTGGCCGCCAATGTGCGCGCCTTCTCCGGCCTTAACTACGGCCTCATCTTCAACAAGACGGTCTTGAGCGCGGGCTTCAAGGGCGGGGTTTCCGTGGCCGGGGCCGATGTCGACGGCGACGGCAGGGCCGAAATCATCTGTGCGCCGTTCTCAGCCGGCGGCCCGAGGGTGCAGGTCTATAACGCCGCGGGCACCCTGCTGCGCGACCAGACCCTCTTCGCCACCACAAGCACCACGGGATACAGCGTCACGGCGACCGACCTCAACGGCGATGGCAAGGCCGAGATCCTGCTCGGCGCCATGTCGGGCGCCCAGCAGGTGGTCGTCACCGACGGCGCCACCGGCGCGCTCATCGGTTCGATCGCGGCCTTCACCACCGGCTCCCGGCTCGCCACGGTGGACGACATCGACGGCGACGGCATCCGCGACATCCTCGTGGCCAGCGGGGTCAACGGGCAGTCGCAGGTCAAGCGCTACAGCGGGCGCACGCTGCAGCAGATCGACTCCTTCTTCGCCTACGCCACGACCAACGCGGCGCGCAACAAGGGGTTGTTCATCGGCTGATCCGGGCTGCGAAAACCAGGCGGAATTGATCGATCAAGACCGGCGCAACGGGGGTTGAAGAATGAGTCCGTTCAATCGCAAGTCCAGGACCGTCGCGAAACCGGCAAGGCGGCTTGCCCTGGAAATCCTCGAGGAGCGGGCCGTGCCCGCCATCGAGGTCACCACGCTCTTGGACAACACGAACTCCACCCTGCCCCTGTCCGGATCCCTGCGCGACGCCATCTATTTCGGATCCACCGTTTCCGACAACACCGTCAACTTCAACGACTACCTGTTCACCAAGTCGGTGGGAACCATCCACTCGCCCACCGCCCTGGCCGTCGGCAAGTACGACTCAGGAAGCGGCCGCGGCGTGGTCACCGTCAGCAATGTCGACCCGTCGTACGCCGTCGCATCGAACCCCCTGGGCAACGGCATCCTCACCGGGGCATCGTCGCTGCGGCAAACCACGGCCTCGGCCACCGCCATTGAATCAGCCGACCTCAACGGCGACGGCATCGACGACCTCATCACGCTCGAGGGCGGGTTCATCCGCACTTATCTGGGCTCCGCCAACGGCACCTTCACGGCCGGACAATCCGTCAGCCTTCCCTCGTCCTCCGGCGTCGGACTGGTCGTTGCCGACCTCAACAACGATGGCAAGGTTGATGTCGCCACCGCCACCAATGGAGGAAATGGTGGGGCCGGGCTTCTTTACGCCCCCGGCAACGGCGCTGGCGGTTTCGGATCGCCGGTCACCCTGGCCCTCTCCAAAGCCAACATCACCGGCGTGTCCACCGGCGACGCCAATGGCGACGGACTCGCCGACCTGATCGCCACGAGTTCCGATGGCGCCGTCGAGACGGTTCTCCGCGACAAGTCGAACCCGTCAAGCTACTTGGCCACGACGGTTTCCTCCGCCGTCAAGGGCGCCCTCTCCAACATCTCCCTTGCCCGGCTCGACTCAGACGCCTTCGCCGACGCCGTCGTGGTCGACCGCGTCGCCGGCGCCATCACGATCCTTTCCGGCATCGGTGACGGTTCGTTCGCGACCAAGTCGACGATCAGCCTTCCGGCCGGATCGCTTCCCGGCCAGGCCCGCCTTGCCGACATCGACAATGACGGCAAGGTCGACATGGTGCTGCCCGTCACCGGACTGAACAAGGTCTTCTATTACGCGGGCATTGGAGATGGCACCTTCCGGGCGAACCCCGCCACCGTCGATGTGCTGGCGCCTTCCGACATCAGGATCGCCGACATGACCGGCGACGGCGCGCCCGACATCGTCGCCTCGTCCTCATCCTCGAATTCCTTCGCCGTCTTCCGCATTGGCGGCTTCCGCCGCCTGCGGACTGTCGACACCACCAACGCCCCGGTCTCGCTGGCGTTGGGCTCCTTCGACGGCGTTCCCGGCGCCGATGTGATCACCGCGACGGGCCTGTACAACTTCAATGTTCCGATCACCAACGGTTCGTTCACCGCCAATCCGGGCGTTTCCGGCCTGCCGATCACCACTCCGCTGGATGTCGCCGCCTCGATCCCCACGATCCCCAACGATCCCTCCAGGGCGATCAACCATTTGGAACCCGCCGACCTCAACGGAGACGGCAAGTCTGATTTCGTCGGCCTGAACAGGGCCACTGGAACCATCCAGTCGGCCATCGGAATTGGAGATGGCACCTTCATCGCCGGCGCTCCCGTCGCGCTTGGCGCCGCCGCCACCGGATTGGTGGCCGCCGACCTCAGCCTCGACGGCAATCCCGATGTCGCCGCGGTGACCACGGGCGCCGCCGGACGCATCCTTGTCGTGCCGGGAAGCAACACGGGCGCCTTCATCCCCTTGGGGACGAAATCGTACGCCTCCGGACTCGACAACCTCGTGGCCCTGGCCGCCGCCGATGTCACCGGCGACTCACGCGCCGACCTGATCGCGATCAACTCCGCCGGTTCGTTGGTGACGCTGACGCGCGACGCGCTGGGAACCGGATTCAACACCCCGGGCATCATCACGGCGGGTACCGGAACCGCCACGGGCTTCGCCGTCGCCGACATCAACGGCGACAAGGTCGCCGACGCCGTGGTCGCCGACACCGCCAACAACCTCCTGCGCGTCTACCTGGGCGTTTCCGGAGGTTCCTTCACCGCCGCGGGAACCGTGCCATTCCTGCCGGGCTCGGCGCCGGCGTCGGTGCGCCTCGGAGATGTCACCGGGGACGGCAAGGCCGACATCGTGGCGGCGCTGCCCGGCATCGGCCAAATCGCCGTGGTTCAGGGCAATGGCAATGGCACCTTCGCCGCCTCGTACCGATCCCTCGAGGCCGAGGCCGTTTCCGATATCCGCCTCGCCGACATGACAACCGATGGCAAGCCCGACATCGTCGCCGCCTTGGCCAACTCGCGCTCATTCGCCATCTTCCAGCAGGCCCAGGCCGTCGCCATCAATCCCGTCGCGACACAGCAGGGTGTCCTGGTTCTCAACGGGTCGGTCGGCAGGCTCCAGTTCAACAACAACACCAACCTCAACATCGCCGGCCCCGGCAAGTTCACCGAGGGCGCCTTCGCCAACCAGTGCAAGCTCGTCATCCAGTCCGACCTCGGCATCAAGCAGGCCAAGGTGACTGTTGGCGGCACCGGCTACCGGATTGGCGACACACTCGCCCAAACCAAGGGCGACCGCACCGGCGGCGCCGTCTTCACCGTGGTTTCGATCGACGACGCCATCGACGGCTCGATCGACGGGCTCGGCGCCATCGCCACCGTCGGTGTGCTCAATCCCGGATCAAATGCCGGTTTCCTGTTCGACCCGGCGGGCAACAAGCTCACAAGCCCGGTGCTCCTCTCCCAGGCCAATTCCCCCGGGCTCACGCAGTTGACGGCCTTCGGCCCCAGCACCGGCGCGGGTGCCGTCCTGAGCGTCGATCCCGCCAACATCGGCCTCGCCAGCGGCCTGGCGCAGGTGCAGATGCAAACCACCGGCAAGAATACCCTGTCCTTCGCCGGCGTGGAGTTTGGCGCCGGCTTCCAAAACATCATTTTCCAGGGTCTGGGAAGCCTCAAGCTTGACGATGTCCGCTTCAGCACCTTCGACAAGTTCGGCGCCAAGAACACCAGCACGAACTATGTCTTCGTCCAGTCGGGGGCGGGGAACCTCTCCATCTCCAACAGCACAATTGTCAACGCTCCGGCCCAGGCGATCACCATGGCGGGCGCTGGGTCCCTTTCCATCTCTGAGTCGCTGTTCCAGAACGGCACCAAGCTCGCCATCGACTACACCGGCCCATCAGCCACCATCACCGGCAGTTCATTCGTCGCCAACAATGCGGGCGCCGTCCAGGTCACCGGCGGTCTCACCACCGTCACCAACTCGCTGTTCAAGGACAATGTCCTCACCGACAAGTTCGAGAGCGCCCTCACCCTTCTCTCCACCACCGCCACCGTCACCAGTTCGGTCTTCGAGGACAACTCGGGAATCAACAACTTCACCCAGACGCTCGGAGACAACGCCGGCGGCGCCGCCATCCTCGCCATCGGCTCGCCCCTGACAATCCGCAGCTCGCTGTTCACAGGCAACTCGCTCGAGAATGTCAAGACCATGAACTCGGGCGGCGGGGCCGTCTACAACTTCAACTCTCCGCTCACCATCGACCAGTGCGGTTTCGAGAACAACAGGATCAGCATCACCGACTATCCCGACAGCGTGCCCGCGGGCCCGTCGGTTTCTTTCTTCAACCTCAACCCCGACTTCCAGCCTTCCCCGAGATACTCCGGCGGCGGCGCCGTCTACTCCGGCGGGCCCACCACCATCACCAACTCCTACTTCAACCTCAACACCGTCGACTCCCAGGTCGACTACTGGCAGCTTTCACCGGCCGAGGGCTCCAACCCCACCGAACCCCAGTACACCGGCGGCGGCGGCCTTTACCTCACGCGCAATTTGGGCGGCAACACCACCAACACCATCAATAATGTCACCTTCACCCAGAACACCGCCATCCAGACCGCCAACTGCGCCGATGCCACGCGCTCGGCCAACTCCGTCTCCAAGTTCGCGACCACCTTCGCCCCACGCTCCCTCGTCATCGGCAACAAGTTCCGGTCCGGCACCGTCGGCACAGCCAGCGATGTGGTCACTTCCTACCTCAACGGCATCGAGGTGCAGCAAAACAAGGGTGGCACCAGCGGCTTCAACCCCACCAATGTGCCCACGGGCACCCTGGGAACCTTCCTCACCAAGGGCTACCTCGACGACAACCTCGCCGCGCTCCAGTTCGAGGACCTCATCCTCGGAGACAACTCCGCCCTCACATTCCTCCAAAGCGACGGTAAAACACCCGTCGGGTTCACCAAGTTCCTCGGCGCCTATCCCACCCTCGTGCTGGGCGCCCAACCGGCGGGCGCCGCGCTCGCCGACATGTTCCAGCTCAAGTACAACGCCAATGTCTTCAGGAACGACCTGCTCGTGGCCACCCGCGCCCAGGGGGCCACTCCCGCCCAGGTGCGAGCCTTCACCCTCGATGAACTGGCTAGCACCACCCTCACCTACAACCCCAGCTTCGCGCCGGTGAACCTGTCGTTCGACCCGATCGACATCCAGCTCAGCCGGGTCACCGAAACCGTCTCCGCCGTCGGCGAGAAGCAATTCACGGCCTTCGTCACCGGCTTCGACTCCTCGCTCAACAGGGGTGTGCTCCAGAGGTTCACCATCACCCAGGTCTACCAGAATGTCACCAACAACATTCCGACGGCCATCTCGGGCACGATCACCGCATCCGCGCCGCGCTACTTCACCGGCAGGCCGCTGGCCATGGCTGTCGGCAACATCGACAATTCCGACGGCCGCGACGATGTCGCCATCTCCACCAACAACTCCATCCTTGTGTTCGACGGGCCCACGCTGTTCCAGCAGGCCTCACTCAATCTTGGCGGTTCGTTCAGCCCGATCCTCGGGCCGGATATCGGCGACATCACACTCGCCGATGTCAACGGCGACAACCTGCCCGAATTGCTCGCCACTTTCGGCATCAACTCCAAGATCGGAGTCTTCTACAACACGGGAAACTTCGACTTCAGCAACCAGACCCCGCAGATCTTCGCCTGCTCCCCCTTCCCGGTCGCGGTCGACGCGGGCGACATGGCGGGCAAGGGCACCCAGATTGTCGTCGCCACCGCCTTCAACAATTTCGACATCATCAACCCCACCGGTTCGGTCACTTCCACCGGCCGCGGCCTCAACGGCGGCGCGATGATCATCGCCGATGGCCGGGCTATCGGCCCTTCCACCTACCTCGACAACTATCCATTCCTGGTTGGCGCCAGCGACACCACGCTCACCAATGTCACCGTTTCAGGCAACTCCCTCGTCAACCAGTTCGCCACGGTGGTCAACCGCGGTCCCACGGGAGCCGCCAATCCCAATATCGCCGACACCGGCGGAATCTTCGTCGATGCATCGGGACCTTCCAGTTCCGTCCGCCTCATGAACACACTCAACCTCGGCAACACGGGCATCGAGTACATCGTCAACAAGGGCACCACCACCGCGGCCAACACCTTCGTCAACACCTCCAGAAGCTTCGGCGGCGCCACCTTCAGCTCGCTCGCCACCAACATGTTCAACCCGGCCACCTCCCCGGGATACACGGGCGGATACGCCGGTGATGTCATCCAGTCCGACCTCCAAGCCTCGACCGACCCGATCCGCCTCCGCACCGAGGATGTCTCATCGGTCATCGGGCTCATCGACCTCCTGGGCGGAGGCAACGCGCTCCAATACCAGGAGCGTGTCAAGACCGTCGCCATCGACCGACTCAGCCCGGCGCGCGACGCCGGCACCGATGTCTCCGCCACCATCCCCACCGACGCGCGCGGCCTCAACCGCAAGATCGGTTACGCCGTCGACATCGGCGCCTACGAGGTGCAAATCGGCACCAAGACCGCGGTGCAATTGCCACTGCTCCGCCCCGCGGACAGCACCCATCCGAATGTCTACTTCAGTATCGTCTACGGCCAGAAAACCGCCATCTCCATCAACACCCTGGCCTTCGACAATGTGCCCCTCGTCGACGCCATCACCGGCCGCATCGACCTCGTCCGCGCCTCCGACCAGGCGGTGATCGGCACGGCATCGCTCGTCGCCGTCGACGCCCTCGACAAGTCCAAGGGCGCCAACGCGACCATCATTCTCAACCCGGCCTTCGACCAACTGCTGCCCGTCGACCCCGTCACCGGCAAGTTGACCGTCTTCGCGCGCTATCCTGGAGATTCCAACAACGCCGTCAGCCAGACCACGCCGTTCGACATCTTCGTCACGCCGGCCCCCGTCACCCTTTCGCTCAATCCCGTCGCGCCGTCGTTGCAGGCGGGTTCATCGATCACCCTCTCCGGCGCGATCGACACGGCCAACTCCATCGCCCCGCTCCTCGGATCGGTCAAGATCTCCCTTGCGGCACCCGGCGCCATCACCACCATCTACAATGTGCCGATCCAGTACGACAGCAACGATTCCAGCAAGGGCACCTTCAGCCAGGATGTGATCCCCCCGGCGCTCAACTCCCTTGGCAATTACACCATCACGGTGACTTACAACGACGGCGGCAATCCCGAGAAGTTCGCCCTCGACCCGATGGCCGCCCCCGTCACCGCCTCGTTCGAGGTCGTCAAGACCCCCACGGTGATCCTCCAGACCCCGTCGGTTCCCGTTGTCAGGGGCACCCCGCTCATCTTGTCCGCCACCGTGGTCCCGCCCGTGACTTCCGGCGCGAACGATCCCACGCCCCTCTCGGGAACGGTCGATTTCCTCCGGTCCGACGGTTCCATCTTCGCCACGGCCACCCTGCCGGGAACGCCTTCCTTCGGCGCCGTCACCTATTCGGTGACAATCACCAACACAGCAGATCCGATTTATAGTCTTCCCGACGCGCCCAACAACACCATCGTGGCGCGCTACAACCGGGGATCGGGCTTCTACTCCACCGCCTCCTCCGTGGCCCAGTTCCTCAACCTGGTCGGCCAGCCCACCACCACCACCATGGCTCCCGCGGGATCACTCGGCACGCAAAGCTACGGCACAGCCAACACCTTCACCGTCGACCTGACCGGCCTACCCTCCTCGGGAGCACCGAACCAGCCCATCCCGGGAAGCCAGGTCCAGTTGGTGGCCAACGGCGGCACCGTGGTCGCGGCCCAGAATTTCGTCAACGGAACCTTCAACTACACCTTCTCCAATGTCGTTTTGGCGCCCGGATCCTATGGGATCAGCGCTCGCTACACCGGCGACGGCCTCAACTTCAACGCTTCCGTTTCACCGGTCGCCACGCTGACGGTGAACCAGGCCGCCACTACCCTGACCCTTCTGCCCGCCACGGGCAGTTCGCTCAGGCTTGTTGCCGGTCCCAACGCCTCAACAACGCTTGTGGCGACTGTTTCCGCCCCCGCGGGCACGCAAGGCGTCGCGCCGACCGGTTCCATTCTCTTCCTGGCCAGCGGCATCGCCGTCGGGGCCCCCGTTCCCGTGGTCGCCGGCACGGCATCGCTGACCCGCTCGTTCCCCGCGGCCGGTTCCAGCGACATCACGGCCCAGTTCATTCCCGGCAATTCGCTTTACACTCCCGCGTCGGCGACCGCCACCGTCACGGCATCGCAGCTTTCCCTGATGGCGGTCACCCCGACCGTTGTCCGGGGCGATACCGTAAGCCTCAAGGCCTTGGAAACTCCCGTCCTGAGCTCCGCGACCATTGAATTCATTGTCTTGCGGGCCAATCAGGTGTTTGTCATCGGCACCCACACATCCACCTCATCCAGTCTCGACCCCCTTCGCCCGGGAACCATTTACAATGGCAGCTTCCGCACCGATATTCCCAATTCCACCCTCGCCTTGGGCGCCAACCAGGTCTATGCCCGCTACGGGTCGGAACCCGATCGCCTCAAGTGGGCCGGCCCCATCACCATCACCGTCTCGCCGCAGGGCACCACGACCGCCCTTTCCGTCGTCCCGCCGGCCAGCCCGCGCTACGGCGACCCGGTCTCCATCGGCGCCACCGTCATTCCAGACAGCCAGCAAACCTTGGCCTTGCCCCAGTCGGGAACCGTCTCGGTGGTCGACACCCTTTCCGGCAGCACGATCAATTCCGTCACCGCCGCGGTCCACCAGCTACCGCAGCAGAATGTCTTCCTCAATGCCGGCACCTACCAGTTCCAGGCGGCCTACTCGGGCGACAATGCGAACTTCACCGGTTCCAAGTCGACCACCTTCCCGCTCACGGTGGGCAAGGCGCTCACAACGCTATCTGTGAATGCCTCTTCCGCCTCCCCGGTCAACCTGGGAAGCATCGTCGTGCTGACCGCCACCGTTTCGGCCAACCTTGTGGGTTCCGCCGGGGGCACCGTGCAGTTCCTCGACAACGGCGTCGCCATCGGCGCGCCCCGGCCTCTGCAGGTCGGCGTGGCCACCATCAACCATCTGCCCTCGCGCGTCGGTTCCCATGTGTTCACCGCCGTCTACTCGGGCGATGGCAACTTCGAGTCCGCCAGCGGCGGCGCCCCGGGTACCACGGTCGTCACCGGCCGCGCCCCGTTATTCGCCGTCGCCAGCGGCACGGGGTCGGGCATCCAGGTTTTTGATGCCGCCACGCGCGCGCCCATCACCACCCTGTTCCCCGAAACCACCAACTACAAGGCCGGCTTCCGGGTCGCCACGGGCGATGTCACCGGCGACGGCGTCGTCGATGTCGTCTACTCCACAACGCTCGGTTCCACCGTGGGAGTGATCGACGGGCAATCCCTCACGGTGCTGCCCGGGCGCCGCTTCTCGGCCTTCAGCCCGAACTACACCAGGCCCGTCAACCTCGCCGTGGGCGATGTCAACGGCGACGGCATCGGCGACATCGCCGTGGCCCCCGGCTCAACAGGCACCTCGCCGCTGGTGCGCGCCTTCTCGGGCGCCAACGGGTCGCTGCTGTTCTCCAGGCTCGCCTATGCCTCCAACTTCACCGGCGGGGTCTCCATCGCCACGGGCGACCTCACGGGTGATGGCCGGGCCGAACTCATCTGCGCCCCGCTCTCGGGCAACGCGGCCCGTGTGGTGGCGTTTGATGTTTCCACCGGAATCCAGGTCCGCAACTTCACGGTCGCCGGGGCGGGCAGCACCAACGGCTTCAGCATCGCCGCGGCCGATCTCAATAACGACAAGCGGGCTGACATCGTGCTCGGCGCGCTCGCGGGATCATCCAAGGTCACTGTGGTGGATGGGCAAAGCCTGCGGAAATTGGGCAGTTTCTCGGCCTTCGGCAACGCCACCACCGGCGCCCGCGTCGCCGCCATCGCCGACTTCAACAACGACGGCATCGCCGACATCCTGGTGGGCGCCGGCGCCAACGGCAACGGCCAGGTGAGGCGTTACAGCGGAGCCACTCGGCAGCTGATCGACGCCCTGTTTGCCTTCCAAGCCGGCGGCAAGGAACGCTCCACCGGCGTTTTTCCGGGATAACAGCACATATATTGCCGATATATACGGAAATCTAATAAAATATTAATCAATCTATCAAACCTTCCATCATTCCCACCCGTCAAAAGTGAGGAAGCCGAAGCCGATTCGCGGAGCGACGCGGCCAAGGTTCCCTCCCCGGGCGGTTCCGGGGATGATGCCGGTTGGGCCGGCTTTGACGACTGGAATCCGTGGATCGAACCATTCCACACTCACCCGTCATCGAGGCTCCCGAGACATCACGACGATTCAAAGGATAAGCGCAGGAAAAACCGCCCGGGCTGACGGCGTGGCATGGATGGCACCGTGAGGCCCCAACGACGAGAGCGGTTTTCAGGGACGAGGTGCTTCATGTCGCGCAATCAGGTCCGCTCGCTGTGGTCGCGCCTCTGGGGAACGGAGAAAGCCTCCGCCCGCAAGCCCTCGAGGCGACTGGCCATTGAGGCCCTCGAGGACAGGGCCGTTCCCGCCACCATGGTCGCCAACCTTCTCGACAGCACGAATGCCTCTAGCCCCATCGCCGGTTCGCTCCGCGAGGCCATCACCCGTCCGTCGGATGGCATCATCACTTTCGATCCCACGCTTTTTTCCGACGCCGTGGGCCCGCAAACGCTTGTGCTCAACGGCGCCGTGGGCAGGTTGCAGTTCAACAGCAGCGCCCCCCTCACCATCCAGGGGCCGGGCAAGTTCGCATCGGGCCCCTTCGCCGGGCAGTACAAGCTCATCATCCAAAGCGACATCGGCTTCCTTTCCGCCTCCGTGTCCAATGGCGGAAACGGATTCCGCGTAGGCGACATCCTTCAGCAGGGTTTCGATCAATTCAACGGCGGCGCCCGCTTCCAGGTCCTCGCGATCAACGAACTTAGCGACAACAATCCCACGAATGGAAAAGGCGCCATTACTTCCGTTTCCGTCATCCAGCCGGGAGCCAACTTTTCACTCCGAGCCACGGGAGCCGTTCTCAGTCCCACCGGTACAGGCATCACCCAACTGACACCCGTGGGAGCCAGCACGGGTTCGGGAGCTTTCCTTCAGGTGAATCCCACCGATTTTGGCACCGCCACCGGCCTGGTCCAGCAGCAGATGACAGGTGGCACCAGCATCATCACCGCCAGCGGTCTTCATTTCGGCACGGCACGCGGCGATGCCGTGATCGTGGGCCTGGGTAACCTGACGGTGAACGACTGCCGATTCGACAACACCGACAAATTCGGGGCTCCCAAGCAATCGACTAGCTACATCAGCGTGCTCAGCGGCGGCCGAGACCTCACTCTCAATAACTCTTCATTTTCAGACGCCGGTACAACGGCAATTGATGTGATTGGCCAAGGAAATTTCAATGTCAATGGCTGTGTTTTTGATGGCAATGATTTTAGCGCCATAGATTTTAGAACCATAGGCACAGTCACAATCAATAATTCAACTTTCAAAAATAATGGAGATGGAGGAATCACGAATGTGTCAACTCCTTTCGGAGGTGGTGCGGTAAGAATCAGGAATTCCACCGCTGTCATAGTCAACAACACTTTGTTCGATGGCAATAAGACTTTGAACGCCACGCCTGAAATCATCAACAGTGTCTTTGGATATTCGACCCTTTCGGTATCGAATTCCAACTCGCTCACCGTGACCAACTCCACCTTTGACAACAACACCAGCATCAATTCCGGCTTCAGGCTGGCCGGCGAACCGGATACCAGTGATTACAACAACGGGGGTGCCGCGATCCTCACGATTGGCACGCCCACTGTCACCGTCGCCAACTCGCTTTTCCGAAACAACTCGGTCTTGAACATCAAGCAGGAAGTTTCCGGCGGCGGCGCGATCTACAATTTCAACGGATCCCTCACCGTTACCCAGACAGGGTTCGAGAACAACCGCATCACCATCACGGGCTATCCCAATAGCAGCGTTGAAGATGATACCACCGACTATTCGGCCAATCCCCAACTGCAACCTTCGGCGCGCTACAGCGGTGGTGGCGCGGTCTACTCGGGCGGCAGCACGACAATCAGCGGATCGTACTTTTTCCAAAACACCGTCGAATCCCAGGTCGACTTCTGGCAAAACGCCGTGGACGAAACCGCCACGGCATCCAAACCTCTTTATTCCGGTGGAGGCGCCCTTTATCTCACCAGCAACGGCTTGGCGACCGTCAACAATCTCAGCAACACCACCTTCACGCGCAATTCCGCCATCCAAACCGCCGTCACCACCGATCTGCTCGCCGCTGGCAAGGGGGGCACTGTTTTTATTCCCCTGGGTGCCGTTCCCTCCGCCGTGATCACCATACCGGGATTCTTCTCCGACTCCATCGTGACACTCAATGCCCCAAATTCATCCTACTCCGTTGCCAATTTCTCGAAGTTCTTCGGCTCCACCGTCGCCCCGCCCGTCTCGCTTCCCTCCAACCCCGCGGGTGGACCGGGAGCGATCGCCCGCGGCGACTTCAACAACGATGGCGTGTTCGACTTCGCCGTTGCCAATCCCTTGGTCAACACTGTATCCATCTATGCCGGAACGGTTGATCCTCTGACTGCCGCCATTACATTCAGCCTTCAGACAACGCTGACCTCGGGAACGACGGTGGGCGCCGCGCCGATCGCCGTGACCGTCGGCGACTTTGACAACGACGGCAACGACGACATCGCCGCGGCCAACTCCGGCGAGAACTCACTCTCCGTGTTCTTGGGCGTGGGTGACGGCACCTTTGGCGCGGCATCCCAGGTGGCCCTGCCGGGCACCCCTGTCTCGATCGCGGCGGGAGACTTCAACGGCGACGGCCTCGACGATGTCACCGCCATATCCTCCACCGGCACCATCAGCCAGTTGAATTGGAGCAATATTTCCAAGGGCTTCGCCAATCCCGTCAACAGTGTTTTCTCGTCTTTCCCCGCGACGATCGCCCTGGGAGACATCAATGACGACGCGGTCCTCGACGCCGTGGTGGCGGAACCCGCCGCGAACAAGATTGGTGTTTATCTGGGCCAGGCCAATGGCTCCTATGTCTTCAACCAATCCATCAACACCGACAATCCCCTTTCATTCAACAATCCAAAGGTCGCAACCCAACCCGTGGTCGCCCGCCTTGCCGACCTCGATGGTGACGGTCGTGTCGACCTCTACGCCGCCCTCAAGGGCACCAGCGACATCTTCGTGCTAGGCAACACGGGGGCCACCAAGGCAGGCACATTCTTCCCGGCCACCAGAACCAACAATGACTACTACGGAGTGCTCAAGTCGCCCGTTGATGTGGCCGCCACCTCCGCCACCATATTTTCCCAGCCCAACCTCGTCGTGGTCAGCGACTCGGCGGCAACGGCCAGCATCCTGATCAACAATGGCGCGGCGGGATCTCCCAGTTTCGTGCGCCGCAACCTTCCCAGCGGCAAGGGCCTCAACGGCGGCGCCATGATCCTTGCCGATGGTCGCGCGGCTGGAAACCCCAACAATGTCAATTTCAACGCCTTCAACGGATCCAGCAATACGAGCATCGTCAATTGCACCATCACTGGCAACAGCCTGGTGAACCCCTTTGCCTCCAGTTCGAATTCCAATTTCACAACTTCTTTCGCCCAATCAACTAAAAATATTAGCACTTGGGTGAATCCCACCGACACCGGAGGCGTTTTTGTTGACACGAACACCGGAAGCACGATTCTTTCCACCAACATGCTGATCAATAACAATACGGGGATCGATTATCTACTTGGCACGCCTAGGCCTACCAATTCCAACATTGGTCGCAGGTATCTTGCCGATGGTTCCGGCACATTCGACTCTGTTGCTTCCACCATGTACGATCCTTTGACCACATATGGATTCAACAGCCCCAACTCAAACATTAATGGTGCATCTATCTCCAGGCCTGGGGACATCACCCAGTCCGACAGCACCGCCAACCTCGATCCCGCCGGCATGCAGACCGATGTCCGCGCCCCGCAGATCGGCCTCTCCTCCAATCCCCTTTATTCCGGACGCGTCAAGTACATTCCCATCGAAAGGCTTTCACCGGCCCGCGATGCCGGCACCTCGGTGAATGTCTATCCGACTCCCCTGCCCACTGATGCCCGCGGCGCCAACCGGCTCATCAACATCAATGTGGACATCGGCGCCTTCGAGGTGCAGTACGCCACCCAGACATTCGTGCAGTCCCCCGTCTTGGCACCCGCCGACGGCACCCACCCCAACCCCTACACCTTCACCACCTATGGCCAGCAGGTCACCCTCACCGCCCGCGCCCAGTGGAACGACAACAAGCTGCCCACCGAGGGCATCCAGGGCATCATCGAACTCGTCCGCTCCTCCGACAATGTCGTGGTCACGGCCGGCACCCTGGTGCCCGTGCCCGGCAACATCACAGCGGGAACCGTCACCCTGGCCATCAACAACAACGCCACGAACCTGCTGGGCACCGGAACCAACACCTTCTATTTCCGCTACGGCGGTGACATGAACTATGCCACGAGCCAGTCGAGCCGGTTCGACATCATCGTCAATCCCACAGCCACCACCACCACCCTGGCCGCCCCGCTTCCCAACCCCTCGGGAAGGTTCAATGCCGTGGCGTTCAGCGGCGTCGTCGCCGCCCCGGTTTCAAGCCAGTTTCCCGTCGGAACCATCGACATCGGCTACCAGTTGGGGGCGGCGCCTTTCGTCACGCTGGCCTCGGGCGTGGCCATTGGCTCCGACGGCACCTTCTCGACCTCGGTGATTCCATCAGCCGTCGGCATGCCCTACGGCGTGTTCAACATCATCGCCAAGTTCAACCCGTCCGACAGCAACCAGTTCGCCGTTTCCACCTCGAACTTCCAGTCACTCACCATCGGCGTGACGCCGGGCGTCACGCTCGCGTCGATATCCCCCAATCCGGTTCAGGCTGGCGATGCCGTCGCCTACTCGGCGATCGTCCAGCAGACCGACCCGCTTGAACCGCTCACGGGTTCGGTTGACTTTGTCGCCAACGGGGTTGTTCTCGGAAGCGTGCCGGTATCCGGCGCGAGTCCGCTTTCGGGTGGCGGCGGACTCCTGTACACGCTTGCCGCCTCCGGCACCACGGGCCTCAATATCGGCACCACGCCGGTTGTCGCGCGCTACAACCAGGACGGCGGAAGCTACGCCACAACCACTTCCAATCCCATCAACATCACCGTCATCGGCTACGACACCACGACTTCCGTGTCCGCCAACCCGACCACGCTGACCTATGGTTCGAAGGTGACCCTTTCCGCGACAGTGAGCACCACCGCGGCACCAACCTTGGGCACCGGAACGGTCACCTTCTTCCAAGGCAGCAACCAGCTCGGCTCGGGCACGGTGAATGCCTCGAACCCGACCGTTACTCTGGCGCCACTCGTGCTGCAAGCCGGAACCCACCTGATTGACGCGGCGTTTGGCGGCGATGGCCAAGCCTACAATCCCTCGACTTCCAATCCGGTCACCGTCACCGTCAACCCCGCGAACGCCACCGCCACGCTGACGGGTTCCAGCGTGGTCGGCCTCGGGGCCACCACCACCTTCACCACCACGCTCACGCCCTCGGTTTCGGGCGCGGGCATCGCGGGCCTCACCGGCAATGTGGTCTTCTCGATCAGCGTCAACGGATCCTCGCCCGCGGTGATCGGCTCGGTTCCGGTCGCCCTGGACGGCGTGAACACCTACCGAGCCTCCCTGGCTTACAGGGCTCCCTCCACGGGCAACTACATCGTCAGCGCCTCCTATGTGGGTGATTCGAACTTCACCTCGTCGATCACGCCATTCGCCTTCCGGGTCAACCGTGTCGTCGTCCAGCGCTTCTACGCGATCGCCCCGGCCGTCGGCTCCACCGTCCAGCTTTTCAGCACCACGACAAACACCCAGTTGGCGGTGCTCCGGCCCATTCCGAACTACAGCGGCGGCTTCCGCGCCAACACCACTGGCGATGTCACCGGTGATGGCGTCGCCGACCTCGTGCTCACCTCCAGGAACACCTCGTTCGTGCGCATCTACGATGGGCGAACGCTCAATCCGCTCGGCGGCTTCTTCGCCTACGCCTCCAACTATCCCAACCCCGTGAACATCGCCACGGGCGATGTGAATGGCGACCTGCGCGATGACATCATCGTGGCCCCGGGCGGCACCGGCTTCGGCCCGCTGGTGAAGGTGTTCAACGGAGCGAATCCGGCACAGGTCATCTGGTCGAGAAATGTGTACGCGGCCAGCTACCGCGGCGGGGTCACCGTGGCCGCCGCTGATGTCGACAACGACGGCAAGGCCGACATCATCACCGGCCCGATGACCTCATCCGCGGCCAATGTGCGCGTCTTCAGCGGCGCGACCGGCGCCATGCTGCAAAGTTTCATCGTGCCCGGATTTGGCGCCAGCTATACCGGTGGCATCTGGGTGGCGGCGAATGTCTACGCCAATGGCGCCGTGGATATCGTGACCTCCGCCAACGCCGGCGCGCCCCGCGTGGTGGCCACCAACTCCTCAACCCTGGCCACCAAGGCCAACTTCCTCGCCTTCTCGGCCTCTTACCGCGGAAGCATCCGCGTGGCGATGGCCGACACCAACGGGGACGGCGTCAAGGAACTCCTTGTCGGAATCGGCGCGAATGGTGGCGGACCCTTGGTTGCCCGGTACACTCGGGACTACCAGCGGATCGACCAATTCTTCGCCTTCGGTCCCGGCAATGGCGCGGCGTCGTTCAATGGCGGCATATTCCCCGGCTGATGATTGGGCGGCGGACGGACAATCCGCATGGGATCCACAATCGTCATGGTTGGAGAACGAGTGCAATCAATCGGTATCGGTTGTCGGGCTTCTGCGGGACAAAGATGGGCGACGGATGTCAAGAGCGCGCCGGGCAAGCCCAGCGAATCAGCATCCGCCGACGATGAAAAGAAATGGTCCTTCATGACTCGACGCGGGTTTTAACGGGGATTCAGGACACAAGGTCAGGTATCCGAACCGGCCACGAGGTGATTTCCATGGCTCGCAAATTCGAACGAAGAACCTGGTCGGAATGGTTCCGCGGCGACAACAATCAGAAGGCGCGCAGGCGCCTCGCCGTCGAGATCCTCGAGGACAGGTCCGTTCCCGCCACCGTCACCACTCTCTTGGATGGTCCGGATGTCGCCCAACCAATCCCTGGATCATTGCGCGCCGCGATCATCGAAGCCGCCCGCACCGACGGCCAGGTTGACTTCGACCCTACCCTGTTCAGCGCCCCGGGCAGGCAAACTCTGGTTCTCAATGGCGCCGTGGGCGCCCTCATCATCAACAGCGGACAAAATATCACCATCACCGGCCCGGGTGCCGACAAGCTTACCATCCAGTCCGACTACGGGTTCACCGCCGCCAGCGCCTCAAGCACCGGAGCCAACTTCCGCCAAGGCGACCAACTGAGGCAAAAACGCGACACAACCGGAACCAACGGTTATCAGGGTGGCGCGATCTTCACCGTCACCAGCATCAACGATGGCGCCAACGGTGTCCTCGGCGACGGCATCGGTTCGATCACGGGGGTGGCGGTTTCCAATCCCGGATCAAACAGCAAGCTTCTCGGCACCCAGGTCACGCTTTCCCAATCATCCACCGGCCAGTTCCAACTGGAACCGATCAACGGAACAACCGGCACGGGAGCCACGATCACTGTCCTGAACACTTCCTACGCCCTCAATCCCGGCATCATCACCCAGCAAATGACGGTTGCCGGCAACAACACCCTCACCATTTCCGGCGTCACATTCGGCGATACCAGCGGCAACGCCATCACCCAGAACCTCGGCAACCTGGTTATCAACAACTGCGCGTTTGGAGCCTTTGATGGAACCATCATCAACGCAAAGTCCGATCCGACAAATATTTCATTCAACAAGTTCCTCGTTCCGGCCGACAATCCCGGCAACTTCAACATTTTCAGGGAAACCACCAACTTCATTTATTCCGATATCGGCGCGGGCAACCTGACCGTTGGAACCTCGTCGTTCACGAACGCCTCCCAGCGGGCCATCGACTTCACCCCGGCGGGCAGGACACTCACTGTCTCCGCGACAACCGGAATCAGTTCCTCGTTCCAATCCAACGATGTCGCCGCCATCAGGGCGACGACGCAAGCCATCAGCATTTCGAGCACCTCGCTGACGGGCAATGGCGATGGCTCCGCGGGTGAAGGTCCCCTTCGCCTCGCCGGGACCACATCGGTATCCCTTGCCAATGTGACGATTTCGGCGAATGCCGTGGCCGCCGCATCCACAACGACGCAGGGCGGTTCGCTGATCACCGGCGGAGCGGTCACCATCACCGGCGCGAGGGTGGCCGGCAACATTCCCAACGCCGCTTCCACCCAAGGCACCCTGCGAATTTCAACGGCTGGCACCGTCTCCATTTCCGACAGCGTCTTCGACGGCAACAACACGGTGGCGGCCAGCCAGTTCAGGTCGGTGGAAATCCTGGGCAACCCGTCTTCCGTCTCGATCTCCAACTCGGCATTCACCAACAACACTGCCGGTGGCGCCCTCGCCATCCGCGCAAATACCTCGAACATTTCGAATTCGTACTTCGCCAACAACACCGCGTCCCGCACCCTGCCGGCGACCTACGCTTCCGCCATCAGCGGGATTTCCGGTGGTGCCGCCCTGGTTTCCATGGGATCGGGGATCACAACCATCAATTCATCTGTTTTCCGCGGAAACTCGCTCGCCGCGGTGACCTCGGCGAACTCAGGTGGCGGCGCCGTTTTCTCCGACATCGGCGGCCTGAACATCGACAAGTCGGTTTTTGAGGCCAACACGGTGGCCATCACCGGGTTCCCCTCCTCCTTCCCGCTTCCCGACCTGACCGTCTACGCCAGCAACCCCGAACGGCAACCGGCACCCCGCTACTCGGGTGGAGGAGCGATTCGTTCGGGCTTCAGCACCACCATCAACGCGACCGAGTTCGCCAACAACACCGTCACCTCGGTTGTTGATTTCTGGCTGCCTCCCAACTCCGTCTCCCCAGCCAACCAGGCTGTTCCAGCCCATGGCGGCGGCGGGGCTCTCTACCTGACACGCGACACGGACAACTCCTCCACCAACCGCATCACCAACACCACCTTTTTTGGCAACTCCGCCATCCAGGTTTCCCAAGGCCTCGGCAACGCCAACATTTTGGCGACAGGAAAGGGCCTCAACGGCGGCGCCCTGATCATCGCCGACGGCAGGTCGCCCAGCGTCCCGAACTACACGGCCACGGATGCGCCCCGGGCGGGTTCCAGCGCCACCCAAATCATCAACACCACCATCACCGGAAACAGCCTCGTCAACCCCTTCGCCGACAAGTTCAACTCGAACTATCTTTCCGGCGCGAACGCCTACACCAACGCCGATACCGGCGGCATGTTCAACGACACCCGCACGGGAAGCACCATCTCGACACTCAATACCATCAATGTCCAGAACACGGGCATCATCTACAACAGTCCTACCCATCCATCAGCACCCGGCGACCCGGTCTTTGGCCTGGCCAACACGGGCAGCAGGGCCGCCACCGGCGTCGGAACCTTCGGTTCGGCCGGATACACGATGGCCAACACGCTCACCTCCCCGGGCTTCACGCTCACAGGAACTCCTGGCAACCTCACCGGATCAGACCAGAATGCGGGCATCGATTCCAAGGGCTTGCAGGACAACCTCGGCCCCACGGTGGGCGTTTCTTCCGGCGTCACACTCCCGGGAGTTGCCAGCAACTTGATTTTCCAATCCGTCCTGCAGTCGGTGGCCATCGACCGGCTGAGTCCGGCCCGCGACTCGGGCCAAGACACCACCCTGGCTCCGTTCAACATCCTTACCGATGTCCGCGGCGTTCCCCGTTTCATCAATGTCGCCGTCGACCTGGGAGCGGTTGAACTCCAAACCACCACCAAGACCTCCGTGACTTCAACTGTCCCCGGGACGATCGAGTACGGGCAGGTTCAAACAGTTGATGTGAAGGTCGATTTCGACGACTCCAAGGCCAGCGCCTCGAACATCACGGGCGTTGTCAGGCTCGTCACCATGATTCCCGACAGCCAGGGCAACAACATCATCACGGAATATGGCCGCGCCACCCTGAACCCGACAACCGGCGCCAGTCCTCCCAATTCAACAGCCACCATCACGCTCAATCCCGATTCATCCAACCTTCTCCCCCCGGGGTCCAACATCCTTTTCGCCCAGTATCTTGGCGATAATACCTATGTCACAAGCCAAGCATCTCCTTTTACCCTCAACATCGACAAGGCCACCACGACAACCAAGTTCAATCCAAGCGTGCCCAACCCGGCCAACACGACCGATTCCACCATCCTTTTCACCGGTTCCGTTTCCATCACCCACCCGGGTTCCACACCCGTCTCCACGGGTCTCCTGCCGACAGGCACGGTGACGATCAGCCAACGACAGGTGGGGGGAAGCGGATTCACCGACCTTGTCACCGCGCCCCTCCAGGCCGATGGCACATTCTCCATTCCGCTGACGGGCACGCCGACCATCGCCTCGGTTCTCGCCAATGGCGTTTACGACATCAGGGCCCGCTTCAACCCGTCGGACTCAAGCAAGTTCGCGACCGACTCCACCGACTCGGGCCAGACCATCGCCAACGGCGGTGACATCAAGCAGGAAGTCGGCATCACGCCGACCATCGCGGTCAGCTTCAAGGACAGCCTTGGCAGTCCCATCACCTCGATCGAACGCGGCGAGGTCGTCACCCTCGAAGCCCTCGTGACTCCTGACGACACCGACCTTGTCCAGCCGGGATCGATCACATTTGTTAGCAATGGGATCGACCTGGTTACCGTCGCCCGGGCCGACTCCGGCCCCGGCCGTCTCTACACCGCATCCATCAACACCGGCGATCCCCAGTATTCATTGCCAGTGAACTCGACCGCGTACCAGATCACCGCCCGTTACAACAGGAACGACTCCGGAATCTACAACACGACCATTTCTCCAGCATCGAGCCTCACCATCACCAACCAAAGCACCGTCACCACGCTGACGGTCACTCCGGCCGGGCCTGTGTTCTATGGAGACAAGGTGGACTTGATCGCCACCACGGCCCCGCGGATATCAGGATCGATCGTGCCTTTCGCGGCGGGTTCCATTTCGTTCAACGACACGCTGGATGGTCTCCTGAGCGGCCCCAACACCACCCCGGCCAACGCCAATCCGTCGTCCTCCTTCTCCACCACCAGCCTGTCGGTGGGATCTCATTCTCTCACCGCCTCGTATTCGGGCGACGGAACCAACTATGCGGCCTCGACCTCAACCGCCATCAACCTGACGGTCAACAAGGCCTCGACGACGACAACCTTTGCCTCGGTTCCCTCGCCTGCCATCGTCAACCTCGGTGGCTCCATCACCTTCAACATCGCTGTCGCCACTCCGGCCATCAATGCACCGCAGAAACCATCGGGGTCGGTAGTGTTTTCCAACACTGCTGGCGTCATAGACACCGTAGCGATCAACCAGACGGATGGAACCGCGACCTACGCCTACACTCCATCCGCCTTTACCGCCGGCGACACCATCACCGCAACATACTCCGGCGACACCAACTACGCAGGCTCCAGCAATACCATTATTGTCACCGTTCCGAACTTCACGCTGTCACCGATCGCCGCCAGTCCGGTCCAACGCGGCAACACCATCACGCTCACCGCCACGATGGACCCCTCTGACAATGATGTGAACCAACCCGGATCCGTCGACTTCTTCTACGGCTCGACAGTCATCACCTCCGTGCCTCGCTCCGCCTCCACCGTTGTCAACGGCAAGCAGGTTTACTCCACCACCATCAACACAGGCGACAACGCCTTCAACCTACCCGTCAGCGCCAATCCCTACTCCATCCAGGCCCGTTACAATAGCAATGGCGGCAACTTCCCAACCACCCTTTCCGGAAGCCAAACCCTTTCCATCATTGCGCAAGACACCACCACATTGATCGCAAGCCCCCAATTCCCGATTGCATCCTCAGGCACGATTGTTTACGGCAACCGGTTCGACCTTTCCGCCAGCGTGGCCCCGTCCATCTTCAATTCGATCATTCCGTTCGCCAGCCAGGCCACGGGGATCAGGATCCTCGACAACGGCGTGGTCATCGCCACCCTTCCCGTTTCGAACGATGCCCGCTCGGCTGTTCTTTCGAAGACCGACTTCGCCGTCGGAACACATTCGCTCACCGCGCAATTCATCGGAGATGGCAATTATGTCATGTCCACCAGCCAGCCATTCGCACTGTCAGTCACGCCGGCCGGCACAACGGTCAGCCTGACCAGCGGCGGTGACTACCTTGCCCTCGGCCAAACCTTCACGCTCAACGCCTCGATCTTTTCCAACGCCCAAACCATGCCGACCCAGATTTCCGGCGTTGTGAGCTTCACGGCAACCGGCCCCGGAGGCACCACCAACCTTCCCACGGGCGCCATCAGCGTCGGAAATGCATCTTCGACATTCACACCCACCTTGCCAGGCAGATACACGATCACCGCCAATTACCTGGGAGATGCCAACTATCAGCCAAGCGCCGCAAACCGGTCGCTCACGGCTTCCTCGGTTTCGATCGAAGTGACTGATGCCAACGGTTCGCAGACAATATCCTCCGCTCCGCGTGGATCATCCGTCACTCTCACAGCCCGTCTCACTCCCGCCGATTCCACGGCGATCGACACCTTGACGGGACTCCCCGTCCAGCCCGGCTCGGTTTCGTTCCGCTTATCCAACGGCACCGTCATTACGGCGGTGGCCCGCCCCGACAGCAATCCAATCAACGGGGATCAGGTTTACTCCGCCACGATCAACACGGGAAACAATGAGTTCTCGCTGCCTGTCGGTGTCGCGATGATCAGCGCCCGATACAACGCCAACGGGGGCCTTTATCCCCAAGTCGACTCGACAACGCCAGCAACGCTCACCATCACTCGGCAAGCCACCACCACGACCCTCACGGCTCCGCAGGTTGCCTCCGTCACTTACGGGTCTTCGATCACCTTCGGCGCCTCGGTGTCTCCCACCATTGCAGCTTCGGGTGCCAACTCCATTCCATTTGGAAATTCCCAAATCCAGTTCTTCAACGCTTCCGCCCTGATCCAGTCAACCACGGTGAACGACGCGAACCGCTCCGCGACCCTTTCGCTCGACCTGCTGCCTGTCGGCAGCTACCTGATTTCCGCGCGCTATGCGGGCGACAATGCCAACTACCTGGCATCCAGATCGACGGATTCCGCTCCCGCGTTTGCCCTGGGTGTCACACAGGCCAGCACCACCACCACGCTTTCACTTTCGAGCCCGGCGATTGACTCGGGCAGTTCCGTGCTGATTACGGCGACGGTGGGCTCGGGAGCCACGGGCAACGCCCTCAGACCCTCGGGCACGGTGAATTTCTTCAACAACGGAACGCCCATCGGTTCGGGAACCGTCAACCAGGCGACCGGTGTCGTGACATTCAGCTACAGGCCGCCCGCCGTGGGAGGCTACTCGCTGTCAGCCTCCTACGCCGGAGACGCGAACTACTCCGCCTCCAGTTCCGGCGCCAGTTCCCCGCTCGTCGTGAACACATTCCAGCCCTTCTACGCGATCGCGATGCAGGGCGGGTCGAAATTCGCGACCTTCAGCACCCGCACCAACACTCTCATCGCCACCTACCAGCCCAATGGTCCACGGTACACCGGCGGCTTCACACTCGCCCGCGGGGATGTCAATGGCGACGGCGTGGCCGACCTGCTTTGGGCCACCAACAGGGGCTCGTTTGTCCGCATCATCGACGGCCTCACCTCCCACGATCTTGGAGGATTCTTCGCCTTCAGCAGCAGCTTGAACAGCCCGGTGAGCATCGCCGTCGGCGACATCAACAAGGACGGCAAGGGCGACATCATGGTCGCCGCGGCGGGAAGGAATGCGGGCGGACTGGTGCGAGTCTACAGCGGCGCCAACTATGGCCAGCTTCTCTATCAGGGTTCACCGTATGGCCAACGATTTGGCGGCGGCATCTCGCTCGCCTCAGGCGATGTCGATGGCGACGGCTGGGCCGACATCATCAGCTCGCCCCTGTCGGCTGGCGTGGCGCGGGTTGTGGTTGTCAGCGGGAAAACCCAATCCGTGATCAGGAACTTCCTGGCCCAAACGCCGGTTTACACCGGTGGAATTTCAGTGGCTGCCGCCGACCTCAACAACGATGGCCGCGCCGACATCATCACGGCCACCAACTCGGGCCGTGGCATCGTCTCCGTGTTCAACGGATCCGCGCCGTTCAACTCCGGCGTTCAGGCACCCGCCCTTGGACAACTCGTCATCGGTGGGGCGCGCTTCACCGGTGGGGCGCGCGCGGCGGTCGTTTCCGACATCAATGGGGATGGATTGCCCGACCTTCTCATCACGATGGGGCCGGGAGGAGGCGCTGGAGCGTCGCGCCACTCGTTCAACCCCACCACGCGGAACTTCCAGCTCATCGACTCGCTGTTCGCCTTCTCATCCCGCGAGCCGGGGTCCAACAACGGCTTGAGGCCGGCCTGATTGGGTGAGACCGTCAGCGGCCCGCGATGCAGAACAGGTGCTTGTCGCCCCTGATGAACAGCCGGCCGCCCGAGATGGCGGGAGTGGAGGCCACCTTTTCGCCCAGCGCGTTCGTGGCCAGGACCTTCGGCTTGTCGCCGCCCAGGGCCAGAACCGTGGCGACCCCCTCCTCGTTGATCGCGTAAAGCTTGCCATCGCCCGCCAGCAGGGACGCCGAGAACGGTCCCTTGAGGCGGTGCTGCCACACCTCCTGCCCGGTGGCCCCGTCGACACAGTTCACGCCGATGACGACGGCGCTGTAAAGCTTGCCGTCCACGGCGACGGGCGAGGTGTGCCGGGTGGACAGCTTGGGAGACTTCCACTCGTCGGCGGCTCCGGGCTTGAACGCCACGAATGGCGAACCCGGCGCGTAAAGGCGGCCGCCATCGACGGCCGGGGAAGCGATCGTGGCGATCGGCCCCTCATGCTTCCACACGGTTTTCCCCGACTCGGGCTCGACCGCCAGCAACTCCGAACTGGACGGGAACAGGGCCTCATCGCGGCCACCGCGGCCGATCACCAGCGGGCTTGACCAGTTGAGGCCGCTGGAACGCGGCAAACGCCACCGGTCGATCCCCGTCGACGCGTCGAGGCCGGCAAAGAACGATTCGCCCGCGTTCTCCATGCTCACAAGGACCGTGTCGCGGCTGAGCGCCAGCGACGACGCCATGCCCACCTGGTTGGTGACGGTGGGGTTGTCGCGGACGAGCGAACGAATCCAAAGCAGATCGCCATCATGGCTCAAGCCGATGGCGTCGCCGGTGGCGAACAGTGCGTAGACCCCCTTGGGCCCCGCCACGGGTGTCGGCGCGGCCATGTTGGTGGTCGGGTGGCAGGTGGTGTCGCCCGTGGCGGCGAACTGCCGCTGCCACAGCAACTTTCCATCAGCGGCGGAAAGGGCCGTCACCATGAGCCTTTTCTGCTGGTATCCCGCGCAGGCCGTGAGGAAAACCTTCCCGCTTGCCACCACCGGGGAGGAGATGCCCTGGCCGGTGAGCGGGTATTTCCAGGCGACTCCCTGGCCGGAGGGGCCGTCCCACGCGCCGGGCAGGCCGGTCTCGCGCGACACGCCGGCTTCGGCCCCCCTGAACGCGGGCCAATCGGCGGCATTCACGACCGCGGCCGAGGCGGCAAGCCATGTCGAGGCGAGGAAAAGGCGCCAACGGGCCATGATGATTCTCCCGAAATCCTGGTTGTGGTCGATCCGGACAGTCACTCGACGCCCGCCTGCTTCCAGGCGACGCGGGCTCCCGTGAAGTCGGTGAGCCGAACCTGGTATTGCCAGTTCTTTTCCCACGATTGCACCTTCTGGTTCTGGCACACCTTGAGGAGGATTTCGTTCACCCCGGGCTTGAGAACGACAATCGCCTGATGCTGGTCGGGGTGCATGCCGTGGTGGTATTCGTCCTTGCCGTAGACTTCCTTCCCGTTGAGGAACACCTTGATGGCGGTGATCGACCCCGCGCGCAGGACGACACGCTGCTCGGCGGCGGATTCAACCCGGGTGAACGCGTAGGCCACCACCGACTTCTCGTCCGCCAGTTCCTTGTTGAGGTTCACGAGGCCGGCGGGATCGGTGGTGGTGACCCGCTTCCACTTCACCGGTCCGTTGGGGCCGGTGACAGCCGCCGCCGGATCGGCCTTGTCCTCGGGTGGGAATTTCACGCCGAAGCCCTTGGCCGCGGTCACCGGGAAAGGGCCGACCACCGTCCAGTCCATGATGTACCCGAAGTGCGAGGCCAGGTCGGTCTTGATTCCGGCCTTGGCCAGGTCCTTGGCGATCAGGTCCACCTGATCGCGGTCGCATGCCGCTTTCATCAGCGCCTGCAGGCCTTCCGCGCGGCCCGGCCCCTCAGCCGGCAACTTGGCCAAGCCCGCGGCGATCGCCAGGCGACGAATTTCGGGGCTGGGGTCATCCATGGCCTTGGCGAGAAACGCGTCGGCCTTGGCGGCATCCTTCCTGCGGACCAGTTCAAGCGCGCAGGCCCGGGCCATCCGGCCTCCCTTGCGGTCTTCAAGGAACCGTTCGATCTCCACGATGGGAATGGCCTCGGTTCCGGCCTTTTCAACAATGGCATCAAAGGCCGGCCTGAGCCAGTTGGCGGAAACGGGGTCCTCATCGTCCATGGCGCCAAGGGCGGGAACCAGCGCGGCGACTCCATGCCCCACAAGTTCGCGCCAGGCGCTCGCGGCCTGGGCATTCCCCTTGCCACCGGGCCCCGTGCCCCGCAGCGCCGCGATCGAAGATGACACATCGGCGCGCGCCATTCCCGCCGCCGCGAGAACAAGGTAAGCCAAGACCCGGTTTCTCATGTTCATCCCCCCCGACCGGCAACCCAATCCAATGGATCCAGTCGCCGGATTCTCCGGGCAAACCGGCGCCTTGTAAAGGGCCGGCGGCCAAGGGCTTGAATTTCATCGAATCCTCGCAAAACCGCAGGTGCTTTTTCGTAACTTGATGTTGGATTCACTGATCATCAGGAGAGACGGCATCATGGGCGGATCATTCTCCAAAGCGGCCTTGGGAATCGGGGCCTTGGCCATCCTCGGTGGGGCGCTTGGCGTCTCCCGGGCCTTCGTGGCGGGCAACGGCGCCGACAAGCCCGAAATCATCGTTGAGGCTTCCGATGGCCCCAATCCGTGGACCAGCCTCCAGGCCAACAACAATCCCGCCGACTTCCGCTTCGCGGTCATTTCCGACCGCACCGGCGGGCACCGCGAAAAGGTGTTTTCCCAGGCGGTGGACCGCATCAACCTGCTCCAACCCGAATTCGTCATGTCGGTGGGCGACCTGATCGAGGGGTACACCACCAAGCCCGAGGTCATCGCCCAGCAGTGGGATGAGTTCGTCGGCTATGTCAAGCGGCTGCAAATGCCGTTCTTCTATGTGCCGGGCAACCACGACATCACCAATCAGGAGATGCTCAAGGCATATCAGGCCAGGTTCGGCCGGCCCCATTACCACTTCGTCTACCGCGATACACTCTTTCTTTCCGTGAATTCGGAGGACACCCCGGGCAAGGGGACCAAAATCACCCCCGAGCAGGTCGCCTATTTCAAGGGCGTCGCCGCCGCGAACCCCTCGCCCCGCTGGACCTTCATTTTCCTGCACAAGCCGATGTGGGTGGGCAAGGATGCGGAAACCAACGGCTGGACCGACATCGAAAAGGCGATGGGCGACAGGCCGTTCACCGTGTTCTGCGGCCATGAGCATGTGTATGAAAAATATGTCCGCAACGGCCGCAATTATTACCAACTGGCCACCACCGGCGGCGGCAGCCGACTCAGGGGAATCCAGTACGGGGAATTCGACCAGATCGCTTGGGTCACCATGAAGGGGAAAAGACCCATCATCGGCAACATCGCCCTGGACGGGGTTTTACCGGAAAACCTCCGCCATCCCGATAGCGACGAAAAGGCCTACGGATCCGAAACTCCGACTACCCGTGTCCGGCCGAAAACCTACCCCGTCATGGGCGCCGTCACCCTCGACGGCAAGCCGCTTGAGTACGCCGCCGTGGTCTTCCACAAGGTTTCCGCCGATGGCAAGGCCGGCCCCGGCGGCGATGGCATCACCGACGCCGAGGGGCGGTTCGAGGCGTCAAGCTTCGGAAAGTTCGACGGGCTTCCGGCAGGCCAATACCAGGTCTCGGTTTCATGCCGCCCCCTCGACAAGGACCGCGTCCGCGGCGACAACATCCTCCCCGCCCGATACCTGAAGTCCGCCACCAGCGAACTCAGGGTCGAGGTGAAGGAGGGTGCCAACTCCGTCAGCCTTGAGCTGAAGGCCCGCTAGCGAAGGCTCCAGACCTTGAGTCCGGCGGGGGACCCCGGGGCGGGTGCGGCCGCCTCCGGGGCTTGGTTTGACAGGCCCGTCGGCCTGGGGATTGCCGTTTCCCGCGCCGCGGCGCCTTCCTGCTGGCGTGGCGGGTTGTAATCAATCGGCTCGATGGTCAGCCGGGTCGATCTTCCTGTCGCCATGGAACCGCCCGCCGGAACGACACCGGGTTGCTGATTGGAGCCGAATCCCGAATGCGCCGGTCCCGTGGGGACCACGACGCGTGAAACCGGTTGAAGCTGCTGGAGCGCCTGCGGGGCGGCCGCCGGGCCTGACATGGGCGCGATCGCCGATGGCGTGGCGGGTCCACCAATTCCCTGCTGGACAGGTTGCCCATGGTTCGAGGCGGGCCCCATGGCCCCCTGGGCCTGACCGGCGATGCCATTGGCCGGGTTCACCATGTTCCTCGACTGCTGGAAAGAAATATCGGTGTTGAGCGAAATCGGCCCCGTGTCGCCATAAAGGGGAAACTCCCCGCCGGCATCGTACTTGAGCTTCAACTGGATCCTCGTGATATCGGGCCTGTAGGTGGCCCACGGAAGGAACAGCGTGTACCCCTCGCCGACGGGATCCTTGCGCTTGAGTTTCTTGAGAGTGACGGGATCAATCTGCCAGTTTTCCAAGGGTGTTTGGGCCGCCGATGGTCCCTTGCTCAGGTCGTACAGGTCGACGATCAAGGTTCCCTCGGCCTCGATGGGGGAATCAACCTCCTCGCCGAAGAGATAAAAACGGCCGGCCAGGCCGGGTGTGGCAGACCCGCCATGCACGGGATCGGCCACATGAATGACCTCGTTCTTCCAGGTGCTCACCAACTGGCAGGGCACCTTGGCCCCCTTGTGAATCTTCCTCACATGCTTGGTTGGTTTTTTTTCAGCCGGCGGTTTCTCAGCCTGGGATTTGTCAACCGGCATCGTGACGCATCCCTGCGCCATGAGAACCGCCGACAGGCACAGGGCACTTCTCAACGATTGGCGGATGGCCATGACGCGTTCTCCTGCTGGCCTGCCGGACGGACAGGCTGGGTCGGGGCGTTCATGGGTGCGGAATTCAAGGGTGCGCTGGCGGGAATAAAGGGCCGGGCCTGGGCCAGGGGCACCACGGCCGAGGTGGGCACGATGGCCTGGGTTTGCTGAATGGCCGCGGGTTGGACCGGCGCCGGCAGCCTCGACATCGGGCCGGGCGCCGGTTGGCCTGGCGCGGGCTGGAAAGCGCCCGGCTTGCCCTGTTCCACGCCCGGGTCGGCCGGGTTGACAGGGACGGGCAGCCCGGGTGGAACGGCCAGGATACCGGGCGCGGGAAGCGCGCCGCTTTCCTCGGGGCTCATGATCGGACCGTTGGGAACAGGGGGCAGAAGCCCCTGCCCGCCATGGATGCGCGCGACATCGCCCAGCACCCAGTCCATCTTCTTGGCTTCCTCGTTGAGCACCCGGGCGGCGTCCCACTTGTTGCGCACGATGTGGGGCGTGAGGATGATCAGGAGTTCCCGTTTTTCCTTGGACTGAGTCCGGTATCGGAAGGCGGCGCCCACATAAGGCAGGTCGCCGAACCAAGGGATCTTGTTTTCCGTCTTGATATCCGTTTTTTGGATCAAGCCGCCCAAGGCCACGGTCTCGCCATCCATCGCCACCACGGTGGTCTCGATGATCTGCTGGTCGATGATCGTCGCGTTCTGGGTGGATCCGTTCCCTGTTTGGCCGATCGGCACCGTGGAGGGCGACGGCTTGGATATCTGGGGCGCCAGCCTCATGATCACCCTGCCATCAGGTGTGATTTTGGGTGTCACCAAAAGCTCCACGCCGATCGCCTGGTACTGGATGTTGTTGTTGATGACGCCGGTGGCCGTCACATTGCTGCCCAGGATCAGCGGGTAGTTCTGGCCGACAAACACCCGGGCCTGCTGGTTGTCCAGCGTGGTCACCTGCGGACGGCTGAGCACATCGATGCGCCCCTGCGTTTTCAAGGCGCGGATGAGCAGGTTGAAGCTGTCCGCGGCGGCGCTGAAGACAAACCCGCCAACGCCATTGGCGCCCACCCTTCCTGTGCCCAGCGCGTTGATCCCCTGGAACCCGACCACGCTCGGGTCAACCGCCGGGTTGCTGCCGGGGAAGAACTGGGGCTGGCCCAGGAAGTTGTATCCGGGGAGCGTTGTCAGCGCGGCGTTGCTGACGGACACGCTTGAGCCGGAGGACTGGACCACCCCCGAGGTGGGCGAGAAGGCGCCCGAACTCGGGTTGTATACCGTACGCCTGAAAAGCACCGGGCTCTGCAGGCCGATTTCCACGCCGAAGTCCTCGCTGCCCGTCAATTTGACATCGGCGATGAGAACCTGGATCACCACCTGCGGTTGTTCGGCGTCAAGCTCCGCCACCAGGCGCATGATCTCGCCATGCCAGCGAGGCGTCGCCGAGATCAGCAGCTTGTTGCTGATCGGCTCGGCCACGATGATCACTTCCCTGTCGAGTTGCTGGTAGGAGGTGAGCTGCTGCGAACTTTGCAGGTTCCTAAGGGTGCTGGCCATGAAGTTGTTGAGCGCCACGGCGACATCGGAAGCCACCGAGTTGCGAAGGATGTAAACATCGTTCTTGCGGCCCTGGATGTCGGCATCCTCAAGGCGGGTGATGATCGCCTCGATCACATCGAGGTCGCTGCGCGAACCGGCGGCGATGATGCTGTTGCTGCGTTCATCCACGGTAAGCCTGAGGTCGATGAGCGGGCCGCCCGGTGATGGCTGGGAAAGGTTGCTGAACTGGAGGGGCCTTCCCTGGTTGGCGGCTCCCGCCGCGCCGCCGCCCTGCGCGCCCAGCCCGCCGCCCTGCGCGCCGAATCCCGTCAGGCCGCCAGCGCCCCCGGCACCGGCGCCTCCGGCCTGGCCGCCGGCGCCAGTCCGCTGACCGGCCGTGCCGAGGAACAGTTGCTGCACGATGTTCGCGGTGATCACCGCGTCAGCCTTGCGGAGCTGGAAAATGTTGATTTCCGAGCGGGCAGCGGGCGGAACATCCAGTTCCTTGATGAGCGACATCACCAGTTCCAGCGACTTTTCAGGGGCGCTGATGATGAGGCTGTTGATGCGCGTGTCCGCTGTCAGGTAAATATCCTCGAGCACGCCGGTCTGTACGGGCCTGCCGTCCTTCTGGGTCCCCACGAACCTTAGGGATGTCGACTTGAATTGGGCAGCGGCACCGGCGCCGGCATTGGTAGTCGCGGTTCGGTTCTGCTGGTTTTGCTGCCCGAGACCGCCCTGGCCGCCTCCAAAGAGAGCGCCGATGCCACCTTGGCCGCCGATACCACCCTGACCACCACCACCGCCTTGAATGCCACCTCCGCCACCCTGCCCCAGGCCCGAGGTCGACGACGGCGCCAACACACCTTGGCTGATGGCGCGCTGGATCAGCACGGCCAACTCATCGGCGAAAGCGTAGCGGAGCGCCACGATCCGCATTTCATTCACGGCGCTCGAGACCGAGGTGTCGATCCGCTTCACCAGTTCCTTGATCTCGGCCAAGTCCGCCGGTGACGCCTGCACGAACACGGTGTTGCTGCTGTCGTCGTGCGTGACGCGAACCTGGTTTTCGGCCTGTTGCTCGCCCGGATACCTTTGGGCGTAAAAGTTGTTGATCAGGCTCGCCACCCGGGCGGCGGAAGCCTTGGTGAGCGGAATGGGAGTCGCCTGCAACTTCGCGCTGGTGGGGACATCCAACTTCTTGAGGTCCTTGATCACCTCCTCTAGGCGGGCCTTGGGCGCCGCCACGATGATCGAGTTCAGCCTGGGCACGGGAACCAGCACCACGCTGGAAAGCTGGTCGGTGGTTTCCGCGCGGATCGATCGGTTGCTTCCCTGCTGGTTTCCACCCTGCTGGCCGCCGCCGCCAATGTTGAATGGAAAGTTGCCTCCGCCGGGGAACCCTCCGGAACCGGAGCCTCCCTGCTGGGGCTGGCCTGGCGTGTTCTGCCGTGGTTGGGCCTGCGCCCTGGTATTGCCAGTGGCGCCAACCACCACGGCCTTGTACAGGTCGGTCAGCGTGGAGGCGACGCTCGTGGCGTCGGCGTGCTCGAGCTCCACCAATTGGATTTGCAGGTCGGAGGCAACGCCAAGCTTCTGGATGGTCTCGATGATCTGGATCATCGCATCCACATCCGCGGCGGTGGAACCGCTCAGGATGAGCACGCCCAACTGGGGCAGCGATTCAACCGTGACCTGCTCCTTGGGTCCCTTGACGGCGTTGCCCCCCGGCAAGCCGGAGAAGCCAACCGAAGGTTGCTCGGCGCCCGGCGCGCCGCCGGCGGGCCTGGGTTGGGGAACCGGTGGCTGCTCGGGTGGTTGGGAGATCTCCTCCGAGACAAAGGCCACCTGCGACAACGAACGGGGGTCGAACAAAGCGCCGTCCGCGCCCACCCGGGCCTTGAACCAGTTCTGATCTGGCGCGGGGGCGCGGTTGCCACCCATGCCGCCACGGCGACCGCCAGAACCGCTGCCACCGGTGCCGAATCCGCCGGGGTTGAAGCCGCCCGGACCAAATCCGCCGCCACCCGTGGAACCCGAACCGGTGCCGGTCGTGCCTTGGCGGCGCGCGCCGGTCCTGCCCTGGATCGCGTCCACGGCCTGCTGCAGCAGGGCCGGGTCGATTCCCTTGACGGAAATCACCTTCACCGACTTGGTCGCTGTCGGCTTGGCGGAAAGCTCGAGATAATCCACCAGCTTCCCGATGTCCTCATAAAGCGCTTGGGAGCAATACAACAGCAGGCTGTTGCTGCGCTCGTCCACGCCGATCGACAACGAGGGCGGACGATTGGCTGCGGAGGCATCCTGACCTCCGCCACCTCCGCCAAACGGCGGGAAGAACCCGAATCCGCGGAAGCCACCGGCGTTGGATGAGCTACTTCTGGCCCGGGTGTACTCCGCGTAAACATCCCGGATGGTGATCGCAACCTCGTTGGCCGTGGTGTTCATCAATGGCCCGATCGTCCAGGTGCGGGGCACGGCGTTGCTGTCGCTGTCGGCGTTGTCGAGCGCCTTCTCCAGGAGCGACTTGATGCTGAGCATGTCGAGCGGGTTGGCCCGCACCAGCAGGGTGTTGCTGGCGGGGTCGGCCACGACCCGGATGCGGTTGGGCGAGGCTTGCGACGGGGCGACACCGGCGAGGTTGAGCAGGCCGCCAAACCGTCCGCCAAGGGCGCCGGCAATTCCGCCTCCACCCTGCTGGCCGCTTCCCTGGGCCGGTCCGTTGAACGCCTCGTCAAGAATCTTGGCCACCTGCGCGGCCGACGCGTTGCGGAGGCGGATGATCTCATAGTCGCCATCGCCCGCGGGGCTTTGGGTCATGATCCGGACGATTTCACTGGCCAGGGCCAGGGCTTCTGGATCCTCGCAGCTCATCACCAGCCGGCTGCCGATGACGCTGATCCTCAGCGGGGCGTCTGGCCGACCGGGCTTGGCCGGAGCGGGGGGCGAGGCGGCGGGAACCTGCGCCGCCACCTGGGCGATGCCGCCGACGGATATCGGATCTCCCAGCCGGCCCATTCCTTGCGGGGAGGGTCTTTGTGGGGGCAGCGGAGCCGGAGGTTTGGGCTGGGGCGCGGGGGACGGAACCGCCGTCGGATTGATCACCTGCACCGGGTTTTGACGCATGCCACCCATCAGCTTCTGCAGGTGCTCGGCCAGGATGGAGGCGCTCCCCTTCTCGATGTTGATCACGCGGATCGTGCCGCCACCGATGCCACCGGTGCCCAAGGCCTTGACGATCGACTGCACATCCAGCACCTGTTCGGCGGTGCCCCGCACGACCACGGCGTTGCGGGTCGTATCGGCCTCGACATAGGGCGCGCCCGACTTCATCTCCCCCAGCATGGCCTTGAGCGACTCCACCACCTTGGCGGCTTCGGCATCGCCGCCCAAGGGGATCAACTCCGTTTTGGTGATCTTCTCGACAGTGGCCGTGCCGCTGATTTGCCTGGCGATTTCAATATGGTCTTCCGGGCCGGCGTAAACCATGACCGACGAATTGCCGATGGCCGAGATCCGGATAGTCGGATTCGCCTTGTAGACATCCGTCAGGGTCTTGGCCAGCGGTTCCGCGGTGCCCGGGGCGACCGGATACTGCTTGAGAAGGGGAGGCCCGATCACCACCCGCTGCTGGCCCGGCCCGCCGACATCGATGCGGCTGATGATTTCCCTCGCCTGGGAGATCTTGTCCGCCGGGCCTGTCACGATCACCGAGTTGGTGCGCTCGTCGCTGGCGACATAATGGTTGCGGGAACGCCCCCCGGCTGGCAAAGGCATCGGGACGGGACCGCGGCGCGGATCGACGGGCTGCTGGGTTTGCATCGCCACTCCGGGATTGGCGCCCAGCAGGCTCGTCAGGATTCTCTCGGCTTCCCTCGCCTTGATGAACTTGCATTCATGAGTCAGGCTGTCTTGGCCCTTGTCGGCGGTCTCCATCTCCTTGACGATCCGCAGGAGACGCTTGAGGTTGCCGGCGGTGTCCTGCAACACGAGCTGGTTCGCCCGGGCCAACGGAACCACTTCCCCGTACTTGCCCATGAGCTTCTTGACTTCGGGCGCGATATCCTCCGCCACCGCCGTGCTCAGCGCGATCACGAGGGACACGACTTCCGTGTTGCCCCGCCGGTCGAGTTCCTCGACCAGCACGCGGGGAACCAGCGTCGGATCGATCTTCTCGTCCGCCGGCACCAGCACGAAACTCGTTTCCCGCCGGATCAGGATGTAACGCTGCTGGTCAGGATTGGAGTCGAGAGCCTCGTTGATGATGTCGATGATTTCGGAAATCGTGTACTTGCGGTCATTGGGGCTCTTGAAAGTGAAGGAACCCTGGGGAATGTAGCTCGAGCCGTACTTCAGCCCCGTCTGGTCGACGAGCCACTGGAACACGGCGCTCCAGCGTTGGCCCTCCATGTTGAAGGCAACGGTCTTTTCCGCCGGCTTGGGGGCCGCTGTCGCCGGTTGAGCCACCACCGGTTGCGCCTGGGGCGCCTGAACGGGAATCGCGGCGCCCTGGGCCAGCACAGGGAACAGCGCCGGCCCCTGGGCCCACGAAGGTTCCTGCCAAAGAAGTCCTCCCACCAGGGCCAATCGCCAAGCGATTCGGCCGCGAATGCCACCGGGCAGGCGACTCACTGTATCTGGGTGTTTGGTACTGGCCATTGGCGCCTCTCCCGAACCGACGCGTCCCATCATGCCATGGCATGATGGCAAGGGAACGCAATCCATCAAATAATCATTCGGCACGGAAGAACCGGATTGATGATCATAATCCGTAAATTCGGTCCATTTTAACAATTACTCATGGGCACTTATTCAAGGTCTGGTTCCTTGGTCGCTGGCTTCTTCTCGGCCTTGGGTGGATCCTCCAGGCCAAGTTCCTTGTACTGCTCCTGATTCAAGACCCTGCGCTCGGCTGGAAACAGATCCTGCCCCACGACGACCGGGAAATACCCATCCTCCGAAAGCAGGATGACTTCCCGCACATTCATTGAGACAACTTTAGCTTTCAGCATGTCATTGCCATATTGATCTTGATATTCAACTGTTCGATTCAGGCCCAAACTATAAACCTTCTGCTCGCTATTGGTGTTCTGATCATAGAAATAGGCCACCCACCCCGTCCGGGTGCCACGCTCATAGGAGGAAATTCCTGTCAGTTTCACGCTCGTGAGGTAGTCCTCCCGGTCTTCGCTGGGCTTGGGCGGGGTTCTATCAACCGTCGGGGGCGGCGTCGGCGGGCGAACGGGTGGCGGGGGCGCCACAATCACGAACGGATTGGCATTGGCCAAAATTTCGGAGTGTTTTCGCGACGGATTCAGGAGAACCGGCATTTTCTTCAGGGTGGGTTCGAGGTTCTCCCGTTTCTCCGCCCCGACAACGGAAATCGCCTCCACCGTCAGGCTCAATTCAACGAAGTCCTTCGACGGGTTTTTGCGCTCGGATTCGGGTTTCTTGATATCAAGCGACGCCAATCGGTGCAGGACGGGAATCGAATGCACCCCCTCCAAAACGGTCCCCACATCCTTGAGGGATCCTTGTCCGCTGACACGGAAGGTGGTTGATTGCCAAAGCGCCTTGTTCGGCCCCTGCTTGGCGGCCGGATTGACCTGATTGATTGAGGACCTTGTGAGTTCGACCGCGGCCTTCTTCAATCCGCCCTTGTTCAAGGCGGTCTCAAGCTTTTTCCTGAACTCGGCCTGCAGGTCGTTCGTGTGCCGTTCCGCGAGTTTGTCCTTGGCCACCGGCCAACTCATTTCCTTCCAGAATTCCAGGCGCGGATGATCGGCGAAAAGGCGCTTGCGAAGCTCATCATGTTCCTCGCTTTCCCGGTTCGCCTTTTCCATTTCAGCCGCGAGAGTCGACTCCGTGGATTCAAGGCTCCAAAGGGGTTCAAGGAAAAACCAGTAGGCCAAACCGGGAACCCCCACCACCCCCAGGGCGAGGATCACGAGCGAGGCCATCCTGTTGTTGCCGTTCATCGCGAGGTTCCCCGAGGCGATCAGCGCTTGTCCCTGGATTCCCCGGCGACTCCTTTCGCCTCCTTGCCGGCATCCTTGCCATCAGCCTTTCCAGCCTTGTCCATTTCCATCGGATCCGGTGCATTGGATGACTTCGACCCGGACTCCCCATCACCTTTTTCAGTGTCATTCACGGTGTCGCCGGACCGGCCATTGTCAATGGAACCTTGCCGGCCTCGCCTGCCTTCAGTGGCCTTGGGCTTGGCGGGTGGGACGAGGTTGTAGGAGGCGGGCGAACGGGTGCGCACCTGCACATCGAGCGTGAACTGGTTGCCCGTTTTCTTGATCTTGGAAAGGTACTGCCGGGCCGGCATCGCCTTGCGCAATTCCGCGTCGATCCTGTCCAGTTCCTTGGGATCGCCGGTACCCTCGGGGAATACGCCCCTGATTTCCATCCGGCTGTTGAATTCAGAGGCGACGCCACCCACTGATGAGATCGGACTGGTCAGGATTTCCGTCACCAGGATTTTTTTCGTGTCGGGAATCCGGCAGGCAAGGTCGACAATCTCCTCGAGCCAGACGGGCGTTTCCCAGGCGGCCAGGGCTGAGAGTTTTTTCTCCTCCTCGGCCATCCGCTTGTTTTGGGATTTCCGTTCCTCGAGGAGTTGCCGCATTTGCGCGATGTCGTCCTCGCGCGAGGCGAGTTTCCACCAGCCGAATCCGGCCAGCGTCATGGCCAGCAGTCCCGCCGCGGTTCCTGCCAGGGCGAGACTCTTCGCCCTCGCGTTGGAAGGTGGTGGCGCCTTTTTAGGATTGGCGAAATCGGGAATACGGTCCTTGCGCGACATGGAGCGGGCCACGCCCGCGAGCGCGGCGAACCCTCCCCACGGCGCCTCACCGGCGGGTTCGATGTCGACGGGGAACGGTTCCAAAACGGGAGGCGACTCCGCCAGCGCCGACCCGAGGGCGGCAAGGTCCTCCTCGGTGCCGCCCACAAGCCTGACCTTGGCGGCACCCGTTCCGGTCAGCCCCTGGCTTGCCAGCACCCGACGCGCTTCAAGGGCCCAACCCGTTCCGGCGAGCGACCGGCTCAGGACCACCTGCCCGCCCTTGGACAAGGCGATTTCCCGCCATCCGGAGCCGATGCCAACAATCACCTCGGCGCTTTCGCGCTCGGAAAGCGCCGCCAATCCGGCCGACCTTGGCACCAGTCCGGCAAGCCGCATTCCGGCGCTCGCGGCAAGCTTGCGGTAGGTTTCCAGCAACTCGTTGCGCAGGGCCAGGGCCAGCACGCGCCTTTGCCCGGGGTCGGCTTCGTCCGTCCAGGCGTGATAATCGATGACCACCTCGTCGGCCGAGTCGATCAACTCCCTGGCGGTTTGCAACCGGACGAGTTCCGGTTCCTCCTCGTGCGAAACCTGCGGAACCCTGAACTCGCGCGCCACGAGCCTGTCGCGGCCGATCAGCGCCACGAGGCCGGCGACCTGCCACCCGCGCGACTTGGCCTGCTCGCGGAGGTAGGCCCCCAACTCCTCGGCCATGACCGGGTTGGGAACCATGTCGGTGGCAACCGAGAATCCCTGGCACTTCGCGCCCTTGGCTCCGCCGTGAATGATGGCGGTCAGCCGTTTCTGGTCCCAGTCGATGAGGAGGGTGCGGGCCATGGGAGATATCCTCAGTTGGCCCGCGGAAGCAGGGTGGATGCCTGGTCGGTCAGGTCGCGCACGCCGGTGATGCGTGGCCGCGGGCCGCCGAGGTCGATCGTGGCTTCCAGCAGGGAGGCCGCCTTGGATCCCTTCACCGTGGCCGACACCCGAACACGCACCGCCGTCGGGCGCGTGGTCAGGTATTTTTCCACCTTGGCCAGCTTGCTGGGAGACACCTGGGCCTTGGTGTAAAGCCAGGCCAGGGTGGCTCCCGATGGATCATCGGCCGCCGGTCGGCTTCCCACGATCAACTCAATGTCGGATGGTTCAAGGTCGGGCAACAGGGCCAGGACTTCGGCGGGCGCGGTGTTCACATTCAGCCTCGCCGGCATCTCGACCTCCTCGGCGGATGTCGGTTCGGGCGCCGTGCTCATGTAGCTGAACAACTGGGGCAGCATCTCCATGGCGAAGGCGGAATCCTTCAGCGGGCTGGGCAGTGGAACCGTCATCGATTGCCGGCCGTTCTGGACCGTGACGGAAACGCTGGCGGCCGCGAGATCGAAGATCGAACTTACCTTCTTGAGGCGCCTGAAGAAGTTCGCTTGCTTGTCCTTGTCGATCTGCTGCTTGACGAGCGTCAATGGATCCACCGGGGTTGGCGCCGGCGCGGCGCCCCCGCGTCCCGACCCGGAACCACCCCTGCCGGAAGATCCACCCGATCCCGAGGAACCGCCGGAGCCCGAGCCTCCTCCCGACCCGGAGGAACCGCCGGATGGGCCCGGCATGGGCACCGACCGTGATGACGACCCGCCATAGAGCCTGTAGGCCAGGATGAATTGTGTCAGGACCTCATTGCTGAAATTCAGGTTGAGTTGCTCCTCAAGCGTGGCCAGGTCGATGCTGTTGGGGTGGACGATTGTGGCATCGGCGGGGTCGTAGTTCACATTCCGCCCGTTGGCCGTGAACAATCCCTTGAGGCCCGGGGAAATGCCGTTGCCGTCGAGCAGTTCGCGGTTGACTCCCTTCACGAGAAGAAGTTCGTCCATGGTGTCGAGGGGCCCGTTCTTGCACCGGTAGGGGGATTCAAGGGCCATGTAGTACTGGTTTTCGGCGCCTTGGTCCGAAACTTCGTCGTCCTCGTCAAGCCAATCAATGATGGAAGAGATGATGGTGGAATCGAGGTCGGGTATGGCCGATTGGGCCCTCTCCAGAACCTTCTTGAGGGCTCCGCCGGAGGAATCCTGGTCCATCAGGCCGTTGATGTTCCAGCGGGAAGACTCCTCATCGTATTCGACTAGCTCGTACGATCCGGTCAGCCCGGGGATTTGAGGATCAAGCTCAACCTGCTGGGGGCCCTGAGGAAGTGATTCCCCGGCGGCGAGCTTTCCCAGGACGACAAAGATTCCCGATTCGGCCAGGGCGCGCGACTGCGCCGCCCGGTGCGCGCCGGCTGAAGCAAGATATTCGGCCGTCATCAGGTCGTTGTAGCGGTAGGCCGCCAGCGCGAGGAACGCGACGACAACCAGCACCGTGAGGAGGACGAATGCCTTCCTTCGGGGGGAAACAGCCTGCATCCGACTCCGCGGGATCATCAGCTTCCCTCCGGCCGTGTCTGGATCGAGGGGACATTGCCCGTGGGAATGACGACAATTCGCGAGTATGTCCTGGAGACCGGATCCTTGCCCGGTCTGGCGGGCATTTCAATGTCCACTTCCACCCGCACCGCGCGAGGTGGCCCCACGGGCGTGAGATCGTCGTAATCGAGGGAACGGCTGTCCCACTGCTCCACCCATGAACCGCCAGGCCCGGAATGGTAGAAGAATCGCACGGCGCGGACCTCTTCGGCGACGATGGGTGCCGCGTCGTCCTGCGGCATCAACCCCGTGTCGAGGCCCTGCGCCGATAGCGGTTGGGTCACTTCATACCGCACGAGGGCTTCCTCGGGAGTGCCAAGACGAGCCATGTAGTAGCACACTCGGCGCAAGTCACCTTGCCCGCCCGGCCCGCCCAGGGCGTTCTTGGGATCGGTGAGCACCGGCGCCTTGCGGCTGTAAAGGTTCATCGCGTCAGGAAAACCTACCACCCCGGGAGGCAGATAGACCGAAGTGGCCGGCGTCTCCTCGCTGGCATCGCCTGTCGATCCGCTTGAATCCGTGGAACCGCTGGAATCGGTGGAACCGGTTCCGCTGGATGAGCTGTCTTGCGTTGACTGTTCAGCGCTTGAAGTGTTGCTGGCGAAAGTCGCGTTCCCTTTTCTGAACTTGAACGGGTGATTGAGGGTGATGGTCGACTCGATGTCGCGGGAAATCAAATCAAGCACGGCGCGGGCCACCATCTCCTCGTCAACGATCTCGCGGCCGGAGCGGGTCGTCTTCACCTGGATGTCAACGGCGAAATAGAGCCCTCCGAGCAAGACCATGCAAATCGCCACGGAAAGCAGCAACTCGATGAGCGTGAAACCATGGCGGTTCGCGCGGCGGGGCGTCATCGGCCACCCCCCGCGGTTCCGCCGCGTGATCCACCTGAGGAACCGCCACCGGTGGAACCTCCGGAGGCCGGTGAAGTTCCCCCGGAAGATGTTCCACGACCGGTTGACCCCGCCCCACCCGTGGCGGCGCCGCTTCCCGCGCCGGCGGCACCACCGCTAGAGCCCGAGCCGGAACCGGAGGATCCTCCACTACCCGTGGTTCCGGAGGAAGTTCCCCGGTTGGAACCGCCCGATGTGCCCGAGGAACGGGAACTGGATCCTCCCGAGGCACTGCCGCCTCCGGAGCCTCCCGTGCCACCCGCGGATGACGACCCGGCGCTGGCACCCGATGAACCGGCGGAAGCGTCCGTCGGTTCATCGGGTGAACTGGCAAGCGCGGGATCGGGCACGGCGTCCATGAGGCTGCCGACAAAAGCCGGATCCAGCAGGATTTGTGTGAGCGACACACGGCTGTCCCTGGGTTCATTGGCGTGAAAGGCGACAACGGTCGCCTTCACGAGCGTTCCACCCGCGTCAGCCTGGTTCTCAATCGAGATCTGCCACTGATAGTCGGCGGCCTGCTCGTCATTGCCGTTGCCTGATTCAAGCGGAAGCACGCCGGCCGTGAGTTCCGCCAGGCGCGCCTGGCACACCCGCAACGCCTGGCCCCTTTGGCGGGCGCGGATCCCGCTCCTCTGGCTGATGTCAAGGAGGCTGTAAATGGCCACAAGCGAGAGAAAAAAGATGGCCGTTGAAACAATCAGTTCCAGCAGGCTCATGCCTTTTCGCCGGGCCAAGCGGGGAACTGCTTGTCTCATGGGGCACCCTGCTGGGGAGTCGCCCCCGGTCCGAGCCGACGGACGGATGTCGTGCCCGTCAATCCCCTGAGGGTGATTGAAAGTGGCAGGCTGTGGGCGGTGCTGCAGATGATCTCAACGGTCCTGTCCGCCGTGCCGTCGGGCCGGAACACGGCCACCACGGACCAGGCGTCCTCGGGCACATCGCCCAATTCGAAGGAGACCGCCGGTTCCTCGTCGGAATCGACCGAGATCGATTGCCCCTGGGATTGAACCCTCAGGGCGATGTCGGGAGGAACCACTCCCTCGATCGTCGGATATTCGCCTTGGGCGCCCTGGTTCCAAGCCTCGCTGGTGTCGGGCGCCGCCCGGTAATTGCCCCTGCCGGGGACAACGCTCAGCCGGTAAGGGATGCCCTCGTCAATGGCGTGGAGGCGGGCCTGGGCGGCGGCGGCGCGAACGCCGTCCGTCGCCGCCATCAGCTTTTCCCCTTTGTAGAAGTTGCGGATGCCCGGCACGATCAGGGAAGCCAGCATCGCCACGAGAGCCATGACAAGCATCATCTCCAACAAGGTGAAGGCCCGGCGGCTCAGCCGGGGCCCGCGCCCACCCGTTGTCGGAAATGACTGGAGCATGAATCAGTTCTTCGATTGAAGCCTCTTGTTGTTGTGCGTCGTGTAAACCACCACATCATCGTCACGGCCGCTAGCACCCTGCTCGAATTGATACATCTGCTTCCACGGATCCATCAGGTTGTCGGCTCGCAGGGTGCCCTCGTTCACCAGGTCGTTCAGGGAGCCGGGCCAATCGCCGTTGCGAATCTTGTAATCAAGTAGGGCCTTCTTCACCGTCGAGGCATTGATCACCGCGGTGTCTTCACGGGCCCGCTCGAGGTAACTCATGACGCCCACTGCCATTCCGGCGAGCATCACGATGATGGCGACAACCACCAAGACCTCGAGGAGGGTGAAGGCGGCCCGGCGCCGGTTCCGGCGAATTCGGGAGGGGGCACAGATCACGGGGGAAACTCCTTGAACCAGGGGATGGTTCGCTAGCAACACTTTCTCATTTCTAGCCCACAAACGATTAAAATCGGGTGAGCAGGGGACTTCTACTCAATCACACTGCTCATCCGGAAGATAGGCAAAAGAAGACCCGCCACCACAAGCAGGACCAACCCCGCCATCACCACCAACATCAACGGTTCGAGCAATCGAACGAAAAGCTCGAGTTCCCTCGAGGTGCGTTTCTCCAGGCCGTCCGCGACATCCACCAGGACTTTTTCCAGCTGGTTGGACTCCTCGCCAACGGACACCATTTCCACGATGTCCCGCGGGAAGAACCTGCAATTGATCAGGGGCGTCGCCAGGGAGTCGCCCCCCTTCACATTCTCGGCGGATTGCTCGATGGCTTCGGCAAGTACCCTGTTGCCGGTGGAATCCTTGGCGATTCTCAAGGCCTGGAGGATCGGAATGCCGTTGGACAGCATCGTTCCCAATATGCGGGTGAAGCGCGCCAGGGCCAGGCTCAGGTAAATCCGCCCGGCACCGGGAACCTTGAGCCTGAGCGCGTCAAGCTGATAGCGGCCCTTGGGGCTGGATGACCACGCCTGAAACGCCCCGAATCCAAGAAAAATGACAAGCCCCAGCGGTATGAACACCAGCGGATTGCTCAGCGTGTTGCTCACCCACAAAAGCCCCGTTGTCAGGGCCGGCATTTGGCCCTTTTCCTTGAGCCTGTCGAACACCTGCTCGAACTTGGGGACGAAGAACAGGATCAGCACCAAAAGAATCACGGTTCCAAGTCCGGCAAGCACGGCGGGATAAGCCATGGCACCTATCACCTTGGCCTTCATGTCCTCCTGATGCTCGGTGAAGTCGGCGATGCGGCGGAGGACATCCTCGAGGAACCCGCCTTCCTGACCCGCCAACACCATGCTGACGGCCAATTCACCGAAAACCTTGGGATGCTTGCCCATCGCCTGGGCCAGGCCAGTGCCGTCCGCGACGCTGGTTCGCACCTCCTTGAGGACAAACTGCAAGGCTTGGTTGGAGGTTTGCCGTTCCAGCAGTTCCAGGCTGCGAAGCAAGGGAACGCCCGCTTGGAGAAGGTCGGCCAACTGGGAGAAAAACGCGGCCAACACACGGGCATTGACGGACTTGCCTTGCCCGGGGGGAGCGGTCTTGAGGGCTTCCAGCCTGAGGGCCATCATGCCCCGGGAGTCAAGCTGCGCCAGCGCCTCCCTTTCGCTCGCGGCGGAAACCACGCCGGTGGACCGTTTGCCACCCGCCAACGCCACATAGGAGAAATCCGGCATGGGCGGAGTTCCTTAGAGCACGATGTCGCCCGCCGTCACCCGGCAGACTTCGTCAAGGGTGGTCATTCCCGCGAGAACCTTGCGCCAGCCGTCCTGGCGGAGGGTGATCATTCCCTCCTTCAGCGCCTGGTGGCGGATCTTCATCGCGTTTTCCCGCGCCACGATCAGTTCACGCAGCGGATCGCTGGCAACCATCAATTCGAACAATCCCAACCTTCCCCGGTATCCAGACTGCCGGCACGATCGGCATCCGGCCCCCTTGAAAAGGGTGAGCCGGCCACCCGCCCCGGGGAAGTCGGGCGGCACATCAGAGGCATCGGGTTCATACTCGACCTTGCATTCCTTGCAGATGGTCCGCACCAGGCGCTGGGCCATCACGCCTTCCACCGTGCTGGAAACCAGGAACGGCTCGATTCCCATGTCAATCAGGCGCGTGAAGGCGCTGGGGGCGTCGTTCGTGTGCAGCGTGCTGAACACCATGTGGCCGGTCAGCGAGGCCTGGATGGCGCTCTCGGCGGTTTCGAGGTCGCGCATTTCACCGATCAGCACGACATCCGGGTCGTGCCTCAGGATGCTCCTCAGCGCCGCCGCGAAGGTCAGCCCGATCTTCGACTGGGTCTGGATCTGGCTGATGCCCGGTTGCTGGTATTCGACCGGGTCCTCGACGGTGATGATTTTCGTCGTGTCGTCCTTGATCTCGTTGAGCGCGCTGTACAGGGTGGTCGACTTGCCAGAACCCGTGGGCCCGGTCACCAGCACGATGCCGTGGGGACGGTCAAGGATCTGCTTGAACAACTTGTAAGTGTCAGGCAGCATTCCAACGCTGACAAGGTTGAAGACCATGCGGCCCTTGTCCAGAAGCCGCATGCAGATGCCTTCGCCATGCACCATCGGGATGATGCTGACGCGCACATCGATTTCCCGGCCCTGGACGCGCATCTTGATGCGGCCGTCTTGGGGCAGCCTTTTCTCGGCGATGTTAAGCCGGGCCATGATTTTCAGGCGGCTGATGATGGCCGCCTGAAAGCGGCTGATTTCGGGAGGGAAGTTCTGGGTCTGGAGGATCCCGTCGATTCGGTAGCGGATCTTGAGGCCGTGTTCCTCACACTCGATATGGATGTCGCTGGCCCTTTCATTGGCCGCCTCGATCAGGATCTCGTTCACCAGTTTCACGACCGAGGCTTCCTGCGCCATGCGCGCGGCCTCGGAATCGTCCGCCTCAAGCCCCTCGAGCAATTCGATTTCGTCGTCGTCCTTGGCGCGCTCCTGCACGAGAGCGCTTACGGTTTCTCCACCGACTCCGAAATGAGCCTTGATAAGCCTTGATATCTCTTTATGGCTTGAAAGAACGGGACGAATTTCAAGGCGGGTGATGGAGCCAATCTCGTCGAGCCCGTACATGTCGTAGGGGTTGGAAACCGCCACCACGAGAACATGATCCTCGCGGCCGATCGGCATGACCTGCCGCCGATGAACCAGCTTGGCTGGAACCAGGGCCAAGACCGATTCCGAGACCTCCCTGCCGGCCAGGTCGATCCGTTCCAGACCGAATTCCTCGGCCAAGGCATCGAGAAGGTCGTTTTCCTTGAGGGCGGCCTTGTCGAGCAGAACCTCGTGGGGCGGCTTTCCCGACACTCCAATCGCCGATTCCAAGGAAGGAAGGTCGGCGGCGGAGATCAGGCCTTTGGATGCAAGTCGCCTGAGCAGGGGCATGGTCGGGCTCCGGTGGGAAACCTTCGTTTCCCTTGCAACAGCCTAGCCTGTAACACAGTTGACAGCCAAAAAATGGGCAAATCTTAATGAAAAGAACGGCATGACACGGTCGACTTCCTGACGATCATGCCGGGTCCGACGGATTGGAGGCTTCGATCTCCCGGGCCACCTCGACCAAAGTGGCGGCGGTGAGGCCGACCCTTTCAAAGCAGTCCGCGACAACACTTGAATTGTTGGCAAACAAAGAAACGAGCAGATCCAAGGTGGTGATCCGGGTGTTTCCCCGTTCCCTGCAACGATTCCAGGCATCCCTGAGCAGGCGAAGGACGGTATCGGAAAGAAATTCGCGGTGAAGTTGCAGGCGCACCGTCTCGGATGCCTCGCCTTGAAACAGCTCGATGAATTGTTCAAGCAGTTTTGGAAGGTCGGCTTTCAAGCGCTTGCCCCACGCCTGGATCGAGGCGTCGGGATCATCAAGCAGGCCCATGAAAATGTGAGGGCTTCTGAGGTTGTCCCAACTGGTCTGCCGGGCCAAACGAACCGCGGCAAATAGCGCCCGACGAGCATCGCAGTCAAACTTGCCCAAGCGAAGGGGACCACCGGGCATCACGATGTCATCAAACAGGGGAACGCTGGAACTCACGCCCTGACTCCTCGACTGCCGAACCCGAACGGGCGCGAAGTATGCCGAGAGTCGGCCTGCAAGGCAATAAGAATCCAGCTGGGAGCGTTCGGGATCAGGTTGTGGGCTCTGCCGGGTCGGGTTGGCCATTCATCAGGCTTGACAGATCCGAACCCTTCAGCAACCACTCCAGCAGTTCAACTTGGGTGAGGCGATAAAAGACGCGGCGGCCGGCCCGCCTTTCTTTCACAATTTTTTGTGTCCTCATCACGGCCAAGTGCTGCGAGACGGTCGACTGGCCCAATGAAAGAGACTCTTGAATCGACTGCACATCTTTCTCGCCATCACTGAGACAATCAATGATTGACAAGCGATGCTTGTGGCTGAGGGCCTGCATCATTCCGCACAGATGGGTTGCTGTGATTGAACGAATTTGATCCGCCATCTTCATGGTTCCTCAAACATCCAAAAATCAATGACCGGCAAGTCGATCTAGGCTGGAAAACAGATCAAATCAGGTCGGTGGGAATTCTCATGCCGGGTCTCTTACGCCATGAAAAACGCTTTGGACGCATAAGTAACGATGAATTCAGCCCTTTAATTACACCTCGAAGAAATGCAACCGATCTTCCTAATGCGAGAACCTTCAGCAATCGAAATAACATCAATAATGAATGCAAAACCAAACCGATCTCTTTATACAGACTCAAGCCATGGTTGACGAAGACCATTTCCTGATTCCGAACCATTTTCTCCATTAATTCATCAGACGAAACCGTTCCATACGATGCCGTAACCTTGTGCCAAACAACGGATTCCGGGCAAAACCAAACTCTCCACCCCCCCCGCTGAAGTCTCCAGGAAACTTCCACATCCTCAAAATAGGCTCCGAATTCGACAGGAAAACCGCCCACTTCGGCCAAGGCTTCCTTCCGGTAAAAGGCACTCGATCCACTCGCGCCGAAAACCCACCGTCCCTCAATCGCAAGCGGAACCCGACGACCGCTCAACCTTTTGAAAACCCTGCCCGATGCCGCGTATGAATCCCCGGCGCTGTCGATCCTCGGAGGAACGGAACCGTTATCCCGCAGCACAAGGGGCGTGACCGCCCCGACCCGTCTGTCGCGTAGGCATGCCAATGGAAGGTCGAGCCATCCCGCTGTCACACGGGTGTCATCGTTGAGCAGGTGAATCACGGGGGCCTTGGCCAAATCGATCCCAGATTGAACCGCCGCGGCGAAGCCAACGGAAACCTCGTTGCGGATAATCCTTGTGACTGGAAACCGCTCCGCCACACGGGAAACATTTCCCTCGGGCGATCCATCATCAATGACGATGATCTCCATGGGGACCGTGGCGAAAGCGACCACGGTTTCCAGACATTTTTCCAGCAAATCGTGGCGGAATCTTGAGGGAATGACAATAGATACAGCGGGAAGGAACTGATCTTCAGGCCGCGGCACGCTCATCGCGTCCGTAGGGGTTGGTGGAGGATTCAAGCAGATCCTCCAGAAGTTCCCTGGCCAGCTTTAGGTCCCGTCGCCCCATGGCACTGATGATTGACCAGAGCGCTTGCCAACTGGCCTTCGCGCGCAGGTTCCCATTCGACCAGCTTCTCCAAACGACTTCCAGTCGCATCAACTGCCTTAACAGGAAATTGTTCCAAGCGGGCCAATACTTTTGACCATAAAGCAGCAAGGCATGACGGGTCACCACCCGCAAATGAGGCGGCACGGCGCGTTGATGCAAGGGATTGTGGTGGGTAAGAGTGACCGCCGGCTCATGCCAAACAGCCCAGCCCTTGTCCCACGCGCGCCGACACAAGTCGACATCCTCGTAATACAGGAAATAGTCTGGATCGAGCGCGCCAAGGTCTTCGAGGCATTCCCGCCGAATCAGCAGGCAGCATCCACTGGCCCAGGGAACCATGCCACGGCCCGGTTTCCTAAGGTGGTACTTGCGCCTGGCACGACTCAGCAGCAGTCGGCATACCGATGACCATAGGGTGGGAAAGGGCCCGGTGGAAGCCTGGGCCTTGCCATCGGAATCAAGAAGCCCAAACCCGATGATTCCCGTCCGGGGATCCTCGGCGACAAGTCGTTCTCCCGCCGCGAAAGCGGCTTCCAAAAAACCGGGCAGAGCCGTCATGTCGGGATTCAGAAGCAGGATCCAGGCGCCACGACTGAGTCTGACCCCCTCATTCACGGCCCTGGCAAAACCCTCGTTTCGACCCCAACGGCGAACCGAAATTCCCTCACGGCGCCTGAGTTGCCTGGCGATTCGGTTAGGGCCCGAATGATTGTCGACAATCACCACTTCCGCCCGTCCGGTGGATACGAGCGGACTTGCCGAGATCCGGTGGGCCAGGCGGCGTGTGTCTTCCCACTGCTTATAATTGACCATAATAACAGAAAGCTTCGGGAAATCGTCGCGGACTTCCTCACGGGATGGGGCGCGAAGGTCGACGCCCCGGATTTCGCCGTATTCATTGAGGGGTCGCATGGCGGGATCCGTCCCGGGGCAGGCCCGAAATCGTTTCGGGCCATGCAATCATGCGATGAGACTAATCAACAGCCTCGCACCGCCTCAAGACGATTCGCCACGGGGCTGGTAGCAAGGCTTATTTCGAATTGGCGTCCTTGGTGGCCGGAGCCTTGGATTCAGGGGGATCAGCTTGTTGCCTGGCAAGGAGACGCGCCGCTTCCCGCTTGATGCGCTTGAGCCTCTGCTTGCGGATTGTTCCAGCCCTGTTGCCGCCCATGAGTGCCTCACGACATGAAAAGTTGGATCCGGCAAAAAACCGGAGACTTTTATCAACGATATCGACCCTTCACGGTTACAGGAAGGTCCACCCTCCTCCGTTTTTGCTTGGCCAATCGCCCAAGTCTTGCCATACTAAGGCCAAAGGAATCTTGTGTCGGCCAGGAACAGGCCCGTCTTCGCCATTTTCGTTGGATGCCCGTCGCGTGCACCTTGCCCTGCTGGTCGTTTTCAGCGCGACAATCTTCGTCAGCGCCATGCTCCTTTTCATGGTGCAACCGCTTGTCGGAAAAATCCTCCTTCCCTATTTAGGAGGAACTCCCGCGGTGTGGAACACCTGCATGGTCTTTTTCCAGGCCCTGCTCCTGGGCGGATATTTTTACGCCCACAGGCTGAAAAAAATCCCATCGCTTCGAGTTCAGCTCATCATTCAGGGTTCCATCCTCCTTCTGGCTCTGATTCCTCTTGCCATCTTCGGATTCAGGGTGGACACCCTGGCCAGGTCGGTGCTTCCCACGCCAACCGAATCGAACCCGATACCGTGGCTTCTCTCGGTCCTGCTTGTCACCACCGGACTGCCTTTCTTCGTCGTCAGCACCACGGCCCCGTTGCTCCAGCGCTGGTTCGCCGGAACAAGCCACCCATCCGCGCGGGATCCCTACTTTCTTTACGCGGCCAGCAACCTCGGCAGCATGTCCACGCTGCTTGCCTATCCGTTCCTCATCGAACCCGCACTGAGCATCGGCCAACAGGCCTTGGCATGGACATTCGGGTTCATCATCTACGGGTTGCTCGTGGGCGCCTGCGGATGGCTCGCGTCAACCAACCGCGCGACTCTCGAGACTGTCGAAGGAGTTGCCTCGCAGGATAAGGCCCCCGGATGGGCGACCGTCATGGGCTGGGTTGCCCTGGCTTTCATTCCCAGCAGCCTCATGATCGGTTGCACCACCCACCTGACGACCGACATCGCACCGATCCCGCTCCTTTGGATTCTTCCATTGGCTCTCTACCTTCTCAGTTTCATCCTGGTTTTTTCCCGGATTCCCGGCTGGATTTACCTTGGCGCATCATTGCTGCTGCCGTTGGGTGTGCTGCTGTTCCAGTCCGGCGCCATTGACGAGGTGTTCCGCTCCGGCAACCTCGAATCCATCCTCAAGGCGGGCCATTCGGGTATCCAGCTCAAGGCCATCGACCTGATCCTGCTGCTTGGCGTTCCCCTGCTCGCCGGGATCTTCGGCGGTTCGCCCAACCGGCAGCATATTTTCTGGGTGCTGCTCCTGCCCTTGTCACTTCTTCTGGTCACCGCGCTGCCGGGAATCAAGCGCACGATCGACATCCCCGAACAGCAGGCGATCCTGTGGCATCTGGCCCTGCTGCTTTCCGTCTCCATGGTCTGCCATGGAGAGCTCGCGCGGGACAGGCCCTCCCCCAGCCATCTCACATCATTCTATCTGGCCATGTCTTTCGGGGGCGTGCTCAGCGGCATCTTCAACACCATGGTCGCGCCCATGGCGTTCAACCGGGTTGTTGAATACCCGCTGGTGGCGGCAATGGCATGCCTCATGATTCCCGGATTCGATGTCTCGAAGGGAATGGCATGGCTGAGGGGCGTCACGCAGACGGCGGTGGCCGCGACCGGCGCCGGGGTCGGCCTGCTGCTCCTGGCCGCCGGGTTCGTTCCCGTCGAGAACGCCCGGGAATGGGCGTCCGCCTGGTTGCCCCGGGACAAGAACGCTCTTTACGCCTGGGTGCACTCCCTGATCGACAACAACCTGAGCGATCGTCACCTGCTTGAGAAGCGCAACTTTTTCGGCTCTTTCACGATCCAGGAATCGTCCCATCCGGTCACTTTCTGGTTCCCTCTCGCCGAAACCGAGGTCCATGAATCATGGACCTACCACAAGATGCTCCACGGAACCACCAACCACGGGATGCAGGTTTACGCTCCCGAACACATGCGACGGGAAACCGTCACCTACTTCCACAAGGCGGGCGCCATCGGCCAATTGTTCGAGTCGGCCAAGGAGCGGCAGCGCAGGTCGGGCAGGCCGCAACGGGTCGCCGTCCTCGGCGTGGGAACAGGCACGCTTGCCGCCTACGCCGAGAAGGACTGGACCCTCACCCTTTTTGAGATCGACCCGGAAGTCGTCACCACGGCCTATCGCGATCCCCAGGAGCGCTATTTCACCTTCCTCCGCGACGCCGAAAGGCGTGGCGCCAAGGTGGAGGTGAAACTCGGCGACGGACGCAAGCTGATCGAACGGCACGACGCCGCCGATGGCAAGTTCGACATCCTGTTCATGGACGCCTTCGCCTCCGACTCGGTACCGGTCCACCTGCTCACAAGGGAAGCCTTCCAGAGCTATTTCAACAAGCTCGAGGACGACGGCATGGTGGTGGTGAACATCGCCAACAGATACCTGAACTTTGAACCCGTACTCGCCAACCTGGCGGAAAGCATGGGATGGTCCATGCTGATCCAGGGAGGTTACGGGATCGACCGGATCGACAAGTACGGAACGAATTGGGTTGTCATCTCAAGGAAGCGGGAAGACACCGGAATCCTTCCCGACCTCGGACGACGGTTCGATGTCGAGGGAGAGGAACCCTGGTTCGAGTCCTGGCGCCCGGGCGAGGCTAAACCCGCCCTGGGTGTTTGGACGGATGACTATTCCAACATTGTCGGCATCTTCAAGTGGGCGCGCTAGGCGCCCGGAGCGGAGTCAACCATGTCCCAGGCCCCCACCACCCAACCGGCGGTGAACCACGCCCAGACCCTGGTGCTGTTCGTGGCCACGATCTTCACGAGCGCCACGATCCTGTTTTTGGTCCAGCCCCTCGTGGGCAAGATCCTGCTGCCCTTTCTGGGAGGCACGCCGGCGGTTTGGAACACCTGCATGGTGTTTTTCCAGGGCCTGCTTCTGGGCGGATATTTTTATTCGCACATGATCACGACGCGGCTTCCTCTCCGTTCGCAGGTGATGGTGCACCTGACGGTTCTCGGCGTCGCCGCCGCCATCCTGCTCCTGCTGCGTTTCGACATTGAACCGCTCACCCGGGCGGTCTCGTGGCTGGAGCCGCCCACCGAATCCAATCCCATTCCGTGGCTGCTCACCGTCCTGCTCATCGCGGCGGGCCCCCCGTTTTTCGCCGTCAGCACGAGCGCGCCCCTGATCCAAAGGTGGTTCTCGCGGACGGGCCACCCCCAGGCCGCCGACCCCTACTTCCTGTACGCCGCCAGCAACCTTGGCAGCATGCTGGCGCTTGTCGGATATCCCTTCGTGGTGGAACCGGGCCTGGCTCTTGAAAGCCAAAGATGGCTATGGGTCGCCGGATTCCTCACCCTTGTCGGCCTCACAGCGCTGTGCGGTTTCCTGGCCATGCGGGTCAACAACGAACCGGCGGCCGGGCAGGCCGTCGCGGCGGGCGAGTCAACGGAACCCCTGACCTGGGCCAGGAGGCTCCGGTGGATCCTGCTGGCGGCGGTTCCGAGCAGCCTGATGCTCGGCGCCACCACCTACATGACCACCGACATCGCGGCCATCCCGCTCCTGTGGATCCCGCCGCTGGCGCTCTACCTGCTGAGCTTCATCTTCGTTTTCGGTCGCATGAATCCTTATGTGTCCCAGGGATTCCTGGCCGCGCTGCCACTGGCCTGCATGCTTCTCGTTTTCATGATCATCACGGAGATCAGGCCCGGAAACATCCTCCTGAGCGTCGGCATCCACCTCGCGGTGCTGTTCATCGTGTCGATGGTTTGCCATGGAGAACTGGCGAAGGACCGGCCGGAACCGGCCCACCTGACCGAATTCTACCTCTACATGTCGCTGGGCGGGGTCGTGGGCGGCCTCTTCAACGGGTTGGTCGCGCCCCTGGCCTTCTTCTCCCTGGCCGAATATCCGATCGCCCTTCTGGTGGCGTGCGCGCTCTGCCCGCCGATCGGCCGCGAGGCGGAAGACACCCCATCCACGAGGGCGGCGGAGTGGGGCCTCGCCGGTCTTGCGCTTTTCGGATCGTTGATGCTGTTCATCCTCCGCGGGCAGGACAATGATGTCGCATACCGGACTTGGTCGCACCACTACCTTGTCGGCGCCCTGGTCGCCGGCGTCATCGCCTGGCTGGTCACCGCGCACCTCGCGGGCCAGCTTTCCTACCGCGGACTCATGGACTGCCTGCTGCCCCTGTGCATGGGGGTGCTCGTGCTGGCCCTCCTGCTGGGCACCTATTCCGATGTGCTCTTCGCACCCCTCAAGCGCATGGCCGGAACCATCGGCCTGAGCTTCCCGCAACTTCAGGCCATCCTGGCGATCGGCGTTCCGCTCGTGATCTGCTACACCTTTGTCGACAGGTCGCAGCGGCTGGCCCTGGGCACCGGCGCCGTTTTGCTGGCCGCCACCATCAACGCCATGGGCGAGGACGCATCCCTCTCGCAAAGGCGGGGCTTCTTTGGAGTGCTGCAGGTGGAAAACCGCAGGGAATCCGACGGGCGCTTCCGCCGGCTGCTCCATGGCACCACGCTCCACGGCAAGCAGTTCCTCGACCCCGACATGGCCGACATTCCGCTCACTTACTACCACCGCTCCGGCCCCATCGGACAGGTCATGACCTCATGCCTGGGCAACGGCTACGCCTCGTTGCAGCCGAAGGCCGCCGGCCCGCTCCCCAAGGTCGCCGTGATCGGCCTCGGCACGGGAACCATGGCCTGTTACGCGCAAAAGGGCCAGGATCTCGTTTTCTTCGACATCGACCCGCTCGTGCGCCAGATCAGCTTCGATGGAAAGGAGCGATACTTCTCTTTCGTCGAGGATGCCAAGCGTCGGGGCGCCAATGTCGAGCTCAGGATGGGTGACGCCCGCATCCGCATGGCCAAGGAACCCGATTCCTCCTACGACCTGATCGCCGTCGACGCCTTCAGCTCCGATGCCATTCCCGTTCACCTGATCACGCTCGAGGCGTTGCGAATCTTCGTGTCCAAGCTCAAGGAAAAGGGCATCGTGGCCTTCCATGTCTCGAACCGGTACCTCGACCTTGTCCCGGTGCTGGCCAACCTCGCCGAAAAGGAGGACCTGCGCATCCTTTTCAACAGCGACAGCAGCGAGAACTGGCCGGGCAAGACCGCCTCCACCTGGGTCGTCCTGTCCAAGTCGAAGGAGAGCCTCGACCCGCTTCTTTCATCCCGCATGGGCCCCGGCCAGGTGCTCGAGATGTACCAGGGCCTGCTGGCCCTGCCGACATTCGCCTCGACAACGCCGGGCACGGGCAGGGGACTGGCTTACGCGATGGACAAACTGAGCCTCGACATGAACATCAGCGAGGCGAACATCCGCAAGATGGTCGACAACCCGAACCAGGAAAGCGACGAGGCCAACCTCCTGCGCAGGATCCGCAACCTTTACATGGAACCGGCCGACTCGATGGCCAGTCCCGCGGGCGGCGTCGGCGCCGCCGGGTTGATGCTGCGTTCGGTGATTCCGCTGTGCCGGGGAGCCTCCGCATGGCTTATGCCGGAACCCGACCCCAAGGTGGGCCTGTGGACCGACGACTACTCGAACCTCATCGCGGTGTGGAACCGCCGCCACGGCGATGGCAAGTCCTTGCCGCCCACGGATTGAGCCCGGATATCGCCATCCGGTTGGCTGTCAAATAGTTAGGTGGCCAAGGGGGTGGCAACGCGCCGCGCCCGGCCAACGGCCGTTAGAAATCGATGCTGGTGCCGACTCCCTGCTCAACCGCGTGCTTGTACACGCGCATGGCGCACGCGACATCCTGGATCGCCAGGCCGTTCGACTTGAACATGGTGACTTGGGAGGCGTTTTCGCGGCCGGGATAACGACCCACAAGTAATGGCCCCAGGTCGCGGATATTGGTCCAGGCGATCAACTTGTCCTCGATGGGCTTCTCAAGGTCTCCCGATTCCAGCCGGGCCTGCTCACGGTGGTCCACCACGATCAGGTCGCAACGCTTCACCGCGGAGGGCGTCAGTTCCGCCTTGCCGGCGAAGTTCGACCCGCAGGCATTGATGTGCATTCCAGGTTCAAGCCAATCGCCTTCCACGAATGGATCGTATGCCGAGGTGATGGTGCTGACGATGTCGTGCCCGGCAACCGCCTCGCGCGCGGTGGAAGCCACGGCCACCTTGATGGAGGGAAAGGCGCCGGCCACCTTGGCGCCGAAAGCCTCGCGATGGGCCTGGGTGGGACTCCATACAGTGACCCGGCAAATCGGGCGAACCTTGGCGATTCCCTCGACCTGGGTGAACGCCTGCTTGCCTGTGCCAAGAATCCCGAGTGAACTGGAATCGGGGCGGCTGAGCGCCTTGGTGGCCACGGCCGATGCCGCTCCGGTGCGGATGCGCCCGAGGTGGTCCGCCTGCATGATCGCCAGGAGCAACCCGGTTTTGCCATCAAAGAGGGGCACATAAAAGAGGGGCGGATTCTTGCGGCTGGTCGAGTAAATCTTGGCGCCCATCGCCCCCATGCCCTTGATGGTGGCCGCCATGACATGAATCTGGGCGTGATCCGTCACCGCGCGCGAACGGGGGATGTTCATCGCCTCCTCAAGGCCGATTTTCCGGAACGCGAGTTCAACGGCCTCAAGGGCCTCGTACATGGGAAGAAGCCGCTCGACTTCGGCTTCTTTGAGCAACAGGATCGCCATGGAAACACTCCAATCGGAAGCAGCGGGGAGACCGGTTCAGCCCTTCGACAGCCAAGCGGCCAATTGCGACACCCCGGATTCGATTTCCTCGTTGCTCGTCGCGAAGCTCAGCCTGGCGAAGCCCTCCGCCCCAAACGCGCTGCCGGGAACGAGGCAGACATGGGCATCCTCAAGGGCCGCGTCGCAGAATGAAGCCGAATCGCTGATCTTCCGGCCACCGGGAGCCTTGCCGTAAAGCCCCTCGATATTGAAAAAGGCGTAAAAAGCCCCGTCGGGAACAGGGCAGCGGATTCCGGGAACGGCATTCAACAGCCTGCAGACAAGGTCGCGCCTTTGCTGGAACACCGCGCGCATCGATTCCACGCAACCCTGCTCCCCGGTGATGGCCGCCAACGCCGCGGCCTGGCTGATGCTGCACGGATTGCTGGTCTGCTGGCTTTGGATATTCCCCATGGCCTTGGCCAGGGCCACCGGCGCCACCGACCAGCCGATGCGCCAACCGGTCATGGCGTATGTCTTCGAGACACCGCTGACGGTGATGGTTCGTCCCGGGAGGTCGGGGTGCAGCGTCGCGAAACAGACGGGCTCGCGTCCGTCGAACATCAACCTCTCGTATATCTCATCGCTCAGCACCGAGATGCCTGTATCAAGCACGACGCGGGCGATCGCCTCGAGTTGGGCCTTGGTGTAAACGGCGCCGGTCGGGTTGCTCGGCGCGTTGAGCAGAAGCATCCGGGTGCGCGGCGTGATGGCGGCCTTGAGTGCCTCCGGAGTCAGGCGAAAACCGCTTTGCATGCTGGTCGGCACCAGCACAGGCACGCCTCCGGTCATGGCGACGAGGTCGGAATAGCTCACCCAGTAGGGCGTGGGAATGATGACCTCATCACCGGGATTGATCGCTCCGGCCAGGGCGTTGTGCAGAGAATGCTTGGCCCCGTTGCTGATGAGAACCTGTTCTGGAGTGACGGAAAGGCCGTATGACTCGCCATACAACTTGACGACCGCGCCACGGAGTTCCGGGGTTCCGCTGGCCTGGGTGTACCGGGTCTTGCCGGCGGCCATCGCGCGGCGCGCCGCCTCGCACACATGTTCGGGCGTGGGGAAATCCGGCTCACCCAGGCTGAAATCCCTGATGCGGACTCCCGAGGCCTGCAACTGCTTGGCCCGTGCGGCCGCCGCCAAGGTGGCTGATGGCTTGATCGACGAGGCGAGACGGGAAACCTGCAGCATGCCCACCCTTTCAGACCATGGCCGGGACCCACGCCCCGGAAAGAACCATTAGTGTATTCATCAGGCCGCATGCCAGGGAGTGCGGTCAACACCCTGGAGAGCTTTCTTCTACCGAAATGGCCCGCATCATCCAACTTGTCCACCGTTATCCACCCGCCCGGGGAGGCGCGGAAAGCCATGCCCACAGCCTGGCCAGAGTCCTCGCCGGCCGCGGGCATGAGATCGTGGTTCACACGACCACCGGAACATCCCATGACAGTTTCGTGAACCCGCATGCCCCTCATCTTCCCAAGGGGATGGCCATGGACGGGGCCGTTTCCGTGTGCCGGCATCCCGTTTGGGTTTTCCCCGGTCAAAGAAACCTCCTGCGCGCCATCAACCTCCTGCCGATTCCCGTATCGATCGCCCCCTGGCTGTTTCCCTGGGGGCCCGTTTGCCCGTCATTGTCGTCGGCGGAAACCGGCAAGCCGCCCGCCGTGGTTCACGCCATGGGGTTTCCGCACGGATCAATCATCGCCGCCGGTGGCAAAATCGCGCGCCGGCACGGCGCGCGATTGGCCATCACCCCTTTCTGGCACCCCGGCGCGGCGGGAAAAGCGGGATCGTCCCATCGGCGCGGATTCGATCATCCGTCGCTAGTCGCGTTGGCGCGACGGGCCGACATCCTCATCGTGCAAAGCCGGTTCGAGAAGTCGCATTACGCCGAACTCGGCATCGAAGCTAAAAAAATCGTGATGGCTCCTCCCGGCATTGACCCGGAAACGGTGTCTGGAGGCGACCGAAGGCGGGGCAGGAGTGAATGGGGGTTGCCTGATGATGCCGTGGTCATCGGCCACCTGGCCCCCCTTTGCCAGGGAAAAGGCGCGGTGGCCTTGGTTGAAACCCTATCCGCGATGGCGCACTTGGGAGTCCACGGCATCCTCGCGGGCCCCGTGCTTCCCGACGCCCGAAAGGCCGTCGGCCTCGCGGGCGCGAACATCCGGATCCTGCCACCTCTTGACGACCGCCAGCGAAGGGACTTCTTCGCTTCGATCGACATTTTTTGCCTGCCGAGCGTCCTCGACTCCTTTGGTCTGGTTCTGCTGGAGGCTTGGTCGAACGGCGTGCCATGCGTTGCGGCAAGCGTCGGCGGACCGGGTGAACTCGTGGGCAGTGCCGGCGGACTTCTGGTCAAGGAGCCATCAGCCAGCCATCTGCGCCAAGCCCTTGGAATTTTGGCCGCGGACGCCTCGCTGCGCCAAAGGTTGGGCGAGGAGGGCAAGGCGATCGTTCGCAGTGAATACCTGGCCCATGACCGATATCAGGCGCTGGCCAAAATCCTCGAGGGCCTGGCCCATGCGGAACCTACCGCGCCAACCGGGAGCCCAGGAATTTCCTGAGATCCTCCAGGCGGTAGCGCAGAATGGCCCCATGTGCCACATCGGAATACCTGTGCGGCAAGGCCTTGTCGACAACCTCGGTCCAATCCCGGGGGGCCTCAAACAACGACACCTTGCCGAACGCCGATGAATCCGCGACCGCCGCGTGAAGCGCGGGGGTGGTGGTCCATCCGACCGCGACAATGTCGGGCTTGCCCCGCCCGCCGGCTTGAATCCATGCCGAGGCGGCCAGCAGGTCCTCAGCCCTTTGGCCAACCAAGGACTCCCCCAGAAGGTAGGCCAGAAACGAATCCGATCCGTCGGAATCGCCATAGAAGTTGTTGAGCTTGTTCATGGTTTCGCCGAACCCGCGAAGGTCGATGTTGAGCACCCATCTCCCCTCCGATTGGAAACGCTCCGCCAAGGCGCGGGACTTCTCCTTGCCCTCGGAATGGGCCACGATCACGGGAGGCATTCCCGATGGTGCCGCCGGCGCGTGAACAAGGGCCGGCAAGGGCATTCCTTCCCGATCGAGCACGAGGCGGATCGTCTGCCCTTTCATGGGCATGGCGGAATCGCCCCGCACCGAAACGGACACCCCCTCGCGAATGCCGGCGACCTGCCTGACTGCCAGGGGCAGTTCGCCCTGGGGCGAGGGACGCCCCGTCTTCAACCTGTCCTTCAGGACCTCCACCGCTGTCCTTTCCCCCGGCAATTCCGATACATGGCCGGTGCGGGTGACCTGCAGTTCACGCTCCTCGATCAGAATGATGGAATCCGGTTCGCTGACGGGCGCGTCGACTCCCCGCAACCATTTCGCCATCCAGCGGACCGAGGCTTCGCGCATCGGCTTGGCCCAGCCATGCTTGTCATCGTGCTCCATCATCGACACCTGTTCGGTCTTCCCCAAAATCGCGAACAATCCACGGGCCTCCTCCACGGCCTCGCGGGCCCCCGCGATGGGAAAAAAGTCCTGGATGGCGGCAGCGACCAGAACCGGGGAAGGCGCCCGCATGCTGATGTAATCGGGATGATCCATGCCCCATTTCAACTGGCCGAAGATGTTTTGCTCGGCATCCTGGGGACCGATGGCCCGGGCCACGCGCGGAAGCTTCGTGATATAGCAGGCTGGAGCGGCGGCCTTGATCCTGTCCTCAAGGGCCATCATGTAGGCCGTTTGGGTTCCGCCACCGGAGTTCCCCATGAAGCCGATCTGGTCTTTCCGGATATCCTGCCGGGATTGCAGGTAATCGATCGCGCACATGCCGTCCCATATTTCGATCTGGGCGGTGTTGGCACCCAGCAAGGTGGCGGGCAACCCGATGGCGTTGTGCCCCCGGGTGCTGCCCCTGCCCCGTTCACCTTGCTCGATCGGGTCAAAAATAAGGGCGGCCATTCCGTTCAAGGCCGTCAGGGCCGAACCCCGTTGGTAAGCCTCCATGGCCTTACCGTTGATGGAATGCCCGCAGGCGATAGCCACCCCGGGCCAGGGCGCGGGAAAGCGCCCGCTTTCCGGAAGAAACAGGGCCGCCGTGACATGGAAACCCGGTCGCGACTCAAACAGGATTTTCTCAATCTTGTACCCGTCGCGTCGAATCACGCCGAGAACCTGGGAATTGAGCGGCGTCCTTTCTGGAAATCCTCCAATCGCCCCGACAAACGCCTTGCGCAATTCCTTCTGGCGGAGTTGCAGGGCCTCCGCGGTCTTGATGGAGGCGACCCGGGTGGACCGGACCTTGTCGGCGGCGTCGATTCGCGCCAGCAACCACGACTTCAGCGAGTCGGCCTTGGGTTCGATCGGAGCGGGTTCCGCGCCGACAGCGGCCCATGACAGCGCGAAGGAAACAATGATGGCTTTGGACATCGCCCGCTCCAGTCGGGTTGATTGACGGCTTGAACAGTCCGGAGGCTAACCCATCGGCTTGCGCGGTCAACCACCGAACCGGATTGGAACAACGGACAGGAAACATCCGAGGAACGGCCCAGGCCGCGAACTCACCCTTCCCCGAGCATGGGGCTCAGAATGGCCGCGCTTGTCTCCTCCGAAACCAACGGGGCCACGGCGGCCAGGCAGGCGCGCGGGTCCACGCCGGGCGGGGGCAGGATATTGAGGTGTCCGACCTTTCTTCCGCCCCGGGGTTCTTTTGCGTAGTCGTGCAGGCGGACAAACGGCAAGCTCAGCACCTTCATGGGATCGGGCATGGAACCGATCAGGTTCACCATCAACACCGGCCTGGACGGTTCCGGGTTGCCCAGGGGTAGCCCGGCAACGGCCCGGACATGGTTTTCAAACTGGCTCACTCCACCGCCATCCAGGCTCCAGTGTCCCGAATTGTGGACGCGCGGCGCCATTTCGTTGGCGACCAATCCGTCAGCTGTGACAAAAAACTCAATGCACAGGTTTCCCACATGGCCCAACTCAAGCATCAACCGCTCCATGGCCGCCCTGGCCTGGCCCGCCCAGGGCGCCGCGACGGTCGGTGGTAATGGAATCGACCTCCTGAGAATCCCGCCGGCATGCGCGTTTTCCGTCAGGGGGTAATGCACCAGCGAACCATCGGCACCCCGGCAGGAGATTTGTGACACCTCCGACCTGAAGCGGACGAAACCCTCCAGGATCAGGTCCGAGGTCGACCGATCTCCCGCGACCGAGGCCCAGGCCATGCGGGCATCCTCAGGCGCGCGGATGAGCGCCTGTCCCTTGCCGTCGTAACCAAGTCTCCTTGTCTTGAGGATGGCGGGACATCCCAGCGTTCGCAGTGCCTTCTGCAAGTCGGCCGGATTGTCCACGGGGCGATGCGGGGCTGTTGGCAGCCCGATCGATCCGAAAAGGCTCTTTTCGACAAGCCTGTCCTGCGAGGTCAGCAGCGATCGCGTTCCGGGGCGAACCGGCACCGCCGCGGACAGGCCGTCAAGCGCCTTGGCGGAAAGGTTCTCGAACTCGTAAGTCACGACATCGCATTCAACGGCGAGGCGGGCGAGCGCCGAGGCGTCACCGTACTCGGCCACGATCAACCTCGCCACGGCACCCGCGCACGCGTCCGGCGCGGGATCAATCGCCGAGAATTCCAGCCCAAGCGGACGACCAGCCAGGGCCAGCATGCGGGCCAACTGCCCTCCGCCGACAATCCCGATTCGTTTCATGCCTGTTCCGGATCCGGATGGTCAAGAACTTCCCTCGTCCGGCGCGAGCGCCAGGCGGCGAGCCGGGAAGCCAGTGCCGCATCGGTCCCCGCCAGGCAGGCTGCCGCCAACAAGCCCGCGTTGATGGCACCGGCCTTGCCGATGGCCAGCGTTCCAACCGGCACGCCGGCCGGCATTTGGACGATGGAAAGCAGCGAATCCATTCCCGAAAGCGCCTGGGACTGGACAGGGACTCCCAGCACCGGCACCCAGGTCTTGCTCGCGAGCATTCCCGGAAGGTGGGCGGCGCCACCGGCACCGGCGATGATGACCCTGATGCCGCGCGCCGCCGATCCCTCGGCATACTCGAAAAGCAGGTCGGGAGTCCTGTGGGCCGACACAACCCGCGCCTCGACCGGAATCTCCAGTTCCCTGAGCACCTCGACGGCGTGCCTCATGGTTTCCCAGTCGGAGCGGGAACCCATGACCACCCCGACAATCGGAGAAGCTGTTTGGCCGCCCATACCATTCCCCCGAACAATCGGGCTCGCAACGATTTCCGTCGCGAGCCGGCGCCGTCATATGGTCGAATCATACCGCATCATGGCGCCCGGAACGGATACCGTGGAGCGCTCCGGACAATGTCCCATTCCCGCATTTCGCAAGCGGATCCAATTTTGAGGATTTTTCCTTTTGTAAAGGGGCTAGCAATTGGAAAGCCTTGTCGCCAAGATTAACCATGCATTAGCAGCCCGGTTTGCCCCTTGGCGAACCCTTTTGGGGACATAGGTAATGGCACGGGGGGATTTTTGGGGATCCTCCCGATACTGTCTCTAGGAACGACGAGGAATTCAGCATGCTCGGCAGGAACTGGCTTCATGGAATCGGCGATGCGCCCGCGCATTCCGCCACACTGGATTTCCCACTTCCCGCAGGCATCTCTCCCCTTGCGCCCATCCTCTCCGCCGATGAAGACGAGGAGGATGACGATGATGACGACGAAGAGGATGACGACGACTTCGAGGACGACGATGACTTTGAGGACGATTTCGACGACGACCTCGAGGAAGAGGAGGAGGAATTCGACGATGACGAAGACCTCGACGACGACGATGACGACTTCGATGACGACGATGAAGAGGAAGAAGAAGACGACGAGGAGTGATCCAACTGTCACGGCCCGGATTCCCTTGGCAGGCTCCGGGTCGTGGTAACCCCTGCTGGCCGCACCCCAAACGCTAGGAACCCCTCTCATGGCACTTGGTGGAAAGCCGATCAAATCTCCGTTGGGTTCGTCGCAGCCCCAGGGTTCAGCCCAGCAGACCGACTTCGAACTTGAATTTTATGTCTCCATTCTCCACCACATGCCCGATTATGTGGATGTGCTCAGGGTCGTGGGCAACCTGCTGACCCTCAAGGGCCGCTACGCCGAAGGTCTTGTCGTTGACAAGCGCCTCGTGCAACTCAGGCGGCACGACCCGCTCTCCCACTACAACCTCGCCTGCAGCTACGCGCTCCTCGACCGATGCGACCAGGCCATCGAATGCCTTCGCAAGGCCTTGGAAATCGGTTACCGCGATTTCAGGTACATCCGCGAGGATCACGATCTCAACAACCTGAGGCGGGACCCCCGTTTCGAGACCCTGCTTCTCGAATTCGAGCCTTGCTGATTTGCCGGTCGCTATCGCCCGGGCCCATCGAACCTGAAAGCCTCCGGCAGCAACTCGCCCACGATGTGCAGGCTTTTCCCACCGCCTGATCCAACCAGCCAAACCGTTGCCCCCGGGGAAAACTCGAACAAGACCTGCCGGCACGCCCCGCAGGGCGGGGCGGGCTTTTCCAGGTCGGTGACCACGATCGCATCCGTGAATCCGAGAAGACCACGGGCCACAGCGGCGCAAACCGCGCATCGCTCGGCGCATTGCGTCAATCCGTAGCTGGCGTTTTCCACATTGCAGCCCGGCACGATTTCACCGCCTGGAAACATCAGGGCGCAACCAACCTTGAAACCCGAGTAGGGGGCCCAGGCATGAGAACGCGCCCGCCAGGCCATCGCGAGCGCTTTCTCATGAATCTCGGTCCATTGGGGCTCGGACACGGAATGGCTCCTCTCGTTTTCAGGCCCGGAATAGGGACAAAAGATTGGTGCTGACCAAGGCCGCGGCGAACCCGGCCAGCAGCGCGCGGGGGGCCAGTCTCGCCAGCAACTCCCTTCGCTCGGGCACCAGCGCCCCGATGCAACCGATCTGGATGCCCATCGAGCCAAAATTGGCGAAACCGCTGACGGCGCATGCCGCCATCGCGCGAAACCGGTCCCCCGCCTCCTTGAAGGCGGGATCGGTGGTCAGGTCTCCATAGGCGATGAATTCATTGGCGATCAATTTTTTGCCCAGCAGCCTGCCGGCAAGGTTCGCCTCGTCCCCGGAAAAGCCGGCCAACAGGGCCACGGGACGGAACGCCCAGGCCACCCCGTCGTCGAGGCTGGCGCCGGGCATGCATGCCTCAAGAGCGCTTTTGAGCATCGCGATCAGAGCCAAAAAGGCGATCAACATCGCGGCGACATGCAAGGCCAGCATCATGCCTTCGGAGGCGCCGCCCGTGAGAGCGTCAAGAATGCCGTGATGAATCTTGGGAACGCGCCAGGCCTCAAGTTCCTCGGAAGCCTCCCTTGCCGGTTCAGGCATGAGGATCTTCGACAGATAGAGGCTGCACGGGGCCGCCATCACGCTTGCCGCCAGGACGCCGACGGGGTCGGCGCCCATCCCGATATAGACGGCCATCATGGCCCCCGACATCGCGGCCATGCCGCCAGCCATGAGCGCCAGCATTTCCGATGGACTCATGCGGGACAGGAACGGCTTCACCACCAGCGGGGCCTCCGTCTGCCCGATGAAGACGGTGGCGCAACAACCGAATGTCTCCGGCCCCGTCGTGCCCATCAACCGCCGAATCACGGTGCCGACCCCGCCCACCACCAACTGGAGGACTCCCCATTGGTAAAGGGCCGCGGAAAGGGCGGAAATGAACACAAGGGTGGGCAACGCATTGAAGGCGAAGATGAATCCCTCGCCCTTTCCGACCGATTTTTCAAGCTTAGCCGGGTCGGCCAGGATGCCGAACACCATCCTTCCGCCCTCCGCGGAAAAACCAAGTAGTCCCTCGACTCCATGGCCCACGGCCTGGAACAACTCCATCCCGGGACGCCTGTCTCCCACCCGCAATCCCACGACGGCCCATGCCAGCGCCGCCTGGATCAGCAAGCCCGCCGCGAGTGTGCGCCAGGGCACCCGCTCCGGCGCGGCGCTCAACGCGAAAAATGCCGCCAGGATTCCACCCAGACCCGCGAGCGAACGAACCGCGTGGGGAAGATAAGTGTCGGCAACCAGCAGGATGGCCAGGCTGGCGGCCAGCGCGCCGATCGCGCAAGCCCTGACCTGAAACCTCAAGTTGCCTGAAGCAAGATCCTCGGGGGACATGTTCCCTCCCGGCTGTTGAGCCATATTGGCATTCCTATGGTGTCCGGGCCCCATCGTTCAGCGAGGCGCCATGCCGGGAAGGCTTGGCCTCCCAAAGCCCGTGGTTATGGATACTCGCAAGTTTTTCAGTCAGCCATGAAGCCTGGCTCGAATCGCGGCACAGCGCGAACACGGCCGGCCCCCAACTGCTTTGCCCGACACCCTCGATGCCCCAAGCCTTGATCGCATGCACCGTTTCAGCGATGCGAGGCGAGGCAAAAACTCCTCCCTGGACGGAAGAAAAAGCCTCACCGGCCATCGTGTTGAACCTGTGCACGATCGGCCCGAGCGAACGGAAGTCGCCGGCCCGTGCCGCGGGCAGCAAGTCGGCGCCGGCCATGCGGCGAAGTTCATGGGCCAGGTCATCGCGTCCCGGAAGGGACATGAAGGCCTCGACCTCCCTGCGGCCATGCCATTCTCCAGGTTCCTCGGGAAGCACCACCACAACCCGCCAGTCATCGGGCAAATCAACCCGATCGAGCAAAGGCGCCACCCCCGCCGACTCACGCCGCTTGCCTTCGTCCAGCAAAAGGCCGCCTTGAAAGAATCCGTGGCAACCGATCGCCGATCGTTTGCCGCGCCCACTCGCGGCCATGAGCGCGGCGGGATCCTCGGATTGGCCCGACAACCGCGCGACGGCCCACGCGGCCGCCAGCGCTAATTGGGTGCCGCTGCCAAATCCGGCATGCGCGGGTGGCGCCGCTTCCAATTCCAACTCGATGTCCCGGCAACCGAGTCGCTCCAACAAGGATCCAAACCGCGCGGAGCCATGACGGCCGACTTCCCGCCGGGTCGCCTTCACCATGGTTCCCGGTTCGGTCACCATCAGCCCGACGCCGCCGAAAAGCGTGTCGCATGGAGGCCCGGCGGGGCGGAACAATCCCCAGTGCAATCGCGCGCCCGTTTGAACGCGAACCGCATTCATGCCACGGTCGCCCCGCGGCACGCCTGTTCGATGAGGGCGAAAGCCTGATGGTGGGCCTCGCCGCCCGTTTTCACGACAAGCGGCCTCAGCCTTTCGATTTCCGTGAGGATTTCCTTGGCCGGGATCAGGTGAAGCCGGGTCGCCAGGATCGCGGCTTCCAAAACGGCGTGGTTCGCCCGATTGAACCCGAAAAACGGCCTGCCGGATTCCTCGGCGACAACCCTCGCAGCCATCAGGCCGCGTGGCCCCTCGCAACTGGTTTCGACGATTTCAAACTCGATCCAGCGACAGGCGTCGGCAAGGCGCCAGCCGGCAATGTGGCGGGCGTGGTTCCAGGGCCCCATGGGCATCCCCAAGGCTGAACGCGCCAAAACCAGCGGGTCATCCGTGACATGCAGCACCCCGCGGGGAATGCGGCACAAGTTGGCCCAGGTGGTTGAACTGGTGAATGGCCTCAGTTCGAAGGTTTTCCAAGGCGGCCGGGAAGGCATGCGGGGCCCCATGGGCGCCGCGTGCGGCGCGCCATCCCCGCCTTCCGAACTGACGATCCCTTCGAGGATCATGCCTGCTTTCACGCTCCATGTCGCATGGTGGCTTCGACAATGACCCTTTATATTGGCCGTTTGGACCGGGAAGCACCACAGGGCGGGCATATCCTAGGGCATGGTAGACAACGCTCCGGTTCTGGCGATGCAACACGCCGGGCTGACGATCGAGGGGTATTCCCGGGCCGCCGTCCAGACCTACTGGCGCGTGCCTGAACTCAAGCTCGGATTCGACCTTGGCGGACAGCCATGGGAATTCATGGGCACGCCCACATGGTTTGTCAGCCATGTGCATATCGACCACATGGTCTCGCTGCCGCAGTATGTGGCCAGGCGGCGGATGATGAAGATGGATCCCCCGGTGGTTTACGCGCCGGCCTATGCGATTGATGACCTCAGGAGGCTGCTGCTGGTCGTGCAAAGGCTCGACAGGTGCCGGATGCTTTGCGACCTGCGGGGCATGGAAGCTGGCCAGGAAATCACGCTCTCCCGGGATCATGTCATCACCACCTTGGCCACAAGCCACACGATTCCCTCGCTGGGATTCGTGGTTTGGGAAAGAAAAATGAAACTCAAGGAGGAGTTCCTCGGATTGCCAGGCCCCCAGATTCGCGACCTGAAGTTCCAAGGAGTGGAAATCACCAGCGAGGTCCGCTCCCCCTTGCTGGCTTACACCGGAGACACCAATCCCGACGGCTTCGACAACAACCCGGTGTTTTTTCAGGCCAAGATTCTCATCACCGAAATGAGCTTTGTCCGGCCCGGCCATAAAAGAAGCAAAGTGCATAAGTTCGGACATATGCACCTTGATGATTTCGTTGACCGCGCCGACCTGTTCAAGAATGAACTTGTGATCTGCGGGCACGCCAGCACCCGCTACCTGCCCGATGAGATCCGCAAGTCCGTCGAGTCGAAAATTCCGCCCACGCTCGCCGAAAGGTTGCGCCTTTGGCTGTGATCCCCTTCAACAGTTGCGATTGATTCCCAAAACCCTCCCGGGCATACGCACCCGGCAGGGAGGGAATGCGCCTTGTCTCGCCACTTGGTAAACGGATTGTCACGCATGGCCGCGATGACGGCCTTCGCGGGATGGACCACGGTTGTGATGGCCCAGTCGCCGCCGCCCGTCCTGCCCGTGGCCGACCAGCTTTTCCAGCCCGTCCACAAGGTGGAACTCGACCCTGTCGCGGCGTTTCGGTCCAAAAGTCCAAAGCCAACCGAATCCATCGCCAGCCTGGTGTCCCGGCTGGAGGAATCCGACGCCAACGGCCTCGACCAGGCCGACGCGGCGGGTTTGGCCCGCAGGCTAAGGGAACTGGCAAGGCGCCTGGATGAAAGGCAATCCACCCGTATTTCCCGACTGGTTCTCGCCAGGTCGGTCGATCCGCGGGGAAATTGCGAACTTTGGCCCGCAGGCCACGCCTACAGGCCCGGCAGGGGCGATGAGCCGGGGGACAGGATGCTGGCCCTTGTCGAGGTCGAGCACCTCAAGTTCCAGTTCCGCGAAGGATCCGAGGAATGCTCGTTTTCCGTCCGCACCGAATTGCGCGACCGTCTTTCTGTCAGGCAAACCATGAGTTTTCCAGCCAAGGCCGTGCGCAAGGCGGATGAAGCCAACCGCCAATGGCTGACTCTGTGCTTTCACCTGCCGCCAAGGCTCAGCCCGGGCCAGCACTCGCTTTCGGTTGAAATCGAGCAATCCGACGGGAATGTCAGCACGAAAACACGCAAGTCGGTGGAATTTCTTGTTGGCATCGGGCGGGATGAACCGCCGCCGGAAACATCGCGCGCCCCACGATCCGGAACCGGAGGACCATCGGAATGAAGCGACCATCCGCATCCAGGGCCTTATGGTTGGCTTGGCGTCTCGTCTTCGGCATCGGCTTGGCCGGCGTCGTGTCGCCACATGCCTGGTCGGCGCCACCGGTTCTTTTCCCGTTTGGCGGCCGCAAGCAGGAAAAACCGCCCGAGGACGGTGGCAAGGACGGCAGGCGCTTCAGCCGCAATCGTGAATTCATCCTGCCTTTCAACCTGACCGAATCCGAAAAATCCCATGTTTCCCAAGTGCACCTGTTCGTCCGCGCTCCGGGCGAGCCTTGGCGTCGGCATGACTCGCTTGAACCCTCCGCCGGAAAGTTCAGGTTCATGGTTCCCGCGGATGGGGAATACTGGTTCAACATCGTCACCGCCGACAGGCAGGGGAGGCTCAATCCAGCGGATACCGCTTCCATGCCCGCGGCCCTGAAGGTGGTGGTTGACACCCAGGCGCCCCTGGTGGAACTGTCGCCCAAGACCATGGGCAGCGAACTGGTGGCGCACCTGGCGTGCGATGACAGGCATCTCGACACCTCGTCCATCCGTGTCGAAATCCGGGAAGGTTCCAAGCCATGGAAGGAGTTGCAAGCACTCGAGGGGCATCCGCGACATTATCCGGTTCCGGCGGGGGAACCCTGCCGTTTGCGCGCCCATGCCTCCGATCTTTCCGGCAACGCCGCGACCGCTGAACTTTCCATCGGCAATCCGCCGCCCGCCGTTGCGGCCACGACGCCAGTCGCTGACCGGGCGGTTCCATCCTTGGCGCAAGCCGGGGGATTCGCGCCCGTTCCGGCACCGATCGCTCCACGCGCCGATGCTCCCAAGCTCATCAATTCGCCACGGACGACCCTTGAATACAAGATCGAGGGTGTCGGCCCCAGCGGCGTCAGCAAGGTGGAAATCTGGCTCACCAGCGACGCTGGAAAAACCTGGGCCCGCAAGGGCGAGGATTCGGACATGATCAGTCCGGCGGTTATCGACCTTCCCGGGGAGGGCGTCTTCGGCCTGATTGTCCACGCCGTCAATGGAAGCGGCGGAGGCGACCCGCCACCGGGGCCCAACACCCCACCCGATGTTCTCCTTGAAGTCGATTCCACCCGCCCGCTGACCAGAATACTGGGCGTGAAGCCTTCCGGTCCCGATGCGATGGGAGCCGTGGACATCGCCTATGAGGTCACAGACAAGAACCTCGCGGCGCAGCCTGTCACGCTTCTGGTGGCCAGCAGGAAGGGCGGTCCCTGGATTCCGCTGGCGCAACGGGTCGCCAACTCCGGCAACTTCCGCTGGGAAGTGCCGCGGCACGCGGGCTTCGAGTTTCATTTCCGGCTCGAGGCGGTTGACCTGGCCGGGAACATTGGCTCGGCTGAAACGGACCAACCCGTGAGGTTTGACACATCCAGGCCCAAGGCCAAGGTCGTGCAGGTTCGAGCCGATTTGGAAACGCCCGGTCAGGTGGTTCCAGCCGCGGCGACCACGCCTGCCCAACCCGCCCCAGCACCTGAATTGCCCAAAATGATCGAGCTTCCTGGTTCACCAGCCAACCCATTCCTTAAGCCAAGGCCCTGAGACTGCTTGCTTCTCACATGACAGCTGTGAGATGCCAAGGGTCATCCACCTAATTGGGAAATCGAAAGCCTGCCCCATATTGCCCATACCCACTCATCTCATCCAACCGTTTCAAGTGGATCGACCCACGCCCATTTTGATGATTTTCGCTCAAGTCCCGCAAGGCACTGCGTTGACACCCCCCCCGATCTCGACATAGACTCCCTGCGTCGCAGCGTTGTGTGACTTGAGGAAATCCGCGAAGCGTTGGGGAATTCGGCAAACAGGGTTCCCGCGCAATCGTCATTTCCGGAAAAGTCCCCAGCTTGCATAAGGCATCGTCCCCCCGGAGTGGGATCCAATGGCTCATATCGGTGTTCGTGAACAGGCAATTCGTCCCGCTGAAGGGTTCTACTCTTTCGATGTCCGAACGCCGCGGCCCCAACCTCTTCACACATTTCTTCCGATGGGCTACGAGCCCAACTACCCTTACCCCCTTGTCGTCTTCCTTCATGGGCATGGAAGCAATGAGGAACGGGTGCTGCGTCTGGCGCCGAGGCTGAGCCGGCGGAACTTCATCTCGATTTCCCTGCGTGGCTCGCAATCCGCCGATCCCCGCCCCGATGGAACCCCCACCTACTGCTGGAGCCATGACGGGCACAGCGATGCCATGGTCGAGGACTATGTCTTCCGCGCCATCGAGCAGACACGCCGCCAGTTCCATGTGCATTCGGAACGGATCTACCTCGCGGGCATCTGCGAGGGAGCCTCGCAGGCTTACAGGCTCGCCCTCAATCATGGCGATTCGTTCGGGGGCCTCATTTCACTCAACGGACAGATGCCCCGCCTGAACCGGCCGCTGCTGCGGCCCCAAAGCCTGAGGCATATGCGCGTTTTCATCGGACACGGCATCGCCAACTCCGTGGTTCCCTTGAGCATGGCCAAGGAAGACCATCGACTTCTGTATGCCGCCGGTCTCAATGTCCGCATGCGCACCTATGCCTGCACCCACAAGCTGCATCAGGAAATGCTCAACGATGTCAACGCCTGGATCATTGACAACATCCACCGCGACGACGCCTGAATCCGACCGTTCCGGTGCGCTATGATCGGTTGACAAGTTGCCGCCGGTCAACGGAACCGCCTCATGTCGAATCCATGCCCCTTCTGCCAGCAGGCGGCCGCGCCCGCCGACTCACTTCGTGATCATGTGTGGTCGTTCCCCCACGCCGTATCCGTGCTCGGCAGGTGGCAGTTTTACCATGGCTACTGCGTGGTGTTTTCCAGATCGCATGCCCGGGAGCCTGACGACCTTTCCAAGGCTGAGCGCAACGGCCTCACCGAGTCCATGTGGTGGATGGCGCGCGCCATCCGCGAGGCGTTCGCGCCCCGCAAGCTGAATTACGAGCTTCTGGGCAACCAGGTCGAGCATCCGCACTGGCATGTCTTCCCCAGGCTTGCCGGCGATCCGGAGCATCTCAAGCCCGCATGGGTCCGCATCGACCGGGAGGAAGGGCACCCGGGCCTCCTTCCCGGGCTTGAGGGGAATCTGGCTTCGCGGTCAGCCACGATCGCCACTCTCAAGGCGACCTTGGCGAGGTTTGGAGCGCCCTCGGCATGACCACGGTGCCATTGCGTCTGGCCACCCGGACCAGCCCGCTGGCCCTGTGGCAGGCCAATCATGTCCGCGACCTGCTGGCCGTTCTTGGGATCCATTCCGAACTGGTTCATGTCTCCACCAAGGGTGACCGCGTGACGGATAGGCCCTTGCATCAGGTTGGAGGTGACGGGCTTTTCACGCGTGAAGTGCAGGAGGTGGTGCTGGCTCACGAAGCCGATATCGCCATCCACAGCCTGAAGGACCTACCCACGGCACCGGTACCGGGATTGGTCTTGGCGGGGGTTCCCGCGCGCGGCCCAACTGGTGACGCGTGGGTCAGCCGCCGGCACGGCAGCCTGCTGGACGCGCCCAGCGGGTCAAGGGTGGCCACCGGCAGCATGCGCAGGAAGGCCCAATTGCTTTCCAGAAGGCCCGACCTGCAGGTGGAGGATCTTCGAGGAAACATAGGCACGCGCCTGGCTAGGCTCGAAGACGAGGGTCTCGCGGGGATCATCCTCGCGGAGGCGGGGCTGAAGCGGCTTGGCCTCGACTCGGAGATCCGTGAAATCATCGACCCGGAGTGGATCCTTCCCGCGATCGGCCAGGGGGCGCTCGGGCTTGAGTGCCGCGCCGACGATCCGGCCTCCGTGGAGGCGATGTCGCGCATCACCGACCCGCCGACTCGCTCGCTTGTGCTGGCCGAGCGGGCCATGCTGAGGGCCCTGGGCGGCGGTTGCCTCGTGCCGATCGGTTGCCTGGCGCGAGCCGAAGGCCCGACGGGCCATCTGCTTGCCGCGGTTCTCGATGAGAACGGAACGCGCCGGCTTGATGCGCGTCATTCCGGGCCGCTGGCCGACCCGGAAAGGCTGGGAGAGGCCACAGCCAAGGCCCTTGTCGACGCTGGAGCGGAGGAAATGCTGGCGCGCGTGGAGAAACGCTACCTCGGCCAACCCCGCGGGGGAAACTGAAATGGTTTCACCGCGTCCGGAAGTTCTCGCGCCCGCGGGAGACTTCGACTGCATGCGCGCCGCGGTGGCGGCGGGGGCCGACGCGGTTTACTTCGGCATCGACAGGTTCAATGCCAGGCACCGGGCCGACAATTTCTCGATCGAACGCCTGCCCGGGTTGATGGAATACCTGCGCAGGCACGATGTGAAGGGCTATGTGGCGTTCAACACCCTGGTCTTCAGCGATGAATTGGCTGATGCCGAAAGGTGTCTGGCAGCGATCGCGCGCTCGGGCGTCGACGCGGTGATCGTGCAGGACATCGGCATCGTCAGGTTGTGCCGTGAATTAGCCCCGTCCTTGGATGTGCATGCCAGCACGCAAATGACACTCACCGAGGCCGGGGGCATGGCCATGGCTGCCAGCCTCGGGATCAGCCGAGTTGTCGCCGCGCGGGAAGCCTCCATCAACGATTTGAAAAAGATCAGGGAAACCTGCGACCTTCCCCTCGAGGTGTTCATCCACGGCGCCCTTTGCGTGGCGTATTCGGGCCAATGCCTCACCAGCGAGGCGCTCGGAGGGCGCAGCGCCAACAGGGGCCAATGCGCGCAGGCGTGCCGCCAGCCTTATGAGCTGTTCGTGGATGGTTCCCGCCGCGACACCGGCGACAGAAAATACCACATGAGCCCGCAAGACCTGGCGGCGCCCGACGCTGTCCGCGAGCTGCTGTCCCTGGGCGTGGTGAGCTTCAAGATCGAGGGACGGCTCAAGGGGCCTTCCTATGTCACCGCGGCCGTGAACACCTACCGCAAAGCCTTGGACGCCGCGCTTGAGGGAATGTCGCATGAACCGACTCCCGCGGAGTGGCGCGATCTCCAGCAAGGATTTTCCCGTGGATTCACGCCCGGATTTCTCAGGGGAATCAACCATCAGAAGTTGGTGAGGGGGCGGTCGCCCCGGGCCCGGGGGATGTTCCTTGGCACCGTGGTGCGGAGGGAACGCAACAGCGTCCTTCTGGCGCTCGATGATCGATCCACCCCCGTGGCCGAACTCCTCAAGCCGGGGGATGGCGTGGTTCTCGACGAGGCCCGTCCCGAACGGAATGAGGCGGGCGGAAGGGTCTTTGCCATCAGGTCGGGGAGGGAAACCGGAACACTGTGGATCGACATCGGCCCCTCCCCACTTCCCGACGACCGCGGCGGCATCGGGGCATGGCTGTGGAAGACAGACGATCCTGAATTCCATGCCCGTTGCAAGCAGCAATGGAACCGCCCCGAACTGCCCGGCCGACATGCCTTGAAGTGGCGGGTGGAGGGCCGGGTTGGTGGAGCGCTCAAGGTTGAGGGGCGCCTTGTTGATGGCCAGGTCGCCAGCGCCACCTGGCAGGGCCCCCTGGCCAAGGCCGGCAAGCCGCTATCCACCGACCATCTCGTAAAAGCCCTTTCAAGGCTTGGCGGAACGCCGTTCCGACACGAATCGATCGAATGCGACCTGCCCGATCCGGTGGTGATTCCCGCCAGCGTCCTGAATCAGTTGCGCCGGGAAGTGACCGCCGCCCTCGAACCGTCTCTGAAGCCCAAGCCGCCCGAGCCAAGGGAAGGCGCGCTGGCCAGGTTGGCTCCCACGAAGCTGGCGGTTTTGGAAAACCCCGTTTCCCCGGCGCGGCTTATTCTTTTGGCGCGTTCGCTCGAACAGGTGCGCGCCGCTTGCTCAACCCGGCGATCGCCGGGCATGACGCAGCCATCCCTGGTCTGGCTCGACTTTGAGGACCCCCGTCACTGGGAAGAGGCCATGGAAAATTGCCGGGCCTCCGGCATTCAAGTGGGCATCGCTCCCCTTCGGATTGTCAAGCCGGGAGAGGAAGGCTTGGTTCGGCGGGCGATTCGGTTGGCGCCAGATTTCCTGCTCGCGCGCAACCTGGCCAGCATCAACCTGCTGCGCGAAAGCGGCATTCCCATGGTGGGCGACTACTCCCTGAATGTTGTCAATGAGCTTTCCGCCGATTGGTTCCGCGGCCTTGGCTTGGTTCGCCTGACACCGGGACATGATCTCAATTGGCAGCAGTTGCAGGCATGGATCGACCGCGACGATCCCTCCAGCCTCGAATGCGTGATCCATGTCGCCATGCCGATGTTTCACACCGAGCATTGCGTTTACGCCTCAAACCTTTCCAGCGGCATGGACCATACCGATTGCGGCAGGCCCTGCGAGCGGCACCGCATCGAAATGGCCGACCCTTCCGGAATGCGTTTTCCCGTGCTGGTTGACGCGGGTTGCCGGAACACGGTTTTCAATTCCCATGTGCAATCGGCCTCGGAATACCTGCCCAGGCTGATGGCCAAGGGTGTTTCCTGCTTCCGTATTGAATTGCTCAGTGATTCCGCCGAGGAAACCCTGAAATTGCTCGACCTTTACGGGCGGGTCCTGGCGGGAACTGATGACGGCCGGAACCTCTGGAGAACCCTCCGGGCCAGCAACAAGGTCGGTTTGACACGGGGAACCCTCAGCCTCGCCTGAGTCGAAAAGGTTTCGCGAGGCTGGTTTATGAGTTAAGTTGATAATATCTCGTCTCCTTCCCGAACGGATAGTTCGGCATGCGCGTGAGTTTGATGCCGCTGGAAGGCGGTCGTTCGCTTGACCTGGTGCAGGACCTCACCCTCGTGGGCAGGCAGGAGGGTTGCGACCTCGTGCTTGAGCACAAGAGCGTCTCGAAGATTCATTGCGTCCTCGTGAAATCGGACGGCCTGCTCTATGTGCGCGACCTTGGCAGCACCAACGGAACCCGGGTGAACGGGCAAAGGGTCAGGCGCGCTTCCTTGAGCGCCGATGACCAGATTCTCATCGCCAAATTCGCTTTCCGCGTCATCGTTGAGCGGGAAGGCGCGCCGGCCAGGCATTGCGACCCATACGACCGGACCATCAATGACCTTGCCCCTTCCCACGAATCCAACGGCCATCGGGGAAATGGCGAAAACAGCGACTCCGCCGCGCTAGGTCCGGGAGCCGTCCACAACAACCACCTTCCCGACGCCTATCCCGACGAACGCCACTGACAGCGCCCTCACCCCCTATGATGGTGAGGCGGAATCGCCGTTGCTTCTACTTCATGCCGAAAACGGAAACAGAACCGTGACAGACCGACCGCGCACGCTTGAGCAACTTCGAAACTCGGGTTGGACTCCCCGCACTGTCAAGGATGAAATCCGGGCCAATTTCCTGGCGGCCCTCAAATCGGGCGCCGAATTGTTTCCCGGGATCGTCGGCTATGAGAATACCGTGCTTCCCGAGGTGAGCCTCGCCTTGCTGGCCGGCCACGACATCCTTTTCCTCGGGGAAAAAGGACAGGCCAAAAGCCGCCTCATGCGTTCGGTCGCGCGATTCCTCGATGACGAGATCCCTTTTATCGACTCTCCCGGCCTGCAGGTGCGGGAAAATCCTTACAGCCCCATCACCGGGCCGGCGCGCCGTCTGGTGGCATCGGCGCCCGCGTCGGATGTGCCCATCGGCTGGTGGCGCCGTGAGGATCGCTATGCCGAACGCCTTGCCCCCGGGACCAAGTTCGCCGATGTGCTGGGAGAGATCGATCCGGCGCGGCTCGCGGCGGGCGTGAGTCTCTCCGCCGAGGAAGCCATCAGCTTCGGCCTCATTCCTCGCATGCACAGGGGAATTTTCGCCATGAACGAGATCCCAGAACTCGATGAACTTGTCCAGGTCGGCCTCTTCAACATCCTCGAGGAGCGTGATGTCCAAGTCCGCGGATACCCCGTCAAGTTCGACCTCGACATCCTGCTCCTCTTCTCGGCCAACCCCTCCACCTACAACCGCTCGGGCAAGGTGATCCCGCAGTTGAAGGACCGTATAGGCAGCATGATCCAGACCCACTATCCCTTGGACCGGGCCCTGGGCATCGACATCATGGAGCAGCAGTCGGGAACCGACTTGGGCGGGGAGTTCCCCGTGGTCGTGCCTCCCTTCATGAAGGAAATCGTCGAGCAAGTCAGCATCTGCGCGAGGAAGTCGCGGCTTGTTGACCAACAGTCGGGGGTTAGCGCCCGGTTTTCCATGGCCAACTATCGCACTCTCGTGGCCAGCGCGCGGCGCCGGGGCGTGCTCTTGGGCGAAAAACCGTCCGTGGCCCGCATCTCGGACCTCGGCCACCTTCCATCCTCATCGCTTGGCAAGCTCGAACTCGACATGATGGGCAGCCAGCAGATGACCGAAAAGCAGGTTCTCGAGGCGATCATGGCCGAGGCGATCGGCATCGTCTTCAACGAGTATGTGGAAAAGTCCGGACTCGATTCCATCGTCGATGTCTTCAACAAGGGCGCCCGGGTCGAGGTGGGAGACATGCTGCCTTCGGAGCATTACGCGGAACGGCTCAAGCGGGTGCCACCGGCATGGGCCAAGGCGTTCGAGGTGAACGCCAACGAGAGCGTCGCCGTCCGCGCGTCCTGCCTCGAATTCGTGTTGGCCGGCCTTTACGCGACCGACCGGATCAGCCGCACCCAGAAGCATGGCCGCATGACTTACGAGATTCGCTGAGGCAACCACTGGGCCCGCCCATGGAAGACCATGTCGAGGATGAAGCCCCCCGTGGAACCACGCCCCCGGGCGTGGTCCATGTCTACCAGAAATACGATCCGAGGCTGGTGCCACCCCCTTCCCGACCCGCCCCCGACATGGTTTCCCCTGCCTTCGAGCAGATGCTCAAGTATGGCTCCTCGCGGAAATTCACCGAGGAGGAACTGGCCAACGCCATCAGGCTCGATCCCTCCCAAATCAGGGGTCTTGGCCCGAGCATCGAACATTTGAGGGAAATCCTGCTGCGCAGGAAGGACAAGATCCTGGCCACCCACTCAACCGATGAGGTTCGCAAGGACTCTGAAAAGGCGGTGGATGCGGGGGCCAAGGCGACCCGTCCCCCCGACAATCTTCGGAAGGAATTCAACAAGGCTGTCCGGGAAAGGCAGCTTTCCGAGCTCGAGGACCTCTGGTACCGCTCGGGTGACGAGCGATCCCCGTTCGCCACCCAAATGCTCAAGCTCATGGAGGCCATGGCCAACCATTACCTGGTTGAGGAACTTGCGGCGAAATATCCGTTCAGGGGCCTGGAACCGCTCACGGTTCCTCAGGCCCTTGAAATCAAGGAGGAACTCGAGGCGATCGACAAGCTTCTGGAGCAACTCGCGGAAGCCGAGAAGACCGCCCGCCTGGCCGTGATCGACATGGAGGAACTGGCCCGGTTCACGGAACCCGAGGATGTCGCCGACCTTGGCAAGCTCCAGCGAGAGATCCAGCAGTGGCTAAAGCAAATGGCGGAGCAGCAAGGCCTTGCCGAGGGCGCCTCGGGAAAGATCGAACTGACTCCCCGCGCCTACCGGCTTTTCCAGGGCAAGCTGCTCTCGCGGATATTCGACAAGCTGCGTGACTCCCGCTCGGGAAGGCATCCCGTGCCCGTGGAAGGGGATGGCGCCACCGAGACGGCCGCGACCCGCCCATACGAGCATGGCGATTCAGCCGCGCACCTCGACCTGCCGGGATCGTTCATCAACGCCATGCTCAGGCAAGGCGGGTCGGGGAGCGTTTCCCTCGACCGGCGCGACCTCATCGTTCACCGCACGCGGAAGACACCCCGATGCGCCACGGTCGTGTTGCTCGACATGTCGGGTTCGATGCGCTACGACGGGCTCTATGTCAGCGTCAAAAGGATGGGCCTGGCGCTCGACGGCCTCATCAGGTCGGAGTTTCCCGGCGATTACCTGCAATTCATTGAGATGTATTCGCTGGCCAAGCCCAGGCACGCCTCGGAAATCGTCTCGCTGATGCCCCGCCCCGTCTCCCTGTTCGACCCGGTGGTTCGCCTTCGGGCCGACCTTTCAAGGAAAGACCTCGACGAGGATGCCATCCCCGCCCACTTCACCAACATCCAGCACGGCCTGAGCCTTTCCCGCAAGTTCCTGGCGGGGCGGGACACCCCCAACAGGCAGGTGATCGTCATCACCGACGGCCTGCCCACGGCCCATTTGGAAAAGCAATTCCTGTACCTGCTGTACCCTCCCGACCCCCGCACCGAGGATGCCACCTTGCGGGAAGCGGGCCTGTGCGCCCGCGAGGGAATCACGATCAACATCTTCCTCCTGCAAAGCTGGAACCAGACTTCCGAAGATGTGCAGTTCGCCTACAGGCTGGCCAAGTCCACCAGGGGCAGGGTATTCTTTCCCTCGGGAAAAGACCTCGACCGCTTCGTGGTCTGGGACTATCTCAGCCATCGCCGTTCCATCATCAACTGACCCGCCGACCCATGGCCGACACCTTCAGCGACAATCAGATTCGCCAATACCGCGATGCCGGAAGCATCTTGGCCCGGGGGCTGTTCTCCCCCGGGGAAATCAGCCTTCTCGCCCGCGCCGCTCGCGAGGACCGCGAACTCGACCGGCGGTCTTTCGGACGGGCCGACGGGGAAGGTGGCACCATCAGGCTCTCGCTCTGGAACCACCCGGGAGACGGAATCTATGGCATGTTCGCCCGATGCCACCGGATCGTTCGTGGCGCGGAGCAACTATTGGAAGGCGAGGTCTACCACTACCACTCGAAGATGATCATGAAGGATGCCAAGGTGGGTGGCGCCTGGGCATGGCACCAGGACTACGGATACTGGTACCAAAACGCGGTGCTGTTCCCCCTGCTCACCAGCGTTTTCATCGCTGTTGATCCGTGCACGCGGGAAAACGGTTGCCTGCAGGTCTGCCAGGGTTCCCACCTGGCGGGCAGGATCGACCACCAACTCGCGGGAGACCAGGCGGGCGCCGACCCGGACCGGGTGGCCGAACTTGTGAAGGCTTGTGGCATCACGCATGTGGAGATGAACCCGGGAGACGCCCTGTTTTTCGACTGCAACCTTCTTCACAGGTCGGACCAGAACCGCTCGGACCACCCGCGCTGGTCGATGATCTGCTGCTACAACTCCGCCCGGAACAACCCCTACCGCGATTCGCACCACCCCCGCTACACGCCGCTTGCCGTCGTGGACGACGGGTCCATTCTTCGTGTCGGCACCCGGAGGTTTGTCGACCAAGAGACCGATGTGGCATGGCTGGAAGCCAGCGCCGACAATGCCGCAAAATCGCTGGAAAAATAAAAAATTTTCGAACATCCCGTCAAAATCGGCACTAATTCGGGGCTGTTTCCGCACCGGGCGTCAGGAGCTGGTTGACGAGCACTCGACCAACCCGAATCGATTTCGGTATAGTGAAGCAGAAATTTTGCGGATGACAGAGGAACAACACCATGCCGGAACCACTCGCCTCGGGCCCCCAGTCTGGTGCCGACATCCTCGTGCAGTGCCTGATCAACCATGGCGTTGACACGATGTTCGCCTACCCTGGCGGCGCCAGCATGCCGCTGCATCAAGCCCTCACCCGGGTGAGCGACCGTCTCCGCACCATCCTTCCCCGCCATGAGCAGGGTGGGGCTTTCGCTGCCCAGGGCTACACCCGCAGCACCGGCAAGGTGAGCCTGTGCATGTCCACCAGCGGACCCGGCGCCACCAACTTCGTGACCTCCCTTGCCGATGCGAAGATGGATTCGATTCCCATCATCGCCATCACCGGCCAGGTGAGCACCCCCGTGATCGGAACCGACGCGTTCCAGGAAACCCCGATTGTTGAAGTCTGCCGCGCCGTCACCAAGCATCATTACCTGATCACCAAAACCGAGGATATCCCCCGCGTGATGAAGGAGGCCTTCCACCTGGCCGTCACCGGCAGGCCCGGCCCGATCGTGATCGATGTTCCCAAGGATGTCCAAAACCGGGTTATCGTGCCCGATTACGACCCGCCGATGAACCTTCCCGGCTACAAGCCCGACCGTCGCGCCAACCGCTCCGAACTGGAGCAGGTTCTCGCCATGCTGAAGGCCTCCAGCAAGCCGGTCATCTACGCCGGTGGCGGCATCATTCACTCGGGAGGCTCCGAGGCCCTGCGCGCCTTCGCTGAAAAAACCGGTATCCCCGTCGCCATGACCCTTCATGGCCTTGGGGGTTTCCCGCACGACCATTACCTCTCCCTGGGCATGCTCGGCATGCACGGCACGGTGTATTCCAACTATGCCGTCAATGAAGCCGACCTGCTGCTGGCCTTCGGGGTCCGCTTTGACGACCGCGTGACTGGAAAGCTTTCGGAGTTCGTCAAGCACGGGAAGATCGTCCATATCGACATCGACCCATCCGAACTCAACAAGAACAAGAAGGCCCATCTGGCCATCCATGGCGACATAGGGCAGGCCCTCACCGACCTGAACCGCATGATCGACCAGCGCCCGAGCGGCGCCGGCCCGCTCACCCAGGACCTTCGCGAATGGGATCGGCAGATCACCCATTGGCGGGAAACCGAACCGATGCGTTATCAGGACCGTGATGACGCCATCCTTCCCCAGCATGCCATCAAGCGCATTTGGGAAATCCTTCGCGACCGCGGCCAGCTTGATGACACCATCATCTCCACGGGTGTCGGCCAGCACCAAATGTGGGCCGCCCAGTATTTTGGATTCTCGAAGCCGCGCACCTGGCTCACCAGCGGCGGACTCGGCACCATGGGCTTCGGCCTCCCCGCCGCCATGGGAGCGCAGGCGGCACACCCCCTCAAGACTGTCATCGACATCGACGGCGACGGCAGTTTCCTAATGAACATCCAGGAACTCGCGGCCTGCCATACGGAAAAGCTTCCCGTGAAGGTCCTGCTGCTGAACAACCAACACCTGGGCATGGTGGTCCAATGGGAAGACCGCTTCTTTGAAAGCAACCGCGGCCACACCTATCTGGGTGATGGCAACACCAAGGAACCGTATCCCGACTTTGCCACGGTAGCCAAGGGCTTCAAGTGCAACGCCCGCCGCATCAGCGCCAAGGGCGACCTCGACTCGGCAATCCATGAAATGCTCGACAGCAAGACGGCCTATGTGCTCGATGTACTAGTGCCTCACCAGGAGCATGTGCTGCCGATGATCCCCAGCGGCATGACCGTCCGGGACATGATCAAGGTCTGACACCCGTGTCTTCAAGGGTCTCAGACGAACGGCGGCGCCTGTCAACCCTGCCTGACTGAAACTTTCCTGGGCTCTCCTGCGTAATGCTGGGAGAGCCCATCGAACTGATGGCTTCGCTTCTCCAACTGACGCTCGGCATGAGCGAGTGCCCGACCATGACCATTCATAAACTCGCAACCAACCTCAATTGCGGAAGTTGTGTCGCCGCGGTCAGGCCGTTTTTGGATGCCGATCCGACGATCCGCCGATGGGAGGTTGACACAAACAACCCGGGAAAGGTTCTCACGGTCGAGGGCGAGGCGGTCACTCCCCGGCAGATTGCCCGGCATGTCGAGCGTGCCGGATTCAAGGTGTTCGGCCCGGCCGGGACTGGCGAGCCCATCAACCCTTCAAGTGATAGTCGCTCGGTTATATCGACTTATTGGCCGGTGCTGCTGGTGTTCGCTTACTCCCTCGGCATTGCCATCGTTCTCGAATGCTTCGCAGAAAAGTTTGACGGTATGCGTGCCATGTCGAACTTCATGGGTGGCTTCTTTGTCGCTTTTTCCTTTTTCAAGCTGCTCGACCTGCCAGGTTTCGCTGATGCCTTTCAAGGCTACGATGTGGTGGCCAAGCCGATTCGGACCTACGGCTACCTCTACCCGTTCATCGAATTGTCGCTTGGGCTGGCCTATCTGGTCCGTTTTTCTCCGCTGCTGACAAATGCCGCCACCATGGCTTTCATGCTGGTGGGGATGATCGGTGTCGCAAGGGCACTGGCGCGGAAGCAACAAATCCGGTGCGCCTGCCTTGGCACGGTCTTCAACCTGCCAATGTCCACGGTGGCGCTGATCGAGGATGGACTGATGGCCGCGATGTCAGCCATCATGCTGGTGATGCTTCTTTCCTAGACTACGAATCATTTTGCCATGCCGGCGACAGTGTTCGAGCGCCATGTCGCATGGAAGAAAAGGAGAGGCCGGCTTCCTTGAAGCCGGCTCCCGATTGCTTGGACATTTTCACCGAACTACGGGGCGACTTGCGGAGCCGGCCGGAAGTTCGTTTGAATCTGCTCCTCCTCCTCCTGGATGATGATGCGCGGAGTGATCATCATAAGGAGGCTTGTGGCCTCGCGCCCGTAACCGGTGTTGCGGAACAGGCGGTTGATGTAGGGGATCTTGCTCAGGATCGGCGGACCATATTCATTGCGGGCCTCGCTGAGCCTCTTGAGGCCGCCCATCAGAACGGTACCACCATCAGGCACGGCCACCGTGGTCTGCACGGTCACCGACTGGATGACAGGCTGCTGGATGAGCTGGGTGAAGGTGATCGGATCCGCGGGGTTCGGCTGGTTGAAGCCGGGCTGCGGGAAGATCGGCACCACCACGGGGAACAGGTTGACTGGTCCGGGCGCCAGGTTCTGCATGCTGATGTTGGGTGACAGGCGCACGGTGCGGCGATCGGCGGAAATGATCGCCTGGATCGTCAACTGGATGCCGTTGAAGTAACCCTGCACTTCAGGTTCAAACGCCACATTGCCATTGGCGAGCGTCTGCAGGTTCACGCCGGTGACGAAGAACTGGGTGTCGCCCACATTCAGCGTCGCGGTCTGGCCGTTGAACAGCGTAAGTTTGGGAGCCTGCATCACATTGGTGCGGGTGTCACCCTGCGCGGCCTCGAGGAACAGGAAGACCTGGATGTCGCTCAAGAACGCCAGGCCCATGTTGATGCCGCCACCCGGGGCGCCGAAGTAATTTCCGAACGCGGGGTTGGACAGGTTGAAGCTGTTCTGGTTGATGGGGATGTCGAGGTCGCTCGTGAACGACCCGGCGGGTGTGATGCCGCCCACCATGTTGCGGAAGTACGGGTCGTTGATGTAACCGGCGGGCTTGTAGTTGCCCGAGGTGATCATCGGTTCGAACTTCGCGGTGTTGCGGTCGGTCTTGATGTTCATGTTGAAGTCGAGGCCGATGCGCTCATAGAAATCCTCGGCGATCGAGATCAGCTTGATCTCCAGGGCCACTTCCTGGTCGAGCAGACGGCGAAGGTTGTTGAGGAGGTCGGCGACCTGTTCCTGGATGTTGGGTGTCTGGTTCACCACCAGCGACATGGTGAGCGGGTGGTACTCAATGGTGCCCGCGCCGCCGACCGAACTCCATGACTGGGGCTCGATCGTGCTCGTGATGATGCGAATGAGCGCTTCCTCGGTGGTCGTTCCGGTTCGCTTGTTCCATTTGCCGCCATCGCCCACCGTGGCTTGGCCTGAACTTGAACCGGTGCTGGATCCGACCGGGGTTCCCCCATTGAGTCCCAGCGGCGTGCCGATGGGCGTGGGTTGGCCAGAGGCCTTCATGCCCTGTTCCTTGCCGGAAGTCAGCAGCGGGTTGAACGAATTCGGCCCCGCATGACCGACATGGTTCTCGACCGGAAGAACGAGGTCGGTGACCTGGTAGGTGACGGTGGCCAGCTTGCCCCGAGCCTGCGATTCCGTCGTGATCTGGAGCACCTCGTCCTTGATCACCCATGTCAGGTGGACATTCCGGAGCAGCAGGTTCAGGTAGCTCTTGAGGGAGATCTGCTCAACCTTGAGCGTGACGGGACGGTCGAGGCTGATCCCCTCGGCCTCCAGCGCCGCGACATCAGGAACGATGTTGATCTGGTAAAGCGCGCGGATGTCCTCGAGGACTTCCCTGAGCGGTTGATCCTTGAACGAAAGGTTCACGGGGGTGTTGAGCTTGTTTTCGATCTCCCGCTCCGCTGCGCTCTTGCGCTGCGGGCTCGTCAGGGCGCTGAGCGAGGTGCGCCTGCTGCGCCGCTCGGTCATGCTCTCGTTGACATCAAGGGGCTTGTCGATCGTGAGGGCTTGGCCGAACTTGTCGGTGTCGTTGAGGCCGTCGAGGAAGAATTTTTCCTTTTCCGACTTGTTGCCCTTCACGGTCACAAGGGCGCGCTGCGACTTGGCCATGCTGACAGCGGCGGCGGCCATGGCGTTGTCGGGATCGAGTTCCTGGGCCCGCATCGCGTAGCTTTCAGCCTCGAGATACTTGCCTTCCTTGAAGGCCGTGTTGAACAGCTTCATCTGTTCGGCGACCTTCTTGTTCCGGTTCTCCTCCGCGAGCATTTTCTGGCCGATCGGATTCTTCTTCCCTTCCTTGGCGGTCGAATCCTTGTCGAGGAATTCCTTTTGGGCCTTGAGAAGCTTGAAATGCTGCAGGCGAGATTCCACGGGCCGGCGCAGTTGCGCCAGCTTGGAGGCTTCCAGCCCGCAGCCTTCCAGGTCCTGCAGGTAGTCGCCAAGGATGTCCAGGGCGGCGTCGGCCTGTCCGGCGCGGAATTTCTCAGCGGCCTCGCGCTGGGCATCGAGTCCCTGCTGCTGCATCTTGTCGAACTTCACCTTTTGCATCGCCTGGGCTTGCGAAAGCGAATCACCCTTCGGCTCGGCACCGGGCAAGGAAGGCAGGGAAGCCACTGCTCCGGGACCTTCCGGCAGCATGCCACCGGGAAGCGAACCCGAGGCGGGCATTTTTCCGGCCTGAGCCGTGGCGGCCCCGGGAAGCATGCCTGGAGTCGACATGATTTCCTTGAGACGGGATTGGCGTTCCTTGTCGAGAAGCTTGTCATTAACCGCGGCCAGCAGGTTGCGGGCCTGCTCATATTCCTTGCGGTTGTAGGCGCTCACCACGGCGTCGAATGTGCGCCGGCTTTCAAGCGCTTTTTGGTTGTTTTCCTCGGAATCAATCGTTCGCAGGACGACGGATGCCTCCTCCTTGACTCCATAGGGCCCCTGGAACGCCTCCTCGGCGAGCCTGCGGGCGTTGGCGGTCTGGCCGGCGCGAAGTTCCACACGAGCCTTTTCAAGAAGAGTTTTTCCCTGCCCGGACACGGTGGCGCCGGGCATCGCGGGAATGCCCGATAGTTGGCTCGCCTCGACCTTTGGCAAGTTCGGCAAGCCCGATGGCCCCTCGGAGTGCATGCCCACCATGGGAACCGGAGGCATCACCGCCGGCTTGGAGGCCACGGGAAGCGATGGAATGGTCAGGCCTAATGGTAGTGACGGAGTGGACACGGATTCGGGGTCGCTGGGAAGCGCCGGAAGGGATGAAACAGCCGGAGGCTTCGACGCCACGGGTTGGGATGGCGAGTCATTGCCTGGAGCCTTGACGGCAACGGAAGGAAGGCCCGGTTTTTCCACCGCCGGCTTGGGGGCCACAGAGGGAGCCGAACCCGTGGCCGACACCCGGCTGGCAATGACAACCTCCAGGTCCTTGCGGAGTTTTTCAGGCGTGTCCTCGCCGGGCTTGTCGAAATTGACACGCAGTGCTTCCACCTGCTCGAGCAGTTTGCGGCTGCCCGCGACATCTCCCGCCTTGAGCGCGCCCCGCGCTTCGGTGAGCTGGGAGCGGGCTTGCCGCGCCTTGGCGTCGGTTCCCGCGGCAACCTTCGACTGGGCCGCGTGGATTTCGGAGATGAGCTTCTCGGGCCGTTCGGACATTTCCCACATCGCCGAGGGGCCGCGGAGCTGCCGCGCCTTGTAGGCCAGCTTGGCCGCGCCATCAAGGTCGCCGGCCTGCTGCAACTTCCTGGCCTCGGCCATCAGCCTGATCACCTCGGCCTGATCGCGCTTGGCGCGGGCCCTTTCAACATCCGACTTCAATCGGTCGGGATTATCCTCGAACAATCCATAGCGGGCGCCGGGAGCGGCTTTCGCCTGGAGAGCCAGCTTCATCGCCTCATCGATTTGGCCTTCGGAAAGGGCCTTTCGGCCCAAGGCGACCAGTTCCTTGGGAGGTGCCTTGGGAGAAGGCGCTCCGTCCACTTTCTTCCCGGCGGGCGAATCCTCAACCTTGGCGAGGTCGGCCTTCACCGGATCAGCCGATTTGGGCGAATCGTAGGCCTTGGCAGTTTCCTTTGGCAGGGCGGGGGTGAAAACCTCGGGCGCCTTGATGGTCTCGGATGGTTTGGCGGGCTCTGGAGCCTTCACCAATTCGGCGGGCTTGCCTGCTTGGGAATCAGCGGGCAGTTTCGTGGTCATCGCCCCGGCGCCGGCCTTGGCCGCGTCGATTTGCCTCAACACCTTGGCGGGACTGTCGGGCGTGAACATGAAGGTGGTCGGACCCGCGGCCTTCTCGGCCTGCCGGGCCAGCGACTCCGCCCTCGCGAGGTCGTTGGCGCGCAGCGCCTGATGCGACGCCGCCAGAAGGAATTGGGGATCACGCTGATATTTGGCCAGATCGGCGCGCAGTTTCTGCGGGCTGTCCTCGTTGGGTGCGAAAGCCACGCCAGTCGCCTCGGCCTTCGCGGCGATTTCCGCCACCTCCTGGAATTTTCCAACCAGCATCAGGTTGCGGCCGGCGACAAGCATCCCACGCGGGTCTTCCATGGCGGGCGTGACAATCTTGGCCTTGCTGGCCGCGGGAACCACGGCGGATGCCGGCGCCACGGCGGCCGAATCCTGTCCCCGCATGCGAGCCAGCCGATCGCGGTCGGCCGAGGAAAGAAACTGCTCGTTCACCGAAAGGCGCTTCATCATGTCGGCGGCGGTGGTTTTCTGGCCAGCGGCGAGCAACCGCTCGATGGCGTCAACCTGGGCGGAACCCTTCTTCCGCGCGTCGAGGGCCGCCTTGTTGGCCTCGATCAGCGTTGTCAGTTCGGCGACCTCGACGGGGCTGAGATCCGACTGGCGCGCCTTGGCCTCGGTGATCGACTTCAAGGCCGACTCATAGTCGCCGCGCCTTTGGGCCTCGATCGCCGCTGTGAGGGCCTGGTGCCCCTTCGACGGCGCCAGCACAACCATGTGGCCGACAAGGCTTGTGGAACGAACGGCGGGCCCCCCGGCAACCGCCATCTGTCCCATCAGGCCCGCGGCCAGGGCGCAACTCAGCCAACGCCGGCCCCTTTCCCGCACGCTTTTGGAAAATCCAGCCACCCCCGGCCTCCTTTCGAACCAATTCAACCGCCGCATGACGACGGCATGTGGCGCGGGCTATAAGTTTCCCTCATGGCCAGATCAAGATCGTTTCAGGGGAATTCCGATTTTCCCCGCGATCATGTCTGGTAACTTGGAAACTCCAAGGGAGACAGGGCATGCGTTTCTTGCAATTTTTCGCGATGTTCCTCACGGGCGCGGCAGTCGCCCATCTTCTTCCGCGCTCCCAAGCCTTCCAGGACGCCAAGCCCAAGGCGCCTGAATGGAAATCAAGCGCGGTGATCGCCGTGCGCAAGGCTGGAGAAAACGAGGTGGGGCCCGGCACGCGCCGCGTGGGCGTGGAGATCTTCAAGGATGAGGCGACGGGAACCTGGCTTTTTGTTTCTGAAACGGGTGATATCGCGGTGGCGCCCGCGAAGTGACTTGCGTCAGAAAGGCTGGTTCACGCCGAACCAAAATTGCGGCCCCGTCCCCTGACCGATGGCTTGGGCGAAGTCGAACCTGAATGTGGCGCGTTCGACAAAGCTGAGCAGGACCCCGTCGACACGGAGTCCGGCGCCCACGGCGTGGGCCACGGGGCCATAGGAATTTCCGGCCGCCAACGCGTCTCCCACATCGTAAAAGAGCGCGACCTGAACTCCGCGCACCCCGGCCACATGGTCGAGCACATCCCATTCCAGATGCCGCAGCACGGGCAGGCGCCATTCCACCGACCCGACCCACACGGTGCTTCCCTGCCGCTGGGCCATGTCGAAGCCGCGGAACGATTCCCCTCCGCCCAAGGGGAAGAAGGCGCCCCGGCTGGGAAGCGCGGTGCCGCCATAGGCCCTCAGGGCCAGCCGTGTTTCGGAAAGGGCCAGCGCCGCGGGGCGGACAAGACGGGCCAAGGGGCCCTCCGGGATCCATTCGGAGAAGTCGGGCAACTGCTGCACCAACACGCCCTGGGCCCAGGCCCGGAACATTCCGGAATAGGAGTCGAGATCCGCCCCACCCCCCTCGACAACCGCGTCGAACTGCCAACCCATCGACGGATCCCAGTACGGGGTTTGGCGATTGCGGCGCAAATGCCAACCCGCCGTCGTGGTATTGGAAAACCGCACGGCCCCCTGCGGCAACTGCGAACTGTAGGGGAGAAAGTTGCCCGTGTAAGTCGCGTAAACCTCGTTGAAGTCGAACGGCAACTGGTAAAGGCTCGAGTTCGCGAACAGGATATGCCGGGCAAAAAGCGTCGCCCTGACGGGTGAGGATTGCCCCGACTCGAACTCGTAAAGCCTTTGCTCGGCATTGAAGCCTGTCTGCCATGGGCTGTCGGGCCAGTGCTCCCAAGTGCCATCCACGCCCAGTACCACATCCCGGTAATCGGTTCGGTAGGCCGCGTAAACCCCGCCGTTGAATTCCTGCGACTTGAACGCGCCGGCCCTCAGGCCCAGCATCGTCGTGCGGGTGTACCAGGGGTTGCTGTAGGCCGATCCGTAAATCCATGGGCCGAAGATGATGTTCCAGCGGTCGTTGGCCGTCGTGAGGTCGTTCTCATCGGCCATCGTGTAGAGCCAGGTCGCGCGCATGGCGGGCGACAGGTCGGTATGGTTGTTCGCCAACCTCGGGTCGGGAAGCACCATGTCGGGATCAACCATCACCGACTCGGGTTCAACCGGCAATTCCACGACCACCTGGACCCTGCCGTCGGGCAAGGGCGTGACTTCCGCTGGCGGATTGTCCCCCTTCCATTTCAGGCCGGTCGCCACGGGCACGCGAATCGGGTAGCCCGGTTGCCCCGGCAGGCGAAACCCGAGGCTGGTGGCCTCATCAGTCGGACCGGAACGGGAAAGCACGACCCTCACGCGGGAAACATCCTCCCGGCGGCGAAGACGGGCCAGGGGCCTCGGCCCCTTCTCATCAATCGTTTCGGCGCTGTCCACGGCCCAATCGACGCGCCCTTCGCCGCGCCACCACTTGTTGAAGAATCCGGTCCAGTCCCGGCCGGTGAAGTCGGCCAGTTCCGCCTCGAGATCGGCGGCGCGCATGATCCTGTGACGGTACTTGCGCTGGAGGGTTGTGAGGAATTCCAGGAACGCGGCTTCGCCAAGCCTTTCGGCAAGGATGTCGAAGACCTTGCTCGACTTGTCGTAAGCGGTTCCAAAAAGCCTCGCGAGGTTGCCATGCTCCTGCATGCCGCGCTGCACGGGCCCGTCGAACCCGGAATGGACCAGCCCCGACCAACCCCGGTTCCGGTAGCTCTCGCGCGGTATGTTCGGGAGCCATTCCAGATTATCAGGATAGGTGAGCATCGTGTTGTTGCGTCCGCGCCGGCCGTTGATCAGGCGGTGGCTCAGGGCCGTGGCGAGTCCCTCGTCGATGAACGGCTCCCGGTAGCCGTCGGTTCCGACGGCGTTGTACCACCACTGGTGGCAAGTCTCATGGACGATCAGGTATTCAATGAATCCATCGGCGAGCGCCGGAAGGTTGAAGACCCGCTCATCGATCATGATGACCGATCCGCCTTCATTTCCGTTCCAGCCGAAATAGGTTTCGGCGATGGTCAATTCGGGCCACGGGTAGGCGCCCATCCAGGCGCTGTAGGTGCTGACGGCGTCGGCCGCGAGCGCCGCCATCTTTTCGGCAAGCCGGGCGTGGTGCTTCAGCGCCGCCACTTTCACAAGAACCGGATCGCGCCCCTTCACGGCCGCCGTGGTTCGGGCGATCACATAATTCGCGCTCGCGGCCAGGGAAAAATCCCTCACCGCCCGGGCCTCGACCCGTACCGCCTTCCAGCCGGGTCCGGCACCCGTCTCCTCGATGGCCTGCCCCGAATGCGCCAGTTCCCAGCCCGCGGGCAACTGGATTTCCGCCCTGTAGTGTCCCGCCTCGTTGAGGAATGGCTGGTGCCATGGCAGGAATGGCGATGGCTGCCATCCCCTTTCGCCATCGTAAACGGCAGGAACGGGCAACCATTGCATCAGGTTCACCACGCCGTTCCACAGGCCCCAACGCCCCTGCTTCTCATCGAGCCTGACCGTGAATTCCAGCTTGGCCCGCACCTTGCCTCCCGCCGCGACCCGCGCGGGGAGTTTCAACTCCAGGTTTGTTCCCGTGGAACCGCCCAGAATGGCCGGCTGGCTGGCCCATTGACCGTCGTGAAACAACGAAACGGATTGAAACTCGAGCGCGGGACGCTTCACGCCGAGGGCGTCCCTCGGGTCCAACCTCAGCATTTCCAGCGTCTTGGCCATCGCTCCCTGCTCGGATTCGGGAAGAACGAAAGCCGCATGGGCCTGGATGACCAGGTTTTCGACAGGTGGACCACCCGGATGGGTCCAGGTGAGTTCCTCCGTCACGGTGACCCGCTTTTCCTGCGGATCGATGCGCATGGCGAGAACGAATTCCGGCAGGTGTGCGGGATACGCGTGGCGAGGGGGAGGCAACGCGGCGGGCGGGGTGGAATCACCACCCAGCGCGATGCCCGCCAATACGATCAGCGCCGCCACCATTTTTGGCCGAGGTCCTCCTCCGGGAGGGCACGGCATAGACCATTTGGTCCAAACCTGTCAACCAGTCCTCTCCGGGTTAAGATGATGGGAATCATGCGAATCTCGCGCGTCGTTCCGCTGCTGCTGCTTGTTTTCGTGAACCCCGCCGCGGCCGGGGTTTACGGCAGGCTTGAAAAACTTCCGCCCGTCGCGGCAAGCCACCGCGACATGCGCCTGCTTCTCGGTGAACTGCGAGACGCGGGCACACACGACGAAAAGCGGCCTGTGGTGGCCGGGTCGCTAAGGGCCGAATTCATCGCCCTGCGTGATCAATTGAAAAAGACATCCGGCGACGGCCCCGCCAATGACCTCATGGACCTGGCGGTATGCCACCTGCGGCTTGGCCAACCGGAATTGGCCCGTCCCCTGCTGGATTCGCTTCAAGGCCGACTCGAGGCCCGCGACCCCATCCGGTTCCAGGTGCTGGCGAATCTGGCCACCACCTACCACGAACTGGCGGTTCGGGGCATGGGTCGGGATTTCGCCGAGCGCGCCTATCTGATGCAATCGCAAGCGCTCAAGGCTTGGCCTGAAATAGCTTCCAATGCACCCCAAGGTTGGAACCTCTCGACCTGGCGCTTTTTGCTTCACGCCGAGCGCGCCCAACTGAAAATGCTGCGGGGCAGGCTACTGGAAGCGACCAACCCGCCGCCAAGGTTCGATCCCAACCAGGCCGGCCCTGACATGGTCTGGGATGGACCGGTCTACCCTGCGGCCCCCGATGCCTATCGTCCCGGTCCCGCCGATCGGATCACTTGGGAAGGCCTGCCCGGCGATGCGCTCGATCAGGCGCGGCAATTGGCCGTCTGGTTCCCCATGGAAAACCGGGTGTTTTGGCTGCTTGGGGAAACGCTCAATGCCGCGGGTGAGAACAAGGAGGGCTTGCGCGTTTTGGAAGAATTGGCAAGCGCGCGCCAAATGCGCCATGTGCGAATTTTGGCTCGCCACATTGAAGTCCTCAAGGCCTCCGTTCCTCCCGCCGAGCCAAATCCGGCGACGGCGCCAGAGACCGAAGCGACATCAGGGCCAAGCCAGGCTGAGGTCTTGGCCGACTTTGGATCGTTTTGGCGGATCTTCTCCGTGGGGGTGGGTACCGGCGCCATCGGAGCCTTCCTGGCGCGATGGCAGCTCGCCACTTGGTTTGGACGGAGGCCACCCCGATGACCGGGGAGCAAGGTGCCGATCCACCGCCCGACCTTCACGCCACCCTGCCGGCGGGTTCGCAATTAACCAACTCCCCCGTTCCGGCCCACTCAGCATGGTGCCCGGCGGGATATGAGATCCTCGCGCGCCTTGGTGCGGGCGGCAACGGACAGGTCTACAAGGCCCGCCACAAGGGACTCGACAGGATTGTCGCGCTCAAGCGCCTGCTCAATCCCGCCGCCACTGGCGAGGAAAGGGAGAGATTCATGGCCGAGGCGCGGGCGGTGGCCCGACTCGACCATCCCAATATCATCCGGATTCATGATTTCGGAATCCATGAGTCGGTGGAGTGGTACAGCCTTGAGTTTTGCCCCAGGGGAAGCCTCGCCGACAGGTTGCGCGAAGGGCCGATGGCTCTCGAGGCGGCATGCCAGGCGATCCTCACGGTCGCCCGCGCCGCCGGCCATGCCCATACCGAAGGCATCATCCACCGCGACATCAAGCCGGGAAATGTGCTCATCGCCAACGGAAATGTCCTCAAGCTGGCCGATTTCGGACTGGCCAAGGCCACCGACGCGTTCCATTCTCGCGACAACATCATCGCGGGAACACCCGCCTACATGGCCCCCGAGCAGATCAATGCCCCGGGGCGCATCGGCCCGGCGACGGATGTCTGGGCGCTGGGCGCCATGATGTACGAATGCCTCACCGGCCGGGTGCCGTTCACGGGGGTGACCGTCATGCAGGTCATGCAGCGGATCACGGGCGCCGAACCCGTGGCACCACGCGCGCTCAACGACGCGATCCCCGCCGACCTGAACACGATCTGCCTCCACGCGCTGCGGAAGGATCCAGAAAAACGCTACCGTTCGACGGCAGACTTGGCCGCCGACATCGGGGCCTGGCTCGAAGGGCGACCGATCGCCGTGCGCGCCGTCACCCGTTTCGAACGCGGCCTGAAATGGACAAGGCGAAACCCTGCCTTGGCATGGTCGATCGGTTCGCTCATGGCGGCGGTCGCGTTGGGAACCGCCTTTTCGGTGGCGTTCGGCATGCTGGCGCTCAGGGAAGCCGCGCTCCTTAAGCAGGAGACGGTGCGATTCAGCATGGCCGTCGCCGAATCCAGGCGGACGGCAAGGCTGATGCGGGTGGCGGCGGCGCAAGCGGCATGGGACAAATTCCAATGGCAGCGTTTCATCAGCCTGGCAGGGGTTGATTCCCCGGGGGAAATGCCGCTTTTTGAGGAATCCCTTTGGCGCCAACGCGCGGTCATCGACCGCCAGAACCTTGGCGCCACCTCAAGGCCGGGAATCTCCGAAATCTCGCGGCGCATCCATCCCGGAACCGCCTTGGTTTCCAATGCGGACGGCCGGGCCATGATTATCAACCCTCACGGGGAGGCCATTCCTCTGGAACATGAGGGGAAGGCGCGCATGCTGGAAAGCCCGGCGGATGGGAACCACTGGGTCATGTCCGATTCGGGCGGAATCGCGGTTTTTTCCCCCACTGGACAAAGGGCGCTGTCCGGCCCTCCCGGGCCCTGGTCGAGCTTGGCGGTGGCGCGCGACGGCGCCAAGGCCGCGCGCTGGGGCGACAGCAGCCTGGAACTTTTGGGAAAAGGATTGCGACCCGAACAAACACTCACGGGAGAGTCGCCCGACGCCCGATGGGCCGATAGCGCGCCCGTCCTGGCGATCCGCTGGCTGAATCCGCCGAGGATTGATGTGATCAGGCACGATTCGCGTCCCGTGTCGATTCCCGGGGCCGGTTCACCATTCGCCTTGAGCCCGGATGGGCGTTTCCTGGTGGCCGCCTCCAATGGAAAAATCCATAAGTGGGAAACCATCAATGGCGATCGCGACACGGCCTTTGAACCCAGGCTGGGGCCGTGCGCCTTCCTGCGCTTTTCCGCGGATGGTTCCCGGTTGGTGAGCGCGGGCGGAACGGAACTCCGCGTTCTCGACGCCGCCCGCGGCCGGGGCTTGCAATTCTGGATGACGCCCGGAACCGCCATTGAGGGAATCGACCTGGCTCCCGACGGAGCGCGCTGTCTTTCGTGGGGCGGTGGCATCGCGCAGGCATGGAACCTGGATGACGGCGGCCAGCAAGTGATCCGTGGAGTGGCCGGCCCCGCGAGGGCCTGGTGGGAAAGCGGGTTGTTCGTTCATCCGGCCCTGGCCGGGGACCACTGGGAAAAACGCCCCCTTGTTCCGGAGGCTTTTCCAAGACGCCTTCGCATGGAGGGATGGCGCCTCGACCGCCTCGGCTGGAGCGACGGCCGATGGGTGGTGGCCGGCAAGAATGGTGGAATGGATTCCACGCGCGGGGTGAGCCCGGATGGCGAAGTCAGTCCGGCATCGGAATCCTTCCGGCCTCCGGTGTTATCCGGACGCCTCCGCCTTAGCCATGGCGCGCTTGAAAGCGCCACGGCCGACGGCTGGAAAGTCATCGCCCGGCGGGCGACGCCCATCCTGGCCTTCAGCGAGAATATCCTCGACGGCATCGCGGGCATCGCCACGGCCGGCGGCATCGTTGAACGGTTGGACTCCCGGGACGGAACAACCATCTGGGACGACAAATGTCCTGAAAATCCCGCCGCCATGGCCATGGGCGAAGGCGGCGTGGCCGTGGCGGGCCGGGACGGAGCCTTGTGGATTTGGCCGACCCGCTGAGCGCGACGGCAATTCAATTAAGCGTTCCGACCTGACCGTCGGCGGCCCCACCCGCATTCAGCCAGGCCGTCGGTGAGATGCCGTTGCTGATGAACCTCACGCTGGCATCACCAATGGCGGCATTGACGCCGCCGGAATGCCGACTTCGTGAGTAAAAGACTCCACCACCTGTTCCAGTGCATGGCAACCCCCTGGCCGTGAGGTTATTGCAGTAGCCGGCCGTGTAAATCTGGTCGGGGGTGCTGGTGTTGGGCGTGGCAAATGTGCTCATGGCCGAGGCATCACCCCACCAGATGAAGCCGCGCAGGTCGCTTCCCTGCCCCTGAAGCACCTCGCCCACCATGATTGTATTCGTAAGTCCGTCGGTCACATCGGTGAGCTTGATCTTCCGCGTGAGGCTGCCGCCATCGAACATGCCGGCCTGGGGCACGAAGCCCGCCGGCGCTCCGGTGGGCCTCGACCTGGTCGTTCCTCCCGTGCCGCCGCAGACGGCATAGTTGTGGTTGGGCATGGCTCCGATCGGCGTGTTTTCCTGATCGCTGGGGCAGGTGAACACCTTGTAGCGGCGCCCCGTGACATTCGTGGTGTTGGGCGCCGAGCCGTAACGCGGATTGCCGCCTGTTGATTGGGCGGGAAAATTCGAGTTAAAACTATCGCTCCCTCCCCAATTCTGGTACAGCTTGTAAGCCTGTTCCTGCTCGATGTAGGGCATGACCAGGATGGTCCAAGTTCCCCAGCAGCAACCACTGGGGCCCATCATGGCCGGAAGGGCGCTGTTGTTGGCGTCATGATAGCTGTGCATGGCGATGCCCAGTTGCTTGAGATTGTTGGTGCAACTCATCCGGTTGGCCGCCTCGCGAACCTTCTGCACGGCCGGGACGAGAAGTCCGATGAGCACGGCGATGATGGCGATGACAACGAGCAATTCGATAAGGGTGAAGCCGTTCCGTTTCATGATCCGGTCCTCCTGGAAAAGAAATGAATGAAACAAACGAGACAGGTCGAGCCAATCCGCGAAAAATCACATCACTGAAGGTCGAAATCAAATTCGTTCTTCGCTCCGGCCTTCACTTCGGCCCTGAGTTCGGTCTTGGAGTTGTACTTGGCTGGAAGGGTTTCCTTGGGAGGCGGGCCGGACATTCCCGGCATCGCCTCCTCCGCAGCGGCCCGCGACTTGTTTTCGGGTGCCGAGATAGCCACGGCATATTTTCCCGGCTTGAGCCCCGCTTCCGCGGGAACCTCGTACCGGCCGTCAATGATGGCCGACCCGCCGGAGGGTGCGATCGCCCCCTCCTCGATGAACGAGATCACTCCGGCCTTGAGGGGATTGCCCTGGTGCTTCACAAAGCCGTGAACCTTGGACCGGCCGTCTCCTCCGCAACCCGCGGCAAGGAACACCGCGGCCACGGGCAAAATCATGTAATACTGGAGCATGATGCCTCCTGCCCGGAAGAAAGATTGGTAATAAGGGACCTTTGGGCGGGGAAAGGCTCCTTCAGTATTCGATTCCGCCTTCAAAATTGCAAGGGTGAACTGCGAAAATAAAGGACAATTCCATGTTGATGGGAATCGAAATCGGGGGCACCAAGCTACAGGCCTGCCTCGCGGACAGCGATGGAACCATCGCGCATCTCTGGCGCGCCACGGTGGATCCCACGCGACAGGCCCAAGGCATCCGCGACGCCATGCGCGAAGCCCTCCCTTCCCTTGTCGCGCGGATTCCCCATGGTTCACGGCTCACGGCGGTTGGCGTGGGATTCGGCGGACCCGTTGACTCATCCGCGGGAAAAACCATCATCTCCCACCAGATCCAAGGATGGGAGAACTTCCCCCTGGCTGATTGGCTTGAAGAGATGCTTCAGGTTCGCTCGCTCGTCGGCAATGACGCCGATGTGGCTGGCTTGGGCGAGGCCACCAAGGGCGCCGGCGTCGGCCACGACCCGGTCTTTTACATCACCGTCGGCTCGGGAATCGGCGGCGGGCTGATCCTCGGCGGCAAAATCCATCCGGGTTGCGGACATGGCGCCGCTGAAATCGGCCACCTCATGGTGGACCGACATGGAGAAATCCTCGAGCATGTCGCCTCGGGTTGGGGGATCCAGCGCCGGTTCGCGGCGGCCGTTCAGGCCGGCGCGCGCACCTGCGTCACCGAACCTTTGCCAACCGTCCAAGGGATCGCATTGGCCGCGCGGGCCGGCGACACCCTTGCCTTGGAAGTCTTGGCCGAGGCCGCCAATGCCCTGGCATGGGGCATCTGCCAGACCGCCGCCCTTGTCTGCCCGCGGCGCTTCGTGATCGGCGGCGGGGTGTCGCTTCTGGGAGAGGACCTGTTCTTCGGCCCCGTGCGCGCCGCTGTGCGCGGCATGGCCTTCAAGCCGTTCCATGGGCTTTTCGACATTGTTCCGGCGGCATTGGGCGAGGAAGTGGTTCTCCATGGCGCGCTGTCGCTGGCGGCAGGCGCCGCCAACAACTGAATCAGGCGCGACCCGCGGCCCAGCAGGCGGCCAATTCCAAAATCACCCGGCATGCCGCGTCCATTTCCTCAAGGCAGGTCCATTCCAACGGGGAATGGAGATTGTGCTCGCCGCATGAAAGGTTCGGGCACGGCAGGCCTTTCTCGGTGAATCGGCTGCCATCCGTGCCGCCCCGCACACGGGTCACCCTGGGGATCATTCCCGCGCGCCGGGTAGCCTCCTCGGCGAAGGCCACGGCCCTCGGTTCGGCCGCGAGGCCATCGGCCATGTTGCGGTACTGCGGCCGAACCTCGACCTCGATGCCGCTTCCGGGAAACTCCCGCTCGAGGTGGGAGGCGATTTCCCTGAGCATCGCCGCTTGTCCCGCCAGGGCTTTAGTGTCAAAGTCGCGGAGAAGCACCTGGATCCTCGTCTCCGCGACGCCTCCCTCGATCCGGTAAGGATGCAGGAATCCCTGGTCGTCCATCGTGGTTTCAGGAGACAGGAACTGCCTTGGCAACCGGTCGATGAACATCGCCGCCAAGCGCACGGCGTTCACCATGCGCCCCTTGGCGATCGACGGATGGATGTTGATGCCCCGAACCCGAATCACCGCGAGGTCGGCCGAGAATGTCGCGGCATCAATTTCAGCGGTGCCGCCGCCGTCGAGCGTGTAGGCCACGCTGGCGCCCAGTTTGGCCAAATCGACATGGTCGGTTCCCCGGCCGATCTCCTCGTCGCAGGTAAAGCAGATACGGATTCCCGGCCGGGGCCATGCCGGATTCTCCAAGAGACGCCTGGCCGTCTCCATGATCACCGCGACACCCGCCTTGTCATCGGCTCCGAGCAGCGTTGTCCCGTCGGAGGTGATGATGGTCTTGCCGCGCAGCGAGGCAAGGTCGGCATCCTTGAGCGGACTCAGCACCAGCCCCGGAGCGGCGGGATAAAGAATATCCCCGCCGTCGTATGGGGAGTGAACGACGGGCCTGACGCCGGATCCCGAAGTCTCGGGCGAGGTGTCCACATGGGCGATCAGGGCGATGACGGTCGCCTCGCTTCCCGGGGAGGGCGGAATCGTCGCGTACACGATCCCCTTGTCGGTGTGCTCCACTTCCCAAGCACCCATCGCCCTGAGTTCTTCCGCGAGCATCCTGCCCAGCTCAAGTTGGCCCGGACTGCTGGGAACAAGCCTGGAACCTTCCACGGCCATCGTGTCGACCCGGGCATAACGGCAAAACGCTTCCAGCAATCGGTTCATGTGCCGCCATCCTCGTCCTTGGAACCTTGGGAGGAACGCCGGGTCCGCCCCCGGGGCCCCTCGACTCCCACCCGGGGGCACAAGTCGGCGAGGCCGCATCGATCACACGCCGGCTTGCGGGCGGCGCATACCGCCCGGCCATGGTCGATGAGGCGCAGACTGGTGATCGTCCAGTCCCCGGGCGGCCATTGCTCCATGAGGTCGCGTTCCACCTTCACCGGGTCGTCGTGCCGGGTCAGGCCCAGCCGGCGGCTCAATCGTCCCACATGAGTGTCAACGGTGATGCCGGGCACGCCAAAACAGTGGCCCAGGACGACATTCGCCGTCTTGCGCCCGACGCCGGGCAACACAACCAATTCCTCAAGCGTGCGGGGAACCTCCCCGCCATGCCTGTCGATGAGTTCCCGGCAGCAGCCCCTGATGTTGGCGGCCTTGTTGCGGAAAAAACCGGTCGACTGGATCAGTTCCTCGATTTCGGCCAAATCCGCGCTGGAAAAAGACTTGGCATCGGGAAACCGGGCGAACAAGGCCGGCGTGACCTTGTTGACGCGCGCGTCGGTGCACTGGGCTGAAAGGATCGTCGCCACCAGCAGTTGCAGCGGATTATCATAATCAAGCGCGCAGCGGCTTTCGGGATACATCCCGGCCAACTTCGCCAAGAGGCCTATGGACGGGTTTCGTCGCTTGGTTTTCCCCATGATCCGATGGTAGGTTCATCACGCCCACCTTCAAGCCCGCGACGGATGCCCTAGGATGGCGAGGGGGCGCCAGCCCTTCCCGGGAGTCATCCATGAGGCAGGTCGGACAAACCTTACCAGCCGCGAAGGCGTCGCTTCTTGCCGACATTCTTCTGGCCGAAGGCATCAAGTCGAACCTCCTGGAATCTCCCGAAGGCATTCAGGTCTGGATCGTCGATGAGGACAAATTGCCCCGGGCCAGGGAATTGCTGGCGTCTTTCCAGGCCAACCCGATGTCGGCCGACCATGCCGCCGCCAGGTCGGAAGCCCGGAAAATCAGGAACGAGGAGCAATCGGCGGAACGCGAATACGAGCAACGACAGAGGCGCATGGAAAGGCGGATGCGGGGCGCCGCCCGAGACAAGATCACCCTGCTGGTGGTGCTGGTTTCCGTGGGGGTCTCCCTGTTCTCGATTTCCGCCGCCAGCCGGCAAGAAACCTCCGAACCGATGGGAACGCCCGAACAGGTTGTCTCGTTCCTGAGTTTCGCCGACCCGATGGGCCGGCCGACCGGTGGCGCCATTCCGTGGAACCAGCCTTGGCGCATGGTCACGCCCGCGTTCCTTCATTTCAGCACCATCCATCTCCTGTTCAACATGCTCATGCTCATCTCGCTTGGCACGAAGGTTGAACGCGCCCTGGGCCCGCCCCGATACGGCGCCTTGCTGCTGGGATTGGCCCTCGCCTCCAACCTGGCCCAGGGACTCATGGTGCCCGACGGCATGTTCGGCGGCATGTCGGGTGTCGTTTACGGCATATTCGGTTTCAGTTGGATCCAGATGTCGCGGGCGCCCGGACGCGGCCTTGCCATCGACGGATTCACCGCGATGGTGATGATGGCCTGGTTCTTCGCCGGATTCCTGCAACTCACCGGAGGCGTCTCGATGGCCAACCATGCCCACGCCGGCGGCCTCCTGGCCGGCCTCTTGGCGGGGTACCTCTGGACGGAATGAGGAATTCCGCTTGCTTCCACAGGCAAGCCGCACTATTTGCCGTCTTCCGAAGACGATTCGCCCCGTCACATGACGGGAGTCCGTCCGCACAGGAGGTGGCGAGTGAAGCTGAAGTTCCTTTTTGCCGGTTGGGCCATCGTGCCGGCCCTGCTCACGGGTTGCGGCAGCAGTTCCTGCTTCATGTGCAAGGAAAGCTACGCCAAGAAAAAGAACTCCGCGCCCCTTCCCGCCTGGCAAACCGCGCCCGCGAACGCCAAGTCGGCGGCCGTGGGCGGAGACGCGCCCAGCCTGTCCATCGCGCCCAAGCCGGCATCGTCCAATCCAACGGTCACGAGTCCAGCCGCCGCCAAGGCCGCGGCCAAGCCGGATCCGGTGACTCCGGCGCCCATCCAGTCCGTGACAACACCCGCCGCCCCAGCGGAACCGCTTCCGAGCGCCCCCGCCGTGCCCGCGACCAGCCTCAATGTGCCACCCCCGCCGGCGCTGAACCTGCCCGAGCCAGTCGCGGCGCCCGTCGATAAACCCGCTCCGCCGGCAGCCAATGCGGGCCCGGCACTGCCCCCGTTCAATCCCGGAAGCCCGGCCATGCTGCCGCCGCCTCCCGGCGCGCCGTCACTTGAACCGGCGCCCCTTTCGATTCCATCGGTTCCCGTTCGCTAGGCACAACCGACGGCATCAAGCCGACTTTAATGGGGTTTGGCCACTCCCTGGTAGCCAAACCCCTAGCTATTGGTTGCCATTCGAATTCAAACGCCAAACAAGCGCTCCTGTGGCATCCCCCGGTGAAGCGCCGTTGCGACGAGCGCGCCGTGAAAGCCGGTGTCCGCAAGCGCCCTCAAGTCATCCGGTCCGCGCACGCCGCCGCCCGCCAGCAGTTCACCGGTGGCTCCCGCCCGTCGCCAAGCCTCAACCACGCCTTGGCCCCATGGCCCGTTGCCTGTTCCCACTCGAGCCAGATCAATGGCCAACATCCTGCGGATGCCGGCGTCCATCGCGGCACCAAATAATTCCGCCATGTCACCGGTTTCCCACCCCGGTGCCCTCCGGGGTTCTCCCGACACCAGGTCGAGAGAGAAGGCGAATCTCCCCGGGTTGCGCCGCGCGGCTTCCGCCAACGCCCGGGGGCCACGGACCGTCTCCAATCCCAGCACCACCATCAGATTGCCATCCACTTCAAGCCATGGCCACGCATCCGCCGGCCCGGTGACCCCCGCGTCGAGCCACAACTCCAGCCCCGCCGATGCCAATGAATCGACCAGGTCGCACTGGGGCGGAAGCCCCGCGATGGCGTCGAGGTCGGCGACATAAAGGCGCTTCGTCCGGCATGCCCGCGCCATGGCCAACGCCAAGGAAACCGGATCATCCCCGTCGCCCAGCACACCCCGGGCGGTTTGGTAAGCTTCCCGGCGACCCGCCACCGCATGAACCGCGCGGCCATGCTTGAGGTCGATGACGGGAACTAGGTTGAACCCCCGGTCAGTGATCATGGATTCGCCGGCCAGTGGGGCGGCAGGGGAGCGGTCAACTCGACCGGTTCGTAGCGGATCGGATGGAGAAACCTGAGCCAACGGGCATGAAGCGCGATGGGGGCTTCCCTTGAGCCCACGAGACCAACCGCTGCTTTCGCGCCATACTGCTGGTCTCCAACAATCGGCAGGCCGCGACTGGCCGCCTGAAGCCTAAGCTGGTGCATCCGGCCGGTGACGGGTCGCATCTCCACCCGCAGGCCGGCCTGGTCCCACCCGAGGCACTCCACCTCCATCTCGGCCAGCTTGGCGCCTTCAGCTCCGGCCTCCACGATTTCAGCGCGCGATTCCTCCGAGACTTTGCGCATGTGATCGGTCCAGGTAACGGGCCCATGCCAAGACTGCGTGACGGAGGACGACTCCAGCACCGCCCAATAAACCTTGCGGACAACCCTGTCGCGGAACTGCTCGGCAAGCCTCGCGGCCGCCTTGGAACTCTTGGCGAAGAGAACAACCCCCGAAACGGGCCTGTCGAGCCTGTGGGGGATACCCAGGTAAACGCGCCCCTTCTTGCCGTAGTTGGCTCGCAGGTAATCACGGGCGGCATCCTCGAGGCTGGGCGCCGCTCCAGAAACACCTTGGGTGAGCAATCCCACCGGCTTGCACATTGCCAGGCAGTGGTTGTCCTCGAACAGGACGGCGGGTTGGGCCATCGGGTCAGTTGGCGGGCATGGCCGCGCGAACCGCCTCCAAGGCCTTGCCGAGAACCCTGTCCTTGAAGTCGGGAAGCACGGGGCTGTGCGGCTTGCCGGCTTCGCGAACCACATCACGGTCGCTTCGCCAGCGCTGGTAGTCGACGCGTTCCTTGTCCTCCAGCTTCACTTCCATTCCCTCTGAAGGCTTCACGCCCCACTCGTCGGTTTCCTTGCTGTCGGGGAATCGGTGGATATTCTTGCCGCTTGGCCGCCAGTAGCTGGCCGTGGTGAGCTTGAGAGCGCTCGCCTGGCTTTCCATCGGAATGACATTCTGGACGCTGCCCTTGCCAAACGACCTCTCGCCCACCACGATGGCGCGGCCGTGGTCTTGCAGCGCCGCGGAAAGGATCTCGCTGGCGCTCGCCGAATAACGGTTCACAAGCAAGGCGATCGGAAACTGCTTGGCGGGCAGAAACATCGTTCCATCCCTGTGCGCCGAATAGACCTGGTCTTGCTGGTTGCGGCCTCGGGTGGAAACGATCACCCCATCGTCGAGGAACATGTCGGAAATCTCGACCGCGGCACTCAGGAGTCCGCCGGGGTTGTACCGGAGGTCGATCACAAGGGCCCGGGCGCCGGCGGCCTGGATCGCAGCGAGGGCCGCCTTGAGCTCGCCAACCGTGGTCTCGGCGAAGCTTGAAATGCGGATATAGGCGATCTTGCGCTCCTTGTCGAGCATGAAGTCCGGGTTGCCATCGGGCAAACGGGAGTCTCCGATCACGCTCTGGACGCGGATGATGTCTCGCTTGAGGGTGTAATCAACTGGTTTTTTCTCCCCCTCATGGACCACGGTGAGAACGACCTCGGTGCCGGGTTCGCCCTGGATCATGTCGATCGCCTCGCTGATGCCGAGGTTCTCGGTGCTTTTTCCGTTGATCTTGGAGATGATGTCGCCGGCCAAAATACCGGCGTTGTAGGCTGGCGTGCCAACGATCGGACTGAGAACCGTCAGCCGGCTTCCCTTCTGCAAATCGACGCCAAGGCTGATTCCCACGCCTCCGAACGAGCCCTTGCTGGCCTTGGAGAACTGCTTGTAATCCTGCGGATTGATGTAGCTGGAATGGGGGTCGAGCCTTTCAAGGCCGCCATTGATCATCGCCTCAACCAGCTGGCGTTGTTCCTCGGGCTTGAGTTCGCGCACATACCTCTGGCGGACTTCCTGCAGCACATCCACCATGAGCCGCGCCATCTCGTAGTCGCTGTCGCGACCCCGGGAAGGGGCCGACCGGCTCACGGCAAGGCCGAAAACGCTTACGGCCAAAACACCCAAGATCCAGCCCAGGTTCCGTCCCGTCATGGCTCCGATTCCTCCATCAACTAGCCGAATCGTAACCGGGCGCCTGTTCCGTTGCGATACCGATGGCCGGAAGCGGCCGTCTTGATCCCGGCAATGGTTTCAGGTTGCAATCAGGAAGCGGAGGCGGAAGCGGTGCGCCCATTGACACTCGACCTGATCATCCCCCCCGAGGAGTTCCTGGCCGGCCAGGACGAACACCTCGCCAAGCACATGCGGTATGTGGACCGGTACCGCAAGGTTCGGATGGGCCCCCGGGCCACCCTGGTGTTCGAGGACCGGCAAACCCTATGGTTCCGCGTCCAGCAGGTCATCGCGATGGCCCGCCTCAACGATCCGAAGGCCCAGCAGCGCGAACTCGACCATCACAACATGCTGCTGCCCTCGGCGGGCGGACTGCAGGCGGCCCTGCTGCTTGACACTCCGGGCGCTCCCGGGGCCGACCTGGAAACCTGGCGCGGCCTCACCGGGCAGGACATCGCGATGCACCTTGGCCCGGAGAAAACCCTGCGAGCCAACATCCTGTCCGCCAATCCCGAGGACCGCTGCTGGGGAACGGCGCATTGGGTGCAATTCCTGCCGGAGCATACCGACCTGGAACCGCTGACGGATCCGGCCACTGGCGTCTGGTTTTCCATCCGTTCCGGGGATTACAACGAGGCAAGCCACCCGATCAGCGCCGACATACGCCAAAGCCTGGTCAAGGATCTCGTCCCCGACGACGCCCGGACGGGTTGGCGGCTGTAGAATCGAGTCGGATTCAGGCATGGTGCCGGAGTCCGGCCGGATGGCTCGCATGGCCGAAACGCAATCGCTCTTCGGCGACCCGGACCCACCTCCCCCGCCACCCGCCGAACCGGCCGCCCTGTACGCCGACCTGGTTTTCGACCGCCCGCTGGAAGTCCCGTACACCTATTCGGTTCCGGCCTCCTCGGCCGGCGATGTCGCCGTCGGCAAGCGAATCCTCGCTCCCCTGGGCGCCAAGCCCGACCGTGGCTGGTGCGTCGCCGTTCGCACCGAGGCGCCCGACCGCCCATGCAAGCCGATCATCAGGGTGCTGGATCCCGAACCGCTGGTGGACGGGCACCTGCTTGACCTGACCCGATGGATGTCCCGTTACTACCTGTGCGGATGGGGCCAGGTGCTTCAGGCCGTGGTGCCGGCGGGAGTCCGCCGCAAGGCCGAGGGGCCGCCTCCAAGGGCATCCTGGCTGGTTCCCACCCCGACAGACGACCTTCCCGCCGAACCTCCCAAGCTCACCCCCAGGCAATCCGAGGTTCTCGAACACCTCAGGATGATGCCCGCCGGAATGGAAACCTCGGCGCTGCTGGCCGCCATGGGATGCTCCAGCAGCGTGGTGGATGGAATCGTCACGAGGGGATTCGCCAGGAAGGTGGTGAGGCCGGAGGCGGCCGAAAGCCCGTCCTCGCCCATGGCCCGCGCTCACTCCCTCACCCCCGAGCAATCCGAGGTCCTTTCGCGGCTGGATCCGTCGCTGACGGGCGACGACTTCGCGCCGTTCCTGCTTCTGGGAGTCACGGGCAGCGGCAAGACGGAAGTTTACATGAGCGCCATCGAGAAAGTGGTGGCGCGAGGCAGGCAAGCGCTGGTCTTGGTGCCGGAAATCAGCCTGACGCCGCAAACCGAGGCGCGGTTCGCCGAGAGGTTCGCCTCCGTGGCCGTGCTTCACAGCCACCTTTCCGAGTCGGAGCGGCAAAACCGGTGGCGCAAGGTTGCCGCCGGCAGGGCCCAGGTCGTGATCGGCGCCCGGAGCGCCGTCTTCGCGCCCGCCCCCAACCTCGGCCTGATCGTCGTCGACGAGGAGCACGAACCGAGCTTCAAGCAGGAATCCACGCCGCGCTACCACGGCCGCGATGTCGCCGTCATGCGCGCCAGCCTGCTTCGCATTCCCGCGATCCTCGGCTCGGCGACCCCGTCGCTGGAATCTTGGTTCAATGCCGCAAGGGGGGTCTACACCCGACTCGACCTCACCCGGAGGGTGGAGGACCGACCGCTTCCCAGGGTGGAGGTGCTCGACATGCGGCATCCCCCGGCGCGGGTTCCACCGGGCCGCGCCCTGAGCGACCCGTTGGTTCACGCCCTCAAGCACGCGCTGCGCACGGGTGGCCAGGCCATCCTGTTCCTCAATCGGCGGGGTTATTCACCCTTTGTCGTTTGCCCGGGGTGCGGCGAAACGGCCACATGCAGGTTCTGCGACCTGTCGCTCACTTTCCATCGTGAACGCAACATCCTGATGTGCCATCACTGCGGCTTCCACCAACCGCCAAGCGACGAGTGCCCCGCCTGCCGAAAGACCACGGTGAGGTACCAGGGACTGGGAACCGAGAAGGTGCATGAGGAACTCCAGCGCCACTTGCCCGGTGCCGTGATCAGACGCATGGACAGCGACACGATGGGCAAGCCCGGAAGCCATGCCCAAACCCTTGAGGCGTTCCGCAACAGGCTTGTCCAGGTTCTGCTTGGCACCCAGATGGTGGCCAAGGGTCTCGACTTTCCGGGAGTCACCCTGGTCGGCGTGATCCAGGCGGACGCGGCGCTCCACATGCCCGACTTCCGCGCCTCGGAACGAACATTCCAGTTGCTTACCCAGGTTGCCGGGCGCTGCGGTCGGGGTGAATCTCCAGGCCGGGTGATCGTCCAGACCCTCAACCCCGAGCATGACGCGGTGGCCCTGGCGGCGCGGCACGACTTCCTGGCTTTCTCACGGGGCGAAATGGAGCAGAGGGAAATGCTCGGCTACCCTCCCTTCCAGCGAATGATCAGGATCATCATCCGAGCCCGTGACGAGAAGGCTGCCGATGATTACGCTTCCCGCTTTGCCGGCGCTTGCCGGCTGGCGCATGAGTCGGCTGAACCCAAACGGCCGATCAAGTTGCTGGGCCCGGCGGTCGCGCCGGTCGCCAGGCTCAACGACTATCATCGGCGGCACCTGCTGATCCTGTCCCCCGATTCCCGACACCTGCACTCGGTGGCCAGGGCGGCGCTGGCATCCTGCCGGCCCGACGGTGGCGCCGAGATCGCCGTCGATGTGGACCCCGGCAACATGCTTTGAACCGACCCGTCAACCGGGCTTGGGGCGAATCATGGCTTGAAGAGACAAGGACGGCGCCAGCAGTTCAGGCGAGGGCGCCCCCGGGCATCTCCGTATGCCGTTGACCGGGCTTTTTGGGCATGCGCACCCGGCTGGCGAGCCTGCCGATCCGAAACGCCGAAACAACCCAGCCGGTGGGATCGATCTCCCACCAACGATGTCCATGATACGCCGAGGCCGGCTGGGCATGGTGGTTGTTGTGCCACCCTTCACCGAATGTGAACAGGGCAACCCACCAGAGGTTCCGTGAACCATCGGCTGTCTGGTAATTCCGGTAACCCCAAATGTGGCTCGCCGAGTTGATCAGCCAGGTCATGTGCCAGACCAAGACCACCCTGAGGCATACGCCCCACAGCAGCCAAGGCAAACCGCCCAGCGCGTAAAGGACCATGCCCATGGCGATATTCCACGCCCCGTAGGTCCTTTGAAAAAACTGTCCGACCGGTTCCTTCAAGAGGTCGGGGATGTACCTCTGCTGAAGCACGCCGACCATGGCCGGATCCCGCCGGCAGACCAACCATAGGACATGCGACCACCATGTGCCATGCAGCGGGGAATGAGGATCTCCGGGCCGATCGGATCGGGCATGATGCACCCGGTGGACAAGGGCCCATAAAAACGGCTTGCCCTGCAGCGCCAGTGCCCCGGCCAAATGCGAGACGAAACGAGCCACGGGATGAAGGGAAAGGCCCCTGTGCGCCATCATCCGGTGGTAACCAAGAGTGATTCCGATACATCCGGTGAAACAATAAAGAACGGCCATGACAGCCGCGCCACTCCAACTGAAATGGAACAACGCCGCCGAGGCGCCAAGATGCATCAACACCATGAAAACAAGATTTTGCCAGTTGATGTGACCGGGGCGGAAGCGGGGCGGATTGAAGAAAGCGGTTTCCAAGTCCGGTTGGTTTGAAAGTTGGATTTGGCTCATCGTTTCCCAGTGCATGAGGATCAGGGCGGACGGTTGTCACACCAAAGTCACCTTGACAGTTGTTTGTTTATTCAATGCTGTCGGCTTTTCCACTCGACCGCCAACCGGGAGAATCCGCATCTTTCGGCGCGAGCATCGGTTCAAGGTGGTTGGCCGTTGTTCACCGAAGGCCCTGTCGCGCGGATGCCTCTTTCATTTTCCTTGAACATCATGAGGAAAAGATGTCTGGTGAAAGGGTCACAGAGATGTATTCCCTGCTGAAGGGCCTTCAGGCCCCGAAGGCGCCAGCATTGGGGAGAAGTTGATGCACTTGCGGAGGGGGCCGTGGCCAGTCATGAACCGCGCAGTCCTCAGCCTTCAATCCCCAGTTGTCGGGCGAACTCAAGGAACAGGTAACTTGAATCGTGGGGACCGGCGGAGGCCTCGGGATGGTACTGCACCGAGAAGACGGGATGCTTCCTGTGCCTCATGCCCTCGAGCGTGTTGTCGTTGAGGTTGATGTGGCTCACCTCCACATGACCGGGAAGGGTCGAGGGGTCGATCGCGAAGCCGTGGTTTTGGCTGGTGATCTCCACCTTGCCGGTACTTAATTGGCGCACCGGGTGATTGCCGCCTCGATGCCCGAACTTGAGCTTGAACGACTTGGCCCCCAGCGCCAAACCCAGAAGCTGGTGCCCCAGGCAGATGCCGAACATCGGTTTCCTGCCGATGAGGCCGCGAATGGCGTCAATCGCGTAGGTGACGGCGGCGGGATCACCGGGACCATTGGAAAGGAACACGCCATCGGGATTGAGAGCCAAAACCTGTTCCGTCGTGGCCGTGCCGGGAAGCACCGTCACGGCGCAACCCACCTGGGTGAGGCACCGAAGAATGTTGCGCTTCATTCCGAAGTCGATCGCCACGACCGACTTTTTGGGCGCATGGGCGGGGAGGTAGGTGACCAGCGGATTGGTAAATCCATCGACCCACTGATAAGTGGCCCGGGGGGTAACCTCCTTGACAAGGTCGCTTCCAGCCATGGACGGGCTGTTGCGGGCGATCTCGACAAGTTGAGCCGCCGATTCATCCCCGCTGGAAAGGACTCCGCGCATGGCGCCACCGGTGCGCAGCATTCGCACCAGGGCCCTCGTGTCGATCCCCTCGATGCCGAACACGCCGGCTCGCTGAAGATAGCTCGCCAAATCGCCTTGGGAGCGGTAATTGCTTACCATCGGCGAGAGGTCGCGGACCACGAAACCCCTCGCGTGAACGCGGCCGGATTCCAAGTCCTCGTCGTTCACGCCCACATTGCCAATGTGGGGGTAGGTCATGGTGACGATTTGGCCGCAATAGGATGGGTCCGTCAGGATTTCCTGGTATCCCATCATGCTGGTGTTGAAAACGACTTCCCCGACGCTGTGGCCGGGGGCTCCAAACGCCCTTCCCGTGAAAACGCAACCGTTTTCAAGCGCCAGCCTTCCGACCATTCCAAGCCTCCGTTTTTTCGCTAGGCATTCTGGTGAAGCATAGGAATCCGGAGGCGCTTCGTCGCCCCCTCAAACGCCAAGGCGCGAATCGAGCACGGCTTTTTCCGGCGCGACATTCCGAAGCCCGATGCGTCGGTGCATGTCGTCAACCACCCAGTGAAACGCGATCAGGTGGAGGCACTCCACGACACCCATGTCCCATGAATCGACATGCAAGCCTTGCTCGGCCAGCGGCCTGAGCTTGCCACCGTCGTACCCGGTGACTCCGAAAGTCTTGAGCCGGTTCAACTTGGCCCATTCGACCGCGCGCAAGATGTTCGGGCTGTTTCCTGAACCGCTGATCGCGATGAGAAGGTCCCCCGCCCGGGCGAAGTTCTTGAGTTGCTCGAGGAAAATGCGGTCGTATCCCTCGTCATTGCCCCAAGCCAGGATGGCCGGGGTGCAATCCGTCAGCGACATCACGCGGATGCGCCGAATGTTAGGGTCGTCGAAATCGGCCCGCCTGAGGGAACCCTTGTTGAGATCCTCGCAAAGGTGCGAGGCGTTTGATCCGCTTCCCCCGTTGCCGATCACGAACACGGTGCCGTCGCGGTCGTAACACGCGGCCACCGCATCCCCCAGGGACTGCACCTGGGTGGGGTCGAGACGCCCGGCCATGCCCGCGACATGGTCCAGGAATGCCTTGGGGGCCAATTTCACGCCAATCATGGATCCAGCCTCCTTGCCAACAGCACATCCCAACGATTTGCATGGCGGTTTACAATACATCTCATGGATACCACGGTGACACGGTCGTTGATCCTTGGCACAGCCGGGCACATCGACCATGGCAAAACCTCGCTGGTTCGGGCCCTCACAGGCATCGATTGCGACCGGTTGCCCGAGGAAAAGGCCCGCGGCATCACCATCGATATCGGCTTCGCGAGGCTTGAATTGCCCGGTTACCAACTGGGCGTGGTGGATGTGCCCGGCCATGAGCGGTTCATCCGTAACATGCTGGCCGGCGCCACGGGCTTCGACTTGGCCATGCTGGTCGTCGCCGCCGACGACTCGATCATGCCGCAAACCCGCGAGCATCTGGAAATCCTTCGGTTGCTTGGCATTCGGCACGGTGTGATCGCCCTCACCAAGTGCGACCTCGTCGACCAGACCACCCGGGAAGTCGTGGAACTCGAGGTAAGGGAACTGGTTCGCGGTTCCTTCCTTGACGATGCCCCTTTGGTGCACACCTCAGCCAGTTCAGGAATGGGTTTGGAAGAACTCCGAGACGCCCTGGTGCGCGCCTGCGCCGATTGCGCCGGAAACCCCCGTTCGATGGACCCCGGCTGGTTCCGCATGGCCATCGACCGCAGTTTCGTGGTTCAAGGGCATGGCACCGTGGTCACCGGAACCGTGATGTCGGGAGCTGTGCGGGTGGGCGATGAGGTCTCCTGGCTGCCGTCGGGCCAATCGGTGCGTGTGCGCGCCATCCACCGGCACGACAAGCCCGCCGAAAGCGTTTCGGCCGGAATGCGCGCCGCGCTCAACCTCGCCGGCGTCAGGCATGAGGAGGTTGCCCGCGGCCAGGAAGTCGCCTCGCCCGGCCTTCTTGTCCCTTCCCGGGTCGTTTCGCTGCGCGTCCGCGCCTTGGCCAACGCGCCCCGCCCCCTGAGGCACCGGCAGCAACTCCGCTTGCACCTGGGCACCTCCGAATGCCTGGCCACCCTCTCCCTGCTCGACTGCGACCGCGTGGCCCCGGGCGACGAGGCCTTGGCCCAGCTTTTCATTGAATCACCCATCACCGCCACATGGGGACAAGCGGTGGTGCTGCGCGATGCCTCGGGACGCACCACCCTGGGCGGCGGACGGGTGATCCAGCCAACCGCCCGGAAGATACGGCGCAGGCATGTCGAGGACCTCGAGCACCTCGAAAAGCAGGCGGGCCACGATGCCGACGCCCGTTGCCGCATGGCCTGCTGGTTCGCGGGCTTTGGTGGAGTCTCGGCCGGCGCCCTTGTTCGTGATGCCGGCATGCCGATGGAGGATGCCGCCCGTTGGATCGCCACCGGCTTGCAATCCGGGCAGTTGATCGTGATACCGGCGGGAGGAACCCGCAGGGTGGTGCTCGAGGCCGACCGCGTCGTGGAATTGGAATCGCGGCTTCTGGCCACCGCGGACAAGCTGCACGGCAAGTATCCCCTGATGGGCCATCATGAGCGCCAGAAAGTCGAGGCCGGCCTCGATTACCTGGGCGACACCCCACTTGTGGCCGCGATCCTCGACAGGCTTGTGGCGCGCAAGGCGTTGGTCGGCCCCATGGGCCGGGTCGGTCTGCCCGACTTCAAGCCCCGCCTCACCACGGCGCAAAGGCGGCTGAAGGAACAGATTGTCCAGCAGTTCCGGGAAAAAGCCTTCACGCCTCCCGATGCCGACGACCTCAAGGCCATCGCGGGCGCCAACGCCTCACATCTCAAGGAAATTCTCGATGTCTGCGAGGCCGAGGGCTGGATTGTCCCGTTCGCCGAGGGGATGTGGCTTCACTCATCCCGCGAACAGGAAATGCGCAGGCTTGTGGTTGATAAATTGAAGGAACTGGCATCCTCGAACACCGGTTTGCTTGTCGCCGACATCCGCACGCTTCTGGGAACTTCCCGAAAGTTCGCCGTTCCGTTGTGCGAATACCTTGACCGCGCCGGGGTCACCCGCCGCGATGGAGACATCCGTTGGCTGGCCACACCGATCCGGAACTGACAGCGCGACTGCGCTCGCTGCCCGCCGTGCACCTGCTGCTCGCGGACGACTCGGCCAAGGCGCTCGAGGCCTCCAACGGGCACCAGGCGGTTGCCGAGGCGGCCCGCGGACTCATCGCCATGGCGCGGCAGGCCGTTTTGGAAGGCGGCCCCGCGCCGTCCGCCGCTGAATTGGTCGCCCGCCTTCCAGCCGCCGTGGAGGCCAAGGCACGGCCCCATATCCGGAGAGTCATCAATGCCACGGGAGTCGTGCTGCACACCAATTTGGGTCGCGCGCCGCTTCCGCGCGCCGCGATCGAAGCCATCATGGCCGCCTCCGGGGCATGCAACCTGGAACTCGACCTCGAAACCGGCCAGCGGGGATCCCGCCAGTCGGGCATTTCCCCCCTCATCGCCACGCTTCTGGGCGCGCAGGCGGGCACCGCTGTCAACAACTGCGCCGCCGCCACGGTGATCACCTTGCGCGCCCTGTGCCGCGGCAAGGAAGTCATCGTTTCAAGGGGCCAGCTTGTGGAAATCGGCGGCAGCTTCCGCCTGCCCGAAATTTTCGAGGTTTCAGGAGCCAGGCTTCGGGAGGTCGGATGCACCAACATCACGAAAGTCTCCGACTATGAGAAGGCGATAGGCCCCGATACCGCCGCCATCATGCGCGTGCATCCGAGCAATTACCGGGTGGAAGGCTTCGCGCACACTCCTTCGGTAAGCCAGTTGGCCCCCGTGGCGCGCCAGGCGGGAATCCTGCTGCTTGACGATGTCGGCAGCGGTGCCATCGCCGACATGGCCCTGTGCGGCCTGCCGGGGGAACCGGGCCCGCGCGAGGGCCTTGCCTCGGGCGCCGACATCACGCTGTGCAGCGGCGACAAATTGCTCGGAGGTCCCCAGGCGGGCATCATTGCCGGACGCGCCGACCTTGTTGATAAAGTGCGCGCCGATCCGCTGTTCCGCGCGATGAGGCTCGACAAGTTGGTGCTGGCCGCCCTTGAGGCGACTCTGCGCCTCCATCTCGACGCCGATCGCGCCTGGCGGGAGATCCCCGTGCTGGCTCTCCTGCGCGAGCCAGTGGCCAACCTTCAGGCCAGGGCCGATGCGTTAATGGGCAAGCTTCGCGCACTCCCATGGGTGCGTGGAGTCGAGGCGCGCCAAGATACCACCCTTGTGGGAGGCGGTTCGCTGCCCGGAATGGTGTTGCCGACCGCCGTTGTGGCGATTCAGCCTGAAGGAATGTCCGTGGACGACGCCGCAAGGGCCTTGAGACAGCTTCCCGTGCCCGTGCTGGCACGCCGCAAGGACGACCGGCTCATCCTCGACCTGCGATCAGTCAGTCCCGAGGATGATGACAAGTTGCTCGAATGCATGAAAATTACAGTGAGACAAGCCGATACAAATTGATAGAAGGCAGTCTGTTCGTGCAATACACCCGGAGGGATTCGAACCCCCAACCGTTGGTTCCGAAGACCAATGCTCTATCCAGTTGAGCTACGGGTGCATGTAAACGCAGTTTAGCAGCAAAATAATTTTGGCACAGACCCGGAACCGCTGCTTGCCGTTAATTCTTCAAGCACTTAATATCACTTTCGATGATCCAGATTTGGCTGTGATCAAAGAACAGGAGTGTTCCTCATGTCCGATGGCAACGCACAAGATGCGCAAGTGGAAATGAAAGTCAATGAAAACGAGGCTCATGCCGCCTACGCGAACTTCGCCCGGGTGACCGCCACTCCCGAGGAAGTCATCGTTGATTTCGCCCTCAACCCGAATCCGTTTGCCACCGGTGTTCAGGAAATTTCTGTGAACCACCGATTGATCATGAATTTTTTCACCGCCAAGCGTCTGCTGAGCGCTCTCGCCATGACGATCCAGCGCCATGAGCAGAATTTTGGAAATATCGAGCTGGATGTCCGCAAACGCGTTACCGTTCCGATCCCTCCCGCCAAGTAAGCCAACCGGTAAATCTCAATACCATCGGGCCTCTCATCATTTTGCCTGATAGGCCCTTTTTTGTCTCCAAGACTGTTGCTTCGTTCGATGATTAAGGCAACAATATACCTGCCACGACATGCCAGTGGAAAACCTCGCCCCGCTTCGAGGTTCAGGAGATACTACGATGCAGCTTCGGATTCTCGCGCTTATTCCGTTGATTGCCACATTATCGTGGGCTTCTGAACCAGCTAAGCCATCAGTGACTCCCATTACGCCGGCGCCGCTGCCCCAGGCCGGTGAAATCGCCCGCCTTGATGTCTTACCTGCCAAGGTTGTCCTGAAAGGCTTGGATGACGCGGCGCAACTCGTCGTCACGGCTGTCCTGAAAAATGGTCAGGAGGTTGATGTCACTGGAAACTGCCAATACTCCGGCAACCTTGCCTCGACGATCAAGGTGACTCCCTTGGGAAGGGCCATTCCCGTGGCCAACGGAACGGGAAGCCTCTCGATTTCCTTTGCCGGCGCCCAAACGGCCGTCCCCGTGGAATCCACCTGCTGCGACCAAATTCTTCCGATCAACTTCCCAAACCAGATTGTGCCGATCTTCACCAAGCTGAGTTGCAACGGCGGCGGTTGCCACGGCAAGGCCAGCGGGCAAAACGGCTTCAAGCTTGGTCTTCTTGGATTCGACCCCGAACTTGACTTCAACACACTTGTGAAAGAAGGCCGTGGCAGGCGAATCATGACGGATTCACCTGACGCCAGCCTTCTGCTGACCAAGGCGACCGGTACCGTGGCCCATGGCGGCGGCAGGAAAATGGAACCAGCCTCCGACGAGTACAAGCTCGTCCGTCGCTGGATCGCCAGCGGATCGCCCTACGGCAAACCCACTGATCCCGTGCTGAAGTCGGTTTCGGTCCATCCTTCCCGCCGCGTGATGTCGCGGCAATCGCGCCAGCAGTTCGCCGTGTTGGCCCATTATTCCGATGGATCGAGCGAGGACATCACCCGAAGGGCCCAGTACGAAAGCAACGACACGGAAATCGCGACGGTTGATGCCGTCGGACTTGTGCGAAGCCAAAACCTCAGCGGCGAAGCCGCCATCATGGTCCGCTTTCAGGACCAGGTCTCCACCTTCCGCGCGGTGGTACCCGTGAGCCGGGAGCCCAAGCCCTTCACATTCACCGAAAATACCTTGGTCGACAAACACACGACCGCCCGTTGGCGCGAACTTGGCTTGCTGCCCAGCGATCTGGCGGCCGATCTGGTTTTCCTTCGCCGGGCCCACCTCGACATCACCGGAAGCCTTCCTTCCCCCGAGCAGGTTCAAGCCTTCGTTGCGGACCAATCCGCCGACAAGCGCTCCAAGCTCATCGACAATCTCGTTGATAGTCCCGAATACTCCTACTATTTCGCCGCCAAGTGGGCCGACATTCTCAGGGTCAAGCGGGGCGGGGACGCCGCCAAGGCCCAAGGCACCTTTGCCTTCCACGGATGGCTTCGCGACGCCATGGCGCGAGACATGCCGTACGACCAGATCGCCCGCGCCGTCATCGCGGGAACGGGTGACGAATCGATCCATCCCCCGGTCATGTGGACCAAGAGCCTCACGGGGGTGGAGCAGTATGTCGACGACACGGCCCAGGTGTTCCTCGGGCTTAGGCTGACCTGCGCCCAGTGCCACCATCATCCCTACGAAAAGTGGAGCCAGGATGATTACTGGGGTTTGGCCGCGTTCTTCGGCCGCATTGGCAAGAAGGAACTGGCCCTTGGCGCTGACGAAGCCAACCAGGCCGCCAAGAGGGTTGTGGTTTTCAGCCAGAAAAACGGTTCCGTCACCAACAAGCGAACCCAGAAAGTCGCGGAATTCAAGCCCCTCGATGGCAAGCCGATGGATATCGCTCCAGGAACCGATCCCAGGTCTCTCCTGGCCGATTGGCTCACGGGCAAGGACAACCCGTTCTTCGCCCGCGCCGTGGCCAACCGCTACTGGGCCCACTTCTTCGGCAAGGGTATCGTCGATCCGCTTGATGACATGCGCCTGACCAACCCGGCCAGCAATCCGGCTTTGCTCGACGCGCTTTCCAAGGAACTTGTTGACAAGGGATTCAGCCTGAAGCACCTCGTGAAAACGATTTGCAAGAGCCGGACTTACCAGCTTTCAGCCGAGCCCAACGAAACCAACAAGACCGACAAGCAGAATTTCGCCCGCTACTATCCCAAGAGGTTGTCGGCCGAGGTCATCTACGATGCCGTCTGCCAAGTCACCGCCAACCCGGCGTCCTTCGGTGGTGTTCCCTCCGATGCCAACTCTCCGCGCAGGGCGATCATGTTGCCCGACGAGTCGTTTTCGTCTTACTTCCTCGATGTGTTCGGCAGGCCGCAGCGAATCAGCGCCTGCGAGTGTGAACGAGTGGGTGAGGCCAACCTCGCCCAAGCCCTGCACCTGCTGAACTCCGATGAGATCCAGGCGATGCTCTCCCGGGCCAACGGCAGGGCCGACCTGCTGGCCAAGGACAAGCGCGCCGATGCCGAGAAGATTGATGAACTGTTCCTGAGGGCGTTTGGCCGTCCCGCCGCCGCCGACCAGAAGCAGGCGGCCTTGGCTCATCTGGCCAAGCATGAAAAGGACAAGAAAGTCGGTTACGAAAACATTATCTGGGCATTGCTCAACACCAAGGAATTCCTGTTCGCCCAGTAGTTGCGAACGAAAACCGCCATTCTTTTGAAGCCGGCCCGGATGGGCCGGCTTTTTTCTTGAATGTGGCGGGGCGCGATTGCCCTAGAAATGTCGTCGCCATAAGGTTCCAATGAGTCCTCTTCGAATCCGAAAGGATTGTTAACACTGCCTGGACGGTCACGGAGGCCGGAAATGGTAGTCCCCATCGTCATTCTTGCGGCAGCCCTTGGAGTCGCCATTTCCATTGGCGTCATGACTCGCCGCAGACGGCAAGTCGAACAAAGGCATGTGTCCATCGTCGGGTTGACCCGCATGGCCATCCCCCTGACCTCGGAATCGATCGCGCGCGCCGCCTCCCGCGCATGGGATGCCGACCTTGGAAATGGGGCCAGCGAAGGTATCGACGGTTTTGTGGCCAGCGTCGGCAATCTTCACTCGATCGTCCACAATGGAAAGATGTTCCTCCTGCACTCCTTTGCCAACCCGTATGACGCCTCTCCCGATGAAAACGCGCAATCATTGTCGGATCCCAGGATTCGCTCCCTTTTCCTGGAGCACCGTGGCTGGTTTTCTTGTGATGCGGCGGGAATTAATTGCAAGTCCTCTCCGGATGAATCGCGGGCCGCATACCGCCAGTTGGCCCGACTCTTCTCCGAACTTCTCGACGATGCCTGCCTGCTGATCTATCTCCCCGAATTCAAGGCAGCCTATCCCGTGAATGAAAAGACGCTCGAAGCCTTGGCCGGGGAAGATCCGGTCAGGGCATTGAACGAAACGGCAACCGTTCCCACGGCGGAAACCCATGGCGAAACCCCTCCCCTCGTGACGGCCGTCACCAAGGCTCGCGAAACCTGGCCCCTATTCGTTGAAGCCTTTGAATCAGGCCTCGGCTCGAACTTCTCCATCAAGGCTCCCGTCACCGTCGGTGGAAAGACCGAATTCATCTGGATCACGGTTCTCGGCACCGAGGGCGACCTCATCTTCGGCAAACTGGCGAACCACCCGGTGGACCTGGGCCATCTCAAAATGGGTTCAAGGGTTTCCGCGCGCCTGCAAGACCTGAACGATTGGATCTACACATCGCCCGATGGCCGCGCGGTTGGAGGCCACACCATCGACGCCCTCAACAAGGTTCGTTCGAGGAATCGACGCGGTTGAATCCCTGGCTTTTTCTGGAATAGCACGCGATTTTCCCCACCCTACACCATCGTTTCCACTCATCGTGTAAAACAGGAACATGCCGGTTGCTGGAACGGCGGATCCATCAGTTTCATAAGGTTTTCCCATGCGGCACCTGATCAAGGTTTTGTTCGGATTTTTCATGGCGACGGCCGCGATGGCCCAACATGAATTCAATCCCAAGGTGAAGGGGCCGTCCCAGGAACCCGTGGCCACGCTCAAGCGGATCAAGGTGCCCGAGGGTTTCTCAACCCGCCTGTTCGCGGCGGAACCCCTGCTGGCCAATCCTGTGGCCTTCACGCTCGACAATCGCCTGCGCTGCTATGTCGCCGAGACCTTCCGACTTCACGCCGGCGTGACTGACATTCGCAAGCACATGGATTGGCTCGATGACGATCTCGCTTGCAGAACAGTCGCCGACCGCGACCGCATGTACCAGAAAAAACTGGGAGCCAAGGCCGCCTCGTACGGCGAAAGCCACGATCGTGTGCGCGTGCTCCTTGACACCGATGGCGACGGGGTCGCCGACAAGGCCTCGGTGTTCGCCGACGGCTTCAGCAACCGCGTGGATGGCATCGGCGCCGGCCTACTCGCCCGGGGCGACAAGGTCTGGTTCACCTGCATTCCCGACTTATGGCAAATGGAATCCAACAAGGACGGCACCAAGGCCGCCAGCCGCAAGTCGCTTTCCACGGGCTATGGCGTTCATGTCGGGTTCCTCGGCCACGACCTGCATGGCTTGGTGATGGGGCCCGACGGGCGGCTCTACTTTTCCATCGGCGATCGCGGCCTCAATGTGCCGGGGCTCAAGGCCCCGGCCGTGCTCGCCGACACGGGCGCCGTGCTTCGGTGCGAACCCGACGGGTCCAACCTCGAGGTCTTCGCCTTCGGCCTCCGCAACCCCCAGGAATTGGCATTCGACGACTTGGGCGAACTGTTCACGGGAGACAACAACTCCGATGGCGGCGACCAGGCCCGCTGGACACACCTGGTTGACCAGGGCGACTCCGGATGGCGGATCGGCTACCAGTTCCTGACGAAACCGACCGCGCGCGGCGCCTGGAACCTCGAGGGAATGTGGAAGCCCCGCCACCCGGCGCAACCGGCATGGATCATCCCGCCCCTGGCCAATGTCGGCGCCGGGCCCTCGGGACTTGCCGCCTACCCGGGAACCGGGCTTCCGGAAAAATACAACGGCGCGTTCATGATGTGCGACTTCCGCGGAGGCTCTGGCGGCAGCGGAGTTCACGCCATCTGGCACAAGCCCAAGGGAGCCACCTTCGAATTCATCCGCCGGGAGGATTTCATCTGGTCGCTTCTTGTGACCGATGTCGAGTTCGGCGCGGATGGGCAGGTGTATGTCAGCGACTGGACCGAGGGCTGGGACCAGCCGATGAAGGGCCGCATTTTCGCGGCCCGCAACGACGCCGAATTCGCCAAGCCTATTGTCAAGGAAACCCAGGCACTGCTCCAGGGCGACTGGACCAAGGTGGATGCGGGCGTTTTGGCCAAGTGCCTCGGCCATGCCGACCGCCGGGTGCGACTGGAGGCGCATCTCGAACTGGCGCGCCGCGGCGACACCGCCGCCTTGGCAAGCGTGCTCGCTTCCCAAGGTTCGTTGCTGGCACGCGTGCACGCCCTGTGGGGCCTTTCCGTCGCCCACAGGCTTGACGGAAAGGCGCGTGAGGCCGCGGCCAAGGCCTTGATCGGGGCGGCCAGTGACAAGGATCCCGAGATTCGATCGCAAGCCGCCCGGGCGCTGGGAGAGGTTCCTGGAGCGGAATCGGCCAAGGCACTCAAGGCCTTGGTGTCGGAGAAGGATGCCCGCGTGGCCGCCCGCGCCGCCTTGGCCTTGGCCCGTCATATCAAACCGGCCTGCGGCGATGAGGCCGTCGCCTCGCTTCGCTCCAATGACAACGCCGACCCCGTTCTCAGGCACGCCGCGGCGATTCTTTTGGCCAGGTCGGCCGACTCCCAAGGCCTGATGATGGCCGCCAGGGATGCCAGCGCCGCCGTGCGACTGGGTGCCGTGCTCGCGCTTCGCCGCGTGGAAAATCCTCCGGTCGAGGTGGCGAGCCTGCTGGTGAACGACTCCGACGCCGTGGTGTCCTCCGAAGCCGCCCGGTTGATCCATGACCTGCCGGTGGATGGCGCCCGCGAGGCCCTTGGCAAGCTGACGGACAAGGCAGGCGCCCCTGAACCGCTGCTTCGAAGGGCGCTGGCATCACGGTATCGGCTTGGCCGTCCCGAAGATGCCATGGCGTTGGCCGCGTTTGCCGGTCGCACGGGGGCGCCGGAAAGCCTCCGTGTCGAGGCGCTCGACTATCTCAACCAATGGGCCAATCCATCGGGTCGCGATTCGATCGTCGGGTTATGGAGGCCTCTCGCCGAGCGCCAAGCCGAGCCCGCGCGTGCCGCGATTCGCTCGAACCTGGGTTCGCTCCTGGCTTCGCCGGCGAAGGTCCGGAGCGCCGCCGTGCAGGCGGCCGCGGCTCTGGGAATCAAGGATTTGGCCCCGGCCTTGGGAGACTTGGCCATGGACAAGGCGCTGGGTGCCATGGCGCGCGTGGAAGCCCTGGAGGCCCTTCACGCGCTCGATGCCAAACGCTTCGATGCCATGCGTGACAAGGCGCTGGCGGATGATGAGCCCAAGGTGCGCGGCAAGGCATTGGGGCTTTCCGCGCTTCGCGACGCGGCCAAGACCCGCCCGCTGGCGGAGAAGGCCCTCGCGGCCGGTACCGTCTGGGAGAAGCAGGCCGCCATCGCCGCATTGGGTGCCGACAAGTCACCCGAGGCGCGAGCGATGTTGAAACCGCTGGTGGAGGCGCTCAAGGGTGGCTCGGTGGAACCGGCCTTGGCGTTGGAAGTGGCCGAGGCGGCACGGGCCCAGGCCGGCAGCGCCACGGACCGTTCCGCCATCGACTCCCTTGAAAAAGGAAACAAGTACCGCGAATGCCTGTCGGGCGGGGACGCCGAGGCCGGCCTGCGAGTCTACCTGCACAAGGCGGAGGTCAGTTGTGTCCGCTGCCATGCGATCAAGGGTTCCGGCGGAATCGTCGGCCCGGCCCTCGATACCTTGGCGATCCGCAAGGACAGGCAGTACCTCCTCGAATCGATCGTCGAACCCAACAAGGCGATCGCCCAAGGGTACGAAACCGTTGTCATCTCGCTCAAGAATGGCAAGACGGTGACGGGCGTGCTGCGGGCATCCACCGGTGGCAAAATGACGCTCGTGACCGCCGAGGGAACAGAAATAAGCATCCCGGCGGCGGACATCGAGGAGCACGACAGGGGCCCCTCGGCCATGCCCGCCGACCTGGTCAACAAACTCACGCGCCGCGAACTGCGCGACCTTGTTGAGTTTTTGGCTTCGCTGAAATAGGAACTGATTCACCCCAGCCACTCGGCCGGGCTGGTCACGCGGTGTTCCCGGGCTGAGGTCATCACCGCCTCGCAAAGCGCCATGGTTCCAAGGTTGTCACGGCCTGAGATCGACGGAGCCCCGCCCGTTTCCAAGGAAACTAGCAGTTCGGCCATGGGACCGATGAACGCGTCGGGAAACCAGGCATCAGGCCACCTTGGACGATGCCAATTCCCGCCTAACCGCTTGCAGGCGTAATCGATGGTGCTGGGCACGCGCGCCGGCCAACCCGGCCACCCAATCGTGCCGGTCGCCAAGCCTTCAGTACCTTCCACCCGCCAGCGTATGCCGATGTCGGGCTCAACTCCCTCACGGGCGGGACCGGCCCAGACATCGTCGATGGAAGTGGCGCGGGCGCCTGATGGAAATTCAAGGATGTACAAATTGATGCCGTCGGCGTGGGTGAAACCGGTTCGCGGGTCCGGCCGCGAGCTGGCCAACACTCGTTCGGGATTTCCCAGCCAATACCTGAAGGTGTCAAGGTGATGGATGCTCATCACATAAGTGGCCAGGGACCTGCCGTCGCGGGCCCAAGGCATCCAGTGCGGGATGGCGCGCATGTCGATGCTGGCCAGGACCGGCTCCCCCAAAAGGCCGCTGTCAAGAAGCGTCTTCAGGGAGGCCACGGAATGGTCGTGGCGCATGTTCTGGTTCACGGCCAGCCGTTTGCCGGCCCTCTCGCAGCACTCCACGAGGTCCCGCGCTGTTACGGGGTCCATCGCCAAGGGCTTTTGGGCCAAGATGCCGCGGATATGCGGGCGCTTGCAGGCCTCCCGAATCAGTTCGGGCTGGGCCATGGGAGGCACGGCGATGTCGAGCACGGCCACCGTTGTGTCATCGAGCACACGACTGAAATCATCGGTCGCCAAGGCGATGCCATGCCTCAAGGCCACCTTTTCGGCCTGCTCCCGCCTTCGCGAGGCCACGGCGCGCACATTCAACCCCGAGGCCCGGTAGGCCACAAGATGGCACTCATCCACAATGAAGCCGGCGCCAAGCACCCCGATGCCAACGCTCGGGTCGGCCGGGAGTGCCACGGGTGGTGGCAACGGGGGCGCTCGCATGGTCAGCGGGCCAGGACGGTCAGTTCGCGAGGGAGCGGAAAGCTGACATTCTCCTCGCGCACGACACGGCTTTCCACCGTGGCGTTGAAGAGGTTCTTCAGCCTTTCGATGCAGGCTTCCACCACATCCTCCGGCGCGCTGGCGCCGGCGGTCACCAGCACGGTTTCATGCCCCTGGAACCAGGCGGGGTCCAGTTCGGCGGCCGTGTCGATAAGCCGGGCGGGCTTGCCCTTGGCACACGCCAATTCCGCCAGCCTGTTGCTGTTGGAACTGTTGCGGCTTCCCAGGACGATGACCGAATCGGCTTCATCCACCAGGGTTTTCACCGCTTCCTGGCGATTCTGCGTGGCGTAGCAGATGTCTTCCTTCTTGGGGCCGGCGATGTCGGGAAACCGGGCCCTGAGCGCGCCGATGATTTCCGAAGCCTCGTCAACGCTCAAGGTGGTTTGGGTCAGGTAGGCCAGCTTGGTGCCGGGCGGAATTTCAAGCCGGGCCACATCCGCGGCATCCTGCACCAGAGTCATGGCTTCAGGTGCTTCGCCCATGGTGCCCAACACTTCGTCGTGGCCCTCATGCCCGATGAGGATGATGTGATACCCCTCGCGGGCGAACTTGATCGCCTCGACATGCACCTTGGTGACCAGGGGACAAGTGGCATCAATGGCGCGAAGGGATCGTTCCTGCGCGGCGTTGCGAATGGCCGGGGAAACGCCATGGGCGCTGTAAAGCACCGTCGCGCCGCGTGGCACCTCATCAATGCTGTCCACGAATTCGACGCCCTTGGCGCTGAACCGTTCCACCACCGGCCTGTTGTGGACGATCTCGTGGTAGACATAAAGCGGCGTGCCGAAGAGTTGCAGGGCGCGCTCCAGGCTTTCGATGGCCATGTTGACGCCGGCGCAAAAACCTCTCGGATTGGCCAGAATGATCTTCATGGCAAGTCCCGTTCCCTGGGTTGGATACAACGATAGGTTTACCAAACAAACCGGGTTCAGCCAAAGGAAGGTGGCAACAAAAACGCCACCCGCGTGGCGGGTGGCGTCGGGATCATGCGAAGTCAGTCGTTGTCAATCAGTCGAACTTGACGCCGTCCTTGCCGGGCTTGATGGTGGCCTTGTCACCTTTCTTGGCGACGACGCCGGTCACTGAGCCGTTCTTGGAGGCGGTGCAAATTTCCTGGTGGTAGGGAGCCTTGGCGCCAGCGTCGTCGAAGGCGTAGATGACATCCTTGCCGTCTTCCTTGACATTGATGCCGTTGCTGCACTTGTCGGCAACGCTGAAGCCGCACTTGAGGCAACCGATTTCACCCTTGAGGGTGGTCGGCTTGGCGGCGCCGGGCTTCTTTTCCTGGGCGCCGGCATTGAGAACCATGGAGAAGGCCAAGGCTAGCGAGGCGATAACCGCACCAGCGATACGCATGATCAAAATCTCCTTGGGAGGCTGTCAAAAATAGTTAACGTCCTGGAGAAGATCCTTAACGCAACACAAATAATGTCGTGGATGCGAAATCCTGATACAAGACACAAGGTTGTTTTTGCAAGATTTTTTTCGCAAGGCGGTTTTACGGTGTTTAACCGCCGCAAGTCCCGGTGAGCCGATGGCATTGCTCCAACCTACCGAAAAGGCCGAGGTCTTGATCGAGGCGCTGGGCTACCTGCGCCGGTTCCGCCACCAGGCCGTGGTGATCAAGTTGGGCGGCAGCACCATGGACGCCCCCGAGGCCGTTCGCACGCTGCTTGAGGATGTTGTGTTCCTGCAAACCGCGGGACTCAGGCCCGTTGTTGTCCATGGGGGCGGCAAGGCGATCGACAGGCGGGTGGCTGATTCGGGCCTGCCCACCCGCAAGGTGATGGGCCGCAGGTACACCGACGAGTCCACGCTGGCCATCGTCACGGATGTGCTCCGCAACGAGACCAACGCTCAACTGGTCAAGTCGATCCGGGAGTTGGGCGGGCACGCCGTCGGCCTTCATACCGGGCCGCTCCAGTCCCTTTTCGGCGACACGCTGAAACTCATCGACGGGTCGGGCCAAATGGTCGACCTGGGCCGGGTGGGTGCCGTTGACCGCGTGGACAGGTCCCTGATCGGCGATTTTTGCCTCGGCGGCGTGATACCGGTGATTCCCTCGCTGGTGCACGACGAACAGGGCCGCTGGCTCAATGTGAATGCCGACACGGCGGCGGCGGCGGTGGCCGCGGCGCTTGAGGCCGTGAAACTGGTTTTCCTGACCGACATTCCCGGCGTCCTTCGCGACAGGGACGACGCTTCAAGCCTGATCCAGTCGCTGAGGGGCGCCCAGTGCCGGCAACTGATGGCCGAGGGAGTCATCGTCGGCGGCATGATCCCCAAGGTGGAAGCCTGCCTCGAGGCGCTGGAAAGGGGAGTCAGGAAAACCCACATGGTGGATGGAAGGCGGCACCATGCCCTGCTCCTTGAAATCTTCACGGAAGCCGGGATCGGAACGGAAATCCTGCCCGACTGACATCGTGGCGAAAAACGTTTTGCAAGGCTCCCCGCGCGGATATAGTGACGCTTTGGTTCCTTGAAACCCGTTCGGGTGAAACGCCAACGATGAACGCAGCCACCGGGGAACTGTTTCGCCAGCATGTGATCCCCAACTACAACCGGTATCCCGTTTGCATTCAAAGGGGAGCCGGGTCCCGCGTGTGGGATGACCAGGGGCGCGAATACATCGATTTTTTCCCCGGCTGGGGCTGCGCCATCGTGGGACATTGCCCCCCGCGGGTGGTGGATGCCGTGAGGGACCAGGTCGGCCGCCTCATCCATGTACCCAACAGTTGGCACACGGCACCGCAAGGCCGGCTCGCCAAGGCGCTCACCGACCGCACAGGCTGGGGGGGACAGGCTTTTTTCTGCAATAGCGGCGCCGAGGCCATCGAGGCGTCCCTCAAGCTCGCCAGGCTTTGGGGGCATGCCTCGGGGAAACACCGTGTCGTCGCCATGCTCAACAGCTTCCATGGCCGAACCATGGGTGCCCTTTCCGCCACCGGACAACCCAAGTACCATCAGGGCGTTCATCCGCTCGTTCCCGGTTTTTCCCATGCCAGCTACGGCAACCTGGAGGAGGTCGAGGAACTCATCGGAAACGAAACCTGCGCGGTGCTGCTCGAAACCATCCAGGGCGAGGGCGGCATCAACATTCCCCCGGACGGGTATCTCGAGGGATTGCGCGAAATCACGCGTCGGAAAGGCTGCCTGCTGATTCTCGACGAGGTCCAGTCGGGCATGGGCCGGGTCGGATCCTGGTACGCCCACCAGCTTTGGAACATCCAGCCGGACATCATCACGCTCGCCAAGGCGCTTGCCAGCGGGGTGCCGTGCGGCGGGATCATCGCCACTCCCGAGGTCGCCTCATTCCTGAAGCCCGGGACCCACGCTTCCACCTACGGCGGCAATCCGTTGTCCTGCGCGGCGGCGCTGGCCACCATCGCCACCATCGAGGAAGACGGCCTGCTTGAAAGGGCCAAGGTGCTTGAGCGGCGTTTCCGGGAAAGGTTCGAGGCGCTGTCGGTCAGGTGCCCCTGGATCACCCAGGTCAGGGCCCGCGGCGTGATGATCGGGATCGAACTGGCGGTCGACGGCACCCCCGTGGTGGGCAAATGCCTGGAAAAAGGCCTGCTCATCAACTGCACGCACCAGACGGTGATCCGCCTGCTGCCGGCGATGAACCTCACCGATTCCGACTTCGACGCGGGGTGCGCCATTCTCGAGGAGGCCATCGCCGGCCTGATCACCTGACTTCTTTCAACAAGCCGTTTCCCTTTGGAGACCCGGACCATGCGGCATTTCCTGGCGCTCCTGGACCTGACCAGCGCCGAGATTCACAACCTGCTCGACAAGGCCCGCGCCCTGAAGGCCGACCTGATTCGTGGACGCCGCCCGGCCCTTCTGCCCAACCGCGTCCTCGGCCTCATCTTCGAGAAGCCCAGCCTCAGGACCCGAGTCAGCTTCGAGGCGGCCATGGGCCAGCTTGGAGGCTCGAGCGTTTTCCTCAGTTCAACCGATGGCGCCATCGGCCAAAGGGAACCGGTAGCCGATTTCGCCAGGGTTCTCAGCCAACTTTGCGATGCCGTCGTGCTCCGTGTCTTCCGGCACCGCACCATCGAGGAATTCGCCGAGCATTCCAGCGTGCCGGTGATCAACGGCCTGTCCGATTACAACCACCCCTGCCAGGCGCTTGGCGACCTGCTCACCATCCAGGAGGCGTTTGGTTCGCTCGAGGTACGAACCCTGGTGTTCGTGGGTGACGGCAACAATGTGGCGAGGTCGCTCGTGGTGGCCTGCGCCCGCGCTGGCATGAGGTTCATCCTGGCCGCGCCGGAAGCCTACCGATTTGACGAGTCGTTCCTTTCCACCTGCCGCACCGCCTTTCCCGGCCATCTTCCCGTGCAGGAGTCCGATCCCGCGCGGGCCGTATCCGAGGCCGACATCGTCTACACCGATGTATGGACCAGCATGGGGCAAGAGGCTGAAACGGCCAAACGACTGCGTGATTTCAAGGGATTCGAGGTGAACGAATCGCTCATGGCGCGAGCGCCTTCCCACGCGCGGTTCATGCACTGCCTGCCGGCCCACCGCGGCGAGGAGGTTTCCGCCGGGGTCATGGAAGGCAAGGCCAGCCTGGTGTTCCCCCAGGCTGGCAACCGGATGCACGCCCAAAAGGCGCTGCTCTGCTGGCTGCTTGCCGACCAAATCGCCAAATCCTGAAATATCAAAGGTTTGGCTCAAGTTCCAAACCGGACTGGACGACCGCTGCCGCGTGCGGTTATACGGCCACCCCAAGATCGCGCCCTGTGCGCGTGGTCCCGGGAGAACCGTGATGGCCCGATTGATCCAACTGTCTTGCGGATGGCTCTTGGCCGCAAGCATCTGCCACGCCCTTGCCGCGCCTTCCAACGGCGCCGGCGGCACCATTCCGCCACTGTCACCGGAAGCGGGAAACTGGCTCATTTGCTGCGCCAGCTACACGGGTGCCGATGCGCCCGAGTTGGCCAGGCAGTGCGCCCTCATCATCCGCACGCGCGACAACCTGCCGGCCTATGTCATCAATTACGGCGAACAGGAACGGAAGAAACGGGAGGCGGAGATCGAGCAGGAGTTGAAGCTCAATCCCGATGCCCGGATGCCGCGCAGGGGCGCCAAGATCCCCGACCAGTGCGCCGTTGTCATCGGCGGTTATCAAACCATCGACGCGGCACGCGCCTCGCTCGACAAGGTGAAGAAACTCAATGCCCCCGAGTTGAAAGTCGCCGAAGGCAAGGTCAATTCCGATGTCGTGAGCCTGTATGTTCCGGTTCCCGGCAAGGGCGTTGAGATCAGGCGCGAGATGGTCAATCCCTTTACCCGGAGCTTCGTCACCCGGAATCCGACCATCCCCAACAACCTGCCGCCGCCGCCGAAGTTCGACCCGTTCATCAAGAAACTGAATGCCGAGGAAAGCTATAGCCTGCTTCGAACCAACAAGAAGTGGACGCTTTTGGTGAAGGAATACCGGGGCGCCACCATGGTCCAATCAACCACGGGTAGCGCGAACCAGGCTGGTGGCTTCCTTGAGAAGATCGGCTACTCCAAGAACAGCGACACCCTCAACGCCTGCGCCCTGCAGGCGCGGGAAACGGCCCGCGTGCTTCGCAGGCTGGAGTTTGACGCCCATGTCCTTCACACCAAGACCACGAGCATGGTGACCATCGGCAGCTTCGACCGCGAGGATGATCCCAAGATGCAGCAGGTCGTGGCCCACCTGTCAAAGCTCAACCTGAGCCCCCTCGACCTGGCCGCCAAGCCGGTTCCCATGGAAATTCCCCGCTTCGATCGTTGATCCGCCAGGCATTGCAAAAGTCGGGCCGCGGTTCAATCGCCGCGGCCCGCGCCGTTGGCGGGCGCCAACGCGGCCGGCCTGTATACCAGTTCGTCGTCATCGTCGTGGCCGCCGGAATGGCACCCATGCCCAAAGACGATCACCCCGGCCAACCCGATGATCATGGCGAAAGGCCAGATCCCCAGCCACCGACTCCCTGGGTATTCCATACCCTGAAGTTGAAGGGATTTCGAGTTTCGGTTGGTCAGGGATTCCATGAAGATCAACCTACACAGGGGAACCGCCCTGGTACAGGAGTCGACTGGAGGCCAAGCGCGCAAGTGGGTTGAGCCTCCCGCCGGCATGAACGCCATCCAGTTGGATGCGGTCCTGCAACTACTGCCAGCGCCATTCGAATGCCACGCCGACCAACCGGCCTGGGTGGTCTTGCCCGGCAGCCACCACATCCTTTTCGCGAGGCACCGCCGTGAGGGGAACCTCGCCAGAATCGAGGCTTGGCTGGTCCGCCGCGCCGACTATCTGGCCTGCGAGGCCGACTCTCCCGCCATCATCCGCGCGCTGGAATCGAATCCCATGGCTGAAACGGCGCAATTGCATGAAGTGGCACGCACGGCGGCGGGCGTGCAAAACATCCTCAAGGATGGAGACGCCCCCACCCTGCTTGGCGCCGCCCAATTGCTTGTGGATGGCGGCAAGTTGCATTGGGCAGTCGAGACTCCGGTTCCCCTTCAACAAATGGCCTCCATCTGGGACCTTCTTCCCACGCGCCAGCGGGCCCTTCTGGGCTGGACCAACTACCTCGATTCAACCCGCCACAAGCTGGCGATCAGCGCGGGAAACCAGCCATTGGACGGAGCCTGGGCTTGGGAGCAGGCCGGTGATTATCCCGAGGGAAACTACGAGCGCGCCCTCCATCAGGCCGCCTTTCAGCGCGACGACGAAACCCTGGCGCGCCTTTTCAACCGCGGCAGCAGGGCCGATGTGCTGCTGCTGGGCCTCATCCTGCTCGCCGTGCTGGTCATCGGCCAACTGATGCTGGCCTCCACCGGTTGGAAGCCACCGCCCCTTTTCCGCCCGGCGGCCAAGGAAATCTCGCCATGACCAAGGTCCAGCAAGTGCTTGTCGTGCCGCGGACCCACATGGATTCCCTAGGAAAATTCCAAGGATTCCTGCCCGGGGGCAACGAACTGCTGGACCGGTTGCTATCCCCTTCGGCCCTTCGATTTCTCGACCGGCCGGCCGCCGAGGAGGACCCCGGTCACAAGCAGTTGATCCCCTACATGGTGATCAGGCATGCCGGCAGGTTCCTTGGATACACAAGGGGTAAGAAAGGCAGCGAAACCCGCCTTCACGCCCTGCGTTCAATCGGGGTCGGCGGCCATGTCGAGCCATGCGACGGCCCCGCCCACGACTCCCTTTCCGTGGGAATGACCAGGGAACTCAGGGAGGAAATCCATGTCGACGGCGATCTTGGCATCCGCTTCCTCGGACTGATCAACGATGACAGCAATGCCGTCGGTATGGTCCATCTCGGACTCGCCTACCTGGTCGATGTTGCCGCTGAACCCATGGTCGCCGACCTCGCTCTGGCGGATCCGCGCATGGAATCGCTGGGGCAATTGCGCGCCAATGGCGATCGGCACGAAACCTGGTCGAGGCTGTTGCTGGATGATCCAAAAGCCCTGATGGACTAAGGGGTCCGGATCGTCAGATCGGGCGGTTCGCCACCCTCTTTCGACAGCCAATCCGTCAGGGCAACCAGTTTCTGCGCCGGAGAAGGTTCCCCCGCGACCTCATTCCCCGGAGATCTTCCCCAACGGACCTCACCTCGGGTGGTGTCAACGATCCAGTCCGTTTCCTTCTTTCTCAAAGCTCGCACCTTGCCCGAAAGATTGCCCGAAGCCAATAGGCCTGCCAGTCGGGCCGCCTCCTCTACCATCCGTGATGGCCAAGCCTTGCCGGGCGATTCGGGCCCCCTTTCGGGAACCGAGTCAAGCAGGGGCCAATCCCTGGCGCCTTCCAACCGCGGGAGAAGCACTCCCGACGCGTCGACAAGCCGTTCGACCTTGGCGCTGGCATCGGCAACCCTCAGGACCGGATCGCGAAACTTGAGGTCGACGCGCGCGCCTGTCGCGGGAGAGACGGTGACCGTCCGGACTTCAGCTACCCATGGATGCCTCCTGAACGCGGCGGACAGCCTGGCGGGAAGGTCACGATCGAGAAGGGAAAGCGTTTCAGCCGATCCAGAAAGGAACCGGACTTCGGTCAGGAAAGCCTCCCGACCCATGCCGCGCGGCGAAAGCACCTCCACGCGGTTGAACGGAATCTGATAGGCGCCGGCCTTGTCCAAGTCGTTCCTGACCCTGATGTCGAGGCCCCAAAGTCCAAGCCAGCACAGGCCACCCAGGCCGACCCCCACAAGGACCAACAAACCGGCCAGCGAGTAGGTTCGCTTGGAGCGACGGCTTCGGACGGAGGTGGAATCATCGCCCTTGGGCGACTTGGCGCGCCGGGGTGGCTTGTCCTCACCAGATGCTGATTTGCCGCTCGACATCAATGTGGAACCGCTCCCGAACGCGTTGACGCATGGCCTCGATTAAATTGATGATATCGGCCGGATGCGCCGGCGATCGAACCACGATGAAGTTCGGGTTCCTGTCGCTAACCTCGGCGCAACCTTCGGACTTTCGGGCGACATCCGATTTCCGCAACAGGTCGACGGCGTCATGTCCGCGGAAAATCGGCCCGATCGTGTTGGCCCTCAAAGGTTCGCGTATCCGCCTTTCAATCCAGCAGCGCTTGAGACGCTGCACCACCGGTTCCTGTCCCGTCGCCTCCAGCCGGAATTCAACCTCAACGATGATGGCGCTGGGAAACGGGTCATGCCTGTTCTCTCCCTGGTGCAACATGGCGGCGTCCAGTTCCTCGACCCGACCGGAGGCGGATACCGCCCTGATACGGTCGACATGCTCAACCAAACCGCCCTCCCCCTCGGGAACGCGAAGCCTCAGGGCGCCCGCAACGGTACCGGGTTCACCCACAAGGTGCTCGAGGCCGGAAAGCCCGGCGCGTCCCGCCGCCTCGACAACCGCGGACAGATGGGCGCCCGCCCCGGCGACAACCCGGTCGCCAACGACCGAAACGCGGGTGAACTCCGCGCCGCCCAATGCCAAGACAACGCCCCGCACCGAATCCTTGGAAACAATCACATGCCGGCCGGAACCCAGCACCCGGATCGGTTGTCCGTCGCTCGCCGCGGCGGAGATAACCCTTCCCAACTCCTCCCTGGTCCTGGGCAACGCCAAGTAATCGGCTTGCCCTCCGAGTCCCAAGGACAGGTGGGGGGCCAAGTCCCCGTTTTTGAACACCAGTCCCGAGAGTGAATCGAGTGCCCCCATCTTCCGGCCTCCCCACCGCGTTGCGAACAGGAACTTCTAGTTTATACGGGGAGGGGTTGCTCGTCGTTTCTTGTTCCAGCCCGCTAACATGATTTCATGGGACTCGATCCAGAAACCCGATCTCCCGCGCCCGATGCCGCCGTGCTGGTCAGCGGTGGCCTCGACAGCGCCATTCTGGCCGGATTGTGGGCCCGCGACCGCGTTGTCCAGCCGATTTATGTTCGCTGCGGCCTCTGGTGGGAAGACCAGGAATCGGCGCATTGCCGGGATTTCCTGGCGGCCCTCGGCACTCAGCGGATGCTCCCTCTCCTTGAACTGGCCCAGCCGGTCGCCGACATCTATGGAAATCATTGGAGCCTCACGGGTCTCGGGGTTCCATCGGGTGATTCCCCAGACGATGCCGTGTTCCTTCCCGGCCGAAATGTCCTCCTTCTCGCGAAAGCCCTGTTGCTTTGCCACATTCGAGGCATACGGACCCTGGGCCTCGCGCCCTTGGGGACGAATCCCTTTCCCGACGCGACACCCGAATTTTTCAAGGCCATGGCCGGCATCGTGAACACCGCTGTCGGCGGGTCGGTCATCGTGGAACTTCCGTTCCTGAGCATGAAAAAACAGCAGGTCATGGAGTTGGGACGCGACATGCCGCTGGCCAAGACCTTTTCATGCATCCGGCCCGAGAAGGGCATGCATTGCGGCGCCTGCAACAAGTGCGCTGAAAGGATCGCGGCATTCCATTCGGCCGGCATGCCCGACCCGACACCCTACGCCACGCCAACCCGGAGCCATCCATGCACGCCGTGACGCGCGAAATCCATTTCTGCTACGGCCATCGGCTCCTTGACTACCCGGGAAAATGCCGGCACTTGCACGGCCATAACGGGATTGCCGTCATCACCATGGAATCTCCGTCCCTGGACACCTTGGGGATGGTTGTCGACTTCGGCAAGCTCAAGGCCGTTGTGGGCTCATGGATCGACAACCACCTCGACCACCGGATGATCATGCACCGTGACGATCCGGCCCTTTCCTACCTGCTATCGCAAGGCGAACCGGTGTTCGTGATGGATTGCAACCCCACCGCCGAGAACATCGCCAAGCTCATTTACGACAAGTCACGGGAAGCGGGCTTTCCCGTCGTTGAAGTGAAACTTTGGGAGACGGAATCCTGCCACGCGACTTACCGGGACTGACGGGGAGCGAATCCGCCCCGCGCGTGGGCTTGGCGGACCAGCCTTATCGCGAATTCCTTGTGGGTCATGAAGCGGATGTCCTCGATGGCGCTCGCCAGGCAGGCCAGCGGACTGAAATCAGGATTCGGATTCACTTCAAGAACATGCGGGTTGCCTGAGGCGTCGCATCGGAAATCAACGCGGCCGTAGTCGCGGATTCCGACCGCGGAGCACGACTTGCGGGCCAAATCCGCCAACCTGCCCTGCAGTTCCGCCGGAATGTTCGCGGGGTAGTCGACCGGAGTGGAATTGAAGTCCGCCGATTCGACCAGCCATTTGGCATCGTAGGTGAAGATGGGCCATCTTCCGGGGCCGCGCTCATCAAAGCGGATTTCCGAGGCCGGCATCACCGAGACCTCGGGACATTCCACCACCACCACGCTGAATTCCCGACCTTCGAGGTAGGGTTCCACAAGCACCGGCGCGCCAAACTGCTCGAGCATGAGCGCCACCCGTCGGGAAAGCGCCTCCTGCGAGGTGACCACGCTTCCATGGTCCACACCGATGCTCGCGTCCTGGCCGGCCGGTTTCACGATGACGGGCCAATCGAACGGGCAGGCCGGAACACGGGCGTCGTTGATCACCAGGCAATCGGTCACGGGAAGCCCGAGGCCCCTTAGCAGCGCCTTGGTGCGGGGTTTGTTCCTGGCCAAAGCGAGGGTGGTGGATGGAGAACCGGTAAACGGTATTCCGAGCCATTCCAGCAAGCCGGCCACCGTGCTTTCAGTCTCGTAATGGGTCGCAAGGCCTTCGAAGAAGTTGAAGACAACATCAGGTCGCTCATCGGCTAGCTTTTGGAGCAGGACACCCGGTTCGCGCACGCCGAACTTGCTGACCTCGAACCCACCCTCGGAAAGATATTTTTCCACCTCGCCGACGGTGAAGACGATTTCGTGCTCGGACTCGGCCTCCTTGTGGCCGACGGCCAGGACAGGTTCGTTGTAAATGATCCCCACTCGGAGGGATTGCCGACTGGAGGAGGCTATCATGCGGTCACCCTGGTTTTTCATCCCCTGGAGCGCAATCCATGCCTCACCGTGGCGGCGCGCAGGACGCGCGCGATCACCCCGGCATGATCGAGTCCATGCCCCTTGGCCAGGATGCAGAGATCTCCGGTGCGTGGATCAAGCCCGGGCAAAGGATTGATCTCAAGGAAGTAGGGCACCCCGTCACGAATCCTGAAGTCCATGCGCGCGATGTCCCGAACTTCGAGGATATCAAGGATTTTCCCGGCCGCCGCGAACAGGGCGGCGTTCACGGAAGCGCCAAGCAGGGCTGGCGCCTCGTAATCAACCTGGTTCTCCCAGTCGCGCTTCACCTCAAGGCTGTAGATGAAAGGCCCATTTGCCTTGCGCGGCAGGACGCGCATCGCGCCCATCCACCATGGCGCGTTTCCGATCGCCGCCACGGTGACCTCGTCACCGGCGATGAATTCCTCCACAAGCACCGGCTGGCGGTAGGCGCCAAGCATCTCCATGACTCGGGCGCGCAATTCTCCCCTGTCATGAACCAGGCTTGTGGAACGGATTCCCTTGCTGGATCCTTCCCATGCGGGCTTGACCACCGCCGGCACCGGCAAATCATCAAGGGAGTCGTCAGGGGAGTTGACAGTCCGGCCCAATGGCACACGGATGCCCCGTTCAGCGACGAGGCAACGGGTCCACCCCTTGTCCATGGCCACGGACAAGGTGGCGGGATCGGACCCGGTGAAGGGAATGCCAAGGGTTTCACAAATGGCGGGGACCCGGGACTCCCGGCTACGGCTGGTACCCCTTCCCTCGGCGATGTTGAAAACGAGATCGGGGGGATTGTCGAGCAAGGCCCGAACCAACTCAGGGCCGTTGCCAAGCCTCTCAACCACATGGCCCAAAGAACGCATGGACCCGGCAAGCGCCTCGAGCGTCGCCGGGGAGTCGAATTCTTCCTGCCAGTCATCGGGAGCGCCGGGCGGGGCAGATCCGTCTAGCTTGGCGTCGAAGGTAAGCCCGATCCGCATGCTTTGACCGTCATGGCCCCGCCCCGCACCCTGGGGATCCATTCCCCTCGGATTCGATTCCGCTGCCGGAAGCGGGCTCATCAGGAGTGGTATATCCGGCCGGGGGCGAATCGGAAACCATCCGCAGCGCGCGACGGCGCATGCGCTCGTTGTTTTCCGGCATCAGCATCGACCTGTAGCCATGAAGAAGCGAACTGACGCCGCGCGTCGGGGTTGAGCGGGTTGTCGCCGGCTTGTCCTGGGCCTGATAGCGAACCGACATGCCCTCGTAGTTGCGCAGGACAACGGCATCATCCGAGGCGCTGATGAGGTAATTGGGCATGACGGGGATCTTGCCGCCACCATGCGGGCTGTCGACCACATAGGTGGGTATCGCCAAGCCTGACATGTGGCCGCGGAGGCCTTCCATGATCTCCATGCCCTTCCACACCGAAGTGCGGAAATGGCCGGCTCCAATGACGGGGTCGCAATGGAACAGGTAGTACGGGCGAACCTTGATGCGCAGCAGGGCCCGCAGGAGCGCCCTCATGGTGCCTAGGTCGTCGTTGACACCCTTGAGCAGGACGGAGTGGTTGTTCACCGGAATGCCGCGGGCCAGGAGAGACTTGACTCCCCGGGCGGCCTCCTGGGTGATTTCACGGGGATGATTGAAGTGGGTCTGGACCCAAACCTTGCCCACCTTCTCGATCAGGTCGAGCAACTGCGTGTCGCGCAACCGCATGGGCAGCGTGACAGGCACCCTGGTGCCGATGCGAATCACATCGACATGGGGCATCGCGGCAAGGTTCTCAAGGAAGAACGCCAGCTTGTTCATGTTCAGGGTGAGGGGATCCCCGCCCGACAGGATCACATCCCGGATTTCGGGATGGTTGCGGACATAATCAATCATCCGCTGGTCGTTGCCGGAGATCTTGTCGAACCCGCCATGCACCATCGTCGCGCGCTTCCTGGTGCAGAAGCGGCAGTACATCGTGCAGACATGGGTGGAAACAATCAGGGCGCGGTCGGGATACCTGTGGGTCAACCCGGGCACCGGTGAGTCGAGGTCCTCCTCAAGGGGATCCTCAAGTTCGTATCCGGAGGGATTCTCAGCCTCGAGGGGCGACGGAACCGACTGGGCCCGGATCGGATCGGCGGGATTGTCGGCGTCGATCAGCGAGAAGTAGTAGGGGGGAATGGCGAGCTTGTAATCCCGTTCAAGTTCACCGATCGCCTTGAGTTCGTTCTCAGCGAAGGGGAGAAGGTCACGCAACTGGCGGGCGGTCTTGATGGAGTTCTGGACCTGCCACCGCCAGTCATTCCATTGGCTGTCGGGAACATTTCGCCAGATGGGGTTCCTGCGGGGTTGGCCCGGGGGCTCTTCGTCTTCGTGAGGGGGGCGCTGGGAAGCGGAAGCATTGACGGGTCGCGCGTCGAGATGGCTCACCTGTCGGCCTCATCCATGAGTGGCCGGCGAAGGCCGCTCTCGCGGCTAGGCGACACCAGCTGGGGTGCGCGCCTCCGGCCATGGGCAGGATGTTAACGGGGGTGCCATTAAAAACAAGCCCGTTATGGCCGACACGGGCGCGAATTCCGGTCCGAAATCCAATAACAGACGGACTAAGTCTTCGAATCACGGAGGGCGCCCTGAATACACGGATACTTTAAAGGCCTGAAATACCCCGGCCGTCTCCCGCGAACCGGCGCGCCCGGGCTCGCCGGTTCGCGGACTTGCGATCCCGCCGCCATCCCGCACAATGAAGTTGTTCCGTTCGCGATTTTTTTCCCAGGAGACCATCCGACATGCGCAGATTCCTCTCGCCAGCGCTCGCCGCCATGCTCTTCGGCGGGCTCGCGCTCGCCGCCGATGTGCCCGAGCTGGTCAAGCAACTCAAGAGCCCGAGCGCCGAGGAGAGGCGAACCGCGGCCAAGGAACTCGCGGAAATGAAGGCGGACGCCAAGGCCGCCGTTCCGGCTCTGGTCGGGGCGCTGGCGGATCAGGACAAGTTCGTCCGCAGGTTCGCCGCCCAGGCGTTGGGAGAAATCGGCCCCGATGCCCGCGCCGGCGTCAAGGGACTCTCGGGAGCGCTCGCCAAGCCAAGCGAAGCCAGGGAAGTCCAGCAGGCCGCGGCCATCGCGCTTGGAAGGATCGGGTCGGACAGCCTTCCCGCGCTCACCGGCGCCCTCAAGGACAAGAAACTCGATGGTTCGGTTCGTTCCAAGGCCGCCGAAGGCATCGGCCTTTTGGGCTCGGCGGGTGGCTCCGCGGTTGGCGACCTGACCAAGGCGCTCGGCGATGCTGATGTCCGGATGGCCGCCATCGCCGCTCTCGCCCAGATGGGCCCCGCGGCGAAGGAATCCGAAAAGGCTCTCCGCGCCATGGTCGAGGACAAGAAAAACAAGCGCGACAAGGCCCTCATGGGAGCCGTGAAGGACGCCCTCAAGAAGGTGAAGGGTTGATTCCGGAAAACATGTCAGCCGGTTGGCGGCTACCCAGGGGCGTCAACCGGCAGACATGGAACCGCGCCTCCGATCCCGGAGCCATCATTCAGGATGAGCGCGCGGCCGCCGAACTGGGAAACGCCGACACGCGATGGGTGTTGGAACATGTCTCCCCGGGTTGCAGGTTCATCGATCTGGGTTGCGGCGGGGGAAGACTGCTGGACTCCGTGGCTTCCTCTTGCTCGGCGGCCGTTGGCATCGACATTTCCTGGCCGGGGCTCGGGCGATGCCGAGACCGTTTCGGTACCGGTACCAAGCCATGGCTCATCCGCGCCGACTTGGCCGACCTCGATTGCATTTCAAGCCATCAATTTGATGTGGCCGCCTGCCTGTTCAGCACGCTGGGAATGATTTCACCCCGCCAGGCCAGGGAGTCTTTCCTCAGGCACGCCGCGCGCATCCTCAAGTCGGGCGGACTTTTCCTTGTTCACGCCCACAACAGGTGGTGGCACTTGGGCAGCGCCGCGGGCAGGCAATGGCTTTTCGCGGACGCCTGGTCGGCATGGAAGGGTGCCGACCGGCAAGGGGAATTCCGGCACCCTGATGCCCCGGCATCGGCGCCGGCGCTGGCTCATTATTCCCGTGGTGAACTTCGCGAACTGCTTTCAAGCTGCGGATTCAAGGTGGAGTCGGTCAGCCCCGCGCACGGCCCCGGCGGAAAAAAGTACCTGGCCTACGGATGGCACGCGGTGGCACGCGCCCGCTGATTCACGAACCCCGGGCCAATTCCCCGGCGGCCATCGCGATGGCCAAGGCACTCTCCTGCAGGCGGTGTCCACCGGAGCGTGAAAGGGCCAGCGACACATCGGGTCCCGCCGCCGCCACGAACGAAACACTGTCCGCGTAAGGAATGACATCATCATCCACGGCGTGGAAAATCCGGACGGGCATGGTGGGATTCAACCTGTGAGCCAAGGTGACCTCGTTGCGCCCCTCGGCCTGCTCATAAAGTTTCCAGCCCAACCTGACGGGCCCGCCCATTCCCTGGTATTCAACGCTTCCCGAGCTTAGCCAAACTTCCGCCGTGAGTCCCGGCATCCGGCCAAGCATCGTGAAGCCAAACCGGAAGGCTGGCGCCGCGAGCACGAGTCCCTGCACCGCCTCCGGATGTTCCGCCGCGAACCATGATGAGGCGTAGCCACCCATGCTGGATCCCACTAGCACGCGCGGCCCCTGATGCCATCCCGCCGTGAACCTTCTCACCGTTCTCAGGTCGTCAAGAAGCGTTTCGTGGCACAAACCCAGAAGCGCGCCATCGGGATGTGTGGGAGTGGACCTCCCATGTCCCCGGAAATCAGCGGAGACGAAGGCCGCGCCCAAGCCGGATGCCATTTCCATCAGGGCCGTCGACTTGTTTCCGGTGCCATCGGACTGGAATCCATGGACATACCAGAGGAGTGGGCCATCAGGCTTCCCGGGCAGCCAGTGAACGAGAATTTTGCCTCCGTCGGCGGAGTCGATGAAGGTTTGGCGCGCCGCCGGTCGGTGTTCGCTCATGTCTCGCGTTCCTTGGCTTGTGGCTTGGTCAACTCTTCAAGGCGACGCTTGAGCGACTCGAGGGTGGCGCCTTTGCCGGCATCGGGTCGCGGCAGCTTTTCCTTGATCGCGATGGCCTTCTTGGTGACCGATAATGCCCGGCTTTTCTGGCCCTTGGCCAGAAGGGCCTCGGCAAGCGTGTCCAAGGCGTTGGGGTTCTCGTTCAAGGTGAGGCCGCAGGCCCGTTCAGCCAACCCGACAGCCTCGGTCGGGTCGCCTCCGCATTCCCGCGGCGCCTTGGCCAGCATCCAGGCGAGGTTGTTGATCGGCAATGGGTTGAAGGGCAGTCGTTCCACCACCTGGCGCTGCAGTCCGATCGCTTCCTGCCAACGGTTCACGCGGGCGAGGAGCAAGGCCTTCCTGGAAAGCGAGGGGAGGTGGGTAGGCCTTGCCTTGAGCACCCGGTCGACAAGGGAAATGGCATGGGCATGGTCGCCATCGGCGGCATCCTGGTCGGCAAGCATTTCCAGCATGGCCGGATCGCCGGGAGGCAGATTCATCACTTCATAGAGGGTCGACATCACGCCTTCGCGGTTGCCGCTCATCCGCATCAGGTTGAGCCACTTGGAGGCAAGCCAGTTGGGGTCGACTCCGTCGCCTTGGAGTTTTTCAAGGAATCCAGCCGCTTCCTCGAAGCGTTCGGAACAGATCAGCGCATCCAGAAGCACGGAAACCCAGCCATCGGCCGCCTGCTCCACAGATGGCGGGAAGCATTCCGAAAACACCAGTTCGGGCCTGTCCATCGAGATGTGGATGAAGGCCAACCTCAGGCGAAGGGATTCATCGCCGCGAGCGATGGACAAGGCGGACCTGATGGCGTTCCGGGCCCTTTCCCACTGCCCGGCGGCGGCCAACGCGTCGCCTAAAGCCGTCCACCGGGAAGGGTCGGATGATTTTTTCGCGGTTGCGTTTTCGAGCGTCAGGATGGCCTCCGCGTGGCATCCAGCGAGCGCTTGCAATTCGTGTCGCAACTGGAAATCGCCACAACCCTTGAGGGCCTCGGGCAAACAGCCGGCGGCCGCCAAAACCCGCCGCCTCTCCGCCTTCCAAGGCCCCTGCACGCCTTCGGCCAGACAACGGTCCACTTCGGCCAAAGCCTCATCATGGCGCCTCGCCATGACAAGCATTTCCACCAGAAGCTTGCGGATGTGGGCGGGAGGCGGGCTCTGCTCCCTCGCGGCCTCGATGTCGCGGATCACCACCTGCTCAAGTCGTTCCCCCCGGCCATCGCGGACCATCGCGACATTCATCATCGCGCGCATTCGACGGAGGGGCCCGTGATCGGGCCGGCATTCGATCAGGGCGTCGAGCGTGGACAACATGGCTTCGGTGGGGGCCCCCGTGACCGACAACGAGTCCACACCCTCATCCTCCGTAGGCCAGCCTTCGGGCATTTTTAGCAAGGCTGTGAAGGCTTCAAGGGCCTCGTCGAACCGCTTCAGCGAGGCCAACGCCATCACCCGCGCCAAGGCGATCCGCGCGACCAACTGACTCTTTTCCAAGTCCTTGGCAGCCTCCGCGGCTTCGTCCGCCGCCGAAAGGGACTCTTCATGACTGCAAAGCGAGCGCCTGATGATCGACATTTCCAGGAACATCGCCGCGCGCTCATCGGCATCCAAAAGGAACGACAACGGCATGACCGATTGAAGCGTCGCGAGCGCTTCCCGGTAACGCCCGGCCAGGAACAGCGACCGTGAACGGAAAATGCTTGGATAAGGATTGGAGGGCTGCAACTGGGCGGCGCGCGCGAAGCTCTCCTCCGCGCCATCGTGGCGCTCGAGGGCGCGAAGCGTCAGGCCACGCTCCATGTGCAGCGCGAACTCGGAGCCTTGCCTGGCTATGGCCTCGTCCAACAGGGCCAGGGCCTCTGTTTCCCGGTACCTCTGCCGGAGAACACCGACAAGGCTGACAAGGTTGGCGATCCGATCCGGAGAGATTTCCCTGGCCCGCCGGAAATCGGCCTCGGCGAGGTCGGGACGGCGATTGCTGGAATGGCATTGGCCGCGACCGACCCTGGTGGATGAATCGGTGTCATCGATCTCGATGGCGCGGGTGAACGCATCAACCGCCGGCTGCCAAAACTCCTTCGCCTGCCAATATCGTCCCAGGCCGCGAAAGGCCTCGGCGTTGGCGGGTTCGGCCAAAGCCATGGATTCGAGTTCAGAACGCTTCCAGGAGTCGGTTTCCGACTCGAGCCTTAAATGGTTTTCCTCGCCCAACAATTGAGTGAGTCGAACAACAAGGTCCTCCACCGTGTTGATACGCTTGGCCTGCAACCAGTTACCGGCCTCACCAAGGAAAGACTTCCAATCCTCGGGCAGGCCGTTCAAGGCATCTTGCTTGGGCTTGTCGCTTCCCGTGAGGGCGTAAAGAAGAACGCGCCCGATCCCGAAGACATCCTGGATAGGCCCCTGCCAAACAATACCCTTGGGCCTTCCCCTGGTCTCGGGAGGCAGCCATCGGGCGAATTCAAGCGCCGAGTCCAATGACGCGGAATGGCTTATGACATCATCCATCGCGGCCCAGGCATGCAGGATTGCCCGACGGGGTACCAGGTCGGCGCCAATGATCTTGCAACGCCAGGCTCCCTTGTCACCCCCGGTTTTCCAAACCAAAACCCTTCCCGGCGTGATGCCGCGGTGAATCATGCCGCGCCGGTGAAGCGAAAGCACGCCCTGAACAAGGTGCCAGGCCAAGTCAGCGGCCTCGCCGATGGGAATCGGCCCGCGCAAGGATATCTCGGTTCCGATATCACACCCTTCCCAATCCTCGGAAACGCGCACCAGCCGTGTCGACTGTTCAGATTTGCCTAGCGAGACCAGGCGCTCGGCGGCCGGATGATCCTTGGCCATCAACGAACTGCCATGGATTTGGAGCAGGAGGTCGGATTGGTCGGTGTGGCTGCTATTGACCAGTTGAACCACCCTGGACAGTCCGGTGGACACCTCGCGAACGCGCCAGCACGCTCCCGTCAGTTCCAGCTTCAGGAATTCAACCACTTCGAACCCGGCGGGGCACACATGAACCGACCATGGCGCCAGGTCCCTCAGACGGTGATGGGACTTCTTCGCCAATTCGGCCTGCCTCGTCTCCATGGCCAGCAGCAGGATCGCTTCCCATACCTGCTGGGACTTCGCCAATGGACCGCCAGTACGCGTGGCGTCGCCGAGCATGTCGAGCGCGTCGTGCCAATCACCGGCATGGCCGGCCAGGAGGCCGGCGGCCAGGAATAGCCCCTGATGCCGCTCCCGCTGGGCCGGCTCGATGGCATGAACCTGGCGTGTGACATCATGGATCGCGGCCAAATCGGAGGGCGCGCGCGGACCCAGCAACGCCGAAGGCACCAGTTCGCCACGGGAAAGGCCATGCTTTCGAGCGAGGGCGGCAACGCGTTCGTAGAGGCGGGAGTGGGAACCACCCGCCATGCGCGACTCTTCGTCAAGATCGGGCAGTTCCATGCGCCTTCCTGTTGAAAAAACATGGGAATGACCACGACATAACATGTCGTGGTCCGATTCCTTGGCCAAAGCGTCTATATTCTAACGGAAACACCTGTGGTACGGATCGCGCCATGAATACCGCCATTCGATTGCTTGCCTGCCTGCCATGGATCGTCGCCGCGGCGAACGCGGCACCCGGGGACGATGTTCAAATCACCTGGCATGGACAGTCGTTTTTCGAGGTGGTTTCCTCCAAGGGAACCAGGGTGGTGTTTGATCCGCACGGCATCGAGAACTTCGGTAAGAATTCCGTGTCGGCGGACCTGGTGCTGTTGAGCCACCCCCATACCGACCACACCCGGGTTGATGTCCTCGCCAACGCGGGCAAGTTCGAGGTGGTCAAGGGGTGGAAGGATCAGAAGGAGAGCGCCCAACGGGTGGCATTCAATCCCATCGACCAGCAATTCAAGGATGTCAGGATCGCGAGCGTTCCTTCCTTCCATGACGATCAGGGTGGCCTCCGCCGGGGCATCAACACCATCTGGATCCTGGAAATCGACGGCATTCGGATCGCCCACCTGGGCGACCTGGGCCATGTGCTGACACCCGCCCAGACCCGGCCGCTCAAGGATATTGATGTGCTGATGATCCCCGTGGGTGGCGTCTACACGATCAACGGAGCCGAGGCCCGGGAAGTCGCCAGGCAGGTGAATCCCAGGAGGATGATCCTCCCCATGCACTATGGCTCAAAGGTTTACGAGGACCTGCTTCCTGTCGACGAGTTCCTGGAGGAACAACCCCAAGGCTCGGTGGAGCGCGTGAATGGAAACTCCCTGACGGTATCGTCGAAGATTCCGCCCGCCTGGCGAATCAGGCTTTTGTCACACGAACCCTCCAAGAAACCCTGACACGCCAAGCCCAAGGAGATCACGATGGCTGGAACAAATCCTTACATCGAAAAGGTTGACGCGCCCCCCGCGAAGTGCCACTTCAAGGTGACATTCAAGCCTTGCGGCACGGTGTTTGAAGTGGATCCTTCCCGGATTCCGTACAACCGAACGGGCCTCCCTGGAAGCATCCTCGACCTGGCCGAGGGGGCGGGCGTCGAGATCGACCACGCGTGCGGGGGTGTCGCCGCCTGCTCAACCTGCCATGTGATCGTGCACAAGGGATTGGAAAGCTGCAGCAAGGCCACCGACGACGAGCAGGACATGCTCGACGAGGCGCGCGGCGTCACCATGGAATCGCGCCTGGCCTGCCAATGCGTTCCCGACGGTTCCGTCGACCTTGTCGTGGAAATTCCCGCCTGGAGCCGAAACCTCGTGCGCGAGGCGCACTGATACGCGCCGTCAGTCGATTGTTTCGCTGAAAAGTATGGGCAGCACGACCACCTGGGCGAAAGGCGCGCGGTATGGCCCGTAATGTCCGCCGTTGTGGCCCAAGGTCGCGTGGTCCCTTTGCCAGGGATACTGCCTCAGCCTGTTTCGCATGAGTTCGATGTCCGCCGGGTTTTGGGGAACGGGCTGGAAACCGAACCTTCCCGCCGCCCGCGATGTCGAACGGTCGTCACCGCATCCCGAGATTTTCATGACGATGCCGAGCACGAGCCAATCGGACTCGCTGTACCAGACATGAACCCCCAGGCGCGAGGCGCGCAAGGCCCCCTGGATGTCGGCCTTGGTCGAACACGACGGAACCAGCAGGGCTGTTTTTTCAAGGCAATCCGCGGGCAGGTTCGCCGCCGCATGAATCGCCACATGGCAACCGGCGCTGTGCCCGAGGAGCCAAGCCTTGCCGCCTGGATGGGCGTTTTTCCAGTTGGTGATCTGGCTGGCCAGGTCGTGGCCCTTGCGCAGGGCATGCGTCTGGTCCATCTGGTCGGCCAGATAGCGACGGAAACCATGTGACCACAGGTGGGGAATCACCTGCACATCGGGTGCGATGGTGGCTGCGCCGCGCAGGTAGGCATTGGAGCAGGTGAAGAACCCACCGGCACCATCCACCACGAACAAGGCCTTGGGAGGCGCCTGTTCTTGCGCGAACACGGTCCCCAGCATCAACCAAGTCGAGAGAATACCTGGCGCCATGCGGGCTTCCGCTCAAGGTGTCGTCCTGACCCGACATAGATCGGCATTTGATGTGCGACCCGCCAACAAATCGTTTGGGAAAGTCTTCGCGGGCGAACGCTCCGAATGTTCCGCCATCAATCAGGGCATCCACGCCATTTCCTTGGAATGATGCCTCGTTTTCTTCCGATAGACGAACAGATGCATCCCGGCCGAAAGACGGGGGGAGAACGATTTGGCATTGTTTTGCTTGACGATGCACAAAATTTTCCATATTATTGAAAGCGCATGAGTGATTTTGGAAGATTATAGCCTTAAGCTGTCAAAATCTTCCACCGGAGGTCGCCAAGGTGCTGGTTGAGGAACGCCGCCACAAAGTGCTCGAAATTGTCGGGCAAAGCGGGTTTGCCAGCTTGGCGGACCTCGCGCGGCGTATTCAGGTTTCCGAATCCACCATCCGCCGGGACCTGGAACATCTTCATGGCCAAGGGCACTTGAGGCGAACCCACGGCGGCGCCGTGCTTGCCGGGGAAGGCGCGGCCTTCCCCGCATTGGATGAACGCGCTTCGCATCAACGCGACGAGAAAGCCGCCATTGGCCGCATGGCCGCCAGCCTCATCAGGGATGGCGACACCGTTTTGCTCGATGGTGGAACCACGACCTTGGAAGTGGCGCGCCATCTGGTGGGCCGCCCCGTCCAGATAGTCACCAACAGCCTGCCGATCGCCCAGTTGTTCGCCGCGAGCCAATCGAACGAACTTGTGGTCCTGGGAGGGTTTGTCTACCCGCGCACGGGAGTGGCCATGGGCCCCCTCACCATCCGGATGATCGAGGACCTGCATGTGAGAGTGACGGTCCTCAGCGTGGGTGGCATCACCGAGCAGGGACTTTTCAACAGCAACCTCCTCCTGGTGGAAACCGAGCGGGCGATGATGCGCTCGGCGGACGAGGTCGTGGTTGTGGCCGACCGCACCAAGCTAGGTCGGCCCGCCTTGGCATGGTTGTGCGCGCTGGGGGATGTGGACGCGCTGGTGATGGATGGCGGTCCCGGTTCGGCGTTTCCGGAATGGCTCGACAGATCGGGCGCCCGACTGCATATAGCCTCGGCTGAGGGAAAAATGGCGGGAGGTGCGGCATGAGCGGCGGCGGACTGGACAGGTCGCGGGTGGAAGCGCTGGTTCGCGACGCCTTGCGCGGCCTTGTGGGAACCAAGCCCACGGGCGTCGCCACTCCCGCGGCGCCCGCGGGTGCGCCCAAGCTGCTCGTGAATGTCTCCGCCCGGCACGCCCATGTCACCCAGGAAGACCTCGAGAGGTTGTTCGGGCCCGGCCACAGGCTCACCCCGATGAAGGCCCTTTACCAGGATGGATTCTTCGCCGCGGAGGAGACCGTCACCATGGTCGGCCCGCGCCAGCGGATCATTCCCGGACTTCGCATCCTCGGCCCCTGCCGCGATCACACCCAGGTTGAACTGGCCTTCACCGACGCGATCATGATGGGCCTCGACATCCCGGTCCGCAAAAGCGGCGACCACCGCGACTCGCCGGGCGCCTACCTCATCGGCCCCAAGGGGATGATCCGCATGGACCGCGGCGTCATCCGCCATGAGCGGCATGTGCACATCGGTCCCGCCGACGCCGCGTATTTCGGCGTCAAGGACGGAGACCGGATGAACCTGCGCGTGCGGGGCGACTGTCCAGCGGTGCTGGAAGGTCTGCTGGTCCGGCTGAGCCCGACCTCCAAGCTCGAGGTTCACCTCGACACGGATGAGGGCAACGCCGTGAACCTGGGCCGGGCGACTGGCACGGAACTGTTCGTGTGACCGGACCATCAGGACGGAGACGCCGCGGCGCGGATGCCGCGGGGAAGGATGGAGGAAGGGCCGGTGGGGAAACCACCCCGACCGGCGCCAGGGGCGAGGAAACCACAACAAGGAGCAGGACCATGGCCAATATGGAAGCGTTGGGAATGATCGAGACGAAGGGCCTCACGGCCCTGGTGGAGGCGAGCGACGCGATGCTCAAGTCCGCCAATGTCACCTTGCTGGGCTGGGAACAGATCGGAAGCGGTCTGGTCAGCGCGATGGTGGTGGGCGATGTCGCGGCGGTGAAGGCCGCCATCGACGCCGGCGCCGCCGCGGCCGGGCGGGTGGGTGAGGTTGTCGGGATCCAGGTGATTCCGAGGCCCCATGGCGACATCCAGTCGATCCTGCCCAAGTCGGCCTGATTTCCCAGTCACAAGGCAACCCCCAATCAAGGAGCACCAACCATGAGCACCGTCAGCAAGTCCGAAGCGCTCGGCATCGTCGAAACCAAGGGTCTTATCGCCGCCGTCGCCGCCGCCGACGCCATGTGCAAGTCGGCCAATGTGAGCCTCGGCGGACAGAAGCGTATCGGAAACGCGTTCGTCGCCATCTTCGTGCGAGGAGATGTCGGCAGCGTGCGCGCCGCGGTCGACGCGGGAGGCAAGGCCGCCAGCGAGCACGGCGAGTTGATCAGCGCCCATGTCATTCCGCGGCCCGAGGCCGCCGTGCTCGAGAAGTTCCTCGGCAAGTAATTCCCACTGTCGGGGGTCCGGCCTCCGGGCCCCCGTCGGGAGCACTCCGCGCCATGAAGATCCTTGTCGCCAACCTGGGCAGCACCAGCTTCAAGTACCGCCTCTACGCGATGGACGGCGAGAAGTTGCTGGCGCGCGGCGGATTTGAGCGCATCGGCACTCCGTCATCACCGTTTTTCGTCGAGGCCAACGGCAAGCGGGATGAAGGGGCGATTCCCGCGCCCGACCATGCCGTGGCCGTGAGGGCCTGTCTCTCCCAGCTCACCGAGCGGGGTTGCCTCGCCCAAGGCAACGACCTGGCGGCCATCGGGTTCAAGGCCGTTCACGCCCGCGGCATCAGCGGAGCCCATAGGGTGACGCCTTCGGTCCTTCAGGCGATGGAGGACTACAACACCGTCGCCCCCGCGCACAACCCTCCTTATGTGGCCGCGATGCGGCTCCTCGCCCGTGAATTTCCTTCCTTACCCTTGGTGGCGGCTTTCGAGACGGGCTTCCACCAAAGCATCCCTCCGTCGGAGGGGTTCTACGCCGTGCCCCGGGAATGGATTCAAAAGCATGGAATCAGGCGCTGGGGATTCCATGGCGCCAGCCACCGTTACATCGCCGGCCGCGGCGCCCAGTTGCTGGGGAAGCCGGAAGCCAGGCTTGTCTCCTGCCACCTGGGAGGCTCCAGTTCCCTTTGCGCGGTTTCGGCCGGGAAATCGGTCGCCTGCAGCTTGGGAATGAGCCCCCAGTCGGGCCTGCCCCACAACAACCGCGTCGGCGATTTCGATGTCTTCGCCCTGCCGGCGCTGATGCGGGAAACAGGCAGGTCGCTCGACCAACTGCTCGACGACCTGGCCAACCGGTCCGGACTGGAAGGCCTGTCAGGATACCGGGATGTTCGCGACATCGAAAAGGCGGCGGGCGAGGGCGAACCTCGCGCGCGGGAAGCGCTTGATGTGTTCGTCGGCTCGATTCGCCATTACCTTGGCGCCTACATGGTGGCACTTGGCGGAGCCGATGGAATCTTCTTCACCGGCGGCATCGGGGAAAACTCCTCGCTGATCCGCTCGGAGGTTTGCCGCGGCCTTGAATGGGCCGGCATCGAACTTGATCCCGTGGCCAACGGCAAGGCCCGGGGGGAGGCTCCGATTCACAACGGTTCCAGCAAGGTTCATCTGTGGATCCTGCCGACCAATGAGGAAATCGTCGTGGCGCGGCAGGCGCGTGACCTGCTGGCCGGCGGTGGTTCGGCCTGAACGCGCAAGCGGCGGGCCTTGGAGGAACGAGTCATGAAGGTCGACATCACCTACTGCACCTCCTGAGGGTACAGGCGTTTCGCCACCAGTTTGGTGGATGCGATTCGCGGCGCCCACACCGACATCCAGGTCGAGGCGCACACGGGTTCGGGCGGCGTGTTCGATGTGGTGGCCGATGGTCGGAAAATCTTCAGCAAGTGGGACGCCGGCAGGTTTCCCTCCAACGCGGAGATTCTCAAGACCCTTGGCGAAATGCGGGCCCAGAAGGCCTGAACAGGCAAGGTGAACGATGTTCCTGGCTCGCGTGACGGGCGCCGTGGTCGCCACCCAGAAAGCCGAGACCATGACGGGGCAGAAACTCCTCGTCGTGGAACCGGTGCGGGTGGATCCCCATGACCGCGGACGCCTCGTCAGCGCGGGCCGAACCTTCATCGCGGTCGACCCGCTGGGAGCGGGCATCGGCCAGATGGTGCTCATCGTGCAGGGATCGAGCGCCCGGTTGATGCCGGAAACCGAGAAGTTGCCGGTGGACACCGCGGTGATCGGAATCGTGGACAGCGTCCAGGTCGACAACAGGGAAGTCTTCAGCGTCCGGTCGTGAACCGACGCGCAAACAGCGAGGAAGCATCCATGGCGGGACGGATCCAGGCGACGACGGACGAGGTGGTGCGCCGGGTTGTTGAGCGGGTGGTGTCGCAAGTCCGCGGCACGGCGCCCTCCGCCCCCGCCGCCGGTTCCCGCGAGGGGGGCGAAGGCGTGTTCGCGACCGCGGAGGAGGCGATCGCCGCCGCCTCGGCGGCCCAGAAGCAGTTCGCCCTGCGAGGACTTTCCGATCGGCGCGCGGCCATCGAGACCATCCGGGCGATTTGCCGCGACCAGGCCGAGCCATTGGGTCGCGAGGAGTTCGAGGAAACCAAGATCGGCAGGCTTGAGCACAAGATCGACAAGCTCCGCGTGGTCGCCAACCGCATCCCCGGGGTCGAATGGCTCACCACCCGGGCCTTCAGCGGCGAGGATGGCATCGCCCTCGAGGAATACGCCCCCTTCGGAGTGATCGCGGCGGTGACACCCGTCACCCATTCACTGCCCACATTGGCTTGCAACGCGATCAACATGCTGGCGGGCGGCAACGCCGTCGTGTTCAACGCCCATCCGTCGGGTGCCAGGATCGCCGCCAAGGGCACCCGCCTGTTCAACCGCGCGATCCGCCAGGCGATCGGCATCGACAACCTGCTCGCGATCGTCGAGAAGCCCAGCATCGAGAGCGCGCAGGCCATGTTCGACCACCGCGATGTGAAGCTCGTCTGCGTGACGGGCGGTCCGGCCCTGGCGCGAGCGGCGCTCCGAAGCCCCAAGCGGGCGATCGTCGCCGGCCCGGGCAACCCGCCGGTCGTGGTGGACGCGACGGCGGACCTCGACAACGCCGCCAAGAGCATCGTCATCGGCGCCAGTTACGACAACAACCTCCTCTGCATTGCCGAGAAGGAGGTTTTCGCCGTCACGGAAGTGTTCGATGAGCTCCTCTCATGCCTCCCCAGGCACAAGTCGGTCGCGCTGAATGCGGCCCAGGTGGACAAGCTGGCCGCCGCGGCCTTCAAGCCCGGAGAAGGAGGCAAGCTCGTCGTGAACAAGGACCTGGTGGGTGCCGATGCGGCCACGCTGGCGAGGCACGCCGGGATCGAGGTGCCGCCCGACACCCTCATGCTTCATGCCGAAACAGGGGAGGACAACCCGTTCGTCGGCCATGAGCAGATGATGCCGTTCGTGCCATTCGTCCGCTGCCGGGATGTCGACCAGGCGATCGAACTGGCCCTCAAGCACGAGCATGGCTACGGCCACACAAGCATCATCCATTCGCGGAATGTCGAGACGATCACCCGCATGGGCAAGGCGATGAACACGACCCTGTTCGTGCAGAACGGCCCATGCACCGCCGGCTTGGGTGCCGGCGGGGAGGGCTATGTGAGCTTCAGCATCGCCACGCCCACGGGCGAGGGCGTCACCACCCCGGCCACCTTCTGCCGCGTCAGGCGCAGCAGCACGGCCCGGGCCATGCGGGTGGTTTGAGGAGCCTGTCATGCAGTTCGGGGCGGTCGTGGGTCATGCGACGGCGACGGTGAAGCACAAGGGCTTCGTCGGCTCCAAGCTGCTGGTTGTCCAGCCGCTCCGCGACACCGGTGAGACGGATGGTGATCCGATCTTGGCGATCGACCGGATCGGATCGGGGCCGGGCATGAAGGTGATCATCAGCAGCGACGGCAAGGCGGCGCGCCAGGCGGTGGGATCCAAGGACTCGCCGGTGCGCTGGCTGGTGGTGGGGGTGGTGGACGGGTGAGCGGCGAATGGCGATATGACGGTCGGATCCTGGCCGCGGAGCATCTGCCCCGCCGGTTGCCTGGCGTCACCCGCGTGGTGGTTCGCCCCGGAACCATCGTCACCCAACTGGCGCGGGAAGACCTTTCGCAAAGGGGCATCACGATCGGGCAGGAATCGCCCGCGGCCCCGGCTGTCGCCACGCCTGCCCCCGGCACCGGGATCTGGATTGGAAGCGACCGCGATTACCCCGTGCTCTCGCTGGCCCTGAGCCTTGCCGGAGGGGCGCCCGGACGCACCCACTCAGGCGATTCCGCAGCGCTGGCGGCCGAGGCCGGGCGCTGGCGCCGGGACAATCCCGATGGCGCCGTGGTGATCTTCACGGCGAAGCCCGAACTGGCGGCCTGGGAGGCAGGAAAGGCGTCGGGCTCGCCCGCCGCCGCCGTGTGCGGTGTGCCACAGGCCAGCCGCGCCATGGCCACCCTGGGAAAGCCGATCCTGGCCGTCGAGATGCCCGGACGCACAGCCTACGAAATCCGCCAGATCCTGCGCCTTGCCGGCGCCTCGGGGAGGCCTTCATGAAGATCGGCGAGGTGTTCGGCCGCGTGACGCTCTCCCGGGTGCATCCGACCCTGGCGGGCATCCGCTGGATCGTCGTCTCGCCTTGCAGCCTCAAGGCCCTGCTGGCCGCGGATGGCCGCGCCGGCGAACCTTGCGCCGTTCGCGGCGATGGAGAGGACCTGGTCGTGGCCGATGCCGTCGGTGCCGGCCACGGACAACTGGTGGGATACAGCGAGGGCGGCGAGGCGGCGATGCCTTACATGCCCCGCAAGGTTCCCGTGGACGCGCATGCCGGCATCCTTCTTGACAACCTGACCTGCCACGAGATCACTTAAAAGGAGTATTGACATGGCTCAATTGCATGGCGGCAAGACCGAGTACGAACTCAAGGAACTGATCTGCGAGATCGGCCGAAGGGTCTACCACCGCGGCTTCGCCGCCGCCAACGACGGCAACATCACCGTTCGGCTCAACGAGCGTGAATTCCTCTGCACTCCCACGATGGTCTCCAAGGGCTACATGAAGCCCGAGGATATTTGCAGGGTCGATGCCAAGGGGGTTCAACTCGCCGGGCGCAAGAAGCGAACCAGCGAGGTGATGCTGCACCTTTCCGTTTACAACCAGCGGCCCGACATCAACGCCGTGGTCCACTGCCATCCGCCCCACGCGACCGCCTTCGCCGTCGCGCATGAACCGATCCCCAAGTGCGTGCTTCCCGAGGTCGAGGTGTTCCTCGGCGAGGTGCCGATCGCCATTTATGAGACGCCCGGCGGCCAGTCATTCGCCGACACGGTGGTGCCCTACGCCAAGGACTGCAACACGATCCTGCTGGCCAACCACGGCACCATCACCTTCGGGCCCGACCTCGAGAACGCCTACTTCAACACCGAGATCATCGACGCCTATTGCCGCATCCTCATCCTTTCCAGGCAACTCGGCCGGGTGAACTACTTCACCGAACAGCAGACCAAGGAACTGCTGGCCCTCAAGAAAAGGCTCGGCTACGACGATGTCCGCTTCCGCGACGAGTCGAACCCCACCTGCGGGGACTCAAGTTTCGACCGCAGGTACTCGAAGTTTGTACCGCGTCCCTACGCGTTCCGGTTCGATGAACCCACCGGCGTTGGCAGCGAGTGCGGCGCCTCGGGCGGACTGCCCGATGCCGACGACCCGGCGCTGGAAAACCTGGTCCGGGCCATCACGGAACAGGTGATGCGCAACCTTTCGGGCGTCTGATCCAACGGTTCGACTCGGCGGACAGGCGGGAGCCTTCGATGTTCAGTTTCCGAAAGGACAAGGCGGGATTCTTCACCACTCTGCTGGTGGTCCCGCTCCTCGTCGGCCTGGGCGTCGTGCCCCTGCTTTTCATCATCGGATTGACGCTGGGAAAGCTCGATGACTTCAGCCTGCCCATCAAGATCTTCTTCGGGGTCTGTTGGCCGCTGCTGGTGGTCACGGTGCTCATCCGCGTTTGGATTTTCCGCGTGCAAATGATCAACAAGCGGAAAAGGGAAGGACAGGAACAGTCGGCGGACACGCAGTCGGAGGAACAGTCATGAAGGTGAGCATCATCGGAGGCGGCGGGCTTGTGGGCAGCATGGCGGCCTATGCGCTGCATCTGGGCAAGGTCGCCAGCCACATCTGCATCCTCGACGCCAACCAGCAGGTGGCCGAGGGCGTGGCCCTCGACATCCTGCAGGGAACCAGCCTCGTGGCCGACCAGCGAGTCACCGCCGGCACGATCTCCAAGGACATTCCCGACAGCCACACCGTGGTGATCACGGCGGGCCTGCGCCGCAAGCCCGAAGAAAGCCGCCTCGACCTGATCAACCGGAATGTCGACCTGTTCCTCGACCTGCTGGCCCAGGTGAAGGCGGCGGGCCTCAAGCCAACCACGAACCTCGTCGTGGTCAGCAATCCCGTCGACATCCTCACGCACCTGGCGGTCGAGAAGAGCGGCCTCGACTGGCGCCGCGTCATCGGGCTGGGAACGCAACTCGACACGGCGCGCCTGAACAGCCATCTGGCGCGGCGGCTCAACCTGCCCGCCACACAGGTCAAGGCCCTGCTTTTGGGCGAGCACGGCGACAGCATGGTTCCCATCTGGTCGAGCGCCACCGTCGCGGGACTGCCCCTGGCCACCTGGCCGGGCTACAGCCCGGCGATGGAGCGTGAGGTTTTCGAGGAAACCAAGACCGCCGGAGCCACGATGATCAAGCTCAAGGGCGGCTCGGGATTCGCGGTGGGAGTCTCCATCCGCGAGGTGGTTGAGTCGCTGCTTCTGGATTCCCGCAAGATCCTTCCCGTCAGCACGCTCCAGCAAGGCCTCTACGGGATCCGCGACATTTGCCTGTCGGTCGCGACGGTGATCGGCTGCGGAGGCGCCCGCGAGCAGATCGAGGTGCCGATCAGCCCCCGCGAACTGGTGGCTCTCCAGAACTCGGCCAAGGTCCTCAAGGACATCCTGGCGCAGGTCCGCGCGCGCCTGGCCGGCAAGCCGGTCGCCGCCACGCCTCCCGCCCAGCCCGCGGCATCCCCGGCCCAGGCGGCCGCCGCCGAGCGCTCCGTTCCCCGCCAGGCGTGGCAGGGCCGATGAATCCAACCGGTTCCGGAGAAACTTCCCATGGATGAGATCGAGATGCTCGCCGCGGTGCTCGCCCACCCCGCGGAGTTCGAGATCACCCTTCCCGGCGGCCTCACGATGTGCCGCCTCGACGAGAACCATTTCACGGTGGAATACGACCATCCCGGCGAGGACGGCGAACGCGAATGGCGGGAGAAGACCTTCCGCGACCCGCGCGCCGCGGCCAAGTTCTTCGTCGAGAAACGCCACGCCATGAAACTTGGATCCGATTTGTCGCCCTCCGACGCGGACGACGAAGACGATTGACGAAACCACGACCGGAGGCTGGCTCCATGGCCGTTACCAAGTCGCTTGACGAGAAACTCGCCCGCATCCACGCCGACCCCCTCGGCGCCCGCGACTTCATCCTCGCCGACGCCAAGGACGCCGACATGGCGCTCTCCATCGGCGCGCCCGGAAAGTCGCCCGAGCGCTGGCCCGACGGCGAGGTGAAACACCGCACCCTGGCCGAGTTCCGGGACATCATCGAGGAGATCGTGCGGCAAGGACTTGTCGACATCATGCTGATGTCCGCCAGCACGAGCGAGCTTCTCACGATCCAAAAGCGCATCTTCGACGGCAGCCCGGTCACTCCGGCGGCGCGCGCCAACGACACCACCGACATCCACATTGTCCGCGGCGGCCGTTACTCCTCCCAGCCATCGATGCCCTTCCGCACCGCCACGCTCGACCATATCCAGTGCGGCAAGCTCACCTGCACACCAGCCGAACGCGCCCTCGGCGCCAACCTGGGCCTCTACAGCATCACCTTCACCAACGACACCGAACGCGACCGCGCCAACCTCGAGGCGTACAAGGCTTTTCGTCTCGAGGCCGAGGCCAAGGGGTTCCGCCACTTCCTCGAGGTGTTCGACCCGAACATCGATGGCGCCTTGGCACCCGAGCAACTGCCCGGCTACATCAACGACTGCATCGTCCGGGCGTTGGGCGGCGTGACCGCCTCGGGCCGGCCCGACTTCCTGAAAATCGTCTACCACGGCCCCCGGGCCATGGAGGAACTGGTGCGCTACGATCCGCACCTGGTGGTCGGCATCCTGGGCGGCGCCGCGGGCACCACCTACGACGCCTTCAAGCTGCTTGGGGAGGCGAAAAAATACGGGGCGCGCGTGGCCCTGTTCGGCCGGAAGATCAACAACGCCGAGCACCAACTCGCCTTCATCCGTTTCCTGCGACTCATCGCGGATGGGGAGGTCTCGCCCGAGGAGGCGGTGCATGCCTACCATGGCACGCTACAGGCCTTGGGAATCGCGCCGCACCGGCCGATTGAAAAGGACATGGAACTGCACACGGGAGTCATGAACTACGCCGGCACCGGCAAGACCATTTCCGTGCCGCCCCCCGCCGGCGGAGCCAAGCCGTCATCAGCCAAACCGGCCGATTCTTCCTGCGGATGCGCCCCGGCCAAGCCCGGCAAGTGCGATTGCCCCGCGCGGGGAAAGCCTGACTTTTCCAAGATGACGCCGGCGGAGAAGGTCGCCTACCACCGGGAGCGCTGGAACCGGATCCTGGGATAGCGGGAAGCGGCGCGCGCGGGATCCGCCACTCGGTGCCGGAAGACCCTGATGCGGCCCAAATTCACCTTCCGAACAACCGGCCCAGCTCGGCGGATTCGGGAAGCCCCGACGGCGGGCCCTCGAAGGCCACGGTGCCGCCGCTGAGCGCGATCACATGGTGGGCATGCCTGCGGACCAGTTCGAGTTCGTGTGAGACCAGCACAACCGTGGTGCCGTCCCGAGCGTTGATGGCCGCGATGTCGTCGTAGTACCTGAGCTTGTCGAGGAAATCGATTCCCGAGGCGGGTTCATCGAGAAGCAATAATTCGGGATGCGGGTCGAGGGCCAAGGCAAGCATCACCCGCTGCAACTCGCCCCCCGAAAGGGTTTCGACCCAGCGGTCGAGAAGATTGGCCGGGGCGCGCACCTCCGCCAGCATGCGCAGGTGTCGCGCCTCGTCGCGACGCGCGCCGAAGAAAAGGGGCCTCCGGCCGAGGGCCAGGCCAAAGAGGTCGCGCACGGTGAGGGGAAGGTTCGCCTCCACGCGCAACCGCTGGGGAACATACCCAACATGCTTGGGCGCCGGACGGGTGTGATCGTGTCCGCAACGGAAGATGACCTTGCCCCGGCAAGAAATCTCTCCAATAAGTATCTTCAAAAGCGTGCTCTTGCCGGCGCCGTTGAGCCCGAGCAGGGCGGTGATGCGGGAGCGGGGTATGCTGGCGTTGATTCCCCTGAGCACGGGATTGCCGCCCAGGGTGATGCCCACGCCTTCCAGGTTGATGAATGGAGGTGCCGTCGCCGCGCTCACGGCAGGTTGTCCACAAGGGCCTTGAGGTTGGCGGCCATCGTTCGCTCGTACCAACCGGAGTCGAGCGATGACGCCTCGGCGGTTTCCATCGGGTCGATCTCGATCATCCGGGCCTCGATGCCATCGCGCTTGAGCGCCTCGGCCAGCAGCCTCGCCGAGGAACTCGTCGAGTACTGAGGCTCGACGGCAAGCACGCGGACGCGCTCGTCCTTGCAGAGCTTGGCCAATTGGGCGATGCGCGCGGCGCTAGGCTCGGTGCCCGGGTTGATCTGCATCGTCGCGGCGATCTGCAGGCTGAAGCTGTCGGCCATGTAGGCCAGGGCGCCATGGAAGCTGATCAGCCGTCGCTCATTCTTTTCCTTCATTTTCGCGCGGGCCTCGCGCTGGAAATCCTTGAGGCGCTTTGCCAGTTCCTCAGCCCGGTTGCGATATTCCGCGGCATTCTCGGGGCAGGTTTCCGCCAACTGCCCGGCCATGCGCTCGGCCATCACCACCGCCTGCGGCACGCCAAGCCAGATGTGCGGGTCCTCATCGCCGTGCGAATGGTCATGGGAATGCCCCGCCTCATGCTGATGTTCATGTTCGGAGTCACCGGCCAGGCAAAGCTTGCGCGCCTTCACCGTGTCGCCCAAGGCATCGAACCGAGCCTTGCCTCGCTGGCTCGACTGCAGCATTTTCGCAACGAAATGGTCGTCGAGCGTGAGGCCGATGCTGAAGAAGATATCGGCCGTGGAAAGCAGGGCCAAATCGCGGGGATTAAAGCTGTAGTGGTGAGGGCCCGTGCCCACACAGAGGCATTTCACCGCCGCGGTTTCACCGGCAATCAGCTTGGCCATGCTGTAAAGCGGGGGAAAGGTGACGAGAATCCGGGGATTGCCGGGTTGGTCGCGCCAAGGGTCGGACATCCGGGCGCACCCCGCCGCGCCCGCCGCCAGCATCGCCACCACCGCGTCGCGCCGATTCATGTTCCGATCCACCCACCCGAAGTGACCCAAGGGGCGCCGTGCGATATCCTGTAGGGAGACGGCAACCCGACTTAGGTCAGTATAACCTTGTAATGCCGTCTCGTCCCGGAGAAAACCACCCATGAACTTCTCGGTGGAACAGGTCCGCGCTCCGGAAGCGCCTCCCGGAACCGATGCCTCCCTCGTGGTTCTCAAAGGCTCGGATGGCTCAAGCGCCTCCATTTGGCCGGCGCTCGGCTTCAACTGCCACGACTGGACGGTGCCTCACAACGGGCAACGCCTGAAACTGCTTCACGCCGAGGCCGACCTTTTCCAAACAGGCAAGGCCACCCGAAGCGGGAACCCCGTGTTGTTCCCGTTTCCCAACCGCATCCGCGCCGGACATTTCCACCATGCCGGACGAAGTTACAGCCTGCCGCTGACGGGCGACAATGGCGCGACTTCGATCCATGGCTTCGCCTGCCGGCACGCATGGCGGGTGATCAGCGCGGGAACCAAAGCGGACCATGCCCATGTGACGGGTGAATTCCAGGCTCACCGCGACGCTCCCGAGACGGCCCAGCAATGGCCCGCCGACCATACGATTCGACTGACGATCCGGTTGTTCGGGAAAAGGCTGCGGTTCGAGGCGGAAGTCCATAATCCCGACAGCCGAACCCTGCCTTTCGGGCTGGGCTACCACCCTTACTTCGCGACGCCTTTCGCCGGCCCCAAAAGCCAGCAAGGTTGCCGCGCCAGGGTTCCGGCAAGTGAATACTGGGAGCTCGAAAAGTGCCTTCCGACAGGCAAAAGAATCCCGGTTGATCCGTCGCGCGACCTCAACAACTGGGTCGAACTGGAAGGCCGCCAACTCGACGATGTGCTCACCGGGCTGCCGGACCTGCCACCGGATGCCGACGGCCTTGTCGAAATCGGCGCCCTGGCGGGATTGCCGGGTGATCCCGGGGCGGTGCTGCGCGTGCGCTGCGACAAGGCCTACAGCCATGTGGTGGTGTTCACGCCCGGCAACCGGGAAAGCTTCTGCATCGAGCCTTACACCTGCCTCACCGATGCCGCCAACCTCGAGCACAATGGAGTGCCCTCGGGATGGATGGAACTCCGCCCCGGCGCTTCGTGGACCTCCATCATGGAATGGACTATCGGATGACCTCCAGAATTCGCGTCCCGCTCAGCCAGCGTCAGGTTCCCGGTCCCCTCATCGACCATGCCCGTCATCCGCTTGTTGTTGTGATGGGCTCGCCGGCCGAAGTGGTGAATCTGCTCAAGGCCCTGCCTCCAGGGCCGACCACATGTTTCCAGATGGACATGCACCAGGGGCATCAGGTGTTCGCGGCGCTCAAGGAAGCGGGCATCGATGCCGCGGTTGAAGTGCTCGGAGACCTGTGGGACCTTCCTGAAAAGCCGCGCACGGCCGTGTACCTGCCCGCCAGGTCGGGGGAACGAGACCTCAAGATCGACCTCGTTGAGCAAGCGTACCAGGTGCTGCCCAAGGACGGGCAGTTCGTGGTCTGGTCGTCGGAATCGGTGGACAGGCTGTTTCCCGACCTGCTCAAGAAGGTTTTCAAGAAGGTTCACTCGCACGCCACGCCGTCGGGCCATGTGATGTGGGCTGTCCGGGGGGATGACAAGCCGCGCAGGACCCGTGAACTGGCCTACCGGGCCCGCGTGAAGGATGTGCCTTCCCAGTTTTATGTCTCGCGGCCCGGCGTGTTCGGCTACGGGAAGTTCGACAACGGCGCTCGGGCCTTGGCGGAAATCGCTGAAATCCGCCCGGGCGACCGCATTCTCGACATGGGATGCGGGAACGGTTCCATCGGCGTCATGGCCGGATTGCAGGCCGGCCCCGGGGGAAGTCTGGTATTCGCCGACAGTTCCCCCCGGGCGTTGGAATTGGCCCGCCGCAACGCGACGGCGGCGGGACTGACCAACTTCCAAACGGCGCTCACCTGCGACTTCGAGGAGGACCCGAACCTGCCTGAGGACGGCTTTGATGTCGTGCTCGCCAATCCTCCCTATTTCGCCGGAGGCGCCATCAGCCGGATGTTCGTGAATGCCGCGAGTCGATTGCTGCGTTCGGGTGGCCGGTTTTATCTCGTCACGCGCCAACCCGACGAACCGGGCGAGGCCATGGGCGAGGCGTTCGGCGAATTTGACGCCATCATGAACCGCGGATACACCGTTCTCATGGTCGATCCCGAGCAACCGCTCAGGCCGATCCCGCCCGAACCTGATGAAGAACCCACTCCGGAAGAACAACCATGATGAATCGCCGCGCCTTTTCCGCCACCGCGATTGCCGCCACCACGGTCAGCCTTGTCCCAGGTGCCGACACCAAGGCGCCGAAGCTGAAAAAGGCCGTCAAGTTCGGCATGATCGGCATCAAGGGATCGGTTGAGGAGAAATTCAAGCTCGCCATGTCCTGCGGCTTTCCGGGCGTGGAACTCGATAGCCCGTCAAACATCGATCGCGACGAGGTTGTCAAGGCCCGCGACAAAACCGGCATGGTGATCCACGGCGTGGTGGATTCCATCCACTGGAAGGATACCCTTTCAAGTCCCGACGAGGCGACACGGGCGCGCGGCCTTGCCGGGCTGCGAACGGCCATCGCCGATTGCAAGCTTTACGGCGGCACCACGGCGCTCCTGGTGCCGGGCGTCGTCAACAAGGAGGTCGATTTCGACACCTGCTGGAAGCGCTCGACCGAAGAGGTGAGGAAAGCGCTTCCCGACGCGGAGAAGCATGGCGTGAAAATCGCCATCGAGACGGTATGGAACAACTTCATCACCACACCCGAGCAACTCGTCAAGTATGTCGACCAGTTTCAAAGCCCTTTCGTGGGAGCTTATTTCGACATCAGCAACATGATCAAGTACGGCGTGGCCCCCGCCGACTGGATCCGCGCGCTGGGCAAGCGGATGCTCAAGTTCGACTTCAAGGGATACAGCAAATCCAAGAAGTGGGTCGGAATCGGGGAGGGTGATGAAAACTGGCCCGATGTGCTCAAGGCGCTTGCCGAAGTGGGATACACCGGTTGGGCCACGGCCGAGGTGGGAGGGGGTCCCGAGGCCAAGTTGCGCGACATCGCTGCCCGAATGGACAAGGTGCTGGGCCTGGCGGGCTGACCCGCCTTGCTGAATCATCGCGACCCATTCAAAGGCGGGGTAAATTACGCCCTTCAGGGCTAGAGCGCTTTGCAAATAGGTTTACTGTCATATCCGCAATGCCTGAAGTAATTGGAGCATTCTTCGGACGAGAATTGGTCAATGAGTTGTCCGACAACATCCCAGAGGCCGGCGATGGTCCGCTTCCC